>Ga0247727_10008923_pt1 | contig 18413 bp, 17 predicted proteins | sample WisWelCaveWW1625_FD_202498 | JGI IMG/M metagenome (GOLD analysis project Ga0247727, IMG submission 202498) | Biofilm microbial communities from Wishing Well Cave, Virginia, United States - WW16-25 | ecosystem: Environmental > Aquatic > Deep subsurface > Groundwater > Cave microbial mat | place... | reverse complement strand
ACTCAAACTTTTCGGGCTTCCGGCCGCGCATGGCTCATCTCTCTTTCCTGGTAGATGCCCAACGCTACCATACTCGACCATGTCCGACAAGCAATTTCTTGCATTATTTCAACCACAACCCACTAGGGGTGAGGGAGATATCACACTCGTCATCACCCTGCGCGCGGATTTTTACGCGCATCTCGCGCAATACCCCGAACTGCGCGACGCGGTGGCGCAACAGCAGGAATACATTGGTCCGATGACGAGCGAAGAATTGCGGCGCGCCATCGAAGAACCTGCACGGCGAGGACATTGGGAATTCGAGCCAGGGCTGGTGGATTTGATCCTGCGAGATGTAGGCGATGAACCTGGCGCGCTGCCCCTTCTTTCACACGCGCTACTCGAAACATGGAAACGGCGCGCCGGTCACGTGCTTACGCTCAAAGGCTATGCAGATGCAGGCGGTGTGCGCGGCGCGATTGCTCATACAGCGGAAAGTGTATTTCAAAGTCTCTCACTCGCTGAACAGATTATTATGCGGAATATCCTTCTGCGGCTGACCGAATTCGGCGAAGGTACGGAAGACACGCGGCGGCGCGCCTCGTTTGACGAGTTGATGTCACAGGCAGAAGATGCAGACGAGCGGAGCGAGGTGCGCGCGGTGTTGAACACATTAGCTGACGCAAGACTCGTTACACTAAGCGAGGATACGGCTGAAGTCGCGCATGAAGCGTTGATCCGCGAATGGCCCCAATTGCGCGAGTGGCTGTCGCAGGACCGCGAAGGTATCATCCTGCATCGTCATCTGACTGAAGCCGCGCAGGAGTGGGAATTACTCGAACGCGATTCGGGTTCGGTCTATCGCGGCGCGCGTCTGGCGCAGGCAAATGAATGGTCGGCGCTCAACCCTAAAACCTTGAACGCACAGGAGAGACTGTTTCTGGATGCATCGAACAAGCAGGCAAAACGGGAGGAACAGGAGCGCGAGGATCAACTACAGCGCGAACTTGATTCGGCTAAAGAACTGGCTGAGACTCAACGCCAATCTGCATCCCGCTTGCGGACGCGCAACCGCGTCATCACGAGCGTGGGAACAATCGCGTTAATTTTGGCGTTGCTGGCTGGAACCTTTGGAGTGCAATCGAATCAAAATGCAATACAAGCCGATCAAAACGCGCAGGCGGCAATAAACGCGGAGGCAGCGGCAGTGGCGAACGCTGAGGCCGCGCAAAAAGCAGAAGCGGAAGCAATCCGACAACAAAGACTCACGCTTTCGCGGGAAATCGCCGGAAACGCGATCATCAATCTGGATGTGGACCCTGAGCGCAGTATCTTGCTCGGGATGCAGGCAGTGACGACAACCTACGCGGTGGATGGAACGACAACCAAAGAAGCCGCGGAAGCGCTGCATCAGGCGGTGCTGAACTCGCGGCTGCGACTCGCGCTGTATCCGCAACCGGGCGATGGGTATGGGCTTGCCTTTAGCCCGGATGGAAAGCGTATTGCCACAAGTACAAGTGACGGGCAAATTAAATTATGGGACTTACAACCCCGTGAGGAATTGTTCACACTGTCCGGGCATGAAGGATTCATCAATTCTGTAGCCTTTAGCCCGGATGGATCGCGCCTCGCTTCGGCAAGCGGCGATGGCACAGCGAAGGTTTGGGATTTGGAAACCCGACAGTTAATTCACGACCTACGCGGGCACACCGATGAAGTGTTTTCCGTCGCGTTCAGCAAGGAAGGCGAGCGCATCGTTACGGCAAGTATTGATGGCACTGCCAGAGTGTGGGATGCAGTGAATGGACAAGTATTGCTGACCTTTACCGGGCACGCGGCGCCTGTCCTCTCGGCGCAATTCAGTCCCGATGAGACCCGAATCGCAACCACAGGTGATGATATCGCAGTAAGAGTTTGGGATTCCACCTCGGGACAAGAGCTCTACAAGCTGTCCGACTTTGGCCTCGTCCTCAGCGGTGCGACATTCAGCCCGGATGGTAAGACTCTGGCAACTAACGGCAGCAATGATCCGAGATTATGGGACGCGGCAACAGGCGAGCAGCTTTTCCTTCTCCCCGGATGGAGCGGCCCTTCAGCGCAGCCCCCTGTATTCACCCCAGACAGCAAGTATGTGGCGATTGCAGGGCAGGATGGAAAGGTATCAATTTGGGAAATGGCGACCGGACGGCAATATCTTACTTTTGCAACAGGCACACCGATTGATAGTCAGATCGAGTTTAGCCCTGATTGTGTTTCACCACCCGCCGCCCCGTATACATGGTGCGGGACGTTCCTGGTAACAGGCAATCGCGATGGATCGGTGCGATTTTGGGATGTCAGTCCTACGGGGAATCGCGAGGTTATGACCCTCTCGGGTTTCTGGAACTGTCTTGAGTCCGATGGTACAAGATTGCGGATTGCTGCCTTTGAGGGAGGTAATGTGCAGATTCATACGTGGCAGTTCCCTGAGGTAGCGAGTGTGGTTGAACCGTCTGATCCTTTGACTCCGCCCGGGCAGGAATTGTCTTCGCATCCTGCCGGTGATGGGGACTTTGGGACGGTGGTCTTTACTCCTGATTGTTCTTTGAGCGCCATGCTTGACCAGACTAATCTCGTTGCCACAATCACGGACACGGCAAGCGGCAAACAGCTACTGCAATTCAATTTAGCGGAAGGGACGCCGGCGCGGACCGCTATCGGAGCTTCCTCGCTCAGTCCCGATGGGACGCGTCTCGCCACAATGGGTCCGGGGAATACAGCAAAGGTTTATGACCTTGCGAACGGCGGAAGAGTATTACTGACGTTGGAAGGTCATACCGCTCCGCTCATGAGCGTTAATTTCAGCCCGGATGGAAAGTCGCTCGCGACGGCGAGCCAGGACAACTCCGTAAAGTTATGGGATGCGGAAACCGGCCGAGAACTCAACACATTCCTTGGGCATACGCACTTTGCAGGCAGAGTCGTCTTTAGCCCGGACGGGACGCGCCTTGCAAGTGGCAGTTTCGATCGCACGGCAATAGTTTGGGATATCAAGACAGGCAAAGAGCTGTTTACCCTGTCGGGGGGCCGGCGCGAGTGTCTGGGCAATCGCCTTCAGCCCCGATGGAAAACTCATTGCAACCGGCAGCAATGACCGGACGCTGCGGCTCTGGGATGCCAGGACCGGCGAGCCATTGCTCACGATACCCACTACAACCGGATCCTTTCGAGCCGGCTTTACGCCCGATAGTGCACGTCTCGTCCTCTCCATGGTTAACGGCGAGACCCAGGTCTACCTTCCACGAATTGAGGATCTGTTTGCGTTAGCAAAATCGCGCGTAACGCGCTCGCTTACGACCGAGGAATGCCAGAAGTATTTGCATGTAGAGCAATGTCCAATTGAACCGTGATGTCTATAACAAAGACCTCGGAGTTTTTCAAAAACTCCGAGGTCTCGCTCATTTACGAAGCGGGTAAATCCGCAGGGATGCGCTGATACAGAAATTCCCTCATATCCGCTGACTGGCCCGCATGTTCAATGGTCATGCTGACCAGGCGCCCTTCGCTGTCAAGGTCAAGGTAAATGTTTTCATTCAATTCCTGTGTTTCCACGGGCGTTCTGGTGGAAAACTCCACCAGCGCGGTGTCTGTATCTTCAAAGTATTTGATTCGCATGGCTGTTACTCCTTGAAACTTCTGTCAAAGAAGGCGTTGTGAACAGTCTCGCCGTCTTCAAGCAGGATAACACGCAATGCTCGATCGCCCATTTCAGAAATCCGCGCCCACAATCGAATTCGTCCATCACTTTGGAGTTCTTTTCGGAGCGGGACTTTGATCGCTCGTTCAATCCATTCATCTTTTATGATGGCGCGATCAGGGCGTTGACGAGTATAACGAAAATATTGCGTTGTTTTCATAGCGCAACGGCAAGCATACAGGAAAACCGCCAACTTCGCAAGCCTGAAACGATATGCTGAAATTTCTCAAACCCAACCTGTGGAAGATCGTCCTTGCCATCATCCTGTTCCACACATCAAGCGCGGTGTGGCGGTCATACGTGATTGCGCGTATTTCAGACACCTTTCCGCGCGGTTTTCCATTTGAATACTATGTGGGCTGGGGATCCTGCCCGCCCAGGGAAATTTGTTTCGAATTCAACTGGCTTTCCCTGACGTTGGATGTGAACGTCTAGTACGTCGTCAGCGCGTTCATTGTGGATCGATTCCAAAAACGGAAAACATGATTTAATCGGGCGGAAACTCATCTTTCAAATCCGCGCAGGTCGGGGTAAGATGAAGCAAATCATTTCCCAAGCGAGGAAATCAGTATGACCAAGACCCCAATCCCGGCTGAGGAAGTCCGATTTTTCAGCGGCAGTTCGAACAAGGCGCTCGCCGCGGACATCGCCAGCGAACTCGGCGTACCGCTGGACGATACGCGCGTCTCCCGTTTCAGCAACGACAACCTCTACCTTCAACTCGGCGCGACCGTGCGTTACCGCCGCGTGTACATCGTGCAGTCGCTGTCGCAGCCGGTCAACGATCATTTGATGGAACTGTTGATGATGCTCGATATCGCGCGCGGCGCAGCGGCGTCGGAAGTCCATGCGATCATTCCCTACTATTCGTTTGGTCGTTCGGATAAAAAGGACGCGGCGCGCATCTCGATCACTGCGCGGCTGGTGGCGGATCTGATCGCGACCTCTGGAGCCACGCACGTGATGAGCATGATGTTCCACTCGCCGCAGGTGCATGGATTCTTCTCCGTGCCGACCGATCCGTTGAGCGCGCGTCCCGTGTTCAAACAATATCTCGAGACGCGCGACCTGACCGATCACATCGTCGTCGCGCCCGATCTGGGATCGGCGAAATCCGCCGCCCGTTTCGCCCAGAGCCTGAACCTGCCCATCGCCGCCGGGAACAAGGAACGCGTCTCGGATACGCAGGTGAAGATCAGCGGGCTGGTCGGCAACCAGGTACGCGGACATACACGCGCGCTGATCTACGACGACGAGATCGCCACCGGCGGTTCGATTGACGAATTGAGCCGCGTATTGATTAACGAAGGCGTGGAGGAGATTACTGTCGTTTGCACGCATGGCGTCTTCACCCGCGGCGGACTTGAACGACTGGCGGCGATCCCGCAGATCCGCGAGATCATCACCACCGATACGGTCTACGTCCCGCCTGAGAAGCGACATCCGAAATTGAAAGTCTTATCCGTCGCGCCGATCATCGCGGATGCGATCCGTCATAACCTGCATCATGAGTCGATCAATGAGTTGTTTGTGTTCGGCGAGGAACACTTGTAAATGTTCGTTCAGCAATCGAGCCGCTGAATGAACGGAAACAAATCATGGTGGAACAACTCAAGTCCCGCGCCCGCGCGCTCAAAAAGGAGGCTTATGCCATTTACCTGGCGGCGAAAGATCCGCGCACGCCCTGGTATGCGAAGGCGTTGATCTTCTTTGTCGTCGCGCACACGTTCAGCCCCATTGACCTGATCCCCGATTTCATTCCGGTTCTTGGATATCTCGACGACCTCATCATTACGCCATTGGGAATCGCGCTGGCGGTGCGGATGATTCCGCCTGAGGCGTTGGAAGAGGCTCGGGTAAAGGTGACAACTCAAAGCGTGGAGAGAGGCGTGGGCTACGTCGGCATGGCAGTCATTATCATCATCTGGATATTGGCTATAATGTGGGTTGTATCAATTATCCTTCGCATGGCGGAGAAAACATGAGTTATGAAATTCGACGCGCAACGCCGGAAGACAAGCCCGAATGGATTCGCATGAGGCAGGGATTATGGCCCGACGCGCCGCTGGAATATTTGGATTACGATTTGGACGACCTGCTCGACGACCCGGACGCGGCGATCTTTGTCGCTTCACGCGCGGACGGGGGGCTGGTCGCGTTTATCGAAGCGAGTCTGCGCGACCACGCCGAGGGCTGCGAGACCTCGCCCGTGGGCTACATCGAAGCCTGGTACGTGGATTCGCACGTGCGCGGTCAGAAACTCGGACGTGAGATGGTTCACACTGCGGAAGTGTGGGCGCGCGAACGAGGCTGCACAGAAATGGGATCGGATACGTGGCTCGACAACGAAGCCAGCATCGCCGCGCATTTGAAGATGGGCTACTGGGAGGCGGAGCGGCTGGTGCATTTTGCGAAACGATTATGATGTCGTTGCGAGGGCGCTCTTGTTCTTTGCCCGAAGCAATCTCCTGTTAATTGAGAAATATAAGTTGAGTAGCATTTGGCATGTAAGAGGAGATTGCTTCTCGAAGACTCGCAATGACATGTGCGAAACAATATGAACAACTTCCTCATCTACGGCTCGTACGGCTACACCGGTCAATTGATCGTTGAACGCGCGGCGAAGGAGGGATTGCATCCAATTTTGGCGGGGCGCGATGAAAAGAAATTACGCGCGCAGGCGGAACAATACAATCTCGACTATCGCGCGTTTTCATTGGACGAAACCGATAAGCTTGATTCAGTCTTGATGGAAGTGTCTGCCGTATTACATTGCGCGGGCCCGTTCGTGCATACGTTTCGCCAGATGGCGGATGCCTGCATTCGGTCAAAACGTCATTATGTGGATATCAGCGGGGAGCTCGAGGGTTTTGAGGCGCTGGCTAAATTGAGCGACGAGGCGAAGAAGGCGAACGTTATGCTTTTGCCTGGCGGCGGATTCGACGTCGTGCCGTCTGATTGTCTCGCTGCGTATCTGCATGAGAGATTGCCAACCGCGACTCACTTCCGTTTGTTCATGCGCGGCGTCGGCGGCGGAGTCTCGCGCGGGACGGCGCGTTCCGCTGTGGAGAACATGCACCGTCAGGGAAGAATTCGCAAAGACGGCAGGATCGTTCAGGTTCCGCCCGCGTGGCAAGTCCTTGAACAGGATTTCGGTCGCGGACCGGTGAAAGTCGTTTCAGTAGGCTGGGGCGATGTATCCACCGCGTATCACAGCGCCGGGATTCCTAACATCGAAACCTATATTGCGTTCCCAAAATTTGCGATCCGTTTTCTGAAACTCATGCGCAGCATGGGACCGTTGATCTATTCGCGACCCGTCCGTACATTGTTGACATGGTTGATCGGGATTGTGATCCCGTCCGGGCCATCGCGCAGGCAAAACGAAACCGGATTCAGCCTCATGGTCGGCGAGATGCGGAACACTGACGCGGATACAATAGTCCGCGCAAAGTTGCGCGTCCCGGAAGGCTATCGTTGCACGGCGCTGACGACTGTTGAGATCATGAAACGAATCTTGAACGGGGAATACAAACCCGGCTTTCAAACTCCAGCGCTTGTTTACGGATCAGAGTTCATCCTGCAATTTGATGGAGTCGCGCGCGAGGATTTGGAATGAAGCGTACGATCTTTTGTTGTATGATTTTGATGTCCATGTTGTTATCAGCATGTTCATCTTCGGCAACCGCAACACAGGAGGCAGACATGTCCATCGAATTAACCAGCGACGCGTTCGCAAACGGACAATCCATCCCGGCAAAATATTCGTGCGTCGGCAAAAATATTTCCCCCGCGCTGGCGTGGAGCGATCCGCCCGCGGGCGCGCAGTCCTTCGCGCTGATCGTGGACGATCCCGACGCGCCCGGCGGAACGTGGGTGCATTGGGTTCTATACAATGTTCCGGCGGACACGCGTGAACTTCAGGAAGATTTGCCGATCAAAGGAAAGAACGTTGACCCGAACGCGATCTATGTCGGTAAGAACTCGTGGGGCGATATCGGTTACGGCGGTCCGTGTCCGCCGGGTGGAACCCATCGCTACTTCTTCAAACTCTACGCGCTCGATGCCGCGATCAGCCTGCTCCCCGGCGCGACGAAGGATCAACTGCTCAAGGAAATGAAGGGTCACATCCTCGCGCAGACTGAATTGATGGGGACGTTCAGCAAATGATCCTTGCCACGTTGTGTTACGTCAAGTGTGATGGGCGGACTCTCATGGTTCATCGCAACAAAAAAGTCAACGACATCCATGAAGGCAAATGGAACGGTCTGGGCGGCAAGTTCGAGGCGGGGGAAACGCCCGAGGAATGTGTCATCCGCGAAGTGAGGGAAGAGTCGGGGTTGTCCATCCGCAACCCGCGCCTGCATGGATTATTGATGTTCCCAAATTTCAAAGGGGAAGACTGGTATGTCTTCGTGTTTACGGCGAGGGAATTCGAAGGCGGATTGCTCGAGTCGTCGCCGGAAGGAAAGCTCGAATGGATTGACGACGATCAATTGACCAGCCTCAACCTGTGGGAAAGCGATCACATCTTCTTGCCGTGGATCGCGGCGGGTAAATTTTTCTCGGCGAAGTTTGCCTATGATGGGGAAAAGATGGAAGGATATGAGGTAATTTTTCACTGAAAAAATTTCGCTTTCACGGATCGAAGAAATATGACCTCGGATCATATTAAGGATCTCAATTTATCAAGAAGCTTTTGCCAGTCACCTGAACTTGAGAAAATCATCTTATTATGTGAGCCATTGTGCCAAAAAAGTGTGAAAGCATCAAATCCTAATGTGTCGGTTGTGATTGCCCATTTGTAGTTTCTTCGCTCAGACAAGGTGACATAGAAGCAGAAGATATTTTTGTTTGTCTGCTGTATTCTAGAAAAGTTCTGTCGGATGGCATTGACAGATACTTCTCCAAACGCTCCAGTGTTCTTGATCTCGAATACAACTTTGACCTCTGAAGGATCGTAAAGGATTCTATGTCTTGACTCATCTTGATGCAGAGGAATTAACAAGTCAATTTCAATGGGAACGCCACGTATGAAAACATCTCTCGCTGATACAGGAAGACCGTTTTCTTGAAGAGCAGACATTATAGCCTCAACTGTAAGAGCACCAGCATACTTGGAACACTTTACACCAAATTCGCGTTTGGCTTCAATGACACGATTGAGAATTTCCTGATCATCCATACTGGCAATTTCGCTTTCTTGCTACCCAAGGGTTGTATGAATAGTTCTAACTATCTTTACACACTATTGTTTACATTTTACACCTCATCTTCTCTGAATCATGTGTCGTACTGTAAAAGCAGGTAAGGGGTGTTAGTTTCTTAGAAGTATAATAAACCCATGTCCATTCTCTCCGGCAAGCGCATCATCCTCGGGGTCGCGGGTTCCATCGCCGCGTACAAAGCCGCGGACCTCGCCTCCAAACTCACGCAGGCGGGCGCGCAAGTGGATGTAATCCTTACCGGCGCCGCGCAAAAATTCGTCACGCCGCTTACGTTTCAATCCGTCACCGGGCGGCGCGCCTACACTGATCACGATCTGTGGGGCAACGAAGCGCACGTCCTTCACGTTGGGTTGGGACATCAAGCCGATCTGCTCGTCATCGCGCCATGCACGGCGAACACCCTCGCCAAACTCGCGCACGGGCAAGCCGACACGTTATTGACCGTCACTGCATTAGCCGCGCGATGTCCGCTTGTGATTGCGCCTGCGATGGATGGCGGCATGTATGATCACGCGGCGACTCAGGAAAATCTCGACACGCTGAAGAAACGCGGCGCGTACATCATCGAACCTGAGGCGGGACACCTCGCTTCGGGACTCACTGGAATCGGACGCCTGCCCGAAACCCTTGACCTGATCGGACACCTCCGCCTCGTGCTCGGACGTGGGGGCCTGCTCGCCGATAGGAAAGTTGTCGTCACCGCTGGAGGGACTCACGAACCGCTCGACCCCGTGCGCGTGCTGACGAATCGATCATCGGGCAAACAGGGATACGCGCTCGCGCAAGCCGCAGTGGACGCGGGCGCGGAGGTTACGTTGATCACAACGCCCGTTCCATTGATTCCTCCCGTTGGCGCGCGCGTCGTGCGTGTGGAAACCGCAAAGCAAATGCTCGACGCCGTGTTGAAAGAATCGGACGGGTGCGACGCGCTGATCATGGCGGCGGCGGTGGCGGATTTTAGACCGAAGACCCGGGCGAAGGATAAGATCAAGAAAGAGGGCGGCATCCCGCAGATCGAACTCGAAGCGACGGAGGATATTTTGAAAACAGTATCAGCCTCCAGTTTCGCGGCGAAGCGTCCGCGCGTGGTGGCGGGGTTTGCCGCCGAGTCGCAGGGTCTTCTTGAAAACGCGTCAAATAAGTTACAATCCAAGAAACTGGACTTGATCGCCGCGAACGACATTTCAGCCGACGATGCCGGGTTTGCCGTCGAAACCAATCGCATCACGCTTTTATTTGCCGACGGGCGCAGGGAATCATTATCCTTGATGAGCAAGAGCGAAGCGGCTGAAATCATCATGGCGCGCATCGCGGCGCTGTTGGAGTGACATGCGAATTTTGGTAATATCCGATATTCACGCGAACTATACCGCCCTCGAAGCCGTGTTGAAGGACGCCGGCGCGGTGGGCGAGACCTGGTGCCTGGGCGACCTGGTGGGCTATGGTCCCGACCCGAACGCGGTGGTGGAGGAGGTGCGCGAGATTCCCAGCCTGACCTGCATCCTCGGCAACCACGATATGGCGGCAATCGGCAAGATTCCCTTCGAGGCTTTTAATGGAGACGCGCGCCGCTCGCTCGAATATCACGAACGCGTGTTGAGCGCGGACAACATGGACTACCTGCGCTCGCTGCCGTCCAACCTGAAAGTGCGCGGGGAGGTGAGTATCGTGCATGGAAGCCCGCGCGATTCGGTGTGGGAATATATTTTGAACACGCTCTCGGCGCGTTTGAACTTCGACCACTTCACGACGCCATGGTGCTTTGTGGGACACTCGCATTTGCAGTGCATGTTCCAACTGGATACAAATACCGACCGCGTGAACCTTTACCCGATCCGCGCCGGGGATCACGTGATGATGAAGCCGCGCGCCATTTTCAATCCCGGCTCGGTGGGCCAGCCGCGCGACCGCGACCCGCGCGCCGCGTACGCGATTTATGATACGGATACAAACGTGTGGGAGCCGCGCCGCGTCATGTACAACATCCCCGAAGTGCAGCGGCGCATCCGCGAATCCGGTCTGCCGGAGAAGCAGGCCTTGCGGATCGCGGAGGGATGGTAATTTCAGTTATCAGTAAGCAGTAATCAGTGGGTACGTGATAATTGGTAATTTGTAATTGGAGGGAGGATTGGAGAATAGAGACTGGAGACTGCTGTTGAGGCGGAACTTTTCGCGGTACGATACGTCATTGGGGTGAAATCACATATATTTTATGAAGGAGAAGAAATCATGAAAAAGACATTGATCACGATTGCGCTTACGACCGTCGTTGTTTTGACGCTGGTCGGCGTCATCGCTTCGCAGGCGAGGCTGGGCTCGACATATAACGCCATCTCCAACAGGCTGGATCTCGGCTATGGTGGAGGCGCGTCGCCTGAATTTTACGCCACCGAAGCGCCTGCCACGGAAGCCCCCGCCGCGCCCATGCCCGGCATTGGCGGAGGCGACGCGAGCGTTATGAGCGACGCTGTCGCCCAGACCAGCAACGTCGCCAGCAATGGGGCGCGTCTCGTCATCAAGAACGCCGACCTTGCCATCGTGGTCAAGGACCCCAACGCGGACATGGCGAGGATCCGCAAACTCGCCGAAGAGATGGGCGGTTACGTCGTCTCCTCCAATATGTATCAAACCGCCAGCGGGATTGACAACATCGTAACGCCCGAAGTTTCGATCACCATCCGCGTGCCATCCGAAAAACTGGACGATGCGCTGGAGCGGATCAAAAAAGGCGCGGTGGATGTGGATTACGAAAACACCACCAGCCAGGATGTGACCAGCGAGTACGTGGACTTGCAGTCCCGTCTCGGCGCCAAGCAAGCCGCGGAAAAGAAATTGCTGGAGATTATGGACGACGCCGTAAAGACCGAGGATGTGCTGGCGGTGTATACGACTCTGCAACAGATCCAGACCGAGATCGAAGTCTTGAAGGGACAGATCAAATATTACGAGGAATCCGCCACGCTGTCCGCCATTAGCGTCCGCTTGATTGCGGAGCGAGGCGCCCAGCCGATTGATATCAGTCCCTGGAGGCCCTCGGGCGCGGCGAACCAGGCGATTGAAAACCTGACCACATTCGCCCAAAACTTCGCGGACTTCCTGATTAACTTTGCCATCTTCGTCCTGCCCGCGCTGATCCTGATCGCCATCCCGCTTGCGTTGGTATTTTTCGCAGGGCGCGCCGTCTTTCGCAGGTTTAGAAAATCGAAAGCGGTTGTGGAAGTGAAAGAAGAAGAGAAGAAGTAAACTTCATTATCAAGGGGCGCTCAATAGAAGACCGTCGTTGTTGGCGGTCTTTTTTGTTTCTCTTTCGTCTTTCTTCTTTCTGGCGGGAAACCATTCACCACGAAGGGTCACAAAGGTACACAAAGGATTCTTTTTTGGTTTTTTCCTTCGTGACCCTTGGTTCCGCTTTGACTGGCTCAGTGCAAGCCTTTGTGGTTGAGAAAACAATTCCCGTTAAAAACGGTAGAGGCCTCTTTCTTTGAGCGTGGAAAGACGGGGAATGGATAAAATCGTGGGCTAAAATTCTTCTCGCCACACATCGTCCCGACACTTGCACCGAGCGCAAGTACGGTGTGTCCTTCGGGAGAGACCACCGAGTTTTCTGAGAAGACAAAGAGAAAATCTCTGAGTTCTCTGTGCGCTCTGTGGCTAAGACATGGACAAGCCCACCCAATTAGCCATTCCCGAAAGACGAAAGCGTTGCCCAGAGTTCATCGAAGGGAGGAAAGAGCGAGGATCGTTGCGGGTTATAATTTCGTCCAATGGAAAAAATCGTTCACGACGCGCTGACGTTATTCAACGTCCATCTCACGGGGCGGCAGGTAATGTCTCTGATCCGTTATGAAAAGGAATTGATCGAGTGGAATCAGAAGTTTAACCTCACCGCGATCCGCGATGTGGAATCGATCCGCGTCAAACATTTTCTGGATTCGTTTTCGTGCGTGCTGGCGTGGGGAGCGACTCCGCCGAACAGCCTGGTTGACGTGGGGACCGGCGCGGGGTTTCCTGGAATTCCGCTCAAGATTCTGTACCCAAACATGAAATTGACTTTGGTCGAATCCGTTGGCAAGAAGGCGATGTTTTGCCAGCACATCGTCAGCGTGCTGGGTTTGGAACATGTGGATGTGATCAAAGCGCGCGCGGAGGAAGCGGGACAGGATCAACGTCACCGCGAGAAGTATGATTGGGCGGTGGCGCGCGCGGTGGCGAACCTCAATGTATTGAGCGAGTATCTCATCCCGTTGGTGAAACTGGGTGGCACGGTGCTGGCGCAAAAAGGCGAAAGCGGACCGGCCGAGGCGCAGTCCGCAGAGGGCGCGATGAAATTGTTGGGAGGAAAGTTGAAGCAGTTGATCCCGGTCCATTTGCCGGGCGTGGCGGATGATCGCTATCTCGTGTTGGTGGAGAAGGTCGCTGCGACGCCGCATAACTATCCGCGCAAGCCGGGGATGCCGGGGAAAATGCCGTTGTAGGGCCTGCGTTGACGCTCTATTTGAACAGTCGTATACTTCAAGTCACTAATAGACCCACAATCTGTATCTTCGACGGTATCAAGATCTCAATGTTCTATCGGGATTAACGGGAGTGTGACAATGATTATCCATATCACAAAAGTAAAAGTTGTCGGTTCTCATTCGCTTGATCTAACTTTCGATAACGGCGTTCAAAAGCGCGTGAATTTGCGCCGGGAACTTTATGGTCCCATTTTTGAACCTCTTCGCGATCCTGCTTTCTTCGCCAGGGCTTACGTCGATTCGGATTCTCGCACTGTAACCTGGCCCAATGGGGCGGACTTTGCGCCCGATTTTCTGTATCAGATGGAATCGGAAGAAATGCCGGATACGCCTGTCGCCGCATAAGCCAACGCCGCCTGCACGGATTCCTTTTTCAATTGCGGATATGAGTCAACGATCTCGTCGGAGGACATGCCATCCGCAATACTTCCCACGATCATCGAAACGGGAATACGCGTGCCTTTTATACACGGTTCGCCGTGATGAATCTCAGGATCAACAGAAATAAATTTATGCCAGTCAATACGCATCAGAGACTCCTGGAATAAAATCAATTAAGACGCAACAACCTTGTCGGCAAGACTCGGATATACCCTTCGGAAATCCTTCACGAAAAGCATTCGTAGCGGCGACTTCGAACGACTGAAGTCGTTACTACGGCGTCGTTGTATTCGTGGGCCAGGGAGTCAGCGTGGATTGAATCGTTGGGATGGGAGTTTGAGTTGGGAGGGAGGTAAATGTGGGCGAGGGGAGCGGAGTGGCTGTCAGTGTGGGGAGAAAGGTTGGGGTGGGGGTAAATGTCGGTTCGCGCCTCAGCAGGTTGAAGGCAAAGAGCGAAGCGAGAACCGCGAGAACCAGTATGCCCGCCAGCCCGCCCAACAACCACGGGAGCCAGCCCGTCCCTTTTTTCTTTGTCCCCGCCTGGAAATCCGGCGGCGCCGAGATCAAAATGATTGTGATGTTATCGTGTCCGCCGCGTTCGTTGGCAAGATCGATCAGCGCGCGCGCGGCTTCCTTGATGTTCGACTTCACGCGCACCGTTTCGAGAATCTCGTCGTTCCAGACCAAATCGGTGAGACCGTCGCTGCATAACAGGATCACGTCGTTCGGCAAAATTTTCACGCCCTGGTTGTTTTCGGGGTGATGCGCGCCTTCGCCGCCGAACAAGATCAAACGGAAATCGGGATCGGGCGGCACGGGCGAACCGAGATAACGCCGGATGACATGCACGTTCGGATGCTCGCGCGCCATCTCGGGCGTGATGATGTTCTTCTCGATTGCCTCCTGCACCCATGTATGATCAATCGTCAACTGCTGGATGCGCGCGCCGCGCATCAGGTACATACGCGAGTCGCCCACGTAGGCGGTGTGCAATTTGTCGCCGATGATCCAGGCCGTGGCGCAGGTGGAGCCCATGCCTTTGAGGTCGTCGTCTGTGGCGGAGCGCGCGGCAATCGCCTCGCTGGCCTGGCTCACCGCACCCTCGATGATGTGACGCGAAAACCGGCCGTCGCTTTTTGCCACGCTTTGCATGATGTGGTTCACCGCCAGTTCCGCCGCCACCTCGCCCCCGCGATGCCCGCCGATGCCGTCGGCCAGCACGGCGAACAATACCGGCGTGCGGTCGCGTTCGCTCGCGAAAAACGAAGCCACCGCATAACGGTCCTCATTGTTCTTGCCCGACATACCGGCGTGGGTGTGGGCTTCGACGTTCAGGTGCGCGCGTGTGGTGCGGATCATATTGCTGGATTCTACTTCATGGATGCGTCAACCGCCCAGAGGAAATTCCGCCTCGAAAACTTTCTTAGCCACAGAGCGCGCAGAGACCTTTGAGAAAAATCTCATAAATCTCTGTGGACTCTGTGGCTTCATGCGCTTAATTGACTGCTCTCATTTCCGCCCAATCAAGACGTCAGCCCCGGACGACCTTCGGTTCGGACTCAACTTGGGCCTGATTCAGATCGAAGCGGTAGACCATCTGCCCAAAGTGGATTCGGTCCCCATGTTGAAGGCGGCGACCTTCGCGCGTGACCGGTTCATAATTGACCCACGTGCCAGCCACCGAACCGTGATCGTAAATTACAAAACCTCCGTCGTTCGTTTGTTTGATGCGCGCGTGGAGCGGCGAAATCGAAGGGTCGTCCAGCACGCGCATGGACTGCACCGGGTCCGTGCCGAACGTCGTCTCCTTTTCGATGACTGGGATGGGCGCGGCGCTGGCGGGCTCGCCGCCGTTCGTCAAACGGATCAGGTAGGCGGGCGCGTCCGTCACACGCGCCGGTTTGGATTGCATCCAACCCACTGCAGGCATACGCGGCTTGGTCTTGATCTTGCTGGTCGCGGGCGCGGCGGAGTCTGTGATCGCCCGGACGGGTTGAGTCAACGGGTCTTCGAGTCGTTTGCGGGTTTCGATCCGTTCAATCGTCGAGGTCCGGCGCGAACTCCTGCTCCGTAACAGGATCGCCATCAACGCGGCGCCGGCGAGTCCGATGGCGCCCAATATCACATACGAACGATAACGCGCCAGCATGGCCTGTATGCCGCGCGGCGCGGGGATCACGGTCAGAGTAACCAATGTGCCAATGCTCGTCTTCTTCAAGCCGAGCGCGTCCTCCGCTTCCACGATGATCTCATGCTGACCGCTTTGGGTGTACGCGCTCAAATCCCAGACAAATTTATCGAACGGCGCGGAGGTATTCTCCTTGACCATTTGCCCATCCACGTAGAGCGTTGTGCGTTTCAGTTCGCGCGTATGCCCATCCGGGAATTCGACGATGATCTCAAGTTCCTGCCGCGCCGGATTCAAAATATCCGGGTTATACGGATCGTCCGCCGGAGGCTGGCGCGTGATCTGGGACGGCGGCGAAACAAGGAACGGGTTGGGCGGCTGAACGTCCGCGTTGAAGGTTTTATCCAGCGCGGGGATTGTGGCTTGAGGCGTCTCGACGTAAACTCCCAGCGTATGATCGCCCGCGGTTGTCAGGGCGGATGTATATGTGATCGCGTAAATGTGACGCAACGGGGCAAAATATGAATTTAGATCCGGGAAGGATTCCCGCCCCGAAAACGCGAAGAACGATCCGTTGGTTTGCAATGTAAGCGACTTGAACGCGTTGGCGCTGGCGGTGACGCTGTACTCCGGCGCGTCCACAAACCAGACGAAGACGCGGATCTTGGAATCCACGGCTTTTTGGATGAGCGGCGCGATGGCGTTGTCAACGTTGGGATCGTCTATGTGAGGCGTGATGAACAGGACCGCGCGCTTCATTCCGGGTTGCGCGGTCTGCGCGCTGACGGTTTCCAGCGCGATGTCGAGGGTATATAGATTGGGAGTCGAGTCATCGAAATCGGGCTTGAAGGATTGCAGGCTCTCCAGCCAGTCCCTGGCAGGGCTGTGGCTGATGAGCGTGGAGAGCGAGATCAGGCTGAGGTCGTCGCGTGAATCGGGAGGTTGTGAATTTGCCCACGCGCTGAGCGCATCCACTACAAAGTCAAAGCGCTTCACACCGTTCGAATTCTGCTTTGCCAGACCAGGACCCGGATTGATGGCGACCACGATCTGCACCGGGGTCGCGGACTCGGCGATCATGTCAACTTCACGCGGCGCGCCGTCTTCGTAGACGGTCAGGTTCGAGGGCTGCAAACCGGAGATGAATTCCCCGTTCGCGTCGTACACATCCAACAGCGCGGAGACCCGCGGGAAGTTATCCGCATTGACGGCGTAAAGTTCCGCGTACGCCGCGGTTTGGGCGTACGCGAAGGCTTGAGGAACAGCGATCAGGCTTACGCTTAGAAAGAACGCAAAGAGTCTACGCATTGGGTCTGGCGATCACAGTCTTGTCGCTATCCTCCAAGGCAGGCGGGACATTGCTTGGGGGTGTTGGACTTTTTTCCACTTCGGGCTTGCGCGTCAGACGCATATACGTCAACGTCCACACGGATTGAATAAAGGCAAACAGGATTCCCTGAAACAATATGTAAATAGGAGAAAAAGCCAGCATCCAAATGGTCATATTGCGAAAGAGTCTTTCCATCAATTGAATATCAGGCTCTGTTCCCATTCTAAGAATCGTGCCAAACATAGGAATCATCATGGGAATGGAAATAATCAAGCTTACGATCGCTGAACCTAAATATATAATGATTGACAAGAGAGCCATGACGCCCAGATTCTTTCTCACCAAATCCCACGCGAATTGCAGAGCATTGGACATACTTAAATTATCAACCAATATTGCAGACATCGCCTGTTCTACAATTGCGTAAACCAAAATCACCAGTGGAATCAACGCGATAAATAATGGAAAAGCACAGATAACGCCCATTCCAAGTGTGGCAATACTGAGGAGGGCAATGCACGCAAAGAACACGCCTATCACTACAAATAATCCCAATCCGACCAGCAGGAACACGCCTAGAATTCGCCAGAAAAAGGGAAAAGTTCCTTTCACCAATTCTACAAATTCCAGCCCCTCAGTTCCTTGCTCCACGCGAATCGTTCCCAGCGATGGCAATGTCATCCCTATAACATTTATGGGTATGGAAAGGAGGCTTAATGGGATGATCAACCCAACGCCCAATAATAGAGGAAGCCACATTTCGGGTCCGATTTCCTTTGGAGGCGTGGCTTGAATTGGTAAAAGGGATTGATTGGTCAGTAGGTTGATTGGCAGGAAGAGAACGCCAAGAAAACCTATAATTATCCCCCCAAGCCACAACACTTTATGTTTCCAAGTAATCTGCCAGGCGCGTGTTAGCACTTCGCCAAAGTTGAAGTTATTCACGGTTCCTCCTCAATCGTCAATCTGAAATCGTAAATCAAAATCATTCCCATTCAATCGTCGCGGGCGGCTTGCTGGTAATATCATACACCACGCGGTTAATCCCGTCCACTTCGTTGACGATGCGGCTGGCGATCTTCGCCAATAGATCATGCGGCAGGCGCGCCCA
>Ga0247727_10008922_pt1 | contig 18417 bp, 12 predicted proteins | sample WisWelCaveWW1625_FD_202498 | JGI IMG/M metagenome (GOLD analysis project Ga0247727, IMG submission 202498) | Biofilm microbial communities from Wishing Well Cave, Virginia, United States - WW16-25 | ecosystem: Environmental > Aquatic > Deep subsurface > Groundwater > Cave microbial mat | place... | reverse complement strand
CGTGTTGGTGTTTCAGCAACTCGGCCATCGCGGCGTGCGTGTCGTCGACGATCGGGAACTTGAACGACGGCGCGAGTGACCGCCGCAACTCGTCGATCACTTTGCCCTTGAGTCGTTCGACGAACATCTGTTCGAGCGGCCCGTAGAATTCCAGTCCCTGGTTCACGGTCATGCCGAAGAGTTTCGCGCCGACGAAGTAGCAGCCGGTCGCGGCGAACACGTCGATGATGTTGCCCGGCCGGCGGCTCGGCCGCGAGAAGTTCTCCGGCTTCAAAATCACCAGCGTCGTCTGCACGCGCGACCGCACTTCGTCCGAAAAGCTCACCGAATCCTCGATCACGCCGCCGTCCGTCTCGGCGTACTCGTCGAACAGCGCGAGTTGCTTGCGGTTCGCTTCGGAGTCCGCGGCACAGATCACGGCCGGCTCGAAGTACTTCACTTCGCCGTCCGGGTACGGCACGAAATCGCCGTAGGTCCGCCGCACGCGGTCGCCTTGCGGGATTCGCGTGATCGACCCGACCACCTCGTCCTTCATGTGCCGCACGGCGTTCGGGCCTTTGAAGAACAGCACGAGGCTGCGATTCGAGATGCCCATCGGGTTCTCGCGCCGCAGGTTTTCTTCGCAGTACTGCACAAACGTCTGCCGCAGGTGTGGTTCGATGTCCATGTCGCCGATCGTCGCGGCGAATTTGTCGGCCAGCGTGTCGCTGAACGCGTACATGCGGGCGTCCACGAGTTGCAGATGAGTCAAACTCAGCAGCCGGCTCAGAATGCCGCCCGTCCGACTCTTGTGCAAACTGTAAGGTGTAATGAGAACGTAAGTCAGTTCGTCGGCCATGCCGATATTCCTAATCTGGGGAGTTCTGTCGAATGGTCCGTTGGCTCGTTTTTAGTGAAGACCGGCATTTTTTGCAACCCGACCGAAACGGTGACAGAGGCCGGGTGAGCGAAGCAGATTAGATGACCGGAGCAGGCTGAACGGATCGGATCGATTTTTCACTCGCCGGCCGTGAATTGTAAGTATTGCAACCATGCTTTGGGGGGCGGCAACGAATGTCAGCCGTCGAGACGCGCAACCTAACGAAGATTTACGAGAACCGGCACATCGCGCTGAACGGCGTGAATTTGGCCGTCGAGCCGGGTTCGGTCGTCGGCCTGCTCGGGCCAAACGGCGCGGGCAAGACGACGCTGATTCGGCTCATCCTCGGCTTGCACCGACCGACGGCCGGTTGGGTCGAGGTACTCGGCCGCACGATGACGCCGAACGCGTCGGCGCTGCGTGGCCGCGTCGGCTATTTGCCGACGACGCCGCGGCTGCCGCCGAACATGACGCCGATCACGTACCTCGATTTTGTCGGCCAGTTGTTCGGACTGCCCGCGGAACTACGCCGGCCGCGACTGGCCGCGCTCATCCGGGCGGTAGATTTGCTCGGCGCTTCGTCGCAACGGATCGCCGGGCTTTCCACCGGAATGATCACGCGGCTCGGCATCGCGGCGTCGCTCTTGAACGATCCGGAAATCCTTGTCTGGGACGAGCCGACGCACGGGCTTGACCCCGAGGCGCGGCGGTTCACGATCGACCTGATGAAAAAACTCGCACGCGAACGGACGCTGATCCTTTCGAGCCACGCGATCAACGACGTGGACGAGGTCTGCGATCACGCGATCGTGCTCAACGAGGGGCAGCTCATTTTTCACGGCACGATCGCCGAACTCAAAGGCCGAATGCGACGCAATCACTACGAAATCCAACTCGACGGCAAGCCGAGGGCGATCGAGGCGTTGCGGGTGACGCTGGAAAAACTCAGCACGGTTCACTCGGCGAAGTCGAGCGGCCAGCGAATCGAGCTGATTCTAGCGGACGGAAAAGACGTGGCCGCGCCGCTCGCGGAAGTCATGATGACGGTGTCCGAGTCGGGCCTGGGACTGGCGGGGGTTCGGTCGCTGGGCCAACAGACGGAGGAGGCGTTTCTTGAGTTGGTGGAGTCCGACCAGGCTCGCGGGTTTTCGCGAGCAACTGAGCGTAAGGCTGCGTAGGCGGCTGTTGCCCTACTGGGCCATTTTCACGACAGACCTCTCCGGTCTGGTGCGCGGCTGGGTGCTGCGCGCGTGGCTCGTGCTGAGCGGACTGCTCGCGCTCGTGGTGCTCCTCGATCACTCCAGCCTCACGCCGGCCGGTCATCCGCCGGCGAACGGCGTCATCACCGCGCTCTTGCACCCCGTGGACACGTCGGCCGGCGCAGCGCACACGCTCGGCGAATTGCTGAAATCGTACGTCATCATTTGGACGACGTTTGTCGTCGTGCTCACCGGCGGCGCGATCACGTCGGAATTGCCGACCGTGGCCGACGCGGTCCTTAGCCGCGGCATCAGTCGCTGGCAGTATTTCTTCGGCAAGTGGACCGCGCGACTCGTGGCCGTGCTCGGCGTCTATTTGCTCGTAGTGATTCCGACGAGCGCGTTGATCTGGCTGAATGCCGGACGCGCGAGCGTATCGGGAGACGTCGCGCCGGCCGATCCGACAGCGTCGATCGAACTTGCGTCGGCGCCGGCCGAGCTCCGACCGCTCGGCTCGCTCGACTTCGCGGGTTGCGGGTTCGCGGTCGTCGAGGTCGCGGCCCTGCTGAGTCTCGTGGTGACGTGCGGCGTGGCGTTCAGCGCGAGCTTCGAGGGCACGATGCTTTCGATCGCGGTCGCGTGGGTGGTCGTTTACGGGACCGGGCTGTCTCTGTCGCTGCTGGGCCTCGCGCGTGTTTCTCCGGCGGCATTCCTCGACCGGCTTCCGGCGCTGCTCGGCGGCGATTTTGCCGCCAGCGTGCAGTGCTGGAACCTCGGCGCGATCATCGGCCTAACGTTGTCAATTGCCGCCTTGAGCAGCGTTCAGTTCGCGCGCCGCGATGTTTGATTACGCGACGGCCGCGGCGATCACCGGCTCCAACTCACTCTCCATCTTGTCCATCGTTGCCGCCGCGTCGCGCTTCGCTGCGTCGAGATCGCCGGTGGCCTTGAGCCGTTCCGGCGGGACGGCACCGAACAGGTAGAACTTGATCTTCGGCTCCGTCCCCGACGGCCGCGCGACGAGTCGCCAGCCGGGTTGATCGAATTCGAGCATGACCTGCGACTGCCGCGGACCGGTCGTCGAACCGTTGACGCGGCCAGCCGGCATCTCGCGCATCTCGCCCGTCGCGAAGTCGGATACTCGCGCGACCGCCAACCCGGCGAGTTTCGTCGGCGGGCTGGTGCGAAGCTTCTCCATAATCTTTTTGATCTCGCTCGCGCCCTCGCGGCCCGGCCGGCTCTTGGATACGGCCCGCTCGATGTAGAATCCGTAGCGGCGGTACAGTTCATCTAGATGTTCGAGCACGCCCTGCCCTGCCGACTTGCACTCCGCTGCCAGTTCGCTGAACAGCAGCGCGGCGACGGCGGCATCCTTGTCGCGAGCGTAATCGCCGGCCAGATAACCGAGCGATTCTTCAGCCCCAAACAAAAAATTCTCCGGCCCGTGTTGATCGACGGCCTCGCCGATCCACTTAAAGCCGACCGGCAAGTCGCCGACAGTCATGACGCCGTGTGCGTCGGCGATCCGCGTGATGAACTCGGTCGTGACCAGCGTCTTGACCACGAACGGCCGACCGCCAGCCGGCAAGCTTGCCATCGCCGACCGGGCGACGCCAGCCGCCTGACGCTTCGCGATGATGAAGTGCGCGAGCAGGCCCGCGGTTTGATTGCCGCCCAGCGGCGTCCAATCGCCGGGTCGCGGGCCGGGCACGGCGGCGGCGATTCGGTCCGCGTCCGGATCGCTCGCGAGCACGAGGTCGGCGCCGACATTCCGTGCAAGCTCGATTGCCTCGCGCAGCACCGCGGCGTTTTCCGGATTCGGCGCCTGGTGGGCGACGTTCGTAAAATTTCCGTCCGGCGTCGCCTGCGATGCAACGACGTGTAGGTCCGTGAAACCCGCCTGCTGGAGCACACGCGCCACGCAGGTCATGCCGACGCCGTGCAGCGGCGTGTAAACGATTTTCAGCGATCGCTCGCGACTCAGACTCTGCCGCACGACCGCCGCGATGTATGCCGCGTCGTCGTCCGGGCCGAGCCGGACAATCTGGCCCCGAAGAATCCCGTCGCCGAACGGCATCGAGCGCACCTCGCGCACGACCTCGACGCAGCGGATAATTCCCGCGTCGTGCGGCGGCAGCACTTGCCCACCCGTCGCCCACGAACACTTGAACCCGTTGTCACTCGGCGGATTGTGCGACGCGGAAATCACGATTCCCGCCGACGCCCGGAGCTGCCGCACGGCGAACGAAAGCTGCGGCGTCGATCGCGGCAAGTCAAAAATGAAAACCTTCACGCCATTCGCCGCCAGCACCGACGCCGACAGCCGCGCGAACCGCTCCGAGTTGTTTCGCGTGTCAAACGCGATCACGCAACTGAGCGGCACGTTCGGCCCGTAGTGCTGCCGCAAATACTCGCCCAACCCCTGCGCCGACTCGCCGACCGTGCGATCGTTCATCACGTTGGTGCCGATCGAATACATTTTGCCGCGCCGGCCGCCCGTGCCGAACGGCAGCACGGTCCAAAACGCGTCGTCCAGCTCGCGGAACTTGCTCTGTTCGATGTGTTCCGCGACGGTCGTGCGATACTCGGCGAACGCCGGCTCGGTCAGCCAGCGGCGGACGTTCTGTTCGGTCGATTCGGCGATCCGGTTGGCCGCGCGGGCTTCCGCGAGCCGTGCGAGCAGTTGGTCGATGTGCAGCTCTGACATAGAGTGAGCAATTCCTTGGGGTTGCGAACGGATCGGGGTTGATTCTGGGTCGGTTTGGCCGTGCAATCAAGCCGGAATTTGCGACTTGCCCCTTGCGGCACGCGCGGAAAGCAAGCTACAAACTGGCGTGAGGCGAGCGGAGCAGACGATCGGCTATGAATGCCTGCGTCGCGCGGCGCGGCCGGAAATCGCAAACAATTTCGAGGTACACAGTGAGCGAACTCATCATCAGCGTGTCCGGTCTGCGGGGCAAGGTCGGCGCGACGCTAACCGCGGAGTTGGCGACGGAGTTCGCCCGCGGATTTGGGACGTTTTTGGGCGGCGGCAAGGTGATCGTGGGCCGCGACAGTCGGCCGTCCGGCGCGATGCTCGCTCACGCGGTCATGGCCGGGCTGGCTAGCACCGGCTGCGACCCCGTCGATATCGGACTCGCCGCCACACCGACCACCGCGCTGCTCGTGCGGCAACTGGGCGCGGCCGGCGGCGTCGTAATCACCGCGAGCCACAATCCGGCCGAGTGGAACGGCGTCAAGCTCATCCACCGCGACGGCCGCGTGTTGAATTCCGACGAATCGGAACGCGTGCAGTCAATCTTCGAGTCGAAAAAGTTCACGGCGTGTCGCTGGGACGCGGTCGGCAAGCCGAGTCGGCACGGCGACCCGCACGCGGCGCACCTCGCGCGCGTGCAGGCGGTCGTCGATGCTGAGGCGATCCGGCGCCGCGTGTTCCACGTCGTGCTCGATTCGAATCACGGAGTCGGCGGCATCCTCGGCTCGCGCCTGCTCACGTCGCTCGGCTGCCGCGTCACCGCGCTGGGCGGTTCGCCGGACGGCGCGTTCGAGCACCCGCCGGAGCCGCTACCGGAAAACCTCAGATCGCTTTGCCAGGCCGTGCGCGAGCGGCAGGCGCAGATCGGCTTCGCACTGGATCCCGACGCCGACCGGCTGGCGATCGTGGACGAAACCGGCAAGCCGATTGGCGAGGAAAACACGATCACGCTCGTTGCCGATCATTTGCTCGCGCGCACCCACGGGCTGGTCGCCGTGAACCTCTCCACGACCCGCGCGATCGACGACGTGGCCGAGCGGCACAAGTCGAAGTGCGAGCGGACGGCGGTCGGCGAGGCGAACGTCGTCGAGCTGATGCTCAAGAAAAAGACCGTGGTGGGCGGCGAGGGCAACGGCGGCGTGATCATGCCGAACGTCGTCTATGTCCGCGACAGCTTCGTCGCCATGGCGCTGGTGCTCGAAACGATGGCTCAGGAAGACGTGACCATCAGCCAGCTCGTGCGGCGGCTGCCGAAGTACTTCATGATTAAAGAGAAGCTCGACGTGAACCTCGCGAAGCTGTCGAGCACGATGCGAAAGCTGCCGAGCAAATTTCGCGAGGCGAAGGCCAACTTGGCCGACGGCGTGCGGCTCGATTGGCCGGACCGCTGGGCACACGTGCGAGCGAGCAACACGGAGCCGATCGCGCGAATCATCACCGAGGCGACGACGGAAGCGGCGGCACGCGAACTCGCTGACGAAGTCAGAAAGATTCTTCGGCCGGCGATCGTGCGTCCGCGCGGGCCGGCGGCGAAGAAAGCTCGCGTCGCGTCAAGAAAACCAGCCGCTGGCAAGAAGGGCCGACGCTAGCGAACCGCCGCACGGGATCAAGGCGGAAACAGCAGGCCGAGGATGATCAGTATCGCCGCGAACAGCAAGATGCCCAGGAACGTGCACACCATGCGCAGCGAACGAATCCGGCCCGCGAGCGATTCGACGGCCGCGTGATGCGGGGCCGGATCATCGTTGCGCAGATCCTCGTCGAACATCCCTTCCGCGAAATCGCCGTCGGCGAGTTGGGCCATGGCGGACGCCGACATGCTCTGGCCGGCGAGCATCGGCGGCTTGCCCTGCGTGAGGCTTTTCAGATCGATGATCAGGTCGCGTGGCGACGAGTAGCGCACCGTGCGGTCTTTGGCCATCATCGTCTCGACCACCTGTCCCAGCCCGCCGCTCAGTCGCGTATTCACGTGATCGGGCGGCGTCAGTTTCGCGCGGAGGTGTTTTTGCATCACTTCAGTCGGCGTCTTGCCGGGAAACGGCACGCGGCCGGTCGCCATGTGATAGAGCGTGGCGCCGAGCGAGTAGATGTCGCTGCGAATGTCCACGTCCACGGCGCCGCGAATCTGCTCCGGCGAAATGTAGTACGGCGTGCCGATCGCGATTCCCTTTTCGGCCTGGGCCATCGTATGATCGGCGGTGAGCCGCGCGAGGCCGAGGTCGGCGAGCTTCGCGACGCCGTCTTTCATGAGCATGATGTTTTCCGGCTTGATGTCGCGGTGGATCAGTCCCTTCTGACTGGCGTGGTCCAGTGCCTCGGCGACTTGCAGAATGATTCGCAGCGCGTCCGGCTCGTCGTACACTTTCCCTTTGTCCAGTTCCTGTTTGATATTTGTGCCATCGACGAATTCCATGACGAAGAAATGGTGGCCGGCGAATTCGCCCGAGTCGATCGCCTGCACCACGTTATTGTGGTTCAACTTCGCGGCGATGCGGGCCTCGCGATGGAATCGCTCGATGAACTCCTTGTTCATCGCCAGCTGCTTGAGCAGGATCTTCAGCGCGACGGTGCGGTCCATGCTGAGCTGCTTCGCCTTGTAGACCATGCCCATCGAGCCTTGTCCGATCGGCGAGAGGATTTGGTAGCCGGGCGGCTCGCGCATCTTCTGAACTTCGCCGGATTCCTGCATCAGCCGGCGGGCCTGATTCTTCGTGATCACACCGCCTTCGAGCATGATTTGCATGAGCGGCTTGTGCTCGTCCTTGCGCGACAGGCGTTCCTGCATGGCCTTGCACTGGTCGATCTCGGACTTGGTGGCAAGATCGCGTTCCAGCACCGTGCGCACGAGTTCGGCTTCGGTGAGATCGGACAGCCCCTTGCTATCAGCCCGAGGTGCAGTGGCCATGCGGCCGGCTCCTGGACGAACTTCAATCCGTGATTGCCGTGCTCGAACCCCAAGCGGACCCGGCGAAGAACTGAACTGAGTATCGTCGCCGTGAAATCAAAGTCAAGAGGTCGGGCATCGCGTGCTGCGCTCGGAGCCTCTGGCGACGCCGCGCTCGGAGCCACCCGCCGACCGAGCTTGGTGCTGGAATTGACACGTTCCGTCGAGCGGCTTAGACTTCCGCTCCCTTCACGCGGAACGGGCGGAGGAATCGACGTTGCCATTCTCAAATCGCGAATTTCCGAACACTCCAATCCAGCGCGCCGTCCTCGCTGCCACGCTGTGTTTGATCGGCGTGGCCGTCACGTGCGTAGGCGGATGCCTGGAACATCCGGCGAAGGCGCGGCCGAGCAGCGTGCTCGCCGAACGACTGCGCCCGAAGACGATCGATCCCGGCCCGGACGGCCTGTTCATGGACGTTATCTATTTGGAACGGCCGTTCGGCGACACGGAACTCAATCGCGAGCTGTGGGCGCCGGCAGACGCCGAGGTCGCGGACATTGAGAAACGCCGCGTGTTGGAGGAGCACGGATTTCGCGTCGCCGTGCTGGGCGGTCAACTGCCCGCGGTGATCAAGCAACTGTTTCACGTCGACGAGTTGGCGCCATCCGAGAGCGGACACCTGCTGATGCAGTCGGGCAACCCGACGACGATTCAAACGAGCGGCGATTATCCGTCGTGGCCGGAGGCCGGGCCGGACGGTACGCCAAAGTATGTGAACGCGGCTGGCGTGTTGCGTGCCGTGCCGCGCATTACGCCCGACGGCTGCGTGAAGCTCGCGATCTACCCGGAGATTCAGCACGGCAACGTGCGGCGAGAGTTCGTGCCGACCGCCGAGCCGCGCGGCGCGATGGACTGGACGATCAAGGTCGGCCGCCAGACGAAGCCGTTCGACGCGCTCAACTTCTCGCTCACGCTCCGCGCCGGCCAATACCTAATGCTGAGCTGCGACACGGCCGACGCCGAGAGTCTCGGCGCTCGCTTCTTCACTCGCGTGAAAGATGGTCGCACGCTGCAACGCGTGATCATGATCGAGGCCGAGCCGTCGCGCTCGGCGCTAGCCGCACGCGGCAAGTTATGATCCAGCCGGTGCCCGACACCGCGCTTCGAGCGCACGCTTTAGCGCATCCAGCCCGATGGCCGGCAACTCGCACGTGAAATTCTCGCAAACGTACGCCGTGACTTGTTCGTTGACTGCCGGGCGATTCGCGAGCAGCGGAACCGGCGCGACCGATTCGGCAGCCGCAGCCGCGGCTGGCGTCGGACCGCCGCCAAGCGCAGCAACGACTTTGTTCGGCAGAAATCGGCCACGGATGATTTCGAGTGCGGCGGCGAATTCGCGTTCCGCGTGGGGCGACGGGCCGCCCACCAGCGCGATCTCGATCGGCGCGTCCAGCCAAAAATCGACCGCAATCAGCATCTGACCCATCTGAACTGACTGCTGGTCCAGCAATCCCGCGAGCGACTGCATCGTCCGCTCGGCCTTCTCCAGCAGGTCGCCCCGCCCAGTCAGTTTGCCGAGCCGCAGCAGCGCGGCGACGGCCATTGAGTTTCCCGACGGCGTCGCGCCATCGTGCGCGTCTCGCACCCGCGCGATCAATTGCTCGTGATCTTTACCCGTGAAGTAGAACCCGCCGCCAGCCGCGTCCCAAAACTGCTCCACCATCACGTCGGCCAATTCCAGCGCCGCAGCCAGCCACTTCGCTTGAAAATCCGATTCGTACAACGACACGAGCCCGTCGATCAGGCAGCCGTAGTCGTCGAGATACGCGTTGAACCGCGCGCGGCCGTCTTTGTACGAGTGCAAAAGGTGAGTGGTGAGTGGCGAGTGGCGAGTGGTCCCTGCTCGCGGTTGATCGGCGTCGGATTTCTGCGCGTCGCCCGGCACTCGCCACATCTTTTCGAGAATGAACTCAGCCGCGCGCCGTGCCGCGGCGAGGTATCGCTCGTCGCCGAGCACCTGAAATCCGCGGGCCATCGCGTCGATCATCAGGCCGTTCCACGAAACGAGCACTTTGTCGTCGCGGCCGGGCGGCACTCGACGCGAACGCGCGGCAAGCAGCGTTGCGCGAGACGCGGCCAACGACTGCTCCAACGCCGCGCGATCAATTCGCAGCAGTCGAGCGCATTGGTCCATCGTCTTCAGGCTGTTCAGAATGTTGTGGCCATCCCAGTTGCCGTCGGCGGTGACGTCGAACACGTACGAAAACGAGTCCGTGGCCGGGCCGAGTAGCGATTGAACTTCCGCGAGCGACCAGACGAAGAACTTTCCCTCGACCCCCTCGCTGTCCGCGTCCTGCGTGCTGAAAAAACCGCCTTCGGGCGACGTCATTTCGCGCAGCACGTAATCGAGCGTCTCGCGCGCGACGCGGGAAAACTCGCCGTTCGCCGTGGCCTGATGGGCTTCAAGGTACGTCTGCGCCAAGAGCGCGTTGTCGTAGAGCATCTTTTCGAAATGCGGCACGAGCCAGCGGGCGTCCGTCGAGTAGCGGTGAAAGCCGCCGCCGAGTTGATCGTAAATCCCGCCGCGAGCCATGCGATCCAGCGTGCTAACGACCATTTCAAGCGACTCACTGCGGCCGGTCCGTTTCCAGTGCCGCAGGCAAAGTTTGAGGTCCATTGGGTGCGGAAACTTCGGCGCGCGGCCGAACCCGCCGTGCTCCGCGTCGAATCCACGAGCCAACCGCGCGACGGCCTGATCGATCAAATCGAGCGACACGGCCGGGCCGCTCGCCGCGAGTTCGTTCATCTGCGCGAGCGCAGCGGCCAACTGCCCGGCCGAGCGAGCCACTTCGCCGCGCCGATTTTGCCACGCCTCGGACACGCCGAGCAATATTCGTCGGAAGCCTGGCATCACCTGCTGGCCGTAATCGCGATCTTCCGGCGGGAAGTACGTGCCGCCGTAAAACGGTTCGAGGTCGGGCGTGAGAAACACCGACATCGGCCAGCCGCCGTGCTGCGTCATCATCTGCACCGCGGCCATGTAAATGTGGTCCAAGTCCGGCCGCTCCTCGCGGTCCACCTTAATGTTCACGAAATGCTCGTTCATCACCGCGGCGATTTCGGCGTTCTCGAAACTCTCGTGCTCCATCACGTGGCACCAGTGACAGGCCGAGTAACCGATCGACAAAAAAATCGGCCGCTGCTCGCGCCGCGCCCGTTCCAGTGCTTCCGGCCCCCAGGCGTACCAGTCCACCGGATTGTGCGCGTGCTGCAACAAGTAGGGACTGGTCTCGTGAATCAGCCGGTTCGTGAATTCTTGCGTGCTCGACATGCGAGGTCCTGCGGTTCGATGACACGGCCTACACAGCGCTCTCAGTACTGAGTACTCTGTACGGGTCCGCTACGTCACGCAATAGATTCACGAGCGGCGCGCGATCACGAGATTGAGCACACGATCGAGAGGCCCGATCATGCGAAATGGATTCCGAGTTTCACTCCGCGAGATCGCCGCGATTTTGCTGGGCGGCGCCGCGTTGCTGTTTGCGGGCCGCGGCGCTGCGCAACAGCCGAGTCCGCCGAGCGAAAAATTTCACTGGGCCTGGCTCAAGCCCGTCCCCCCACCGCTGCTGCAAGTGAAACAAGCCGATTGGGCGAAGAATCCGATCGATCTTTTCGTGCTTTCTCGTCTCGAACACAAAGGGCTAAAACCGTCGCCTGAGGCCGACCGCGCCGCGCTGATTCGCCGCGTATCGCTCGACTTGATCGGACTGCCGCCGACACCGCAGCAAGTCGAGGCGTTCAAGAACGACACGCGGCACGACGCCTACGAACGCGTCGTGGACCGACTGCTCGCGGATCAGGGCTACGGCGAACGCTGGGCGCGGATGTGGCTGGACCTCGCGCGCTACGCCGACTCAAAGGGCTACGGCTCCGACCCATTGCGCACGATCTGGCGCTACCGCGACTGGGTGATCGATGCCTTCAACCGCAACCTATCGTACGACCAGTTCACGGTCGAGCAGATCGCCGGCGACTTGTTGCCCGACGCGACGCACGAACAACTTCTCGCGACCGCGTTTCATCGCAACACGATGGCCAACGACGAGGGCGGCACGGACGACGAGGAGTTCCGCGTCGCGGCGATCAAGGACCGCGTGGACACAACGATGCAAGTTTGGATGGGCGTCACGATCGGCTGCGCCAAATGCCACACCCACAAGTTCGACCCGATTTCACAGCGCGACTATTACCAGTTCTTCGCGTTCTTTAACCAGACCGAAGACGCGGACCGCGGCGATGAGGAACCGCGGCTCAAGTCGCCGTCGCGCGAACAAGTCGACAAGCTCGAAAACTTCAAGTCTCGAATCGCAAGTCTCAAATCGGAGTTGGACGTACCGGCTGGTGAACAGGCCGAAAAGCTCGCATTGGCACAAGTGAAATGGGAAGAATCAATCGCCGCTCAGGCCGGCCAGTGGACTGTGCTCGAACCGCGTGAATTCAAGGCCGCGAACGGAACGCAGCTCACGAAACTCGACGATGGCTCGTTGCTCGCCGGCGGCACGAATCCGGAGACCGAAATCTACACGATCGTCGCGAGCACGGACGTGAGCGGCATCACGGCGCTGCGGCTCGAAGCACTTCCGCACGAGAGTTTGCCGCAGAATGGTCCCGGCCGGGCCGGCGGAAATTTCGTGCTCAACGATCTGCGCGTAGCCGTCGCCGAGCGTGACGCCAAACCACCTACCGGCCAGTTCGTGCGCATCGAAATGCCGGGCCAGCTTCGCATCCTGTCGCTCGCGGAGGTGCAGGTTTTCCGCGGCGACGACAACGTGGCACCAGAGGGCAAGGCCACGCAATCGAGCACCGACTACGACGGACCGCCGCAGCTTGCGATCGATGGCAACACGAACGGCCACTACTTCGAGGCGAAATCGACCACGCACACGCGGACCGCGGACGATCCGTGGTGGGAAGTCGATCTCGGCACGGCCGGCGCGATCGACCGCATCGTGATCTGGAACCGCACGGATGGCGGCGTCGGCACGCGACTGAATAATTTCCGCGTCGCCGTTTTGGGCAGCGACCGAAAACCCGTCTGGGAGACGAAGGTAGCCGATCCGCCGAGCCCGAGCGTGCCGCTCGGCACGGGCGGCCCGTCGGCGGCGACGCTGGTGAATCCGACAGCCGACGTCGAGCAAACCGATTTTTCGATCGCGAAGGCGATTGACGGCGACGCGACTGCTAAATCGGGCTGGGGGATCGCGCCCGAAATCGGCAAACCGCACGCGGGCGTGTTCGCGCTCGCGAAGCCCGCCGGAAAGAGTGGCGGCTCGGCGTTCACGTTCACGCTTGCTCAATCTTTCGGCACCGGTCACACGATTGGCCGGCTGCGGCTTTCGGCGACGACGGCATCGCCGCCGCCGCGCGAATTGCCCAGCCGCGTTCGCGAACTCGTCGCCGTGACGTCCGCGGAGCGATCGGGCGAACAGGCCGCGGAACTTGCACAATTCTACCGCTCGATTTCGCCGGAACTCGCCGGCGTGCGCGAACAAATCGCGAGTGTCGAACAGCAGATCAAGGACGTCGAAAAACAAGTGGCAATGATTCCAGTCCTGCGCGAGCTACCCGCGGACAAACGGCGGCCAACGCACGTGTTGATCAAAAGCAATTTCCTGTTGAAGGGCGATGCGGTTGACCCCGCGGTGCCGGCCGCATTTCACTCGATTCGTGGCGCCGCCGCGCCGGACGCCCCTTCCAACGAGTCGCCGGCGCCGAACCGACTCGACCTCGCCCGCTGGCTCGTCGCGCGCGACAACCCGCTGACCGCGCGCGTCGCCGTGAACCGCTTCTGGTCGCAAGTGTTCGGCCGCGGCCTGGTCGAGACCGAAGAAGATTTCGGCACGCAAGGACTGCCGCCGAGCCACCCGGATTTGCTCGACTGGCTGGCAGTCGAGTTCATGGACGGGCGTCAGCCGGCATCCAGTTCAACAGTTCAACCGTTCAACGGTTCAACCTCTGCGCCGTGGGACATGAAGGCACTGCTCCGTATGATCGTCACGTCGGCAACCTATCGCCAGTCGTCCACGCCGACGCCGGAACTCGCCCGCGTCGATCCGGAGAATCGGCTGCTGGCGCGCGGACCGCGTCATCGGCTCGACGCCGAGATGGTTCGCGATCAGGCGCTCGCGCTGGCTGGTCTGCTGAGTCGCAAGGTCGGCGGCCCGTCGGTGTACCCGCCGCAGCCGCCCGGCCTGTGGCGTGCGGCATTCAACGGCGAACGCACTTGGGCGACGAGCACCGGTGAGGACCGCTACCGCCGCGGCCTGTACACCTTTTGGCGACGCACCGTGCCGTACCCGTCCATGGCCACGTTCGACGCGCCGAGTCGCGAAACCTGCACGCTGCGCCGCACGCCGACCAACACGCCGCTCCAAGCGCTCGTGATGCTGAACGATCCGGTGTACGTCGAGGCCGCTCAGGCGCTCGCGCGGCGCATCGTCCGAGAGGGCGGCGACACCATTGAGACTCGCGCCGCGTTCGGCCTCAAACTCTGCCTCGCGCGAACGCCGCACGTCGAACAGATTCAGGAAATCGGTACGCTCGTCCAGCTAGAACTTGATCGATACCGACGAGACGCGGGCGCCGCCAAACAGATCGCCACCGACCCGCTCGGCCCCGCACCCGACGGCATGGATCTGAGCGAACTCGCCGCATGGACGGTGGTCGGCAACGTGCTGCTCAACCTCGATGGCGTGATGAGCAAGCGGTAGCGGTCAGGCCAAAGCCTGACGTACACTTCGTTGATCAAACCCGGATTGCGGTCATGTCCGAAACTTCCGCCAGCCTGCTGGATCGACTGCAAGGGTCGCCGGATGACGACGCGTGGGGTCGGCTGGTCGAAATTTACACGCCGATGATTCGCGGCTGGCTGCGGCGGCACGCGATGATTCACACGGAGGACGCGGAGGACCTCGTGCAAGACGTGCTCGCGGTCGTGGTCCGCCGCGTGCGCGAATTTCGCCGCGAGCGGACCGGCTCGTTTCGGGCGTGGCTGCGGCAGATCACGGTAAATTGCCTGCGCGATTTCTGGAAGTCGCGACGCGTGCGGCCCACGGCGACCGGCGGCAGCGAATTCCAGCAGGTGCTCGAACAACTCGAAGATCCCGGCAGCGGACTCAGCAAACTCTGGGACCAGGAGCACGATCAGCACGTCACGAAGCAGCTTCTCGAAATGATCCGGCCAAGCTTCGAGCCGAAGACGTGGCGGGCATTCTCGCGCGTGGTCCTCGACGGCGCCGCGCCGGACGACGTGGCCGCCGAATTGAGCGTGACGGTCAACGTCGTGTACATCTAGCGGTCACGCGTGCTCACGCGGCTTCGTGAAGTGGGCCAAGGGCTGATAGAGTGATTGCCGGCTTTGTGAAAGATTCTCGCCGCGTGTACCATTTGTCTTAAGCCTGAGCGGCCACACTGGATTTGTTCGAGGATTCATCGTGCGCGACGTGAAAACGGTTCACCCAGAATTGGAAGAACTGGCGGCGTTCGGCCACGGACGGCTGCAGCCCGACGAGCAGGCGCGCGTGGCACGGCACGTGGCTGAGTGCGAGACGTGCTGCCAGGCGCTGCGCGACATGCCGGACGACACGCTCGTCGAGCGGCTGCGGCGCGGCGAGAGTGCGCGCGATACGTCGCGCGCTCAGGCCGATTTGTCCACTTGCGCGTTTCGCCCCAGCGCAGCCGACGGCAGTGACAGTCACGCACCGCCGCCGGAATTGCTGGACCATCCGCGATACCGCATCGTCAAATTGCACGGTGCCGGCGGCATGGGCGTCGTCTATCAGGCCGAGCACAAGCTGATGGAACGGCAAGTCGCGCTCAAGGTCATCAGCCGGCAACTGACGAGTGAGCCGGCGGCGGTCGAGCGGTTTCGCCTCGAAGTGAAAGCGGCCGCGCGGCTCGCCCATCGCAACATCGTCGCGGCGCACGACGCGGAGAAGGCTGGCGACTTTCATTTTCTCGTGATGGAATTCGTGGACGGCATCAGCCTCGCGCGGCAGGTCGAGGCGAAGGGGCCGCTGTCCGTGCTGCAAGCGTGCAATGTGGTTCGGCAGGCGGCGCTTGGGCTGCAGCACGCGTTCGAGTGCGGAATGGTACACCGCGACATCAAGCCGCAAAACTTGATGCTCACACGCTCCGGCCACGTGAAAATCCTCGACTTCGGACTGGCCCGGTTGGCCCGCGAGCGCGAGCCCGTCTCCGTGGATTCGGCCGGCGATGCGATCGCCAACGCGGCAACGCAACTCACCGCATCGGGCGCGCTCTTGGGCGCGCCGGACTACATCGCGCCGGAGCAAATCACGGACTCGCGGCTGGCCGACGTGCGTTCCGACATCTACAGCCTCGGCTGTACGATGTATTTTCTGCTCGCTGGCCGCGTGCCGTTTCCGGAATCGTCCGTTTTCGACAAACTGAATTCGCACATGGAACGCGCACCGAAGCCGCTCGCCAAACTGCGTCGCGACCTGCCGACGGAAGTCGCTCGCATCGTCGCGCGAATGATGGCCAAGGATCCTTCCCGCCGATTTCAATCGCCCGTCGAAGTCGCTCAGGCGCTCGCACCATTCGCGAAACCGTCGTCGCACTCGGCCGGTGCCGCGCCTGCCGCCACTTCCACGGCACACGACCTGAATGCGGCTGTGCCGGACCTCGCCGCCCCACTTCTCCGCGAGTTGGCCGGCGGCGCGCGCGCGGCGCGCCGCGGCTGGCATCGCTCGTCAATTCGCCCGTCGCGTGGCTTGCTGGCGCCGCCTGCCTTGTGATCGGCGTGGTCGCTTTCGCGGTAATGAACCGGTCCGATTCGATTTCGCCGGATTCGAGCCTACTCGGTGATCCACACGCCGCGCAGTCGAGCCGCGGGACGGCAGCTTCCGAAACGAATGCTTCTCGGTCGGGTAGACCAGTTGTTTCGAGCGCGGACCGCGCGCCAGCGCGAGCCGGAAATGCTTCGAAACAGGCAGATTCGCCGTCTGCGGCGGCTGGCGCTCGCGTGCCGCGCGTGCTTTTCGTGCTGCCGGCGCAAGAATTCTGGTACCCGGATTTCGAGCCGGTGCGTCGCGTGCTCGCGGAGAACGGCGTTCAGGTCACGGTGGCCGCGTCGCGCGAATCGGCGCAGCCCGCACAGGGCGGCGGTGGTGAGCCGGTGCGGCGCGACATCTCGCTCGATCAGGTTCGCGCGGCCGACTTCAACGCGGTCATCTTCTGCGGCGGGCCGGGCGTGCGGGAGTTTATGGGCGAGAATTGGAGCGGCGCGTTCGCCCGGAAATTGATTCAGGAAATGGTCGGCCAGAACAAGCACGTCACGGCGCTCTGCATGGGCACGGTCGTGCTCGCCAAGGCCGGCATCCTCGACGGCCGCCGCGCTACCGGCCATTCGAGCATTGAACAGCAGGTCCAAGAGTTTGGCGTCGCGCTCACCGGCAATCCAATCGAAATCTCCGACCGCGTCATCACGGCCCGCGACGCCAACGTTGCCGAACAATTTGCGCGAACCGTGGCAGGCGAACTGCGACGCAAGTAAACTGGTTCGTGACTGGCCGCAATTTGCACCGAGACTTCCGCATGAATCCTCTTCGCCTCCGTATTTCAATCACCTGCTTGTCACTCGTCGTCGGCATCGCCGCAACGGCGCTCGTCACCGCTGACGCGCCGCAAAAGAAGAAAGAGGACGCCGAAGAGCGCCGCCTCCGAAACGAACTCAAAGAGCGCGATCAACAAATTCAAAAGCTCCGCAATGAGCTGGACGATCTGCGGGCGGAGAACAAAAAACTCGACCGCGAAGTGGACGCGTGGAAGAAAAAGCCTGTCGTGCCCAGCGACAATGTGGCCATGGCCGCGTACGACGCGAGCGGCCTTTTCGCGAAAGAGCCGCCGGCCGGCAGCGGCCCCGTCGTGCTCGAATGCCGCAAGGCTACGACGCTGCTACTCGTCTGGAAACACAGCGGCGGCAAGGACGCCGGCAAAGACGGCAACACTACGAAATGGGAATACGCCACCGTGCGGCTCGCACCCGACACGACGCGCGAAGTGCGGCTGAATCTGCACTAAGGCGACTGGTCGGTATGCCGCTCAAACCCCAAGGCCGGCTATGTTTACCTGGGCGAAATCAAAGTGGCAGACCGCGCCGCGACGCTAGCGATCCCGGATGCGAACTGATCGTCCAGCTGCCCAACTTCCATTCGAGCAGAAGCGCCTTGCTCGCTGGGGTGCAATGAACTCGCTCCCCCGAGCACCCGTCGGTTTAGGTACTCACCGCATGCCCACCCAAAGCGTTTCACCGCCGGACTGAACGGCTCCACTCTCGCGGCTGGAAAGTCCGAATTCAAGGCCGTATCTTGGCCAGTTGGCCCCAAACCAACCACTACCGCAGCGAGCAACGGCTTTGGGCGCGCGGATCGTTACGAACATCCAAAAGAATGGCGTAGCTTTGCGGTACGACATGCGCGGAACAGCACGAATCGATTCGGCGACAAGCGGACGTCGCGTGGAATTCAAGTATGGCGATGGTGATGGGAAGTCAAACAAGAGAGGGGCGCAAGAAAAAACCCCGTCGCGCGGTTGCCCACTCGACGGGGTTCTCAGTTTCAATTCGGTGTCGTTCACAGGCACAGACGAATGGGTGTGCCGATTTCATGCTGACTGAGTGTCGTCTCGGTCAGGG
>Ga0247727_10008921_pt1 | contig 18420 bp, 16 predicted proteins | sample WisWelCaveWW1625_FD_202498 | JGI IMG/M metagenome (GOLD analysis project Ga0247727, IMG submission 202498) | Biofilm microbial communities from Wishing Well Cave, Virginia, United States - WW16-25 | ecosystem: Environmental > Aquatic > Deep subsurface > Groundwater > Cave microbial mat | place... | reverse complement strand
GCGCTGACCATTTCGCGAACGTGAATGGAAGCGCCTTTATGGCCAAAGACGTGAACGCCGAAATCGGCGCTAATGTAGGCGATGTTCATGCTGGCTTGTTCTTTGTCCGTTGTTCTTTGTCCGTTGCTCTTTGTCCGTCGCTCTTTGTCCGTCGCTCTTTGTCCGTTGCTCTTTGTCCGTCGCTCTTTGTCCGTCGTTCTTTGTCCGTTGGCTACTGGCCTGTGGCAACTGACAACGGGCCACGGGCAACCGGCAACTGGCAACCGGCCACTGGCTACTGACCAACAAATGCCGGATTGCGTTTGATGTGAATTTCATGCCACAAGCAAAACTGCGTCAAAGCCCAACTATGTTTGCCGGCGGATTTCGCGTCGGAAGATTTTTCTTCTTCGAGCAGGCGCGCGACGCCGTCATAATTGAAAATGTCGTTTTCGGCAATGGACTCGCGGCTCAACAAACGCTTTTGATATTCCGCCAGCTCGCCGTTGTTCCAATAATAGCTCGGATAACCGATGACGGTACGTTCCAAAACTTGTGGCGGCAAAATTTTCTCGAACGCTTTTTTGAGATGCGTTTTGAGGCTGACGTAAGTTTTGCCGCCATCGAAAGAAGAAGGAAGCTGGGTGGAAAACTCGACCAGCGCGCGATCCAAATACGGCGAGCGCAATTCCACTGAAGACATCGCGCCGACATTATCTAAAACCTTCAGCGTCTTTTCCGTCGAGGTAATCATCAAATTGGAAAACAAAAACAGCCGAAAAAAATCGTCGCTTTTGATGTCGCCGATATAATGATGCAACATGTCCAAAATATCCAATTTGCTGAGACGCGGCGGTTGTTTTAAAAATTGCTGCTGCACGTTCAAATCAAACAGCCGGCTGCGCAATTTATAATAGCGTTCCTCATCCGTGGCGCATTCCAGCGTTTTCTCCAGCAATTTGTCGCGCTTTTTCGGATCGAGAAATTTGCGATGCACGCCGCAGGCGCCGGCCGCCGCCGAACCGGTCAGCACGGAGTTGACGCCGGCTTCGCGCACCGCTTCGGCGAGCAAAGCTTTGCTATAAACATTCGGCGTCATAATCAAATCGTCAAATTGGCGGATCACGCGCAACAATCGCGGACCGAGCCGGTGATCGGAGGCGATAATCACCTCGCGATGCTTGGTGGAAAATTTTTCCGCGACCAAACGCGCGTAAGCAAGATCTTCGCCGATTTGCTCATTCGAAGCATCAATATGAAAGCCAACAGTGAAGGTATGAATTCTCGGCACACCGAGCTCGCGCAAACCGGCGACGATGATGCTGGAATCGACGCCGCCGCTGAGGAAAACGGCAACATCGTGACAACCATTGACGTATCTTTCGAGACCTTGCATGAAAAGCTCGCGCAGCCGGCGAATGCAATACGCCTCATCGGTGAAACCATCGGCGATTCTCGGCAAATGCCAATACTTTTTTTTCTGCGGCTGGCCGCCGCTGTCAAATTGCAGGCTTTCACCCGGCAGCAATTTGTAGATATTTTTAAACAACGTTTTGGGGCCGGGAATATAACCGAATGAAAAATACAGCGATAGGCTGTCAAAATCCAATTCCGCCCGCACGGCCGGATGCGCAAGAATGGCTTTGATTTCCGAAGCGAAAACGAGCCTTTTCTTTTCCGCATCGAAATAATAATAAAGCGTTTTCTCGCCGAGTTTGTCGCGTGACAGCAGGAGACGACGCTTCTGCTCGTCCCACAAAGCCAGGCTAAAAGGCCCATCCAGTTTGGATAAGCCGTCCTCGCCCGAGGCGCGATAGGCCGCCAGCACGGCTTGCGTATCCGGATTCATCGGCGACGCGAGCGTAGCAAGATCGGGGGTTGCATCGCGATTAGTCACACAACCATCGATGGCGATAACGAGACCACTCTCCTGCGCAAATCCGGGCAGAGCCGTGCGCGCTTCCGCCACAAAGGATTTTAGATGAGTTTGGCAGAGCGCAACGTTGGCTTCATTTTTTATATAAAAACTAACGCTGTCCGGTCCGCGATGTCTTAGATTTCGCGACATGGCGGTCAGAATTTCATCCGATTTCACCGAATTCGTCAGACCGATAACGCCGCAAATTCCACTCATTATTCATTCCTCGTGCTTAAAAAAATTTTACTTCAACAACAGAACTTTTTTCGTGAGGATTTGTCTGCTGCTCTCGAGCTGTAGCAGATAAGAACCGCTCGACATTTTTGACCCGTCGCCGCCTCGGCCATCCCAAACCATTACATGCTCGCCTTCTGCCAGATCGCCGTCGAACAAAACCCGCACTTGCTCACCGAGAAGATTAGCGACGATTAATTTTGTGCGCTGCGGCCTGGCGAGGCGAAAACGTATCGTGGTTGAAGGATTGAACGGGTTCGGATAATTTTGCTCGAGAATAAATTCCACAGCGCTTTCGACGGCGGTCGCATCGACGGCGGTTCGAACGTCCTCGACTTTGCTGATGACCACGAAACTATCCGGAACGACGCCGTCGATATCTTTGAAATAAAACTTCGCCATATTCGGCACGCCGTTCAGATTGAAGATGCCGAAAAGCGCGCCGTAATTGGCGCCCTGATTAGAGGTATAGATCGAGGCCCATTCGCCTTTGCAGCCGTAAGGCGGCGTGGCGGGCAAGCATCGTTCCTGATCTCTGATGCTGTTGCCGCCGAGTCCGGAAACAAAAACAAAACTTCTGCTTTCATCGCCGGCCGTGCTCGAATCATCTTTGGTGAGCACCAACGTATCGGAGGTGCTGGCGACGATTTGATTCTGGCAACTGCTCAACAAATGCGTTCGGCTATAAGAATGCTCGTGGCCCGTCGCGATAATGGCGCCGCCCTGGCGCGATTCTTCATAAACCGGCCATCCGGTTTCGTCCGATTTTCCGCCGACTTGCATGGCGCGCATATTTTTGTGCCAGCTACAAATGCTCCAGAGGGATTTATCCGCGGCCAGCTTATTTTTAATATAGGCGGCATGGCCGCTGCCCATCACGCCGGGACCGACGAGTATGATAAAAATGCCTTTGTAGTAAAGAGAAGACAGCACGCCTAAATTTCCATTCCACGTTATTCCCAGGCGGGTGAGACGGCTCATTAAAAATTGTTGATAACCGTTGGCGCCGCTCCAGCGATCTTCATCGTGATTGCCGATCGAAGCAAAATACGGAAAATTAGAACCGAGAATATTGTCGATCTGCGCGTCCCACGCCGCCGGATCGTCGTTATAGTCGAAATCGCCCTGATGCATGACGAGCTGCGCGCCCTCGGCTTTGATCAAATTCAAAACCGACCGCGCCCGCGATCCCGCGCCCTGATCGCCGATAAAAGCGATCTTGAAATTCACCGGCGTTTGCGCCGCGAGTTCGGACATTGCGACGACGAAAAAAATAACAGCCAACCATAAATTCCGTTGGCCAAAGACACTACTCCTCATAACGTTCATCCTCCTTTCTTTTCATCTTTGGATTAGTGGAGTGTTGGATTAATGGATTGATGGAGGTTGGATTGTTGGGTTTCCAATACTCCAATAATCCAGTGCTCCATCAATCCAGTGCTCCACGAATCCCTCACTCCATTACAACTTATACTTGTGCCATACTGGCAATTCGACTCTGTGTCAACTCGTGTTCCTTGCGATTGTGCACGCCATCATCATCGCGGCGCGCCACATAGCCCAGCTCTTCGAGTTTACGAACGATTTTAAGCGCACTTTCTTCCGGCGTTTCTTTTTCGGTTTCGCAAATCACTTCGGGATTGTCCGGCGGTTCGTAGGGATCGCTAACGCCGGTGAATTCTTTGATTTCGCCGGCGAGCGCTTTTTTGTACAAACCTTTGACGTCACGCTGGATGCAAGTTTCGAGCGAGACTTTGACATACACTTCCACGAAGTCTTTGATCAGCGCGCGATTCTCGTCACGAATATTTTTATACGGCGAAATGGCCGCCGCGATGGCGATCGCGCCGTTGCGTGACAGGAGATGGCAAACGAAGCCGATGCGCCGGATGTTGGTATCGCGATCTTCTTTGGAAAATCCGAGGCCTTTGCTCAAGTTGGTGCGAACGACGTCGCCGTCGAGCACTTCGATTTTAGAGCCGCGCGCTTTGAGCATCGGAACCAGATGTTCGGTGATCGTCGACTTGCCGGCGCCGGAAAGCCCGGTAAACCAAATGGTACAACCGCGAGAATTGGGGGTCATAGTTGGATGTCCTTGTTGTTAGTGGTTTGGTCAATGAATTGTCATTAAATTGTCATTGGTCATTGAATTGTCATTAGTCATTAATCAGTAAAAGTGACTTAATGGCCCAATGACTTAATGACATTACTAATTCCGCAGCCCGTTCATCAAAATCGTCGCTACTTCCGCTCGGGTGAATTCCGGCGGCGGGGCTTCGCCGCGGCCGAGCATTTCGCGAACTTGCGTGCCGGAAAGCACAACGTGCAGCGAGCTGTCGTGCGGGCAGGTTTTGCTGGTGACGATGGCGCCGCATTTTTTGCAGTAAAATGAATTTTCAAAAAACAACGGCGTGATGCCGAGATCTTCGGATTTGAATTCCGTGAAAATTTTTTGCGCGTCATAGGTGCCGTAATATTTTCCGACGCCGGCGTGATCGCGGCCGACGATGAAATGGGTGCAGCCGTAATTCTTGCGGCACATGGCGTGGAAAATCGCCTCGCGCGGGCCGGCATAGCGCATCGCCGCCGGGAAAACGCTCAACAGCACGCGCTGCGCCGGATAATAATCCTGCAGCAGGCTTTCATAACTTTGCATGCGCAAATCCGCCGGAATATCATCTTTCTTGGTTTCGCCGACGAGCGGATGGAGCAGCAACCCATCGACGATTTCCATGGCGCATTTTTGAATGTACTCGTGCGCGCGATGAATCGGGTTGCGGGTTTGAAAGCCGACAACCGTGCGCCAATTGCGCTCGTTAAAAATGCGCCGTGTCTCCGCCGGCTCGCGACGAAAATCCGGGAACGTGACATTTGAAGAATGATTGATCATCCAAATTTCACCAGCCAGACAAATTTCACCCTGATTCATCACGCGAGCGACGCCGGGATGCGCCGTCTCAGTGGTGCGATAAACTTCTTTGGCTTCGCGCGTTTTGTCGTATTCAAATTTTTCGGCAATTTTCATGACGCCGAGAATTGCGGCTTTGCCGTTAGTTACGCCGTTGCTTTCGACTAGCGCGATTTCTTCGCCGACATGAAGATCGCCGGCCGCAGCGCGCGAAACCGGCAAGGTGATCGGCAGCGACCAGACGAGGCCGTTGGCGAGCCGCATGTTTTGGACGACGCTGTCATAATCCGCCTTCATCATGAAACCGGTGAGCGGGCTCATCGCGCCGTTTGCAATCATTTCGAGATCGGAAACGCCGACGTCGGTGAGCGGAATTTTTTTCAAATCGAGACTGCGATGCAAAGCAGCTTCGCGTTCTTCGCCGCGCAGAATCCGATCCACCAGCTTGTTGCCGTGCGGGATGCTAAGAGACATGCTGAAATACCTCCTTTAATGGTTGCAGTTTATTGCCAATGTTGATTCGATGCGTATAAATATTTTCTTGCAAAAATTGCTCGACCGCGCCGCTAAACTCAACATTCAAATATTTAAAAACGGCCTGCGTGACTTCAATCGGATGCAGGCAAAAATGCTCGTAACGAAACTCGTGATAATGTGTATGTCTGCGCCCATATTCGCGGGCGCGATCCGCATATTGCCGCTGCAAATCTTTCCAAAACTCCACCTCGGGTTTTATTCCCAAGCCTTTTTTGTCACTCGCGGCCAACGAGGCAGCAACGTCGTTTTTATTGCGAATGATATGCAGTAGCTGCGCATTCGGAAAAATTTCCAAATATAACGGCAGCATGACACACGTGCGCGGGTCTTTGAATCCCCAGCGTGAACGGCCGTCGTAACCGGCGGCGATATATTTTTTATAAGCCCTTTTCGCAATCCGTTCGCGAACTTCCGCCAATTTCGCCATGATTTCGGCGACGGGCATGATCGGATTATTCGCCCAGTTGGCGCCGCCGCCCATAATCAGCTCGTCGTTGATTTCAAGCGCAAAAAACTTCGATTCGTGATGCGGCATATTCGCCTGCATGAACACGCCGTGCCGGTGCAGAACTTCCGCCAAAATCGACGTGCCGGAATGATGCATGCCGAGAACGATAACGGGGTCGTCGCGGAGTTGGTCAGGGGTGGTCATTGGTCATTTGTCATTGGGTTATTGATTACTGAACTCTAATCCATTCTCAGAAAACTCGAGTTCAAATTCTTTTAAAAATGCTGGCAATTCTTTATTACAAACAATCGCTTCATGCGTTTTCATATCTAATTTTTCTTTCCAGCGCAAATCGTGAAATTGCGTTCTTTTCGTGTCGCTATAAAATTGCTCGTCCGACGGAACGTAGTGATCCAAAAATGCCGCGGTGGCGCCGTTTCGTCCCGGGCCGTGATGCTCAAAATTCCAATAGGCTTTTTGTTCCGGCTCAAAAACGAGGCCGAGCCATCCGCACAATTGCGCCAGCGTTGCATCGGTGCGTTCCGCCAATTCATTGTAAGTTATGGCGCGAGAATCCAATTCGTTCTCTTGCAAAAAATCGCGAATGTCGCCGTTCTTCTTCATCCAATCTGTGATATCAATCGAGCGATCGCGCAGTTGCAGCGAATAAGCGATGGCGCGGGGATCGCGCAGCAGATGCACATATTTTCGCTGAAACCGATTCTCCTGCAAAAACTTCCGGCTCCACGATACGGTTTTGGAATTGTCCACCAAAACTTTTTTTCCGGTGCGCGCCAAAACCAGATCATGAATGTGCCTGGCCTTCGTCTGCGCCACATCATAAAAAATCGGGCAAACACTGCCCTTTTCTTCACAAAGCCGGCACGGCACGGGATCATCGTGAAACATTTTATTCAATTCGCCGGCGTAACAGGCTTGCGAATGGCTGCCCATCAACAAAGCCAGCCATGTCGAGCCGCTGTAATTGGCGGAGAGAATAAAAACAACTGTGCTGTTCATTAATGGTTCTTTGCTTTAAAAATTTAATGCTATAATGACTCAATGACCCGCTGATTTAATGACTCAGCTTGATATCCCAACTTGATCAACAATGGCCGCAACAAATCTTCAACGGCCCGGGCTTCGCCATTTGGCAAATTCTCCCGCCAGCGACCGACGCGCACTTGATGATCGTCGCGAAACCATTTGGCCTGTTTCTGGGCTTGATACGAATCAGCGGTTTGATTTTGTATCTTTTTACAAAACGCCAAAACCTCCGGATGTTCCGGCAGCTCGAGGAAGCGCAAAATTTCAGCGGCAAGCTGCTGCGGATTCGCCACGAGATCTTCGTATTTCAAAGTAAGATGCGGCACGCCGGAGAGATCATGCAAGGCAATTTCCATAATGCTTTTCCACGCCTGGACACAACGCATAATGCCGCGCTCTTCTTGAAAAAGCTGCTGCCAGTTCGGCGGCTTCAAGTGCCGCCATTCACTGCCGCCAACGCCGGGAAGCATCGAGCACGCCGCGTCGCGGCCATCGCGGATAATATGAATAAGCTTCGCTTCCGGAAAAATTTCGCGAATAAATGGAATGCGCAAAACGCTGCGCGGGCATTTTTCCGCAAACAGTTTCGCGTTTCCTTTTTCCAATTCAAAACGTTTGCGAATTTGCCGCGCCACTTTCGGCGTCGCGTGTTGCGCCGTCAGCCGATGCGATTCATTTTCACCCAGCCCGGCCTTATTCCATGCGGCGTGCGCTTCGTGCTTGTATTTGACCTCGGGATGCGCGCCGATCAGCTCGCCGAGAATGCTGGTTCCCGAACGCGCGCAACCCATGACGAGAGCGATGTTCATCGTAGCTTCTCAAAAATCAAATCGAATGTCACTCTAAGAAACTAACGCTTGTCTTGCTTTATTGCGTCACACGAACTCATAGGTCGTTAGGCCTTGACTCTTCCATCAATTGCCGCAAAAAAGGCAGCATCGACTTAGCTGCAATCGCATGCGCCGTTACATTTGGATGTTGATCAAATGCAGAGACCCACAAATCAGGGGCATGCTTTCCCATAAATGCGGGCAAAAGATCATAAACGGGAATCGTGCTCTCCGCGCCAAATTTTATAATCATCTCACAAATTTTTTTAAACGGGTACTGATCGTTTAATTCGACGAGGACAGGGAAGACGACCATCGCAACCTTCACTTGCGCCTCTTCCCCGATTTGTTTAATTTTGAGGATATTCCTTTTTGCATTTTCCCATTCCTGGGTTTGTTCCGAATTGCCCCAATACGAATCATTGAGCCTTTTAGAATACTTCTTTGAAAGATATATGCGATCCCTATAATCTTGATACAATTTCAACAGATATACGTGCTGATAATAAAAGGATTCGTCGTTTCTGAATTTAATCTCATCACGTATAGGCTCAAAAAAACTTCCTCTCGCGCTCGTTCTTGTTCCATCGCGAAGGGAAAACACCATGACTATGACATCAGGTTGAAAAGAATTTTTCACCCGCAACAACAGATCAACCCACTGCTGGGTCAGGCTTCCCCCGATTCCCCCGTTCATAATCTCTATCATCCTGCCTTGCCTGAAAAGTTCGTCATTCAGCTGCTTCTCCAATAATTCCGGAAAAATTGCCGAGTTGTCGGCTACACCGGAACCAACCGTAAATGAATCACCCAAGATCAAAACGCGCGAGCTATTGAGTGGCTTTACAAGAGGATAATTTTGGTCTCGCAATCCCAAAGCATTTCGTCTAATTCGACCTTTCCGGACATTTTGTTGTTGCTCCTCCAATAATCTTACATGCCATGGTTTGGTATAAACCGCCCGGCTGATCCCTTCTGCAACAATTAATGCCACAACTGTTCCAAAGAGCAGAAGCGCTATGTTTTGTAATTTCTTCGTCATGCTTGCGCCAAAAAGGTACAGATGTTTGCTTTGCCGCTCAGCCGTGACATCGGGTTGATGTTATCGTCTGGGTGGCGAATAATTCGCAGAGGCATTCCTTCAAGTCTTTTTAGCTTTATGTCAGGGCCATGCCTGTGCCAGCCTCGACATCTCCACACGCCGACCGCGATCTCAAGACGCCTCCCACTGCCAGCAGGCCAGCTCGAGACTGCCGCCTTCCACAGCTAAAGCGCCAACATAATTTTGCCCCGGCGCCAGCGCCAGCAGCGTCCATTTTGAGGCTTCCTGCGGATCGGGCCGCGTGCTCAACAAAGCAGCCGGCTCGCCGTCGATAAAAGAGACGTCGAAGCGATGCAGCGGATGCGACAAGCCTTCGCCGAGGGCTTTGATGAACGCTTCTTTGCGCGTCCAGCAATTGAAAAAAGCGGCGGGCTTTTGCTCTTCCGGCAGCGCGCAAAAAATCGAGCTCTCGAGCGGCGAAAAAAATCGTTGGGCAATTTTTTCGGCGTCATCGAGGGCGCGAACAAATTCCACATCGACACCGATCAAATGCCCGCGGCTTACGGCGAGCAGCGCGAGATTCTCCGCGTGCGACAAATTGAAACAAAGCTGGTTTTGATTCATCGCTTCCGCCAATTTGGGCTTGCCATGTGCTTCATATTCAAACGCAATCGCCTCGGCGGCGAGATCGGCGTACCGGCTCAAAATATCACGCAACGCGCCGCGCGCCACGATATAACGTTTTTTGAGTTTCTCGAATTTGAATTGCTCGGCTCTTTGCCGCTCGTCATGAGAAAACGAAGCGAACAATTTTTCAAAAACGCCTTCGTCCTGCTCGAGCGCAATTCGCCAGACATGAACTTCATGCGAAGATAATTCAAAGTTCGATTCGGGCGGAATTTGCCAGGAGCATGAATCTTTCATATGAATTAAGGCCGAATAATTATTCTTTCCAATAAATGATAAAACGCTTTTCTTTCGGTTTCCAGCGAAAACGTTGGCGCGATCTGAAGGCCGCGCCGGCGAATCGTTTCTTTCAAATCAAAATTCGCCAGCAGTTTTTCAATCATCTGCAAATGTTCTTCATAATTATTATAAGCCGGCATCAAACAAGTTTCTTCGTGCCGGCAAAAGCTGCGATTGCCGATAGCGTCCGAGCAAATAACAGCGCAGCCGCTCGCCATCGCTTCGAGCGCCGGCAGATAGAATCCTTCGGTCTCGTGCGGCAGCGCCACGAAGATGTCGTTTTCCCGCAAACGCCGCGCAAAATCTTCGCGCGCGATATAATCGACAAGCAGGCTCACTTGCCGATCTTGGCTTTTGAGCGTCTCAAAAAGTTTTGTGCCCAAATCCGGATTCTTGCGCGCCAAAATCAAAATTGAATTTTTGTTTTTCGACGCCGCCGCATGAAAAAGTTCCAACGGAATGCCGTTTTTAATGACGCTCACTTCACCGCTGGCGAAGGGCGAGACGGCGGCGGCAACTTCTTCACTCACGCAAATTCGCCAGGCCGGGCGGCGCAAAAACTCGTGGCGCTTGTCGTTGGCCTCGGCATGCTTGACATGCTGAATGTAATTAATCACGCAGCAAGTGGCCGGAATTTCCGGCACATATTCCCAATCGCGGCCGGCGAGAAAAATAAAATCATAATAGGCCGGCTCCACTTCGCGAACGAGGCGATCTTTGGGCACGCCATCCCAAAACGAGCTCGACTGCCAATCCGAATCCGGCGTGAAGTAGAGATATGGTTTCAAATGCGGATGATACAAACAATGTCCGAAGTAATCTCTGACTTTCAATTGCCCGCCGGAGGGTTTTTTGAATTTTCTGACGAAAAGTATTTTTTGCATGATTGAGTGAAGTCCGACTTGCGCCGGCGATTTTTCGAATTAGCAAAATTCCGTCGCGCAAGTCGGACTACGCTAATTTAATAACGCCTCAACGCTTTCCTTTGAATAAAACTCCCAAAACGCGCCGTCGGTGCTCAAGAGTTTTTCACTCAGCACGCGCATGAGCTTCGCATCATAAAGCTCATTCTTATTTTTACTTACCAACGCCTCATTTAGCGTATCGGCGTTCGGCGTAATTGCCGCCAAACATTTTCCTCCGGAGGTGATCATGTCTTCGTAGCGCAAGATCGCCGGCGACGGCAGCACGCGCCGGTATTTTTCATAATGCCACGCCAGCAGTTGAATTTGGCGGTCGAAGCGATCTTTCGCGTGTTTAAGCGTTTTTTTCAGGTCATAATCCAGCCGCTCCGCGGCGGGCATGTGGCCGGTGGTTAAAGGCATATTCACGCTGTTCCACGAGGCCAAGATCGACAGCGGATTGCGAATAATGGCAAAGCACGGAAAGCGCTTGATGAGAATTTCCAAAATCGCCGTAAACGCCGCCGGATGTTTGACGCATAAAACAAAATCATCTGAAACCGATTTTTCAATGGCAATTTGGCTTCTTTTCATGCCGATATTTTTTCTTGTTCCTTCCTCGGTATATTGGCTGCCGTACGTATTCTTAGGAACCTGGCCGCCTTTATTTTTCGAGACGGCTTTTCCATGCAGCCGAATGGAGGCTCGCGTTTCCGCGAAGAAGCGCTCGATTGGCGCGCCGATATCACCACGATTTTCAAGCTCGGCGAGCTTGGAAACGTGCATGGGTTCGTGCAAGGCAACCACGTCTGGCGCTTTATTCAACAAGTGACAGGCGAGGGTCGTGCCGGAACGTTTGATTCCGGTCAAGATAATGTTGTGCGCGTTCATTCAAAGCTCTCCGTATGTTGAAATGACCTGGCTGAAATCCAGGCGGCGCAGCCGGTAGGGATTGGTCGCCGGCGTGTTCTCGCCTTCTTTCATCATCACCGCGCCGTTATAACCGCATCGCTTGACAACATTGACGGCGGCATCGGAAACGTGCTTTGGCTTTCCGAACGGGTAGGCAAACGGAATTTCTTGCAATCGAAGCCGTTCCCTCAAATCCGCATACGAGCCGCCGATTTCGACCTCGAGCTGCGCGGCGTCGATCTGGCTGAGCGACGGATGCGTGCGCGTGTGCGAGCCGATCTCATGGCCTCTTTTTAATAAATCGCCGATTTGTTTCCAGCTCATCATGCGATAAACTTCGTGCTGCAAAAACGCCGCAATTTTTTCTTCCGGCACTTCCAATTGCCGTTCGAGGCTTTCGTCGAGGCGCGCTTTCTCGGGCGCGGCGGTGAGTTTGATTTGCCGGCGAAATTTTTTGTAAAATTCGATTTTGCGCTCATCATCAGCGAGCGCCACGACGCCGTAACCGAAATCAGATAAATCGATTGAATGGTTAGCCGTCAATTGCAGCATCGCTTCCAGTCGATGAAAATAATACGGCGCGTATTTGCCTTCTTCGTGAACTTTTCCGGTAATAATGAAAAACGTGGCCGGTACGTTGTATTTCTCCAAAACCGGCAAGCCGTATTTGTAAGTGCCGAAGTTGCCATCGTCAAAAGTGATGGCACAGGCATTCGCAATTTGTTGCTCGTTGCGAATGGCGTTAACAATGTGGCGCAACGGCACGATCGTGAATCGCTTGCACAATGCGGCAATCTGGCGCTCGAGTTCCTCCGGCGTCTCCCATTCTTTGCGAACAATTTTATTGAAAGCGTTGGGAGATTCGACGACAACGTTATGATAGCCGATGATTATCATTTTAAAAGCAAAGAATTTTAGCTCACGGAATGGAACTCTCACGAAAAATTTTCTACAATTTTAATTCCGTGAACTGTTCCATTTCCATGAGCAAGATTCTTTTCCTTTTGGTTATGACTTGCCAGTAGAACCAAAGGAATTTTAGCTCACGGAATGGGACTCTCACGAAAAGTTTTCTAAAAATTTAATTCCGTGAGCTGTTCCAGTTCCGTGAGCAATATTCTTTTCCTTTTAGTTACGGCTGCCAGTCAAATTGCAAGCCGACATAAACCGAGCGCGGCAAGCCCGGCGAAAATTCTTCGCCGCGCGCCGGGTTGAACGAAGCGCTTTCCGCGTAAAGCTCATCGGTCAAATTATTGGCGCGCGCGAACAGGGCCAGATTGTTGAGCAATTGCGCGCTGGCGCGAAGGTTCAACAAATCGTGGCCGCCGTAGCGGTGCGCGTTGCCCGGATCGAGATAATAGCTGCCGAGGCGCGTCCATTCCAACGAAACATCACTTTTGCGCAAAAAGGAAGGCCGATACGTCGCCACCACATTGATGATTTGCCGCGGCGCGCTCTCAATCTGGCTGCCGCTGTAATTGAGCGTGACGTTTGGCATCCACTCTTCGTATTTGTGTTTTGCAAACGACAGGCTGCTGCGCAAATTCAACGCGCTCACCGGCTGCAAGACCAAAGAGATTTCGACGCCGCGATGCGAGGTTTTGCCGGCGTTCAAATTTTCAGTCGTGCCATCCGCTCTGCGAAAGCTGACGATGTCGTCATCTTTGATGAGCGAATAAACCGACACTTCGTATTCAATACCAGCACCGACGCCGCCGCGCACGCCGGCTTCATAATTATTCGCTTTGATCGGCTGCAAGCCAATCGTATTCGTGGTTTGGCCCTGGCGAAAAACCTGGCCTTCCGAGGGAATGCGGAACGCATGGCGATAGCTGGCAAACACATTCAGCCTGTCATTGAAAATGTAGGTAGCGCCGGCTTTCGGGCTCAGATGCGAATAATCGACAAGTTGGCTCGCCGGTCGCCGATAGCGGCCGGTCGTCACCACGCTCAAATTATTGTGATAATCGTAGCGCAAGAAATCATAACGCAAACCGCCGTTGAACCGCAGCTTCTTCGCCGGCAAAAACTCGGCGTGAATGTACGGCGAGGCTTCCTGGAATGTCACGTCATAATCGTACTGCACATCACCGTTGGTATATGTGGTATAAATCTGTCCGACGCGCGTCGTCTTGATCGCATATTCCAGGCGGCTGCCGGGGCTGGTTTCAGCATCGACGCCAACGACGACGCTGCTCTTAATCTGGTTGAAGTCACGGCGATGCCGCGCCACCAGACCGAACGACATATTCTTGCTGTCCCAGATCGCCGGATCGAAGGAAAGCGTCCAATTCGGCAGAATCTCCATTCGATTGTGGCGGAAATAGCCGGTGAAGTTGGTGTGAGAAGAAACGGTGAAATGCTCGAAGGCGCTGGAAACGCGCACCGCTTCAACTTTGCGGAACGAGATCGGCGTGTAATTCATCGTCGGGTTGCTGTTAAAATCAGCCGACAACAGCGCCGACGAACCTGCCGGTTTCTGATCGATCAACGAAAAAGTGGCGATAGTTTTCAAACGCGAATTTTCGCGCCATTTCAAATCCCAACGCAGCGTGCCAGCCTGGCGATTGTAGCCGGTGGCATCGCGGGCGCCATCGGCGCGGGTGAAATTACCGTCCAAACGAAAAGCGCTGCGGCCGCGGCTGGTTCCGGTCGACAACAGCGCGCGGCCAAAACCATACGAGCCGCCTTCAGTGGAAAGCATAATTTCGGGATGCGCCGGCGCCGGACGCGTGGTGACGTTGATGACGCCGCCAATCGCGTCGCTGCCATACAACGCCGTGCCGGGGCCTTTCAACACTTCGATGCCTTCGGCCTGCGGCACGTTGATTTCATACAGCGCGTTGTGATTGAAAAAACCGGTCGAGCGCGTCGGAACGCCGTCCTCTAAATACAAATAGACGGCAGCCGTTGTGATCGGCTGGCGAATCGCGGTCGCGTGACCTTCACCCGAAAGATTCGTCACCAACACGCCGGGAACGCGCTGCATGATTTGCGACGGATGCGTCGGACGAACTTGCGCAATCTCATTTCTCGCAATGCCGCCGATGGTGGCGGAAACCTCGGCTTTGGATTGCTTTTCCTGCGTTGCCGTCACCACGACATTCGGCAGAAGAACGGCATTCTCCGCCAATTTAAAATTGACCGCGGCCGTTTTGCCGGCCTCGATTTTTACGGTTTGGCGTTGCGTCTGCCGGCCGACCATTTGTGCTTCCAGCACATATTCGCCGGCTGCAAGATTCTCGATTTTAAAGCGGCCATTCGAATCCGTTGTCGTTCCATAGTTGGTGTTCTTGACGAGAATGTTGACATTGGCCAGCGTTTGCCGCGTTTCCGTGTCAACGATGACGCCTTCGACATCGCCTCTTTCCTGGCTCATGACGTCAAATGGAATCCACTGCAGAAATCCGATTACCGAAAAAAGAAAAACAAATCGTCTTCGCGTCGACCGAATGCCGGCCGGCGATGACGTTGAAAATTTCAAATCGTTAAACATACGTATTACTCCCTACGGTGTATGATTAAAAAGATGAAAGCGTGATTTGGTCAAAACGCTTGACGGCGGCTTGAATCGCATCGCCATCAAGCCAGGCGACTGCAATCAAATTCGATTGCCTGGCCACGGCCGGATACACGCCGGAGGCAATGCTCTGCTTTTTCATTTGGCTTGCATTCGCGACTTCGGGGCCCAAAAGATAAATTTGGGAACCTGTTCCATCGGTTGCTTCGCAAGCCAAAAGCACAGCGCTTTCGCTCCAGGCGGCAATTGTTGCGCGCATCGGAGAAGCCTCCATGCCGGCATTCAGATGAATCGGCGCCGTAAACTGCTCGCCGCGATTTTTCGAAATCGCGTAGTAGACGCCGTAGCCTTCTTCCTTGCCGGTGTACCAGGCCACGTGAACATTGCCGGCGGCATCGGTGTCGAGGGCCGGGCCGTTATGCGGACAACCGTCGATCACCCAGCCGTCATTATGAATTTGGCCGGGCGTTGAAAAAGTTTTGCCGCGGTCTTCCGAGCGCGCGATGGCCATATTGCGAACGTTGTCCGGCGGCGCATTACGATACGCCACGTAAAGAATGCCGGAGGCATCGACGGTCACTGCCGTTCGACAGCAGGGACAAATTTTTTGGGCGACGACGACGCCCGGCTCAAAAGATCGGCCGCCGTCAATCGAGCGCGCCACCATCACGGCCGGCGCAATTTCTTTATTGCGGCTGTCCAGCCAACACGCGTAAATCGCGCTGTCCGGGCCGACCGCGAGAGAATGAAAACCGTGGCTCGTCTGCGGCAACTGGCCGTGATCGTCGTTGACAAAGATTGCCGGAGAAAAGGTTTTGCCGCCGTCAATAGAGCGGGCGAAACGAAGATCGCTGGCGGGAAAACGCCGTCCTTCGATAGGAATTTCATTATGCCACAGGACGTAAACATTTCCTTCCGGTCCGGCCGCCACTTGCGCCGGCGCTTCGGAATGCGCCGAGGCATCGCCGGCAATGTCGTTGACTTGAACCGGCGCGGAGAATTGCTCTTCGTTTTTGCTCTTTCTCGCCAGGTAAACCTGATGAGTTTGTTCGGCGGTTCCTATCCAGGCGACATAAATCGTCTCCGCTTTCTTGTCCAACGCGATAGTGGGATTGCTGGCATTTGACGCCGCGACGGTAAATGTTTTGATCTGATCAGAATGCGGCGTGCTGCCACAACCCCATTCGAAACACATCAAACCGGCGATGAGCACGGCTGGCAACCGCCGTTTTGTGGGGATGTGTATTCGCATATTTAGTATGCTCCGGAAAATGGTTCAACAGCCTCTTCGACTTCGCTCAGTGCGACTTCGATTCAGTAATTCGTGCTGCTGTTGAGGGTATACGTGTCCTGCTCATCCGCAAAAGCCGTCGTTCGACTGAACGCTCACGATGAATTTTCAGTTATTGGACGGACGAATAAATCGTCGTCGGTGTTTTGCTCCTGCGAGATGAATAAGATCACGCCTGCCTCCACGAAATTTCCGGAAGATGAAAAATCAACGGCGCAAACATATCTTCCAGCGCGGCAACTTTATCTTCCGGCCAATCGTTGTCAGTTGGAAGATTCGGCGCCAGCGCTAAAAATTCAAGCACAAGGCATTTGCTTAATTCAGAAGAAAACGTCAAAAATAATTCCTGCGAAGAACAACAACAATTTTTATAAACGGTTTTCTGCAAAGCCGCACCGGATGAATCTGATTCGTTTTCCTTTTCCGGCTTGGTCCCGCACAAACAGCCTTCTTCATAATGATAGCACTGGCTGCAGTAACATTTATAATCATGTTTGGCCGGCAGCTTTGGGGCCGTGCGCATCGCGACGAGCAAAAAATCGCCATGCTCGCCGAGAAAGATAATCAGTGCGAATAAAGCGACGAATTTGTGGAGAAGGCTGCGGCTCATAAATTAACCGTCAATTAATTAACCGTCATTACGGCATTTATCGTCATTGCGTCATTATTGTCATTGCGGCCGTGCTCATAAATTAACCGTCATTGCGCCATTATTGTCATTGCGTCATTGTGCTGTGCTTCGAGAATGACCACCTTACTAGAGAATATAATTCTCCAAAAAACGATAAAAATTTTCTCTTTCTTTTTCCATTGAATAGGATTCGGCCATGGCCATTCCTTGGCGACGGATATTCTCTTTTAAAATTTTATCTTGCTGCACGCGCTCGATCATGTCGAGATGCTCGGCCAAATCGCCGAACTTCGGCATCAAACAAGTCTGCTCGTGAATGCAAAACGCGCGGTTGCCAACGGCGTCGGGACAGATGACGGCGCAGCCGCTGGCCATGGCTTCCAGCGCCGGCATGTAAAAACCTTCTTTATCGAGCGGCAAGGAAATCACGACATCGCTCTCGCCCATGCGCTGGGCAAACTGCTCGCGAGCGATATTCTCAATCTGCAACCCGACTTCCAAGCCGCGAGCTTTCAGCTTTTCAAATAATTTTAAGCCAAATTCCGGCTGCTTTTTCGCCCAGATCAAAATCGAATTTTCTTTTTTATTCGCAGCGGGCCTGAATAAATTCAGCGGAATGCCGTACTCGATGGTTACCGTTTCGCCGTTGGCGTGCGGGCGAATCGCCGCGCCGATTTCATGGCTGGCGCAGATGCGAAACGCCGGCCGTTTTAAATAGCGAAAAACCTGATGCGATTCCTCGCATTGCTCGAGCGATTGCAAAAGATTGATCACCTTTTTGCCATTGAGCGACTTGGGCAAAAACTTCCAATCCTTGCCGGTCAAAAAGAGCGCGTCATACTTATTAAGATGAATTTCCCGAACGATTTTCTCGGGCGGAATTTCAGCCCACACGTCGCTGGCGTCATAATCGGAATCCGGCGTGAAGTAGAGATACGGCTCCAACTGCGGATGCTGCAAGCAGTGCAGGAAATAATCTCGTATTTTAATGTGCGTCCCGGAGGTTCGCATTACGCCTTCCGGCGTTTTTTTGAATCGGCGTGTGAAAAGAATTTTCGACATGCGTAATAGCCAAAGCTTTTAACAAGGAGCCACGGAGCATTGGAGAATCACGGAGTGAAAAATCTGGTTAAAATAAATCATCTGTAACCGCATTTCTCCGTGTTAACTCATTTTTCTCCGTTTCTCTGTGTTAAGTCAATCTACTGTGACAAGTGTTTCATCAAGCATCGCTGCGACGCTGGTTCGGGGATAA
>Ga0247727_10008920_pt1 | contig 18420 bp, 12 predicted proteins | sample WisWelCaveWW1625_FD_202498 | JGI IMG/M metagenome (GOLD analysis project Ga0247727, IMG submission 202498) | Biofilm microbial communities from Wishing Well Cave, Virginia, United States - WW16-25 | ecosystem: Environmental > Aquatic > Deep subsurface > Groundwater > Cave microbial mat | place... | reverse complement strand
GCCGCATCCAAATCCATCCGCCCGCCAGGATCATCCCGATGCTCACCACCTGCATCACCGACACCGCCCCGCCGAAGAGCATCGTGCGTCCCGGGTCGCCGCGGTAAAACTCGGTGCTGAAGCGAATGATGCCATAGAGGATTGCGTATGAGGCGAAGAGGCGCCCCGGAAAATCCACCTGCCCGGGCCCGCGCGCGAGCAAGACCAACACGATGAACAGCAGAAAATTCAACGCGCTCTCATAGAGCTGTACCGGGTGGAGCGACACATGCAGCGGCACACCCACCAGGTCCGCGGCGTAGGCGTCGCGGAATGACACGCCCCACGCCGCCTGCGTTTCACGGCCCCAGCAGCAGCCCGCCGCGAAGCATCCCAGCCGCCCGATGGCGTGCCCCAGCGCCAGCGGCGCCGCGTACACGTCTATGAGTTGCAGAAATCCCAGGCCCTGCCGCCGCGCGTAGATTACCGCTACGAGCAAGGCCGTGAACAGGCCGCCGTAATAAACTCCCGCGGCCTGCAGTGTGCTCACGGCGAAAATGCGGGAATAATCCGCGCTGTAGTAGCCCCAGTCCTGCCCCAGGAGCCACAGCTTGGACCCCACGATCCCCGCCAGCACCATGTAGATGCCCAGGTTCCACACGCGGTCGGAGTCCAGCCCACGCCTCGGGGCCTGCCTTTGCGCCACCCACAGCGCCAGCAACACTCCGGCGGCCACCAGTGCGCCATAGGCGTGCAGCGTCACACCGCCGAATTTGAAGAGAACGGGAAACACGGGGAAGTTTTCAGTAGTCAGTTCAAAGTTTTCAGTCTCAGATATTCAGTACGCAGACTTCGGTCCTCGATCTTCCGTCTTCCGTTCTAGGTTCTTCCTTTTGAGTGCTACATTCTTCGTTGTTCTTTCTGATTTCCCTGCCCTCTTCCTTTTGCCTCCTTAATAGTTCCTTATTGCTTTATTTCTGCCGTCCCTGACTTTTCGCCCAGAATTTCCAATATGACCAGCCCCGCCCCGATGAGGATACAGGAGTCGGCCACGTTGAATGCCGGCCAGTGGTATTCCCCGGCATAGAAATCCGCGAAGTCCAGCACACCCTCGTGCAGCATGCGGTCCACCAGATTCCCGGTGGCCCCGCCCAGCACCAGCGCCAGACCGGTGTTGCGCCGCAGGGTATCCACGGGGCCGCGCGCCAACATCAGGCCGACCAGCGCAATCACGCCCAGCGAAAACACCACCAGCGCCACTGGTACCCACGGCGACCCGAAATCGGAAAACAACCCGAAAGCCACGCCGGGGTTGTGCGTGTGCACCAGGTTGAGGAAGCCCGGGATGATGGGAAGGTTGTATCCCTCGGGGGTCAGCCGCTCGACGGCCACCTTCGACATCTGATCGCATGCCACCGCCAGCGCGGAAATCCCGAACCAGCGCAGATTTCCTCTGCCGGCCATCACGATGCCGGCTGCGCCGCTTCGCGGCCCAGTTCATCCAACGCCGCAATACACCGCTCGCAGATCGTCGGGTAATCAGCGCTGGCGCCCACGCGAGTCGAGTAATTCCAGCAGCGTTCGCATTTTGCCCCGGCAGCCTTTTCCACGGCAACCTTGAGCTCGGGCAGTGTTTCCGACTGGAATTCGCCGTCCCCTGCTTCGCCGCCCAGTTGCACCTGCGACACGATGAACAGGGCAGGCAATATGCCCGCATAGGCCTGGAGGAGGTTGGCCAGCTCATCATCGACCCTCAGCGTCACGCAGGCCTCGAGCGACCCGGAAATGGTCTTGGCCTTGCGGTGCGGTTCCAGCGCTTTGAGCACTTCATTACGCACCTTGACCAGCAGCTCCCAGTTCGCGTCCACGCTGGGGTCCAGACCCGTATTCAGGTCGGCCTCGGCGGGGAATTCCGCCATGTGGACGCTCTCCGGATCATCGGGGTGCCGCGGCAGTTGCTTCCAGACCTCCTCCGCAGTGAACACCAGGATGGGAGCGGCTAGACGCGCCAGAGCGCTGCCGATACGCCAGATGGCTGTCTGCGCCGACCGCCGCGCCCGGCTGCGCCGCGCCGAGATGTACAGGCGGTCCTTCAATACATTGAAGTAGAACGCGCTCAGCGACACGACCGCGAATTCGTGCAGCGCGTGGAACACGCGGTGGAACTCGAAGCTTTCGTACCACACCCGGCATTGCGCGGTAAGCTCGCTGGTTTTTTCCAGCATCCAGCGGTCCAGCTCGTCCATCTCGGCGTCGGCCACGGCATCACGCTCCGGGTCGAATCCGTCGAGGTTTCCCAGGATGTACCGGAACGTGTTGCGCAACTTGCGGTACGCTTCGGCCAGCTGCTTCATGACCGCTTCGCTCATCCGCACGTCGGCGTGATAGTCCTGCGAGGCCACCCACAGCCGGAGCAGGTCTGCGCCCCACTTCTCGCAGATTTCCTTCGGAACCATGGCATTGCCCAGCGACTTCGACATCGGCCGGCCCTGCTCGTCGAGCGCCCATCCGTGGGCTAGCACCTGACGATAGGGAGCGGCGTTGCGCGCGCCCATGGCAACCAGCAGCGAGCTGTGGAACCATCCTCGGAACTGATCCGGCCCCTCCAGGTACATATCCGCCGGCCACTCTCCGGCGCCGTACTCGGAAGGCTCGCCGGGCGGGTCCAACACGGCCAGGTGGCTCGAACCGGAATCGAACCACACGTCCAGGATGTCGTTTTCTTTCCTCCACCGCCCCGTGCCGCAGTCGCAGCGCGTCCCGGGAGGGAGCAACTCGTCCGCCTCCCGCGCATACCAGGCGTCCGCGCCTTCCTGTTCAAACCATTTCACCGCGTGGCGCAGAGCGGCAAAGTCTTCCAACCGTTTCCCGCAGCCCTCGCACGTGAAAATCACCAGCGGTACGCCCCACATCCGCTGCCTGGAGACGCACCAGTCCGGTCGCTTCGCCACCATATCCGCGATGCGCTCCCGGCCCCACTCCGGCGTCCACTTCACGCGCTCGATCTCATCCAGCGCGCGCGGCCGCAGCGCGCCGTCCGCGCCGGGCCGGTCGAGGTCAATGAACCACTGCTCCGTGGCCCGGAAAATCACCGGCTGGTGGCAGCGCCAGCAGTGCGGATAGCTGTGTGTCAGCGTTCCGCTGGCCGCGAGCGCCCCGCGCCTCTCCAGCAGCTTGACGATATGCGGGTTGGCCTCGAAGACAGTCTTACCCTTGTATTCCTCCAGCCCTTCGACAAAACGCCCTTCGTCGTCCTGCGGGGCGTAGGTTTCCAGACCATATTTCTGCCCCGTGTAGAAGTCTTCTGCCCCATGTCCTGGCGCTGTGTGCACGATCCCCGTCCCTTGCTCGAGGGTGACGTGGTCGCCCAGAACCCCCGGCACTCGGTGCTCCAGGAAGGGATGCTGAAACTCGAGGCCCTCCAGATCAGCGCCCTTCCACGGCCCGCGCGTGGCCGTACTCTTGCAGGCCAGGGCCTTCTCAACGGCCTCGCGCAGCCCCGCGGCCATCAGCAGGTTGCCCTTGGGCGTCTCGGCCACGACGTAGTCCAGTTCGGGATGGAAGCACAGCGCGCGGTTGGCCGGCAGCGTCCACGGCGTGGTTGTCCAGATCAGCGCGTTCACCTTTGCGCCCAGACGGACCGCGGGCTTTCCGCCGGTGACTGCGAACTTTACCCAGATGCTCGGGCTGGTGTGGTCTTCGTACTCGACTTCAGCCTCGGCCAGCGCCGTCGAGTCTTGCAGGCACCAGTACACCGGCTTCAGCCCGCGATAGACGTAGCCCTTTTCGAGAAACGTCACAAATGCGCCGGCGATGGCCGCTTCGTACTGCGGGCTCATGGTCAGGTAGGGGTCTTCCCAGCGCCCGAAGATCCCCAGCCGCTTGAATTCCGTCCGGTGGATGTCCACGTAGCGATCGGCAAACTCACGGCACATCTGCCGGAATTCGGCTGGCGGCACGCTTCCCTTTCCGCCCGGAAGCTCCTTCTCCACTTTTGTCTCAATGGGCAGGCCGTGGCAATCCCAGCCCGGGACGTAGGGCGCGCGATAGCCGGCCAGGGTCTTCGATTTCACCACCATGTCTTTCAGGATCTTGTTGAGTCCCGTCCCCAGGTGGATCTCGCCGGTGGGATACGGAGGCCCGTCGTGGAGGACATATCCCTTACGGCCCTCCCGCGAGCGCAGAATCCGCCTGTACAGCCCTTGCTGTTCCCACTGCTCAAGCTGTCGCGGCTCGCTCTGCGGCAAGCTGGCCTTCATGGGGAAGTCTGTCTTCGGCAGGTTGAGCGTACTTTTCAGGTCCATCGCCTTCGGCATCTTTTGGCCTTACGTGGCTCTCCGGCCGGCGCCTTTCGCAAACGGCTTCCTCATTGCAGCCGAGAATGGATACGGGAGGAAATCCTGGGCGGAACTCTGGCCCACGGGCCACCCTGTAACTTCGCCGCCGCATCACCGGAAACGCCCGGCGACGCTGAAACGTCGTATGTTACAATGATTCGCAGAGGCTGTCAGCCGAAGACGCTGGCCGTGCGTTCGGGCAGTCTCAGGGGAGATGCCTGACGGCACGGGTGAGGCAACCTTTCGGCCCCCTGCGAGTCTAATTTGGATATGCAGGGACAGCGCGCCAGCTGGCAAACGATGACCGAGTATCCGCTCAGATTGGACACCCCGCTGCCCAAGGGGGAAAACGCTTCCCGGGAGGCGGGGGGCCTGCGGATTCGTCCCGGCGCAGCTCCCAGCTTCACTGTCCCTCCCGGGCAGGGCTTCTTTTCCCGCATCGCGGAATTTCTCACCGAGCATCCCGCGAAACTGCCGCGCGCGATCGGCCCGGCGGCATTCTCCAGCACACGATTCGGCGGCGGTTTCCTTGACAACCTGAAGGAGTCCTTCCGCGCGACGCCAGCAGGAGCCCGCCACATCCACTCCCCGATGATGGTGGACTGGAAGCCGTGGTACCGCGCGGTCTGGGAAAACCTGCGCGACACCCTCGCTCCTCCCAAGCTGCCTCCTTTGCAGGTGACCAGCAAGCCGGTGGCGGTGAAGAACATTTGGTCCAAGAATGAATACGCCGCGCGCACCCAGACGCTTTCCCTGCTGGCACATGTCGCCGCCGTGCTCATTATGAGCCTGACGTTCCTTTGGAAGCTGCTCCCGGACCCCGACGTCGTTCGCAAGGTGCAGGCTTCTGTGGTGCCCGTGGATATCTCGCCCTACCTTTCCAAGCTGCCTGCCGGTGGCAAAAGGGCCGGGGGCGGCGGGGGCGGCGGCGAGCGTTCTGAGACTCCGGCCAGCCGCGGCAAGGCGCCCAAGTTTACAATGCAGCAATTCGCGCGCCCCATGGTCGTAGTGCGGAATCAGAACCCCAAGCTGGCCATGGACCCCACGCTGCTGGGTCCGCCGGATTTGAGAATCGCTAGTCCGTCGCTGCCCAACTACGGCGACCCGCTGGCCGCGATACTGACCAACTCCAGCGGCACGGGCAGCGGTAGCGGCATTGGCAGCGGCTCCGGCGGCGGCATCGGCAGCGGCACAGGCGGAGGCCTGGGCCCCGGCGAAGGCGGCGGCACTGGCGGCGGCATTTTCCAGGCCGGACGCGGCGGAGTAGGCCTCCCCGAATGCATCTATTGCCCGGCCCCCGTCTTCTCAGACGAAGCCGTCAAAGCAAAGTATCAGGGTCCCGTCACGCTGAAGATTACCGTTCTAGCGGACGGCCGAGTTACCAACGTCACCGTGGTACAGAGCCCCGGACTTGGCCTGGATGAAAAGGCCATCGAAGCCGTGCGCAAGTGGAAGTTCCGTCCCGCCACCGGAGCCAATGGCAAACCTGTGTCTGTCTATGCCCACATTGAAGTGTCCTTCCGCCTGCTCTGACCGCTTACGCCACCATGCCTCCAGCGTCCCGCTCGCACATTTTCTTACTGCCCGCACCGCTGAGGCCGCGCTCAGGCCTGCTGGCACTTGAGTTGCCCCGCGCAACATTCCGGCGACCGCCCTGCATCCATCTGATAGGATCAACCTATGCGCGCCCGGTGTTTGGCTCTGATGGCTGCTGTGCTTTTCGTTGGCATTTCTGCCGCCGCGCAGCAGGTACACGGCAGCGGCTCGATTGAATTCTCCGCCCGCATCACTCCGGCCGGCGGGCGGCCCGAGCCGGTGCTGCGACTTCCCTTCTATCTGCTGCGCAAGAGTTTCGCTGCCATCGGCAAGGCGGCCGAGGAAAACGTCCCCAAACCCAGCCTCGAAAAATTCCTGGATTCATTGGACTTTTCCACGGAGCTGAAGGCGTGGATGAAGGCCAAGCGCACGGCGCAGCTTTCCGGCGCGGATTTCATGCGGCAGATGAGTCTCCAGGACACTCTCCAGGTGCCGGAGTTCTATGAGGCGTATCTGACCCACAACGCCGGTGACACCTCCGTCGGGTTCCCCAAGCCGCGCCACAAGGACCGGGACCGCACCGAGAACCCCGCGCGTTTCGAGCAGTTGATGAAGGAATACCACCTCCAGGTGAAAAAATTCCTGGAGGCCAACCCGTTCACGCGCGACGGTATGGACATCCACCTCACGGCCATTGACCCCTCGCAGCGTTGGGCGCGGCAGGATGCCGAACGCGCCCGGCGCGTCCGCAATCTGACTTTTGAGCTTGCGGAAACCCGTTACCAGGTGGCCCGGCTGGAGTCCAACCTCGAGGGCCGCGGCACTTTCACGGGCATCCCGGGCGGCGACTACTGGCTCTCGACGCTGGAAACGCCAGCCCACGCCGGCGACGTGCGTCTCCGCTGGGATGTGCCCGTTTCCGTCCGGCCCGGCCGCGCCACGCGCATCGAGCTTTCCAATGTCAACGCCGTGGATTCCTCCCCCGCCCCGCGCTGATTTCTTCTCTGCCCTCTGTGCCTCCGTGGACTCTGTGTAGTTCTGCGCTGTTGTGTTGCGGCTCCGCTGCGTTGTGTTCTGAGTTATGAGTTGCCCTTTTCCATTTTCCCTTTTTCATTTTCCACGTACACTGTCTCGCGGTTCCCAACCGCTATGGAAAACCTCGGACTCTGGGTTGCCTTCAACCTGTTTGTTCTGCTCCTGCTGGCGCTCGACCTGGGCGTGCTGCACCGCCATGCCAAAGCGGTTTCCGTCCGCGAAGCTGCCTGGTGGAGCGTCATCTGGGTGATCGTTGCCCTGATCTTCAACGCGGGGATGTGGCTGTGGTACGGCCCCCCGGACCAGCGCGTCACGCTCGCCCTCCAGTTTTTCACCGGCTACCTGATTGAGCGGATGCTCAGCATTGACAACATATTTGTCTTCCTGGTGCTGTTCAACTATTTCGCCGTCGAGCCGCGCTACCAGTACCGCGTGCTCTTCTGGGGCATCCTGGGCGCACTGGTGATGCGCGGCGCCATGATCGCCGCCGGCGCCGCGCTCATCGCCCGCTACGACTGGCTGCTCTACGTCTTCGGCGCCTTCCTGGTCTGGACTGGCGCAAAGCTGATGTTCCACAAGGCGGGGCAAATCCATCCGGAGCACAACCCCATGCTGCGCCTGGCGCGAAGGTTCCTGCCGGTTACCAAGTCCTACCATGGCCAGGACTTTTTCGCCCGCGAAGGCGGCATCCTCAAGGCCACCCCGATGTTCCTGGTGCTGCTGGTGGTGGAGACCACGGACCTGGCCTTCGCCCTGGACTCCATTCCCGCCATTTTTGCCATCACCACAGACCCGTTCATCATCTACAGCTCCAACGTCTTCGCCATCCTCGGCCTGCGCGCGCTCTACTTCCTGCTCGCGGGCATCATGCCTTTCTTCCGCTACCTCAATCACGGCCTCTCGATTGTCCTGATTTTCATCGGCTTGAAGATGCTGGTCGAGAATTGGCTGCACATTTCCACGGGTGCGTCGCTGCTGGTTGTCGCGGGCGTGCTGGCCGCTTCTGTGATCGCCTCGGTCATCGCCGCGCGGCGCGCGGCGCCCGCTGCGACGCAGGAAGCTGACGCAGACCCTGCGCGGCTGGTCGCCGAGCTGGCCTCGCCCGAGGCCGCAGCGCGCGAATCTGCCGCAGCGCAGCTCTATCGCCGCGGCTCCGTTCTGGCGGACATGGTCGCCGGCGAGTGGCGCAACGACCCTGATCTGGCCGGACTTTTCGTCGGCCCGCCGATTGTCGGCGTGGCCGTTCAGCCGGCTCACTTTGAGCGCATCCACGCCGCCTGCGCGGCTCCTGCGCTGGCCGACGTGCCTCCGGACCAGGACGCCCGCGAATTCGAGCTGCACTTCCGGGTGGGCCCCGTGGAAGCGGTTCTCGACATCCTGACCACTGTGAACCCGCAGGGCCAGGGTGTCATCGCGCGGTTCCTGAAAAACCTGGGCGAGGGGATCCAACAGGTCGAATACCAGGTGTCCGACGTGGACCGCGCCACGTCCCTGCTCCGCGAACGTTTCCGTCTCTCTCCGGTATTTGCCAGCACGCGCCCGGGGGCGGACGCCACCCGCGTGAATTTCTTTCTTGTTTCCTCGCCCGAAGGCAAGAAAGTCCTGATCGAATTATTTGAAAAAATGCTGTAAAGGCAGGTTTATCCCGGCCAGGTCACCACGGACTCAGCAAACTCATGTTTCCTTTTTCCTCTTGCCCTCTGCCTTGCCCCTGGCCACTCGTCACTGGACGCAAGCGTGCCACGCACGGAGCACTTCGGCGACGCTCCAAGCCTGGGCCGTACAGCCCCGCGGCATAAACGGCGCATCGCCGTCAAAAATCTCGCTGATGCTGCCGAGGGTGGCGTCGTGCAGATGCTGGGCCATCGGCTCCAGGTACGATGCCGCTTGCGCAGGATTGCCGTAGAGCCGCAAATGCGCGGCCACGAACGGCCCCAGCAGCCAGCTCCACACCGTCCCCTGGTGGTACGCGCCGTCGCGTTCCCGGGGCCCGCCCTGATACCGCCCGATGTAGGCCGGGCCGCCCGGCGCCAGGCTGCGCAGCCCGTTGGAGGTGAGCAGTTGGCGCGCGACTGCGTCCAGGACGGCGCGCTGCCGCGCTTCGCTGAGCGGCGTGGCGGCGAGGGACACGGCAAAAATCTGGTTCGGACGGATGGCCGCCTCATTTCCTTGCGGTCCGTCAATTACGTCGTACAGGCATTTTGCGGATTCATTCCAAAAGCGGTCGAAGCCCGTCCTCACGCGACGCGCGAGGAATTCATACTGGGTGGTGTTCTGCTTCAGCGCGCGCGCGAATTCGATCATCGCTGCCAGTGCGTTGTGCCACAGCGCGTTCAGCTCCACGCATTTCCCGATCCGCGGCGTCACCACCCAGTCGCCCACCTTGGCGTCCATCCACGTCAGTTGCACGCCCGCTTCGCCTGCGAAAAGCAGCCCGTCGGCGGGGTCCACGCGGATGGTGTAGCGCATCTGCCGCACCGTGCCGTCGTCGTGACCGCCCAGCGCGGAAATCGCTCCGTTCAGGTGCCAGTCCACGATCTCGCGAAGGACCGGGTAGAGTTTCCCCAAGAATTCCTTATCCTGTGTGGTTGTGAAGTATTGCCGGACGGCTTCGAACATCCACAGCACGGCGTCGGCCGTGTTGTACTCCGGCGCGGAACCCGCGTCGGGGAAAAGGTTCGGCAGCGAGCCTTGGTCCACAAACCGCGCAAATGTTGCGAGGACTTTCTTGGCAATCTCGGGCCGTCCCGTCGCCAGCGTCAGTCCCGGCAGCGCGATCATCGTGTCGCGGCCCCAGTCGCCGAACCACGGATACCCGGCGATGACGGATTTCGCGTTGGGGTCGTCTTTCAACGCCCGATCTACGATGAACTGGTCCGCCGCCAGCACCAGTTGCCGGATCCACTCCGGCGCGCGCGCTGCTTCGCGTGGATTGGATTTCGCCCAGGTGTTCAGGAGTGCCTGTTCGTGCGCCTCGCGCCGCGCCAGGGCTGCTGTTCCGTCCAGCGATGCGTCTGCCTCCGTGCTCAGCACCACCGTTAGCGCGCGGCCGGGTTCCAGCGTGACCCGCAGGGTGCCTGCGTGCAACAGGTCTTCGGTGTCATCCAGCCCGCGCTCGCGCTCGGCGGCCAGGTCGCAGTTGCGGTACCAGTCGTGCGCCGCCTCGGCCTCCGCTCCGGCTGCAAAAATGTAGCAGGGTCGCGCCCCGGCAAACGCCGTCACCCGCAGTCCCCGCGGCACCCTCTCGATATTCATCCGCCAGTCGCCCGCGTGCGTGGTCGAGTGATAATCGCGGTAGTTCACAAGGGCCTTCAGCTCCAGGCGCGCCGCCCCGCGGCTCCGCAGCACCTCGTAGCGCACGTACGTGGTGTTGGACCCCTGCTCCATCCACACACGCTTCTCGATCAGCGCGTCGCCGCACGCCAGCTCCCAGATCGGCGTCGTGCCGTTCAGCCGGAACCTCTCCACGTTCAGATACCCGGCGGGTGAGATGGTGCCGCCCTTCCATCGGCTCGTGCCCAGAGCGTAGCGCGCGCCGTCATACTCGATGCTTTCGTGGAGCTGCGCGGCCAGCAGCGTGCGTCCCAGCGGTGGGTTGAGCGCCGCCATCAACAGGCCGTGGTAGCGCCGCGTATTGAGTCCCGCAATCGTACCGGAAGCGAACCCGCCGATCCCGTTCGTCACCAGCCATTCGCGCTGCTCGGCCGCGCGCAGGTCTCCGCAAATTTCCCGCCCGAACTCAATCCCCGCGGGCAGCGCCGCAATGGCTGCGCCGGCCTGCCCCGGGCCCTGCGGAGTCTGCTTCTCCGCGGTCGTCGTGCTGGCCGCCGCGCTTTCCGCCAGTTGTGTTTTCGGAGACCCCATCGTTTTCCTCGCAGGCGTATGGTTGGGCTATCCCTGCTCCACCCCTGCCCGTTGGATGCGCAACCCTCCGGGAGGATTCCGTAGACCCTTCGGCCTAGCCGGAGGGTTTACCCTAAGGCTTGGTCGAAGGGTTGCGCCCCCCTGATGTTCCTTACTCCGGTCTTCTCTTCGCCGTGCCCTCTGTGTCTCTGCGGCCTCTGTGTAATTCTTCTCCGCCTGGTTGCGGCTCTGCTTGACTCCTCACTTCTCCACAAACTGCATCCCATGCCCATCCGGGTCCCGCACCAGCGCACCTTTGCGGAAACCCAGCGCGGCATCGGGCATGCGGACCGCTCCGGGAGACACCCAGCGCTCGCGCACGGCCCGGGCCGCCGCATCGGCGTCGCGGGTCACCAGCCGCGTCTGCCAGTGAGCCAGGTCGTTGGCCTTCAGGTCCGCTGGCGCGGGGCGGCCGTCCCGCGGCGCCAGGAATTCCAGGAACTCGATGGCCGGGCCCGCGGCTGCGTGCACGCTGGTGATGCGCAGCCGCGCGCCAAACACGTTGTTCAAATGCTCCTGTTCCGTCCCGTAGTTTTCGCTTTCGCCGACCACCGCGAAACCCAGTGTGTCCCTGTAAAATTTCAGGCTGGCCGCAGTATCGCGCACCACGATGGCCGTGTGGTCAATGCCCAGGAAGAGCTTGTCCGTCTTCTGCCGCCATTTGGCCTGGCCCTTGTCCGGTGGGAATTGCAGGATTTCAAGTGCGTGGCCGTCAGGGTCCTTGAAGTAAAACGCCCGAATGCCCGCTGCGGCCTTGATGGATTCCGGCAGCGTCTGCGGGCCGGTGCTGGCGTGCTGCACCTTGTGTTGCCGCAGGATGCCGTACGCCGCGTCCATATCCCGGACGATGATGGCGATGTGCTGGAACCAGCGGTCGTTGCTCCGTGAGTCCACGGGGATGGGCCGGCCGCGCGGCGCCAGGTATTCGGTCAGCTCGATGCACTCCTCGCCCAGCCGCATCCGCACCACGCGCATCCGCAGCCCGAAAACGCCTTGCAGCCGCTCGTACTCTGCGCCCCACACCTCAACGTCCGACACCTTCTCGAACGTCAGCACCTTCGCAAAAAACTCCACCGAACGGTCCATGTCCGACACCGTCATGCCCACCGAATCCACAGCCACCACGTGCGTGGCCGCTTCCCGCGCCGCCGGCGCCTGCGCGGCCGCGGGCAACCATACCAGCAGCAGCGCCGCCATCAACCATGCGCTGATTCTTTGCTTTCTTCCGCCTTCCGCTTTCATGGTCTTCTCTGCGCCCTCTGTGGCAAGTTCTTACTGAACACTTTCCATCAGCGCGAAGAATCCTTCTGCCAGCGTGGGGTGGATATACACCGCGCCTTTCAGCAGCGTGTACGGCACGCCGGCCAGCATCAGGAAACCGAGAATCTGCACCAGTTCGCCACCCTCGGTGGCCAGCAGGCTTGCACCGAGCATCTTGTTGGTCTCCGCGTCCACCACCACTTTCATCATCCCTGCGGTTTCATCTCGCTCGATGGCCCGCGCCACATAGCTCATGGGGATCTTGCCCACCTTGATCTTCCGTCCGCTCGCGCGTGCTTCGCGCTCGGTTATTCCCACACCGCCGAGCTGCGGGTCGGTGAATATGGAATACGGCACCGGGCGGTTTTCCGTGGTGCAGTTGCCGCCGTTGGTCAGATTCTCGAAAATAATCTGGAAATCGTTGTAACTGATGTGCGTGAATGCCGGCCCGCCCTTGACGTCGCCGAGCGCGTACACGCCAGGTGCGCTGGTCTCGAGCTTGTTATTGACTTTGATGTATCCGCGCTTGTCGCGCTCGATGCCGGCCTTCTCCAGCCCGAGGACGTCGCAATTCGGAGTGCGGCCCGTGGCAATCAGAAGGTGCGTTCCCTGGACCATCTCACTGCCCGCCGGGGTGTTCACGGTAAGCGCCAGTTGCCCGTCGGCCATCGCCACGCGCTGCGTGCTGGAGTTCAGCATCACGCGCATCCCTTCGGCCTCCAACACCTTTTGCAACTCCGCAGCCACGTCCTCGTCCTCGCGGGGCAGGAGCTGGCCGCCGTGGTGGAGTACCGTAACCTTGCTGCCGAAGCGCAGAAACATCTGCCCGAATTCCAGACCGATGTAGCCCCCGCCCAACACGAGCAGGTGTTCGGGGACCTGCTGGAGCTCCATCAGCGAGGCGTTGGTGAGGTACGGGATGTCGCGCAGGCCCTCGATATTCGGGATCAGTGGCCGCGTGCCCGTATTGATGAAAATATTTTCGCCTTCGATGATCTGGCCGTTGATTTCAATTCGTTTGGCGTCCACAAACTTCGCGTGCCCACGGTACAGCGTGATATTCGGCCGCTTGTCCACGTTCTTCTGCTGGCCGCCGCGGAACGACGCCACCAGCTCGTTCTTTTTGGCCACGATCTCGGCCAGGTTGACCCGCACGCCGTTGGTCGTCGTGCCCCATTTCGCTGCGTTCCGCGCGTAGTGCGCCACCATCGCGCGGTGCACCATCATTTTCGTCGGCGTGCACCCCGTGTTGATGCACGTCCCGCCCAGGTTTTTGCGCTCGATGAGCGCCACTTTCCAGCCATTGTCGGCCAGGCGGTGGCTCAGCGGGTTCCCCGCCTGCCCCGATCCAATCACAATCGCGTTGTATTTCACGGCCTGTCCTCTTCGTTCTGATTTCCTATTTCTAATTTCCCGCTTCACTGCGTCCCCTGGGCCACTGTATCCGCTGTGTTAGGTCTCCTTTTTATTCTTCGCCTTTTCCACTCTACTCTTACTTTTTCTACTTGATCCGCTCGAGCAGGTGGTCACCCACCCGCAGAGCGTTGGCAATGATGGTGAGCGCCGGGTTGACGGCTCCGCTCGACGGGAAAAAGCTGGCATCCACCACGTACAAATTATCCACCTCGTGGGCTTTGCAGTTTGCGTCCAGCACCGACATCTTCGGGTCGCGCCCGAATCGGATCGTCCCGTTCTGGTGGGCCACGCCCGCCAGCGGGATGCGCTGCCCCAGGAACAGGTTGCGCGCAAACAACCCCTGGTGGCATTCGTGACCGTGCGCCGCGCATTTGGTCTGCTTCTGCATGACTTCCTTCAGCTTCGCGGTCAGCCGCTGGTGCCCTTCCTCGTTGTTCACCTGGTAGGAGAGCACGATATCGCCCTTGCTGTTCAGCGTGACGCGGTTGCTGGGATCCGGCAGGTCTTCGGATGTGAGCCAGAAATCCAGCGAATGTTTGCCCATCTGGTCCAGCGTCCATTGCGGAGCAAACGCGGGCGCCCCAGCGCGCAGCGTGTCGCCGTCCAGCTTGCCCACGAACGAGATGTGGCCCATCGGGTACGGCCACTCCTTGCTGCCGAAGTAGAAATCGTTTACCGAAAGCGTCTTCTGGAACACCGTCGGGTTCGGGCACAGCGAAAGCGCCATCTGCACCGAATTGACGTGCCCCATATAGTGCCGCCCGACCGCGTCGGACCCGTTGGCCAGCCCGCGCGGGTGCTTGTCGTTCGCAGACCGCAGGAGCAGCGCCGCGGAGTTGATGGCCCCCGCGCTCACCACCACGATGTCGGCTGAGTAGCTCTCCGCGTGGCCATTCTTCTCTACCACCGCGCGGCTCACCTCCCGCCCGCCGGCCGCCGTTTCCAGCCGCGTCACTTTCGCCCCGGTCAGCAACGTGACGTTCTTGTGCGCCAGCGCCGGGTCCACGCACAACACCTGCGCATCCGCCTTCGCGTACACCAGGCAGGGGTGGCCGTCGCACGTGTTGCAGCGTATGCACGCGCTGGCCCGCGGATTTTTCTCGTCCAGCATGATTCCCAGCGGGGTATGGAACGGCCGCAGGCCCTGCCGAGCGAAGTCTTCGCTCAATTGCTGCAACCGCGGCTCGTGGCTCACCGCCGGATGCGGGAAGGGCGCCGATGCTTTCGGCTCCGTGGGGTCTTCGCCGCGCTGCCCGTGCACCTGGTAGAGCTGTTCGGCTTGCGTGTAGTAGGGTTCCAGGTCTTCGTAGGAGATCGGCCACGCCGGCGAAATCCCGCCCGCGTGCTTCAGCTCCCCGAAATCCTCTTGGCGCAGCCGGAACAGCGCCGCGCCGTAAAATTTGGTGTTTCCGCCCACCCAGTAGTTGGTGTGCGGGTGCAGCGATTTGCCGTCTTTGTCGTACCAGACTTCCTTGGTGTTGTACTTCCCCTCGACGTTGACTACGCGGGTGTCCCAGTTGTCTTTCTCCCGCGGCACATAGTCTCCGCGCTCCAGCAGCAGGATTTTCTTCCCCGACGGCGCCAGCTTGTATGCCAGCGTGCCTCCGCCCGCTCCGCTGCCGATAATGATGACGTCATGATGTCCGTTGCTGCTCATTGCCTGCTTCTCCATCCGCTTCAGAGCCCCTGGCGCACTGCCCGCCGAACCCATCGCCCAGGATAACAACTCTTTTCGGTTCAGCAGGACTCATCGCGTGGCCCTCTCTCTGCTCGTGGGATTACTGCTGTTTCAGCGGCGCAGTGCCGAAATTGGCGCTGAACCTGCGACACCACACGGTCACGCTCTGGTACTTCGCCAGGTCCACGTCTGCGGCGATGTCGTAGTTCTGGTCGCCCTGGTTGCCCTTGAGCGCACCTACGTGGATGAACCCGGCCTTCTTCACTGTCTCCGCATCGGTTGAATCCGGCGCAGCCACCAGGTACACCTGCACGTCCGGGCCATTCGACGTGGCGAACTCCGTAAGGCGCAGCACGCGCTTGTGGTCCGTGAGCTGGTAAATGGTCGCCTTGCCCTTGGTCTCGTGGGCGTTGCCGTGGAAACTGCCCCGGGCAATCGCCGTCGGTTCCGCAGTGGCCGCAGACGCCGCAGGGAACGATTCATTCACAGTCTCGTCAATGAACAGCCGCTCGGGGCGAAAGGCATACCACGCCGCCAACCCCGCCACCAGCGCCACTGAGATCAAAATCTTTCGGTTCATTCTTATTCTCCTTCGAATTTGGCGGGGTCGCCTTGCGCCTGTTCCCGCCAGTAGTCCGCCCCACAGGGGCCTGACCTTCCGCTATCTGATGGCTTTTCCCCGGAAAGGATGCAAAAAAACCTGGTGACGCGTCACCCGCGCTCTTCACTCTTCCCGCAGAAAATGCATCTCATCCGGTTTTCATGCACCCACTTCGCGCACAGTACCGACCTCGCCCCCCTCGCCGCCAAGTACGTCTCCGCCGCCAGCAGCATCCCCAGCGTCGGCGCCAGGAAGTAAATCCAAAGTGTGCTCCATTCTCCGGCCCACACCGCCGACCCGAACGTTCGCGCCGGGTTCATACTCATCCCTGAGATCGGCGCTTCAAGAGTGATGTAGGTGGCCACCAGCGCCCCGCCGAAATATCCCGTGTACCGCGCCAGCCGCGGCGTGTTGGACACCACCAGAACCAGGGTCATCAGTCCGAAGGAAATTGCTACCTCCGCCCCGAACGCCACCCACGGCCCGCCCGGCCCCGGCAGCGTGGCCGCGTAATGCACGGCCGGGTGCGCAATCACCATCCCCAGGACCAAGCCTGACAGCAGCACTCCCAGCGCCGACCCGGCAAACTGCGACACCGCGTAGAACGCAGCGTCCCAGCCCTTCACCTTGCCCAGCCGGAAAAATGTCAGCGTCACTGCCGGATTGAAGTGCGCGCCGGATTGCTGTCCCCAGGGCGAGTAGATGATGGCGATGGCCGTCGCGCCCATGGCCAGGCCCATCATCGCCCGTAACGCAGATGGGTCGCCGATGGCCTGCACGACCGGCGACTCCGGGTGTCCCAGCAGCGCGCTGAACAGGCACGCCGAAACCATAAACAGCCCGAGTTCGGCGCCCTCCATCAGGTATTCCGGCCAGTGTTTTCTGACAGCCTCTCCCATCTCCGCTCTTCCTTCTTCTCTGTGCCCTCTGTGTCCTCAGCGCCCTCTGTGTTAGGTTTTCTCTTTTCCCTTTTCCCTTTTCCCTTTTCACTTTTGCCTTCTGCCTTACTCCTCCGCCACTTCGCAATACACCTTGATTGCTCCCTTGGCCACTTGCAGCGTCTTCATCAACTGTTCGAAATTCTCCAGGCCCTTCACCGGATGCGTCAGCAGCTTCGACAGCCATCCGGGATACGCCAGCTCCGCCTGGGACAGGTCTTTCGCGCCCATCTCGAAGTATTCGCGGTTGGCGTTGACGCTCCCCACAGCCACTTTGTTTCCCAGCACGAACCCCAGGTTGATGCGGTCGGCCGGAATTTCAATCTTCTCGTCGCCGCCGGTCACGCTGACCATTACCAGCACGCCATTGCGCGCCAGCACCTCCATGGCCTCAAACACCAGTGCCGCCTGCCCGGTGCCTTCGAGGATGAGATCGAACGGCCCGTACTCCGCCGAGGCCTGCCGCAGCGGTTTCTCTTGTGTGCTCACGTACCGCGCCCCGATTTCCTCGACCAGCTTCGAATTCGCCGTGGGCGCCTTGGTCCGCGCCAACACGGTCACGTCCAACCCGCGCAGCCGCAGCAGCATCGCCGCCAGCAGGCCCAGCGTACCCGCGCCGAGCACCGCCGCCTTGCGCGGCTTCCACACGCGCAGGCGCCGCTGGATTTCATACGCCTGCGCAATTCCCTTCTCGACCACGCTGACCGGCTCCATCAGCACGCCTGCGCCCTTCAGCCCTTCCGGCACCCGCACAATGAATTCCTCGTCGTCCACGATGTATTCGGTCAGGAAGCCGTGTCGCATGTTGATGCCGCGCTCGAAGTAGGTGTCGTCGGTGGTCATATCGTTCGTGCCGATCAGGTCGTAAAGACTCGACCCCGGCCGCCGCACGGTGATGGCGCAATAGTCGCCCGGTCGCACCGCCGTCACGTTCGGCCCCAACGACTCCACCCTCCCGAAGCACTCATGACCCAGGATCAGGAAGTCGCCGCCCTCCGGCGCCGCTCCGTATTCGGCTGCGTTGATTTCCTTGTCCGTGCCGTCCACGCCCACGCGCAGAATCTTTACGAGCACCCCGCGCCCGCCCGGCACGTCGTCCACCGACGGCATCGGCACCTCGCGCAGGTGCACGCTGTTCGCCTTCCCCGCGATTACCGCAATCGCCTTCATCGTCTTCTTCTCCATTAGTGTCTCCCCTGCCGCGTCCATGATTTCCGCTTCCACTCTCATCGCTCTCCACCCTCCAATGCCATCCCTGTTTTCAGTCTTCCGTTTTCTGTTTTCTGTGTTCACTTTTGTATTCTTCGTTTTGAGATCTTAGTTCTGAGTTCTGCGTTCCTAGAGTTTCTCTCCGCTCTGCTCGATCAGCTTGGCCACGGTCCCCGTCCATCCGGTTTGGTGGCTGGCGCCGACGCCCGCCCCGGTGTCGCCGTGGAAGTACTCGTGGAACTGGATCAAATCCTGCCAGTGCGGGTCGCTCTGGAATTTCTCAATGGCGCCGTACACAGGCCGCCGGCCGCCTTCATCCTTCAAAAAGATGCGCGTCAGCCGCTGCGAGATTTCCTTCGCGACATTCCACAGGGAGGTGCAGTTCCCAGAACCGGTCGGGCACTCCACCTGCATCTGGTCGCCGTAGAAGTGGTGGAATTTCTGCAGCGATTCCAGCAGGATGAAGTTCACCGGGAACCAGATGGGTCCGCGCCAATTTGAATTTCCTCCAAACAGCCCGGTGGAGGA
>Ga0247727_10008919_pt1 | contig 18423 bp, 6 predicted proteins | sample WisWelCaveWW1625_FD_202498 | JGI IMG/M metagenome (GOLD analysis project Ga0247727, IMG submission 202498) | Biofilm microbial communities from Wishing Well Cave, Virginia, United States - WW16-25 | ecosystem: Environmental > Aquatic > Deep subsurface > Groundwater > Cave microbial mat | place... | reverse complement strand
GGACGCCCAAACTGGCACTATCACAATATGGCGATGGGCGAAAACATTGGCTACTCAGCACGAATCTCCCAAACGAAGAATTCGGGCTATATCAACCTCAATCTGGGTGGAGGATTTGTAACCGGCGAAGGTGTACACGTCGCATTAATGGGCGATCCTTCTACGCGTATGTATTACATTCTGCCACCGTCAATTCTATCGGTGAGCAATGTGAGCAATGTAGCTGAGTTGGATTGGACGGCAAGCGCTGATGCGACCATTGATGGATATAATATCTACCGGCGCACGACAACCGGTCTCTGGTCAAAAGTGAATTCTTCGATTGTGACGGGCACTTCGTATTCAGACGCTACAATTCCGACCGGTGAGGAGTACATTTTTATGGTCAAAGCAGTAAAGCTAAAAACCAATGCGAGCGGTTCCTTTTACAATGAAAGCCTTGGAACGGTTGACAGCGATTTCTTTTCGGTTGGTCTGGATGAGCAAGACAATTTTCGTGTAGCGGTGTATCCGAATCCGACGGAGGGAACGTTTAACGTGTCGTCAATACACAATCTTGAACGCTTGATCGTACGCGATCAACAAGGCCGTGTGGTTTATGACGAGCAAATCGTTGGGAATTCCGCTTCGGTTGATTTGTCCGGAATTAGCGATGGCGTTTATTTTGTCAGAATTGGTTCCGACGAATTAAATGTGGTGAAAAAACTCGTCATTAAGTAGGCGAATCGGCCTTTAGCAGTCAGCGTCCGTGTTTTTTTGTTGTTGTTGTTGTTGCAGACTGCAGTTTGCTATTCGTTTGCACCTGGGCGTTTTTTTAAGAATCGGCCGAATCTCGCTGTGTTTTTGTATTATTGAATAATGTCCAGGAAACCCTCACCGCATTTGTACGAATTGATCTCTTCGCTCACAAAAAGCGAAAAGCGATATTTTAAAGTACGCGCAAAAATGCAACGCGAGACATCGGATTATGTCGCCTTGTTCGATGAAATCGACAAGATGAAGGATTACAATGAGCGGCGCCTCGTTGCAAATCTAAAGAAGAAAAAATCCGAAAAAAATCTTCCCTTTCGCAAAACACATCTATACAATCTCGTCCTTGAAGCGCTTAAGGATTATCACCGGGAAGACAAGGTTGGGATGCAACTGCTGAGCATTTTAAGTAACGTCCAAATCACATACGACAGAGGGCTCTATAGCCATACAGAGAAATGGATTGACAAGGGACTTCAAAAATCGAGGAACAATTTTCGATTCACGATTGAGCTGATGTTTGTTCAATGGAAGCGTGACCTTATCAACCACCTTCAAAGTACCAGAATGAAGAAAGATATGAGTTCTGCCACGGCTGCGGATCTCGTCAAATCGCTCGAAGTCGAGCACTCAAAATTACTTGGCGTGATGGAAATTGATCACGCTGCCTCCAAGATCTACACCAAGTCAACACTGATTATTCGCTTCGGAAAATTCGAATCACTCGATGCGACCATCAAGGAAATTGGGCTTTTTAAAAAAAGATTTCCACTTACATCTCTGCCCTTTTCCACCCAGATGAAAATTCGAAGGGCCGAAGGAATGATTCTCTTTGCCAAAAGAGATTTGAAGTCTCAGGCCATTTCGCTCCGGGCTGCGATCTCACTTTGGGAGGCACACCCAGAAATGATGGAGGAGTTTGCACAGGAATATACATTGAACCTCAACAACATTCTCGTGGCAAAAATTGAAGCCGGTGATTTTGATGGATGCGAGCAGTATCTCGAAAAACTTCGAAATTATATGGACGATGAAAATAAGAAACGGTCGCCAGTGGAACGAATAAGAGCATACGCCTTTTATCAGTATAATGTGATGAAATTGTACAATTCGCGCCGCGATTACCACTTGGCTCAGCAAGCTTTTGACAAAAAACGATTCGATAGATCCGGACTGGACTTGAACACGTACAAACGGTCGCAGATTCTTCTTGAATTGGGCGTGAGCTATCTATTTCTTGGGGATCATCGCCAACTCGCCCGGATGGGGCTCGAAGCGATTGCCAATTACGAAAGTTATCAGGAAGAGGTACTCAGCCAAATCAGAAACCTGTTTTACATCGCACATTTCGTGAAGGGAAATTTAGAAACGCTGGAACAGAGGTTCAAATCGAAGGACCAACTCATTCGTTCCTGGTTTGAATTGTTTCCTCAGGAAAAACGGCTTCTGGGCGAATTCATAAAGACCCTGAAAAGGCCCTCAAACAAAAAAGCGATGGTTGAATTTGCGCTGAACTATCCGGCAAAAGTTAATCCACATTTTTGTTCCTATTTGACCCGATGGGCAAGGGAGTCCTTTAAAGTGTAGCTGCGCCTTTTTTCGAATGACCATTCGTAGAGGAATACCTTTCGGCGCCTCACGTTGAAAGCATAATTAAAATATATCATATCTTACTTATAATCAATGATAAATAGATATTTATATTAAATAGAAATATAATTAATTCGCTTATTGCACCTTGCAAGAAGTAACCTTCAGGACTACTTTTACCGAAGTAATTCGTTTGAAAAAAAAGTGACTATGAAATCTGCGAAAAAAATACTTCTTGTTTTCCTGTGTTGCCAAAGTTTGAATTCTCTTGCACAGGACCTGACAAACGAAGGAACAGAATTCTGGTGTGCGTATACAGAAGTTTATGACCATACTGCGGCGCTTTTTGAGATCAACATCTCTAGCCGGGTTCCAGCGAGTGGGGTTGTCGAAATACCTGGAACCGGATTTTCTGCTCCTTTTACCGTCGTGCCTGGTACGGTCACCAATGTCACGATTCCGCCCGTCGATGCAAACATCACCGCAAATGAAACAGTTCTTAACCGCGCTATCCACATAACTTCAGATAATTTGATTTCAGCGTTTGCAAGCACTTTTCATTTGTACCGTTCCGAGGCAACCATCTTACTTCCGGTTTCATCGCTCGGATCGAATTATATGGCATCAAGCCAGGCTAATTTTTCTACCTACAAGTCGCACTTCACGGTGGTAGCCGGTTCAAGTCCTTGTACGGTTGACATCACGGTTTCCTGTCCGACGGAATCAGGACATATTGCCGGCGATACCTGGCCGGTAACGCTTAATCCTGGGGAAATTTATATGGTGCAGGCAGCAAACGGTCCGTATGACATCTCAGGCTCGACAATCAAAGCGACCAACAGCATTGACAAGTTCGCGGTCTTCAACGGCCATACATTTGCCAACGGAACCATTTGTCTTGGGGTGAATAAAGATCCGCTGTATGAAATTGCCTTCCCGATTGAATCGTTCGGAACCGATCATATCATTGTGAAAACGGCCGGACAAAACAGAAATTCCTATCGTGTGATTGCAGTTCAAAACGGAACCGACGTCTTCGAAAACGGGACCTTGGTCGCTACGCTGAATGCAGGCCAGTTCTATGATGCGCTTTTCGTCGTCGAGTGTCTTATTATTACTGCAAGCAATCCGGTTGGAGTCACACAGCATATGGTCGGATCAAGCTGCAGCCTCAACAACGCAGCAGATCCCGCAATGGTGGCCATTAATCCGAACGAGCAGATGTATCTCGATTCAACGACCTTTTTTGCCGTCGCATACAACGGAATTGATTTCAATTTTGTAAATATTATTACAAGGACTTCTGAGACTTCGTTCGTAGAATTCAACTCCGCGCCTGTCACGACGTGGATTGCGACGCCCGATCCTTTATTTTCCTATGCAATCATCGCAACAGGGGTTGGATCCCACACCATTACTACAACGGGATGCGGTTTCCTTGCCTATGCGTACGGTCACCAATGGGCCGAATCGTATTTTTACAGCGCCGGTTGCCGCGTCAATATCGTTGAAGACAGCATCGATTTTGATCAATACATTGGAACCAATCCGAATTTCTGCGATATCGACACCGTGCAATTTACACCGTACACTTCAGGCGGGCCGGTGATTTCATACCAATGGTCATTCGGTGATGGTGCAACTTCATCGGCGGCAAATCCACTTCACGTGTACAATACGTCTGGAATATTCGTCGTCGAATTGATTGTGGAATATCAGTGTTTGATGGATACCATTGTCGACACCATTCAGATTTTCGATTCGCCAGCGGTAACAGGACTGGCTATTGATGCGATGTGTAGCGGTCTGGATGGAGGAACAGACATCACGGTTAGTTCAGGTACTCCGGCCTACAGTTATCTTTGGAACACCGGCGCGACGACAGAAGATTTAACAGGACTAAGTTCGGGTATCTATGATGTTGTGGTTACTGATGCAATGGGTTGTGTAGGCTACGATACACTAACCGTAACGGTTATCTCGGGAACAATTGTTGCAACGGTTACTTCAACCGATCCGGTCTGTAACGGGGAAACAACCGGAAGTGCGACAGTTACTTCTGCGAGTGGTGGAACTTCTCCGTACACGTACCTCTGGTCATCCGGCGGTAGCTCTTCGATTGAAACCGGTTTGGGCGATGGAACGTATAGTGTGACCGTCACGGATGCGAACGGCTGCGAAGTAACAGAGACCATTACATTGACAGAGCCCGCGCTCGTAACAGTCACCACTTTGCCTGACACAATAATCTGCGTAAACGGCAGCACAACGCTTTCAGCGATCGGTGCCGGTGGATCAGGCGCTTTGACTTACAATTGGATCGAAGGCGGATTTCCGATTCTTCCAGGCACTGTGAATCCAACCGCTTCTACGTGTTATGAGGTGCTTGCAACCGACGCAAACGGCTGTACTTCGCCGGTCGAGACATTTTGTGTAACGCTACTCGCACCGTTGAGTGTTTCGCTGACAGCAGAAGATATTTGCCAGGGCGAAATGGCGAATGTTGATGCAACGGTATCGGGTGGGGATGGAGCCTACACCTATTCCTGGACCAGCAGCGATGGAGCTATCGGATCAACAGAAGATATTTCGATTCTCCAAACCAGTGTCAGCGAAGCGTATTGCGTCTTGGTATCCGATGGATGCGAAACGCCAGATGCAAATGCTTGTATCATCGTAAACGCTTATGATCTTCCTGATTTCTCGTCGGCTTATCAAAATGGCTGTGCTCCCTACGACGCAACATTTGATGCCATCACAGATCCATCGATCGTTGCATCCGTGAACTGGAATTTTGGAGATGGTGAATCGTCGACGGCCGTCGCCCCATCACACAATTACGAAATCGCCGGATCGTACGACGTGACGGTAACGCTCGTTACGGTTGATGGTTGCGTCATTGACTCTACTTTTGAATCGCTTGTTGACGTTTGGGAAAATCCATACGCGGCGTTCACGTATTCTCCGAATGCTCAGATTACCGTTGAAAATACCGAAGTGGAATTCAACAATACGTCGATCAACGGTTATTCCTGGTCTTGGAATTTTGGCGACGCATCATCGTTCTCAGCGGAAGAAAATCCGACCCACACATTTCCTGCCGAAGGAAATCAAACGTACACCATATCCTTAACAGTGGAGTCGGAGCACGGATGCATTGATGTGACCCAACATACGATTCTCATCGAAGAAGTTTTGATTTTCTATGTTCCGAATGCTTTTACGCCAGATGGGAATGACTTGAATAACGAGTTCAAGCCAGTATTTACTGCCGGGTTTGATCCATACGACTATCACTTGACCATATTCAACCGGTGGGGCGAAATGATGTTCGAGTCCTACAACGTCGCCGGCGGGTGGGATGGCACGTATGCTAACAACGGTCTTGCCGAGGATGGCGTTTACATCTGGCAGGTAGAATTTGGCGACACGAATAGTGATAAAAGAACCATTGAACGAGGCCATGTGTCGATGCTACGCTAATTTATTGATCGTCAGATCACGGTCGGCTTTTGGCCGGTCAATTTCAGATGGTTGCTTCGTGCAACCATTTGCCATTTCTAGGAGTCTTATATTTGTCGCTGGGAACTACACCCAGAGATCCTGTTGTTCAGTTGAATCCTCATCCATTGAACTATGAATAAAATCATCTGCCTGATTTCGATTTTCTGCCTTGGATTTTCGAACAGAATTTCGGCCCAAAGTCTCACAAACGAAGGAACGGATTTTTGGGTTGCCTTTACCGAAATGCACGATGCCACGGCGGCTATTTACGAAATCAACATTTCCTCTCGGACTGCAACGAGCGGGACAGTAGAAATCATCGGCTATTGGTCGGTTCCGTTTACCGTGGTTCCCGGCTTTGTAACTACCGTTACCATTCCGCCGATCGACGCGCACAATCCATTTTCTGAGGTGGTGATTGATCGCGCCATTCACGTTTCATCGCTTGCGCCCATTACCGTTTATGCAAGTACTTTTCATCTCTACCGCTCCGAGGCATCGGTTTGTCTGCCGTCCCCTTCACTGGGTTCGGACTATATGATATCGACTTATCCGAACAGGACGATTGGAGGTCTTTTTGAATCTGAATTTGTTGTCGTTTGTGGTCCGTCGCCGGTGCAAGTGGAAATTGTTCCTTCTTGCTTGACGGCAGGTGGTGTTACCGCTGGAACACCAATCATTGTGGACCTCGTTCCGGGTGAATTTTATCTCGTACAGGCTGCAGCCGGTGCGCTGGATTTAACCGGAAGTACAATTAAGGCAACCGATGGGGTCGACAAGTTTGTTGTTTTCAACGGACAGGTGTGGGCGCATCTTCAGGTAGGGGCCTGTACACAAACTACGGCGGATCCTTTGTACGAAATTGCGTATCCGACACCGTCCTGGGGTTATGAGTATATCGCACTGCTGTCTGCAGATCAAAGCGTGAATAAATACCGCGTGGTTGCATTGAATGACGGCACAGATATTTTTCTCAATGGAGTTTTTCAGGCGACGATCAATGCCGGAAATTATTACGATGGTCAGCTTACCGCCATTGCAAGTTATATTTCAACCTCCGAGCCTGTGACAATTGTTCAGGCAATGGTGACTGGAGGATGCAGCGCAACCAACACCGGTGACCCGTCTATTATTATTTTGAATTCAAACGAACAAATGTACCTCGACACCGTCACGTTTTATGCCGTGGAATACAACGGGCTTGACACCAATTATTGCGCAATGGTGACACGAACAACGGATATCGGCACGATTGAATTCAACGATGTGCCCTTACTCGGATGGACCCCAGTACCTTTTGATCCTACTTATTCGTACAAGATTTTTGGAATTGACACAGGTTCACACACTGCGCAAACAACGGGCTGTGGCTTTCTCGCCTACACATACGGATCACAGTGGGCTGAGTCTTATTTTTATGCAGCTGGAGTTCGCGTGAATTCCATTGACGACTCAATTTCATTTACTTCACTGAGTACGTCAGCGAGCGGATTGTGCGATGTTGATTCCATTCAGTTCACTCCGTTTACGTCTGGTGGAACGGTTGAATCATATGACTGGGACTTTGGTGATGGCGGCACCTCTACGCTGGACAACCCCATTCACGAGTATCCAGGTGCCGGAACATATACGGTGACGCTTATTGTGGTATACCAGTGTCAGACAGACACCATTGTTGAGACCTTGACGATTTACGAATCACCGACGCACACGACTGTGGAGAACGACATAACCTGTTACGATTTTGACGACGGCTCAATTGACATTACGGTTTCGGGCGGAACACCAGGTTATACCTATTCCTGGACTCCGGGCGGTGCAACAACTGAGGATATTTCAAGTCTTGGTCCAGGTACTTACACCATTACCATTACGGACGCAAACGGATGTACTTCGATTGAAACCATCACGATTACCGAGCCGCCCGAACTGACGGCGAACATCATTCCTGCCGGACCCTTTTTGCCCATCGATCCGATTTACGACCTGACACAAACTGGATCTCCGGGTGGTACCTGGACCTCCGATTGCGGACCTTGTGTAGATCCGGTCACGGGTGAATTCGATCCTTCCGTTGCCGGAAATGGGATATGGACTGTCTGTTATACCGTTGGTGTTGTGCCCTGCGATGTCGAGGACTGCATCACAATTATCGTCAGCGACTCCTGTGCCTATATGACGTACTGGAGCGATCCGTCGTGCTTCGGTTTCAGCGACGGTTCGGCCACGATCAATGTGAGTGGAGGAAGCGGGGTCATCACGTTTACCATAACGAATTCGGCGGGCACCCAGGTAAATGTTGGAAATTCAAATACGGCAAATTCACTCACAGAAGGTTGGTACTATTTTCTTGTGGAAGATGACCTCTGCTCGTTCTGGGATTCCGTATACATCGATGCGCCGGAGGAAATGCAAATTGACCTGATCATTACCGAACCGCTTTGTTATGGCGATACGACCGGTTATGTCGAAGTAGACACAGTCCTGAACCCAAGGGGTGATTACGATGAACTTTCATTTTACTGGACGCCGAATCCGAATGGTGTAAACGGATTGGGATGCGACACGATGCCAAATGCTCCGGCTGGCACATACAACCTGTTGGTGAACGATGAAAACGGCTGTGCGCAGTCCGTTGATTTTGTCATAAACCAACCGGACGAACTGTTTTTCGTTGAGCTTGGCTACGAGCCGGCGTATTGCAGGCTGTTTCCGTATCAGAGTGGGAATGGTGTGGTATTCGCTGCTGCCGGGGGTGGAACGCCTGACTATACCTATGAGTGGCAAAACGTGTATGAATTGACGACGTCCGCGTTTACTACCTGGGGTGGGCTAAATCCTGGGGTTTATGAAATCACGGTCGTGGATGACAACGGTTGTACACTGGTTCAGAAAATCACACTGGATTCTCTTAACCCAATTGCCGATTTTGAAATGACATCGGCACAATTCACATCCAACTACCAAGGTACTTCTCAGGTGAATGTTCACTTCGTCAACCAATCGCTCAACTTCGCGAATCCAAACGACCCACTGGCCGACACCACGTTCTTCTGGAATTTTGACCTCGGGGAAGGATGGCTCATCACCCACGATTACTATGAAGAATTCGACCGGTCGTACAAAGACAGCGGCACATACATTGTTTGCCTTGTCGCCCAGAACAAAAACGGCTGTACCGATACCACGTGCAAAGACCTGATTGTTTTCGACAAACCAATCCTTGTTACGCCGAACATCTTCACACCGAACGGAGATGGCATCAACGATATGTTCTTTTTCCCGAACGTCGCGATGGTGACCTTTAATTGTACGGTTGTTAATCGCTGGGGAGAGACAATTTTTGTTTTCGATTCAATCGATGATCAGTGGAACGGAAATGACAAGAGCGGCGACAAATGCACCGATGGCGTTTACTTCTACAAGTACGAAGGCGTGTCGACAAACAAGACCCAATTCGAAGGTCAGGGATTTGTGGAATTGCTGAGAGGACAGTAGCAGATACGTGTATCAGGCCACATTCAACTGGGCATACCGTTGCTTTAGGTCTTCCAGTTTTTCGACTAGAACTTTTCGTTTGCTGTTGTAAACAGCTGCAAATTCCGGATCGGATTTCATAATGTAGCTAAAATTCGCGCGGTGGTTGATTTTATCCACAGCGGTTTTATACACCAGGGCAATTAAACCAAGCAAATAGGAGAGGGGTGGTATCGCTAACGTAAACCAAGATAATCCCACAAAATATCCCGCGATGCAGAGACCCGTATACCATGCCAGAAAAAGCACCAGGCCCGTGGCGATGGTCATTGAGCCCCGAAAAGCAATGTCCTTGGTAAAAAGTGTGTTGAGATGCCAGGTTGCGCGGTAAGGCATCCAGTTCAGAAAAGTCCCCACAATAAAAAGGGGCAAACCACAAATCAGCAGAAAAGTGTTCAGGGCTTTGGCCGAAACGGATAGTTTGTTTTCGGTGCGAATGATGATGTTCTTTGATTTGACCAGTCCAAAGAAATCGTCCAACTGCTGGCGCAGACGGAAGGCAAGCAAGGGATCGCTTTTTTCGAAGTATTCAATGGCTCCGATGACCTCTTTTCGGATTCCAAATGTACCGGCCTGATCGTTTGGCCTCACTTTGTTTTCGGATGCCAGTCTGTCGAGGAACAGCCACTCGATCTGATCCAGGAGATTTTCTTTCGCTGCGTCTTCCACGTGAAGTATTACCTTGAGCAAGCCCTCCGCCACGCCATCGGTTATTCCCTGGACTTCTTCCTGTTCACTTTTACCCTGCATCCATTTGGCGACTTCGATCGGCTTGCCGATGTTCACAAAGAGATCGCTGCGAAACTGATGCGGGGAACTGTAGTTCAAACCGATTGGAACAATTTTTATTCCGGCCTTTTTACCGGCTTTCAATTCAGCGCCTCGCGCGATTCGGGCGACGCCGGTTTTCAAGGGTTTTAGTTTGCGCTCCGTGATGCTCACACCTTCCGGAAACACGAGCAGGGATCTGCCCTGCGCGAGATGTGCATAACACGCGCTGAACATATGTGTGTTTTTGTGGGCGTCACCAGGTCGTGTGGTGGGTCTGTAGACCGGAATCATATGAAAAAACCGCTTCAAAAATCCTTTGACAATTCCTTTGCCCATATACTCTCCCGCCGTCAAAAAATAAACAGGCCTTTTGATACTTGTGGCCATCACCAGCGGATCCGTGAAGGTCGAGGGATGATTTCCGACGAAGACGCAAGGACCATCAGCAGGAATATTCTCCTTTCCGGTTACTTGTATGCGTCGGAAATAGGCCCACAGACTGATCCGGGTTAAAAATTTCAGGAGAGTATAAACCACGTCGGTTACGCTTTAAAGCCGAAAACGCAAAGATCGTCGAGCTGCTCAAGACTTCCCTGCCAAAGGTCCATAGTCTGACAGAGAATATCGTGCTGCTGATCCATTTTCTTGTTGTGGATTTCCAGAAGAAGTTCCTTGAAACGGGAGTATTTGAATTTTTTGCCTTTCGGACCACCGAACTGATCGGCATAACCATCCGAGAATAAATAAATGGTGTCACCCTGCTTCAGTTGGACAACTTTCGTTTCGAAGTGAAATTTTCCCTCGAACTGTTGCCCAATAGCCATCTTATCGGCCGCAAGCACTTCAATCGCACCGTCGCGAAGCAAGTACATCGGATTGCTGGCACCGGCAAATCTCAAAATGTTGGTGTCCATATCCAACGAACAAATGGACATATCCATTCCGTCCTTCACTTTATTCCGCTCAAGGTTGTTCTGCAGCGATTGTTGTACTTTCAGGTTGAGCGCATCAAGCACCATTCCTGGATCGAGAATTTTAAGCTCGTTGACAATCTGATTGAGCGCGTTGTAGCCAATCAGACTGAGAAATGCGCCTGGAACACCGTGGCCTGTGCAGTCAACGACGGCAAAGAGAATCGTGTTGTCAACTTTTTCGACCCAGTAAAAGTCGCCAGAAACGATGTCTTTTGGTCGGAAGAGAACAAAACATTTATCGAGGTACGACCGAACAAGATCTAGTGCCGGCAGGGTTGCATCCTGAATTCGCTTGGCGTAGATGATGCTGTCGGTAATGTTTTTGTTTTTTTCCTCGATGATGTCCTTTTGTCGCAACAGTTCTAGCGTCCGCTGGTTCACCTTGTCCTCCAGGCTCTCATACAACAAGGCATTTTCGATGGCCGACGCAATGGTCGTCGCAAGACTTCGGAGAATGTCAATGTGATAATCTGTATAGGCTAATTTTTCAAAGCTTTGAACCGTAATAACTCCAATGATTTTGTCCTTTAATTCCAGTGGCAAGTAGATAATAGACTCCGTGGTTTGGCCCATTATCGGCGTTTGTTGCTGACGTATGTATTTATCCCGCTGCGCATAATAATCAGAAATGCGGATTTCCTGACGGTGCCTGAAACACCAGGCAGCGAGGCGGTTTTCGTCTGAAGCGTCAAACGAGACTCCCTCTAACTTTTCACCCTTCTCAATAAAGCCCGGCATTCGGATCACATTGGCGTCCTCGTCGTAAATTCCAATTCCGAAACAGGTCGCATCCATCAGGGAATTGATGCTTTCGTAAACCCGTGCAATGATCGTTTCTACATTGAGCGATTCCGCAATTACTTTTGAAATTTCACTCACTCGTTTGGTGTCCTGGTGCGCTTTCTGAATTTCACGGGTTCTGTCTTCTACACGCTCTTCCATCGTAGCATAGAGACTGGCATTCTCCAACGCGATTCCGATGTACACACCAATCGTTTTCATTATGTCAAAATGGTAATCGGTGTACGCGTTACTTTCTGTGCTTTGCACGGTGACAACTCCTACTTTCCTGTTCTTCGATTTGATCGGAAGGTAAATAATGGACATACACGCTTTGCCACGAACGGGTTTCAGATACGTAGGAACGTATTTTTGATATTCCGATTCAAGATCCGTAATAAGCATTTCCTGGTCGTTGTTGAAACAAACGCAGCTCAAGCGATCCTTGTCGCGGACAAGATCGTATCCGCCGTCAGGTAATCGTTTTCCTCCTTCGATGTATCCCGGAAAATCGATGCTGTTGGCCTTCTCGTTGTAAACGCCAACGCCAAAACCTTCGGCATCCATCAGCTTGTTGATTTGCGTGTAAGCAATATCGATGATGGTCTCGACCGTAATCTGCGATGTAATGGCTTTTCCAATGTCGCTCAGCAAGCGCGTATTTTCGTACGTTTTTTCGATTTCCTCTTTTTGCCGTACCACTTCCTGCGTCCTTGCCCGGACTTCTCCTTCGAGATTTCCATAGAGTCGCGCATTGTCTATCGCTGATGCGATGGATGTTCCAAGACTTCGTAAAATATCCAGGTGATAATCGGAATAGGCATCGAGATCGTAACTCTGAACGGTGAGTACTCCAATTTTTTTGTCCTTCAGAAAGAGTGGGATGTAAATGATGGAAGATGAGTCCTTGCCTTGCACGGGAGCTTTAATTCCTTTGATGTATTTGTCGTACTGTTCAATGTAATTGTTGATGCATACTTCCTTGCCATTGTTAAAACACCAGGTTGCCAGACGTTCGTCATCCAGATAAAACCGGAATTCTTCCATCTTGATGTTGTTCTCAATAAATCCCGGGAATTCCAATGACTTTGTTGCGGCATCGTGAATTCCGATTCCAAAACACGTTGCGTCCATCAGGGTGTTGACGTTTTCATAAACGCGCGCGACGATGGTTTCGACATTGAGGGATTCGGCGATGTCTTTCGAAATCTGACTGATCAATTTGGTGTCGTGATGCGCCTTTTCAATTTGTTCGGTACGCTCGGCGACGCGATCTTCCATCCCCTGGTAAAGTCTTGCATTCTCTATGGCACTCGCCACGTACACTGAAAGTGTCCGCAGAATGTTGATGTGGTTCTCGGTGTACTCATTGGTATTAAAACTTTGCACCGTGATAACTCCAATTTTGTTGCCTTTGCTGAGCAATGGCAGATAAATCATCGATTCGGGCATTTCACCCTCCACCGCACCATACGTTTTCTTAATGTACTTCTGGTACTCCTTCATCCAATCGTTGATCACAATTTCTTCGCCACTATTGAAACAAATCGTGGCGATCCGCCCGTCGTTTACGCCATAGGCATAAGGCTTCAACCGCTCTCCCTTTTCCATTGTGCCGGAAAAATACAAATCCTGCTCGCTCTCTCTGAAAATACCAATTCCGAACACGGCAGCAGACATCAGTGTGTTGACACTGTCGTATACTTTTTGAATAATGGACTCAATATTCAACTCGGCGGAGATGTCTTTCCCAATGGCACTGAGCAATTTCGTGTTTTCGTACGACTTTTGAATCTCATCGGTCCGTGATCGTACACGCGATTCCATCCGCTCGTAGCGTGACGCGTTCTCAAAGGCAATGACTGTATACTGAGCAAGTGTCTTTACAATATTCAGGTGGTACTCGGTGTAGGCCGCAACGTTGAATGATTGGACCGTAATCACGCCGATGACTTTTCCTTTTTCACTCGGACTGCGCAGCGGATAAAAAATCACCGAATTGGTCACCTCGCCTTCGACAACCTGAGGAGCCTGGTTGATGTACCGGGTGGCTTCCTTCATAATGTTGTCGGCAAAAATCTCGCGGTCGTTTTCAATGCACCACACGGAGAGGTTATTTTTATTCTCTAACGGAATGGTGATTCGAGGCAAACGACGTCCCTTCTCATATTCGTAGAGATAATAAACAACCTGATTTTCTTCATCGAGCAGTCGGACACCGAATACTGTGGCATCCATCAGTTTGTTCACGTTCTGATAAAGGTGCTCAAAAACATCAGCAAAATTGAGCGTGGCAATTAGCTCCTGGCCGATTTTGTTTAAGGTTTCAGTATTCTCGTAAGACTGCTTTAATTCATCTGTTCGTGCTGTAACCCGATGCTCCAGGTCACGATATAAACTGGCATTCTCCAGCGCACTGGCGACATAGAGTGATAAAGAGCGCAAAATGGTGACGTGATAATCGGTATAGGAATTAATTTCAAAACTTTGTACGGTCAATACGCCGGTAATTTTATCTTTCGAACCCAGGGGCAGATAGATCATCGAAACCGGCAATTCACCCTTAGCCGCCTCGTAATCGGTCGATACAAAATTTTGGAATTCTGAATTCCAGTCGTTGATGACAATTTCACGTCCCTGTACAAAACAGATCGTGGCAATCTTTTCTTCGTTCAGTTTGTATGAGAAATCGCTCAATGCTTCACCGCGCTCGATGGCGCCTGAAAAATAAAGGTCATCAAATTCAGGGCGGTGAATTGCAATACCGAAAATGGTAGCATCCATCAGTGAATTGACACTCGTATAGACTTTGGCAATGATATCCGAGGAAGACAGTGTGGCACTGATCTCTTTTCCGATCTGACTAAGCAACTGCGTATTTGCGTATGCTTGTTCAATTTTTTCAGCCTGTGCCCTCAGCTCCTCTGTCCGTTCCCGGACGCGTTCTTCCATCAAATGATAGCTCCGAGAATTATCAAGCGCTATCGTTGTGTAGTGCGCAAGTGTTTTTACGATGGAAAGGTGGTATTCGGTGTACGCATTCTTTTCAAAGGACTGAACGGAAATCAAGCCGAGCACCTCATCGCCCCGGCGAAGCGGATAAATGATGAATGAGGTTGGAGCCTCTCCGTCCACTGTCTCGTATTCCGAAACATATTTTTTGTATTCGGCCTTCACATCGTTGACAAAAATTTCCTTGTTGTGTTTGATGCACCACACGGAAAAGTTGTTGTCATTGTCCATCGAAACATCCACCGCTGGAAGCACCTGGCCGCGCTCGTAGCCGTAGCGGTACTCAATGACATTTCGTTCTGGATCAAAGAGCCGTACCCCGAATATGGTTGCGTCCATCAATTCGTTCACGTTGTGGTACAGCTTCTCAAACACGTCGTCGAAACTCAGCGTGGAGATCAGTTCCTGGCCAATCCGGTTCAGGGTATCCGAATTCTTATAGGCACGTTCAACCTCCGCTGTGCGTTCTTTGATTTTACTCTCCATTTCCTGATACAGAGAGGCGTTGTCAATGGCAATAGCGAGGTAATTCGCGAAACTTTTAAGGATATTGAAATGGTGTTGCGAGAAAGCGTTCTGTTGATCACTTTCCGCAAGGAGAACGCCTGTCACACGCTCTTTAACCATCAAGGGTATGATGACAACTGAATTTGCAAGGGACCTGATGAACGCTTCGCCACCTGGCAGATAATTGCCGATTTCCTTTTCGTAATGGTTGATGTGCACGTCCGTTGCATTTTTTACGACCCAGACCGGTAGATGCCGATTCGCGCCGCTCAACGGATAATTGAAGGGCTTTTCACGCTGACCTTGATGAATCGCCAGATGTACATCAAGTGTCTGCGCCTGTTCGTTGCGGATACCGATAAAAATGCCCTGCGCATTCATCAACGAATTGATGCGCTCGTAAATGATGTTGAAAATGGCCTCGATGTCGAGCGTTGACGTGATTTCGTTCCCAATTCGGCTCAGCGTGCGAACGTCCTCAAAATATTGCCGTAGCTCCTTGTTTTTTTGCTCGAGTTCATCTTTTTCACGACGAACACGCTCAAACTCACTTTTCAACTCGACCGCTTTGATCTTTTTACTTTCCTTGACCTCGTTGAATTCGTGAAGGGCCTTGTGGTACGCACGGAAATGGCGGGCGAAAAGCGTGAGATTATCTTGATTTTCGTAAACTTCAGACAGACCTAGATGCGATTTGTAAATCAGCTCCTCCGACTCGATGTCCTCGCCCAATAGCAATCCCGATTTAAAATAGCGAAGCGCCTCATCGTAATTGCCCATTTTCAGATAGAGATTGGCAATTTTTACGGTTGTCTGACCGAGTCCCGGCTTAAATCCTGTGCCGCCACGCAATTGGTGCGATTTACGGAAATGGGAGAGGGAGTTCTCCATATCTCCCAGAACGGAATAGATTTCTCCCAAACCTTCGTGCGCATAAGACAGCACATTCGGTTGCCCATTTTCGCCCTGAACATCCAACACTTTGTTTTTGAAAGCAATCGCCTCTGCGTAATTTTTTCGCAAAATGTGACATTGTCCAATTCCGTCATAGATTCGTGAAAGGGCACCCTTGTCACCGGTTTCAAGCGCAGCCTCCAAAGCGCGATCGAGATATTTGAGTGCGTTCTCGGCATCGCCCTCCGTGTAGTAGGTGGTGCCAAATCCATTCAAGGCATTTGCAATTCCCAGCTTGTCTCCCGTTTCGGTCGCAAGTTGAAGCGACTGTTCGCAGTAATAGAGTTGCTTGTCAAAATCTCCAATGAAGTGGTAAAGTACAGCGAGGTTATAGTAGGTGTGAATGGCCTTTGAATATTCGCCGCAGTCGCGCAACATTTCGGTGGCTTCAAGATTGAATTTCATTGAAGTCTCAAAATTTCCTAGCCAGGTGTGACCAAAGCCAATGATGGATTTGGCCCAGGCAGCGCCCGCTTTGTAGCCCTTGGACTCCGATTCAGCCAGCGCTTTCTCAGCGAGTTCAATAGACGCAGCAGGCTCGGCTCGAACTGCCGTCCACGCCTGCTCGTTCATCTGATCGATGACCGCAAATCGCCCTTGAGTAGTAATCATTCAAACCGGTCGTTGAACGCCACCCAAAGATAAAAAAAATACCGTTGCGTAGGGCTTCAAAGGAGAGCATTTAAAATATTGATATCCATTAATTTGCAAATCCTATGGCCCAGTAGGGGTATTTGAAAGATCGAGGAAAACAAATTCTTGGATTTTTTCAGAATTTACGGTCTTTCTCCCACCAGGCTCAATCAATCTGGCACACGAATTGCCATTGGCGGGCTGAAGACTAATTTTATGGCTTCCGGCAACATTAACTGGGGGAGCCTCGTAGAATCAAAAAACTCACATTATGAAAGTGAATATTTCGCAACACGACAGAATTCAAACGGCAAAGAACAGGCTTGCGTTTCATCGCGCATCTGGAAAGAGTTCCGGAATGTCCGTTGTCGAAGTCGCGGCCCTGTTGGATATTATCAACGGCAATGTGACGGAGAGCGCGTCGTCCGATGAAGAATTTATTTTCGGAGTCTACAGTAAAAATTGAGATGCGACGCTGATTCAGCCGTCAATCACTCCTGATCCCAGGAGTTCTTCCCCATCGTACCAGGCTGCAAATTGACCAGGAGTAATGCCCTTCATCATCTCATCAAAAACGACATACATACCCTTTGATTCACGGAATAATTTGGCCTTTGAAAGTTTTTGGCGGTACCGGATGCGAACGGAAAATTCTCGCGAAGCCCCGACCGTTAGCTCAAGGTCCGGCCGTATCCAGTGAACATCCTTCTCACGAATAAAAAGCGCCTTGCGCAGTAAACCAGGGTGACCCTCACCTTCACCCACAAAAACCTGATTTTTTTCTGTGTCCGTTCCGATCACAAACAGTGGTTCCTTGTATCCACCAATCCCCAGCCCCTTTCGCTGACCGATCGTAAAAAAATGAGCGCCCTCGTGTTCACCGGCAATGGTTCCGTCGGCTTCGGAGTATGAGAATGGCGTACTCAAAACAACCAAATCTTCGGCTGTGCCCGTTCTTTCTCCGAACATCCGATGCGCGGCGGAGATTTCGATTACTTTGCCCTTTTTTATGGCCAACTGCTGTTGTAGAAAGACAGGGAGCTTCACTTTTCCAATAAAACAGAGACCTTGTGAATCACGCTTCTCCGCAGTCACCAAACCAAGCAACCGCGCCTTTTCCCGCACTTGAATTTTGGTCAATTCGCCGATCGGAAACAGAACTTCGGCGAGTTGGTCTTGATTGAGCTGGCACAGGAAATAGCTCTGGTCCTTTGAAGAGTCAACCCCGGCAAGTAAACGAAAAGTGCCATTCGGCGCAACGCCCTTCCGGCAGTAATGCCCCGTTGCAACAAAATCGGCTCCCAGTTGTTTCGCTGCTTTCAGGAACAAATCGAACTTAATCTCGCGGTTACATAGGATATCGGGGTTCGGTGTTCGGCCGGCTTCATATTCCCGAAACATATAGTCGACA
>Ga0247727_10008918_pt1 | contig 18423 bp, 21 predicted proteins | sample WisWelCaveWW1625_FD_202498 | JGI IMG/M metagenome (GOLD analysis project Ga0247727, IMG submission 202498) | Biofilm microbial communities from Wishing Well Cave, Virginia, United States - WW16-25 | ecosystem: Environmental > Aquatic > Deep subsurface > Groundwater > Cave microbial mat | place... | reverse complement strand
TCGTCGTCGGCAATCGCTTGTCGAATGATTCGATGGCGGTTTTGGTTGGCGCGTTGTGCGGCATCAGCGCGAGCGTGCCAGCGTGCGCCGCGCTCATCATCGCGCTGAATCGAAACTGGGGGCGCGCGCCGGTCGAGCGCGTGGAAGAACAGCCGCACTTTGCGAATACCTATCGTCAGCCGCCGATGATTCTCATCGCGCCGCCGACACAACCCGCGCATAACTTGGCGCACGCGCCGTATTTTATGCCGCCGCAATTGAACGATGGCGCGCATCCCGCGCGTGAATTCAAAATTATCGGGGAGGAATAAAATGAAACTACTCACCCGCACCCGCCGCGAGGAATCGGTCGAGATGCAAGAAAAACGCTTTGGCTATTTTCCGAAAGCGTTTCGCTGGCACGGTCATCGCTATGATGTGCAAGCGGTCGAGCGATGCTGGACGCGCGCGCAAAAAACGCCGCGCTTGTATTTTCGCGTGCGGTGCCGCGAAGGAATGTTCGATCTGTATCAAGACGTGCGCGCAAATACGTGGCATTTGAAGTCGCTCGCAATCTAGCCGCCGATTCCAAGTGCGTCGCACTTGTTCCCAAAGGGCGTTCTCGCCTCATCGTCTCTTTACGCGAGACGGGCGTGAACGCCTTGCTATTTTGCTAAAAGTATTTTCAATATTCAATACTTTCGCCAAAAATCGAACGCGAGCGTGAAGAGAAACCCGTTTTCTGCGCCCCGCTCCGCCCCGCTCCGCTTCGCTTCGGGGGTTATAAAGAAAACGGGTTTCTGGCGAAGGTGTTGATATTGGACTGGAATAATCGCCCGGTTACTTTTTATTCGCAGAGGGCTATGGTATAATCCCGCGCGTTGCAACGCCACATTCGAAACACAGTTGCTTTCTACACATTTGACTCGCTAAGTAATTCCGGCAAAATCATCCACGCGATTTCGACGCGGCACGGCGGCGTCAGCCCGGCGCCGTTTGCATCGCTCAACTTGAGCCAGAGCGTCGGCGACGCGCCGGAAAATGTCGCGGCAAATTTGGAACGCTGGCTCTGCGCGTTGGATTTGAAACGAGATTCGGTTGTGAGCGCGCGCCAAGCGCAAGCCGATCAAGTCGCAATCGTGACCCGCGCAACGCGCGGCGCGCTGATTCAAAACGTGGACGCGCTGATTACACGCGCGCGCGGCATTCCGCTTTTGCTCCGCTTTGCAGATTGCGTACCGATTTTGTTTTGCGATGCCAAGCGGAACGCGATTGGCATCGCGCACGCGGGCTGGCGCGGCACGGTCGCAAAAATCGCGACCAAAACGCTCCGAGCGATGCGCGCTAGTTTCGGCACAAACCCGCGCGATGTAATCGCGAGCATTGGTCCGGCGATTGGTCCGTGTTGTTACGCGGTCGGCGAAGACGTTGCGGCGCAGGCGCGCGCGGCGTTCCCCGATGCCGGCGTGCTGATCAAGCAAGCCAACGGCGCAACGCATTTCGATTTGTGGGAAGCGAACGCGTGGCAACTGCGCGAGCAGGGTGTCGCGCAGATTGAAATCGCGCGCATTTGCACGGCAGAGTACACCGATGATTTTTATTCGCACCGCGGCGAAAAAGGCAAAGCCGGCAGATTTGGCGCGGTGATTGCGATAGCGTGAATCGCGCGGCGTGAATCGTGAATTTCCAATTCTCCGTTACGACTCTCAAATCAAACCTCCAAACCGTCCGCGCGCGCATTGCACGCGCGGCGGAAAGTGCGGGGCGCGACCTGAACGGGATCACGCTCGTCGCTGTTTCGAAAACTATTCCGGCGGAAATGATTCTCGCCGCGTCCGAATTAGGCGTGCGGCACTTTGGCGAGAACCGCGTCGAAGAAGCGGGAGAAAAGATTACCCAAGTCGTAAGCCGCGCGCCTCAAAGTACGTGGCATCTGGTCGGGCATTTGCAAAGCCGCAAAGCCAAAGAGGCGGCAGAATTTTTCAATCTCATTCAATCGGTGGATAGCGTTTCCCTCGCGCAAAAGCTTGCTGCGCGCGCGGCGGCAATCGGCAAGCGCATGCCGGTTTTGATCCAAGTAAATGTTTCGGGCGAAGCAACCAAGTTCGGGTTTGCGCCCGCGGCGCGCGAAAAATTTTTCGCGGACACGCGCGAAATACTTTCGTGCCAGCATCTCGACATTCAAGGGCTGATGACGATCGCGCCGAGTGGAACGGATCCGAACGCGGCGCGCCCGCATTTCCGCGCTCTGCGCGAATTACGCGACCAACTATGCGCGCAGTTTCCGGATTGCGCGTGGCAACATCTTTCAATGGGAATGACGGATGATTTTGAAGCCGCCATCGCCGAAGGCGCGACGATCGTTCGAATTGGGCGCGCAATTTTTGGAGATAGAAACTAACCTCGCGCTTCACTCTCGCTCTGCGCGCGCAGTCTGTGGCAGAGGTAGACGCGCTCAGAGCGCTAGATGCGGCGAGACGCGAGGCAGGAGAAACTGTGACCGACTTTCTTATTCAATTTTTTGATTTACTTTTTGGCGCGCTGCGGCTCGCGATTCTTGCGCGCGTGCTGTTGTCGTGGTTTCCGATTGACCGCTACAATAATCCATTGATCAATTTGCTCGATTCGATTACCGAGCCGATTCTCGCGCCCCTACGCCGATTCATTCCGCCCCTCGGCGGGATGATGGATATTACTCCCATCATTGCGCTGATTATTCTGCAAGTTTTGCAAGCCTTTGTCCAGCGCGCGCTCTTTCCATACTAATGAGCGCGCACCTCTCATCCATTCGTGCGCTCATCATTGACATTGACGGCGTGTTGTGGCGCGGCGCGCAAGCCATTCCCGGCGTCGCGGAATTTTTCGCGTTCCTGCGCGCGCGCAATATTCGCCACCTCATCGCGAGCAATAACTCCGCGCGGCCCGCGTCGGATATTGTCAAACGCTTGGCGCGGCTCGGCGCGCCGATCACCGAAGATCAAGTCTTGACATCCGCGGAGGCGACCGCGTTGTATCTGCCCCGGCTGGCGCCGCGCGGCGCGCGGGTGTTCCTCGTCGGCGGCCTCGGGATCGCGCGCGCGTTGACTCACGCCGGTTATCGTTTGGTCCAAGAACGCGCCGAGATTGTCGTCGTCGGCTTGGATCCAAATTTTACCTATACCAAGTTGAAACAGGCGACCCGCGAAATCCGGCGCGGCGCGAAATTTATCGGCACCAATCCAGACAAGACGTTCCCAGGCGAGGAAGGTCTCGCGCCCGGCGCGGGCGCAATGCTCGCCGCCATTGAAGCGGCAACGGACGTCATGCCGATCATCATTGGGAAACCGGCGCGCGCGATGTTCGAAATCGCGTTGGAGAAATTGCAAGCCGCGCCGAGTGAAACCGCGATGCTCGGCGACCGCTTGGACACCGATATTGCCGGCGCGCAGGGCGTCGGTTTGAAAACAATTTTGGTTTTATCCGGCGTTACGACGCGCGAAATGCTAAAGCAAGCGAGCATAACGCCAGACGCAATTTTCGAGGACATTCTTGCATTGCATCACGCGTGGCAAAATATGTGATGTCGCACTATTTTTTTATCCGATCCGGCTCCACCTATTGACTTGTGTTTACTTGTGTAGTAAACTTTTTGCGCCGTAAGGAGAAACTATGTTTGGATTATATTTTGACCCAATGTATCTTGTGTTTGCCGCGCCCGCGCTCTTGCTGGCAATGTTCGCGCAATGGAAAGTTTCGTCCACGTACAGTCATTTCAGCCAAGTCCGCAACGCGCGCAATATGACCGGCGAGCAAGTCGCCGCGTATCTTTTGCGCGCGAACGGATTGAATCTCGCCGTACGCGACACGGACGGCAATTTGACGGATCACTACGACCCGCGCGACAAAACCATCTATCTCTCAAATGGTGTTGCGCGGTCGTCGTCCGTAGCCGCGCTGGGCATCGTCGCGCATGAAATCGGGCATGCGGTTCAGGACGCGCAAGGGTACGCGCCGATGCGCTTGCGCGCGTTTCTCGTCGCCCCCGCGAATGTCGGTCCGATGATTGGCTACCTCTTGTTTTTCATCGGCATTTTTATAAACGCCGTCGGCTTGGTGTGGCTCGGCATTGCCGCGTTTTCGCTGAGTCTTGTTTTCGCGCTCGCGACGTTGCCGGTGGAATTGAACGCCAGTAGTCGCGCTCTGGCGATGCTGCGCTCGAGCGCGATCGTCGGGCAAGGCGAAGTGGACGCGGCAAAGGCAGTGCTGACCGCCGCCGCGTTGACGTACATCGCCGCGGCGACGCAAGCGTTGTCGTCGTTATTGTATTACGTTTTCGTCGCGCTGAATCTGACCGGAAGGCGGGATGATTGAGCGGGCGACCACAACGGTCGCCACTGCCACTATTGATCTGCTCAATCTGAACTCGGCGCAACTGCGCGAATTTGTCGGGGCGCGCGGCGAGCCGGAATTTCGCGCGGCGCAAATCGAACGCTGGCTGTATCGCGACTATGTTACTGATTTTGACGCGATGAATAACTTGCCGGCTGATTTACGCGATTGGTTGCGCGAGCGCGCGATGATCGGCGTACCAAAAGAATTGAACGAAATCACATCTGCCGATGGGCTGACGCGCAAAGCACTTTTACAACTTGAAGATGGACAGACGGTCGAAGCGGTGTTGATGCTGTACGATGATGCGCCGCAAAGAGATGAGTCGGCAACTCGTCTCTACAAGCGGCGCACGATTTGTATCTCGACGCAAGTCGGCTGTCCAATCAAATGCCCTTTTTGCGCGACCGGGCAAGCCGGCTATATTCGCAATCTCACGCCGGGCGAAATCGTTGCGCAAGTTTTGCATTACGCGCGAATTGCGGAGCCGTTGACGAACGTTGTGATTATGGGGATGGGCGAGCCGTTCATAAAATTCGACGTCACGTGGCAAGCGATTGAAACGCTGACCGATCCGAAAAGATTTGCGTTAGGCGCGCGGCGCATCACAGTTTCAACCTCGGGCGAAATTCCCGGCATCGAGCAAATGGCGCGCAAAAGCTTGCAAGTGAATCTCGCGGTCTCGCTCCACGCGCCGGACGACGCACTGCGCGATGTGCTCGTGCCGTTGAATCGAAAATATCCGCTGAAAGATTTGATGGGCGCGATTCAAAAATATATTGAAAAGACGCGCCGGCGCGTATCGTTCGAGTACGCGCTGATGGATAACGTGAACGACCAGCCGGAGCAAGCGCGCGCGCTGGCGCAGATGCTAAAAGGTTTGCTGTGCCACGTTAATTTGATTCCACTGAATCCAACCGCGCAGTCGCCGTACGGACGCACGCCGTACAATCGCGTGAAAGAATTTCAAAGTATTTTGCAGGACGCCGGCATCACAACAACGTTGCGCGTGGAAAAAGGCATTGAGATTGCGGCGGGGTGTGGGCAGTTGCGGCAGGCAAAATCCGAACAGATTCTAGTGCGGGCGTGAGGAAGATAATTTGATGGACAACGCAAAGCCGCGGGACAACAAATTCGAATCTGGACTGAAGATAATTGGAATAGTCGTTACGGTCGCCAGCTTGCTTTTCGCTGTCGCCCAATTTACGTGGAATCAATCGGTTGAAGCCGCCAAACCTTACCTCGAGAAAAAATTAAAGTGGTGCGAGGAAGTCGTAGAGACAACATCCGTTATTGCGACATCCGATCCAGCGACAACCGATAAGCAAAAGCAAAGATTCTGGCAGATGTATTGGGGCGTAATGGGAATGGTTGAGAACAAGAATATTGTCGATGCAATGGTCGGGTTCGGCGACGCCCTGAACACTCAGAAACTTCAGCGAGAGCTGTCACGCGCTTCCCTTGCTCTTGCGCACGCATGCCGCCAAGAAATGGCTGACTCTTGGTCACCCATCTGGAAGCCATCTTGGCGGTGACGGAATAATTGTAGATTCTGAGCCAATGTTCAAACTCGCGCCCTCCATTCTCTCCGCCGATTTTGCGCGGCTTGGCGAGCAGGTGCAAGAAGCCGAAGCCGCCGGCGCGGATTATATTCACGTGGACGTGATGGACGGGCATTTCGTCCCGAACATCACGATGGGTCCCGTCATCGTGCAGGCACTGCGCCGCGCAACGCAACTGCCGCTCGATGTGCATTTGATGATCGAGTCGCCGGAGAAATTCGTCGCCGATTTTGCAAATGCCGGCGCGGACATTATCACGGTGCATCAAGAGGCAACGCCGCATCTGCATCGCGTCATACAACAAATCAAAGCGCTCGGCAAGCGCGCCGGCGTCGCGCTTAATCCGGCAACGCCGACAGCGACGCTACAAGAGATTTTGCCGTACGTAGATTTGGTTTTAATGATGACTGTGAATCCCGGCTATGGCGGGCAGTCGTTCATTGAGACGATGCCGGAAAAAATCGCGGCGGCGCGAAGAATGATCGAGGCGCGCGGGTTGAAGATCGAATTAGAAGTGGACGGCGGCATCAACGCGCAAACAGCGGCGCGGGTCGTTAGCGCGGGCGCAAATGTTTTGGTCGCGGGGTCGGCAATCTTTAGGGAGAAGAATATCGCGGCGGCGATGCAGAGATTGAGGGAAAGCGTAAAGAGTGTGTGAAGGTGAGTAAAAAAAAGACGACTGACTATACATCAATCGTCTTTTGGCTCGAAGGTGCCGCGCACTAACTGATCTTGTTCATGGTTCGAACGCAACCATTGCAGATTTTGATCTTTTGCAATTTGCCTTGATGCATTATCTTGCGTTTGGTCAGGTTCGGCATAAAGCGGCGATTGACCGCATGCTTCGAGTGGCTAACCGCATGACCGTAAAGCGGACCTTTGCCGCACACTTCACATCTCTGCGCCATTTTGAGTAACTCCCTTTCAATGTTGAAAACGCTTTCAGTGCTAAAAGTACTTCGGTGAAGAGAAAATCGGAACGAGGCGCATCTTAGCATAAGCGCTCGAATATTGCAAATCGAAAGAGAAATCCAGTGAAAGCAGAAAAATATTTGGGTCGGATCGAAATTTCGCCGCACGCCATCGCAAGCATTGCTGGGCAAGCCGTACTGGAATGTTACGGCGTTGTCGGAATGGCGAACAAAAATTTTGCGGACGGCTTGACCGATCTCTTGCCGGGCGCGCGCTATCAGCGCGGGATAAGTGTAGAGGTGGTTGAACTTCAAATCTACATTGATCTCTACGTCGCCATTCAGTACGGGACGCGTATCTCCGAAGTTGCGATTGGCATTATGAATCGCGTCAAGTACTCGGTGGAGAAAACGGTCGGCTTGCCGGTCGCGCAAGTGAATGTGCACGTGCAAAAATTGCAGATGGATGACAAATGACCGAAGAACAAACACAGTCGTTACCGCCTTTGAAATCCATCGGCGGACAGGAAATCAAACAACTCTTTGCCGCGAGTTTAGTGTGGCTTGAGAAACATTGCGCGTATATCAACAGTCTCAATGTTTTCCCAGTGCCCGACGGCGATTCGGGCACGAACATGCTGTTGACGATGCAAGCCGCGTTAAAAGAAACCAACAACTCGCCGCAACATTCCGCGTCCGCGATTGGCGGGTTGCTTGCCAAGGGCGCGCATCTGGGCGGGCGCGGCAATTCGGGCGTGATCTTATCGGTGATCATTCAGGGATTTGCGCGCGCCATTGAAGGCAAGGACACCATCACCGCGAATGATTTTGCTTCCGCGTTGACGGAGGCATCCAAGGTTGCTTACAAGGGCGTGCAAAAACCGGTCGAGGGCACAATTCTAACGGTCTGCCGCGAAGCCGCGGCCGCGGCTGTCGCGGCGGCAGTGGAGACGGATGATTTGCGCGAGGTGTTGGCGCGCACCGTGAACGAAGCGCGCGCGTCGGTCATCAGAACCCCAACATTATTGCCGGTGCTAAAAGAAGCCGGTGTAGTGGATGCGGGGGGACAAGGATTGCTGGTTATATTCGAAGGCGCGCTGAAATACCTGCGCGGCGAGCCAATGGAGATGGAAGCCGGCGGCGCGGGCGCGCAAAATCTCGAAATGATTTCGCGCGAAGAGGGCTGGGGCTATGACATCCAATTCCACATTCGTGGGCAGAACCTAGACGTAGACGCGATTCGCGAAATGCTTTTTTCAATGGGCGAATCCGCGTTAATTGTTGGCGATGCAGAAATCATCAAGGTACATATTCACGCGCCAAATCCCGGCGAGATTATTAAATACGGCGCGGAGCAAGGCGCGCTGGTCAACGTCATCATCGAGAATATGCAAGAACAGTACATTGATTTTATGGCGGGCAAAGCCGCGAACAGTAAGCCGCCGATCGCGGTTGAAGATGTCGCCGGCATTTTCACCGTCGTCGTTGCGCCGGGCGATGGGCTCGCGCGCGTCTTTGAGAGCATGGGCGCGGGCGCGGTGATTACCGGCGGTCAAGCCAAAAATCCGAGCATCGAAGAAATTCTGAACGCGGTCAATTCCGCCAAAGGGGACAACGTTATTATCCTGCCGAACAATAAAAATATTATTCCCGCCGCCGAGCAAGTCAAGCCACTCACCGCGAAAAAAGTCGTAGTCGTGCCGACGAAAACCGTGCCGCAAGGCGTCGCGGCGATGTTCGCGTTCAATTTTCAAAATGATCTGGAGACGAACGCGCAAGCGATGACGCGCGCGATGCAAAACGTGGACACGCTCGAAGTGACGACCGCGTCCCGCACGGTAACGCTCGACGGCGTGCCGGTGAAAGAGGGTCAAGTCATCGGTATCGTCAACGGCAAACTAGCCGGCGCGGGCGATCAGCGCGATGATTTAACTGTGCGCTTGTTGCAAGAGATGGGCGCGGCGGAAAAAGAAATCCTCACGATTTATTACGGCGACACTGTTCAGCCGGCGGATGCGAATGCGTTCGGCAATCGTGTGCAAACAGAATTGAAAGGTTTGCAAGTTGAAGTGATGCGCGGCAATCAGCCGCATTATCACTATATCATTTCGGTAGAATAATGGGCGTTCAAATCATCACCGACAGCACAGCCGATTTACCGGCGGAACTTGTGCGGCGACTCGACATCACCGTCGTGCCGCTGACGATTCATCTTGGCGGCAAGCCCTTGCGCGACGGCGTGGACATTACGAAAGAAAATTTTTTGCAACGCTATGCGCGCCTGCCGACGCCGCCGACCTCCTCTGCGGCGACGCAAAAACAATTCGAAGCGGTGTTCGCGGAACTGACGAAAACGCCGAACAGCGAAGTCGTCGCGATTCTGCTTTCCTCAAAATTGAGCGACACGTTTCACAACGCCTCGCGCGCCGCGACGCCCTTGCTGGGTCGCCACAAAATCATTATCCTCGATTCGCAGACGATTTCGGTTGGGCTGGGGATGCTGGTCACGGCGGCGGCAGAAGCCGCGCAACGCGGCGCGTCGCTCGATGAAGTCGTCAAACTCGCGCGCGGAATGATTCCAAAAATTTATCTCGGTTTTTTTGTCGAGACGCTGGATTATCTCGCGCGCGGCGGGCGCATCGGCAAGGCGCAAGCCATTCTGGGCGGAATGCTGAACATCAAACCGCTGTTAATTCTGGAAGAAGGCAAAATCGTTGCCTTGGAAAAAGTTCGCACGCGCGCCAAAGCAATTGAAAAGTTGGTCGAGTTCATCACCGAATTCGCGCGCATCGAGAAAATGATTGTTTTGCATAGCACGACGCTAGACGATGTAAAATTATTGATCGAACAAGTGGAGCTATTGATGCCGGGATTGGATATTTCCATTGACACGTACGGACCCGTTGTCGCAACGCATGTCGGTCCCGACGCGCTCGGCGTGATGGTGTACGAGGGCACATAGAGCAGACAGCGATGTCCGCTCCGGAAATGGGCTGGCAGTCTATTCCCCGTTTATGCCCGCAGGTTTTTGAGAATGGCAAAGGTCAAAATCGTTACGGACAGTCTCGCAGATATTCCGCAAAATATTCTGGACGAGTTGGATATTACGTGTGTGCCGTGCATCGTCCGGTTCGGCGAAAGAGAATATCGCGATAAAGTTGAACTCACGACGCAAGAGTTTTATAAACTGCTCACCTCGAGCGCGCATTCGCCGGCAACGTCCCAACCGGCATCCGGCGAGTTTGAACAAATCTATCGCGACCTCGCGCCCAGCCATCCGGAAATCCTCTCCATTCACGTCATCGGCGCGCTGAGTGGCACGCTCAATTCTGCGCGCCTCGCCGCGCAGAATATTCCGAACGCGCGCATCGAACTCTTTGACACGTTTCAACTTTCGATGGCGCAGGGCTGGCTCGTCATTCTCGCCGCGCGCGCGGCGCAAGCCGGCAATTCGCTCGACGACATTCTCGCGATGCTGACCGATGTGCGCGAGCGCGTGCATATCATCGGTATGCTCAATACACTCGAGTACGCGCAACGCGGCGGGCGGCTCGGCAAAGGCGCGGCGTTGGTCGGCACGCTGTTGAACGTCAAGCCGCTCATCTCGATCGTGCGCGGCGAAATCGTGCCGGTGGAAAATGTGCGGACGCAAAAACGCGCGCTGGAGCGTTTGGTGGAAATCGTATACGGCTCAGGTCCGATTCAGCATCTCGCGGTGATTCACGCGGACGCGCGGCGCGACGGGTGGGAGTTGGTGCAGAAATTCGCGCAGACGTTGCCCGAAGATCAAATTATTTTGACGGAGACCGGTCCGGTTTTGGGTACGCATACGGGTCCGGGCGCGGTCGCGGTGGCGTGGGTGACGGGGAAGTACTGAAATTCTAAATTCGAAATTCAACATGGGGCATGCTGGCCTATGTCATCGATCTTAAAGGGAATTACTCGAATAGGATTGTAAAGGTTCTTTCCCTGCTTGGTCACCTCGTTAGAAAGCATGGTGTTGCAATAGATATTGCGGGCAAACTGGATTGCAAGATTTTCTGCTTTGACGCGCCTCGCGTACTCACAGGGGAGATAAAAAAATGCAAAGACCCAATATGCAGGCAACGTGTATCATTTTATCCTCTGCCCTAGTGTGTATTCTTATCGCTTGTGCCGTGCTAGTAGGTTCAGGTTCATTCTTGCTAAGTGACGACATTAAGATGAAATTCACCCAACTGTTTGCGCGGGATACACCTCCACCTGCCATAGCAGCGGAGCCACCGCCCCGACCGATCACCCCAACCCGAACCCCAACTCCGTGTACTCCAAGCATTTCTTCTTTTACGGCATCGCCTCCTTCGATCACCGCCGGACAATCGGCAACATTGAATTGGGGGTTGATCGTCGCGGATTCAGTTGAAATCGCTCCTGGAATTGGCAGGGTGACAACGCCGGGTTCAACGACAGTCGCGCCGAGTTCTACAACGACGTACACAATGACCGCGCGTTGCGGGACAAACATTGCGACGAGTTCAGCGGCCATCGCCGTCACGCAACCGCCGACTTACAATCTCATCGCACGGCATAACAAGGGATGCCTAGGCGTAAGCGGCACTACAGTTGCTTTGGTAAATTGTGGCGGAAGTAGTCAGATATGGAGCTTTAGGGAGCCCAAGGCAGACGGCACCTTCGAAATAGAAGTACGTAATACCGACAATTGCTTGAGCGGACTTGGTGACCAAGAAAACATACCTTTCATCGTTCAGAAATGCAGTGGAAACTCACAACAACTATGGGAAAAAAGACCATCGGGTGGCTATTTCCAACTTGCCAAGAATCAGACTGGCTGGTGCGTAGATGCTAAACAATTCCAAGCACCTATAATCCAGTGGTATTGCAAGCCCTATAAAGAAGACGACCAACTCGATAATCAACTGTTCTGCCAAACTACAAGCGCTATTGCCGCTTGTGCGCCGCCAGCAGGGGTCTATGTAACCAACATCCAGTCACAATCTCCTTTCTCTATGCCCGATACGCCCAATAGGTTTCACGTTTTTTTCGATGTAACTTTCGTCAACACAATGGGAAGTCCACAGAGTCCTCGTTGGTTTGTTAGAACGGTTGGCAGTAATGGAGGACAGACCCCTGAGCAGGCGCTCACAATCCCATCAGGCACTCCGACCATTCGAGTCGGTCCTTGGAACATCGGGCGCAATTGCGATACCTTCACAGCAAAAGTAATCTGGAAACGTCCATCGGATAATTTTGAACTTACTTTCAGAGACACCAATGGACACGAGTATTCACTTTCGTTCAGGCCGTTCGCCTGCTGATGAGGTGGTTGCATCGTACGATCTGAATTTGGAGATGGGAATGGCATCCGCATTTAGCGACTTGGAAAGAATTTTGCAGAACGAAAAAAAAACCTGCGAGAACCTCATTGTGATCGGCGGACTCGAGCCGCTCATCGCGAATTGGACCGCGCGGCAAAAATCGAACGGCGACGCGAACGTTGCGCGCGCCGCGGATGAAATTTTCCGCGCGATGCAGGGCTATGCCGCCGCGGAACGCGCGCAACGCGAGCAAATGCTGACGCAAACGATCGCAATTTTGCAAGAGCACGCGCCCGCGCCGGAGACGCCGCGCGCGCCGGCGCGCGAAAAGCCGACCGCCGCGCCGCGCCGCGCGCCCGCGCCAGAGGCAGACGAGCCGCCATCGCCAACCGAATCCGGTTTGAGCGCGAGCGTTTCTAAATTGCAAAACATCGGACCGGCGCACGCGAAAGCGTTGCAACGGCTCGGCATCGCAACGGTGCAAGATTTGCTTTTTCATTTTCCGCGCCGCTATGACGATTACAGCCATCTAAAACAAATCAGCGAGTTGCTGTACGGCGAAGAAGTGACGCTGATCTTGTCCGTGATGGACGTGAAAACGCGCGAGACGATGCGCAAGATGAGCGTTACGACCGTTTTGCTCGCCGACCAGACCGGCGCGATCCAAGCCGTTTTTTTCAATCAACCATTTTTGCAAAGACAAATGCGCCCGGGCACCAAGATCGTTGTCAGTGGGCGCGTCGAGCAAGATTTGGGCAAGCTCTCGCTCAAGCATCCGGAATGGGAACCGCACAGCAACGAACTCTTGCACACCGCACGCATCGTGCCGGTTTATCCGCTAACCGAAGGCATCACGAATCGCTGGTTGCGCCGCCTCTTGAAAAATGTCGCGGAGGCGTGGGCAAGCAAAGTGCCCGACCCATTGCCGCCTTCGATTCGTCAACGCGCGCATCTGCTCGAGATGAAAACCGCGCTCAATGAAATCCATTATCCGACGACGATGGAAAAAATGCAGGGCGCGCGGCGGCGGCTTGCCTTCGATGAATTTCTCGTCATTCAACTTGGCGTGTTGAAACAGCGGCGCAAATGGCGCGAGCAACCTGGCAAGGCATTGCGCGTGGATGACACGCTCACGCAAACTTTTCTCAGCGCGCTCCCCTTTCAACTTACCGGCGCGCAAAAACGCGCGCTCGATCAAATTCTCGGCGACACGCAAAAAACGCAACCCATGAGCCGATTATTACAAGGCGACGTCGGCTCCGGGAAAACCGTTGTCGCCGCCGCCGCGATGCTCGCCGCCGTCGCGAACGGCGCGCAAGCCGCGCTGATGGCGCCGACGGAAATTCTCGCGGCTCAGCATTTCAAAACGCTCACGAGCGTTTTCGCAAATTTGCCGGACCCCAAGCCGCGCGTCGAATTGCTCACCGGCAGTTTGAAAGCGCGCGAAAAACAAGACGTGCGCGCGCGGTTGTCCGCCGGCGAAATTGATATCGTCGTTGGAACGCACGCGTTGATCCAAGAAGATGTGCAGTTTAAACAATTGGTCTTTGCAGTAATAGATGAACAGCATCGCTTTGGCGTCGAACAGCGCGCGACGATTCGCGCCAAAGGTTTCCACCCGCATATTCTCGTGATGAGCGCGACCCCAATACCGCGTTCGCTGGCGCTGACGCTGTACGGTGATTTGGATTTGTCCATCATTGACGAGATGCCGCCGGGTCGCCAAGAAATCAAAACAAAATGGCTCGGGCCGAGCGAACGCGAGCGCGCGTATCATTTCATTCGCAAGCAAGTCGGCGAAGGGCGGCAAGCGTTCGTCATCTGCCCGCTCATCCAAGAATCGGAAACGATTGACGCGAAAGCCGCCGTCGAAGAGTACGAGCGATTAAAAACTGAAGTGTACCCGGACTTGCGCGTTGGACTCGTTCACGGTAAACTACGCCCCGCCGAAAAAGACGCGGCGATGAATGCGTTCCGCGCGCGTGAAATTGATATTCTTGTCGCCACGTCGGTCATCGAAGTCGGCATTGACGTGCCGAACGCAACCGTGATGCTGATCGAAGGCGCCGATCGTTTCGGCTTGTCGCAGTTGCATCAATTTCGCGGGCGCGTCGGGCGCGGCGAGCACCAATCGTCCTGCTTGCTCCTCGCCGAAAACGCCGGCGCGGTCGCCGACGATCGTTTGCGCGTGATCGAATCTACGCAAGACGGATTCAAACTTGCGGAAGAAGATTTGAAAATGCGCGGACCGGGCGAATTTTTTGGCACGCGGCAATCCGGCTTGCCGGATCTCAAAGTCGCCAAATTGAGCGATGTGAAAATTCTGGAAGACGCGCGCGGGTACGCGCAAGAAATTTTCGACACCGACCCGACCTTGCAACGCGTCGAGCATCGCGCGTTGGCGCACCAAGTCGAAAGTTTTTGGCGCGGCAAAGGAGATTTGAGTTGACGGTCGCCGTTTATCCCGGCTCGTTCGATCCCATTCATTACGGCCATATTGACATTGCGCGGCGCGCCGCGGGGCTGTTCGACAAACTGGTGTGGGCGGCGTATGATCGTCCGCTGAAAAATCTGTTGTTCAACGCAGAAGAGCGCATCGCATTTATGCGCGCGGCGGCAAAAGATGTGGCGAATATAGAAATCGTTTCTTATTCCGGGCTGACCGTGGAATTGGCGCGGCGGATGGGCGCAAAAGTTTTGGTGCGCGGCATTCGCGTGACGTACGATTTCGAGATGGAATATCAGACCGCGCTGATGAACCGGCAACTCGCCGACGATATTGACACCGTCCCGCTGTTTACTTCGCTCAAGTACGCGTTCGTGAGTTCGTCCATTCTGAAAGAAGTCGCGTTCGCCGGCGGGCGCATTACTGAAATGGTGCCGCCCTATGTCGAAGAGGCATTGAAAAATCGGCTCGCGCAATTAACGGACGACCGCGGCGATAAAGTGAAAATGATTTCGTTGCAGGAATAACCTCACCCCGCGCCAGCCCCCCTGCCCCTCTCCTGAACTCGATTCAGGGAAGATGGGCGAGGGATAAGGCGTGAGGAACGAAAGGGGCTGATCGCCATAGACATCCTTTATCTCGTTGACCGGATCGAAGCGCTGATTACCAAAGGCGGACATGTCCCTTTGTCCGCGAAAACGATGATTGACGAGGATGAATTTCTCGACATCATTGATCAGATGCGGATCGCGATTCCGGAAGAAATCAAACAAGCCAAAAAAATGATGCAAGACCGCGAACGCGCGCTCGCGCAGGCGAAAGAAGAAGCCGATCGCATTTTGCTCATGGCGCGCGAGGACGCCGCGCGCTTGACGAACGAGCACGCCGTAATCAAAGCCGCGCAAGAGCGCGCGCAAAAAATCGAAGAGAAAGCGAAAGCCGAAGCCGCCGCGTTGCGCGCCGGCGCGGATTCATACGCCGCCGAAGCGCTCACGGATGTTCAGGAACGCATTGCGGAGATTTCGGGACATCTCTTGAGTTTGCAAGAACAAGTAGATAATGGATTGAATTATATCGTGCAACAACGCTTGGGACCGCCGGGTGCGTCGGCGCGCGAAGATAAAAAGGTTTCTTGACACGATTCTCGCTTGCGCTATAATGCCGCCAACGTGTGTCGGGAAACACACGTTGATTTTTTCAGTGACCGATTCCGATGCGATACAACGTTTCACAATTGCTCCAAGAAGGCGTGGGCGCGATGCGCGCGTACGACGTGAACGAAAACATTGCGCAACTCGATCCGAGCATTACGCCGCTCTCCAACCTCGCCGGCACGATCCAAATGATCCGCACGATAGACGGCATTTTCGCGCGCGGTAGTTTGCATTGCTCCGCCGAGTTCGTCTGCTCGCGCTGTCTCGCTGATTTTGCAATGCCGCTCCGGATTACGCTCGAGGAAGAATATCGCACGACGGTAGACCTTGTGAGCGGCGCGAATTTGCCGGTGCTCGCCGCGGATGAAGCCGCGACGTTGATTGACGAGCATCACACGCTCGATCTGAGCGAAGTTTTGCGGCAAGACCTATTGCTCGCGATTCCGCCGAACCCGATATGCCGGATTAATTGCGCCGGCTTGTGCCCCACCTGTGGCAATAATCGCAACGATGAAAAATGCGACCACGCGGACGAAAACATTGATCCGCGCTTGGAAGTATTGAAAGAACTTTTGAAAGAAGGAAAATAAATGCCACCTCTCCCTAAACGGAAAATCTCCAAGGGCCGCCGCGATCGTCGGCGCAGTCATTTGGCGATGACGGCAACGCACCTCGTCGTCTGCTCGAATTGCCAAAAAATGCGTCTGCCGCATCACGTTTGTCCGCATTGCGGGCATTACGGCGGCGAAGAAATTTTTGCCGTCGAACAAAAACCGGCAAAAAAGTCGTAACTCGAATATGTCGTTGCGAAGGAAGTGAAGCAATCCCCAAGTTCGCTGGGGATTGCTTCCTTCACTTTGTTCAGGAGCGCTGCGCTCCTCGCAATGACGATTGTTTGTGGAGTCGCTATTGACCCTCGCGTTTGTTTTTCCCGGTCAAGGTTCGCAATTCGTCGGCATGGGAAAAGATTTAGCCGATAATGATCCTGCCGCGCGCGCAATTTTCGAGCAAGCGGACCGCGCGCTCGGCGCGAAAATCTCTGCGCTTTGCTTCGCCGGACCCGAAGCCGACCTCACCGATACGCTCAACGCGCAACCGGCAATTCTCACGCACAGCATCGCGGCATTGCGCGTCTGGCAAAATAATTCGCGCGAGGGTTCGCCCGCGTTCGTCGCTGGGCATTCGCTCGGCGAATTTTCCGCGCTCGTCGCGGCAGACGCCTTAGACTTTGCGGACGCGGTGAAACTCGTGCGCGAGCGCGGGCGATTGATGAAAGCGGCTGGCGAAAAAACGCCCGGCGCGATGGCGGCGGTCTTGGGATTGGATGAAAAAACGCTTGATGAAGTTTGCCGCGATGCGGGCGCGCAGATCGCGAACCTCAACGAGCCGACGCAAATCGTCATCACCGGCACAAAAGAATCCATCGAAAAAGCCGGCGAACTTGCCAAAGCGCGCGGCGCGAAACGCGTGATGGCTCTGCGCGTCAGCATTGCGTCACACTCGCGGCTGATGCAAGACGCCGCGCGCGAATTCGCGAACGCGGTGAATGCGACGCCGTTCCAAAATCCACGCGTGCCGGTGATTTCAAACGTTACGGCTTTGCCACTGAGAAATCCAGACGAAATTCGCGATGAACTCGTTCAGCAACTCACGTCGTCGGTGCAGTGGATCAAAACGATCAATTATCTCGCGGCGCAAGGCGTGACGCGTTTCATCGAAGTCGGACCGAAAGATGTGCTCGCTGGATTGATTCGCCGCATCAATTCGAATTTGAGCGCGGTGAGCGTTGGCGATCTCGCGAGTATGAAGGCGTTTGGCGGATCGAGCTAGTCCTTTACAAATGAAATGTTTGCAGAAAAAGTAAAGATCATTAAACCGCAAAGACGCCAAGACCGCAAAGAATTAAATCTGCGCGCCCTTTGCGTCTTTGTGATCCCCGTTTGGTTTCGGCTTGTCCGAGCCAGGAGCATGCATGATGATTGATCTCACCGGCAAGAGCGCGTTGGTGACGGGCGCGTCGCGCGGGATCGGACGCGCGGTGGCATTAAAACTTGCGTCGCTCGGCGCGAAGGTCGTCGTGAATTACAATCAGAACGCAGCGGCGGCGGAGCAAGTCGTCGCGGCGATTCAGCAAGCCGGCGGCGATGCCATCGCGGTGCAAGGCGACGTCAGCATTTTCAAATCAGCCGAGCAAGTCATCAAGGCGACGATTGAAAAATACGGTCGGCTCGATATTCTCGTGAACAATGCCGGCACGACGCGCGATAATTTGCTCGTGCTGATGAAGGAAGAAGATTTCGATTTCATCATCGCAAACGATTTGAAGAGCGTCTTCAATTGCAGTAAAGCCGCGTTGCGGCAAATGCTGAAGCAAAAGTACGGACGCATCGTGAATATGACTTCGGTTGCCGGCATCGTCGGCAATCCCGGGCAAACAAATTATTCGGCGGCAAAAGCCGGCATGATCGGATTCACCAAGGCAATGGCAAAAGAGTACGGCAGTAAAAATATTTTCGTCAACGCCGTCGCGCCCGGCTATATTCCGACGGATTTGACGAACTCGTTGCCAGCAGAAATCAAGGACGGCATTACGAAATTTACTGCGCTCGGTCGGATGGGCACGGTGGATGAAGTCGCAAACGCCGTCGCGTTTCTCGCGTCCGACGCGGCGAGTTATATCAGCGGCCA
>Ga0247727_10008917_pt1 | contig 18428 bp, 19 predicted proteins | sample WisWelCaveWW1625_FD_202498 | JGI IMG/M metagenome (GOLD analysis project Ga0247727, IMG submission 202498) | Biofilm microbial communities from Wishing Well Cave, Virginia, United States - WW16-25 | ecosystem: Environmental > Aquatic > Deep subsurface > Groundwater > Cave microbial mat | place... | reverse complement strand
CTCCCAATTCCTCCTATCCGCGTTGGTGATCTTCCTGAACGGCCGGCGGCTGGATTACCCACCGTCCGGTCGGCTCAAGGAACTCGAGTCCGATGGCGAAGCAATTTCCTCGCCTCGGCTGGCAGTAGGCCACTCGCGCTGTTGCCCGGAATTCTCCCGGCAGCGTGGCCAGGTGCAGGCGATCATTGATTCGCCAGCGGCGGATGGTTGTGACCCGTGCGCCGCGCGCGCTGACATTTTCTGTAAACGTGGTCTCCACTCCAGGAAGACTCTCATTTCCCTCGATTTGTACGGCCAGCTCCATCGGGATGCGCTCTTCTGCTCTTTGCACGGAATAATCGGTTCTCATTGCAACCCTCCGCTGCTCGCCTTATAGGCAGGCAGCGATGCGGGCCAGGGAAACGGTGCCGGTGCGCCGTCCTTTCATGCGGTAGAGGGCGCGGTCGGCTGACGCGAGCAATTTCTCAATCGTCTCCCCGTCCCCAGGGAAGGCTGCCGCCCCCGCGCTGACGGAAAGCGGCGGGGCTTCGCCGTCGCTCGCCAGCCGGTTGCAGATGCGCTTGGCGACGGCACCTGCCGCCTCGCGTCCCGCCTCGGGGAGGATCAACGCAAACTCGTCTCCACCGTAGCGCGCCGCCGTGTCCATCGCCCGGCAATGAATGCGCAGAACGTTTCCCAGGCGACACAGCGCTCGGCTGCCCACCAAGTGTCCGTGGCGGTCGTTGATCTGCTTCAGCCCGTCAAGGTCGAGCAGGAGAATCGAGAACGGCCGCCCGCTTCGGCGCGAGCGCTCGACTTCGATGTTGAGGGCATCGAGCAGTCGGCGGTAGTTGCCCAATCCGGTGAGCGGGTCGCTGATCGAAAGCCTGCGCACCTGTTCAAACAAGCGCGAATTATCCACCAGCGCGCCGCCGAGCACGACCGCGTAGCTGGTCACTTTCAGGAGTTGTGCAAAGGTGAAAGGCGCATCCAACAAGCGTTCCGACTGGCTGGTGGCCAGCAGCGAGGACATGTTCAGCCACGCCGTCCAACAAAGCGCGCGATCAAACGCAGAGGGTGTGCCGCGCAATCGCCGCTGGTAGAGAATGGCCGCTGCCAGAAAGATGGCGGCTGGCAGCAAATCCCACGGACGAGATAGAACGGCGTTGGGGCGGATCAGGGGTTCGCCCGGCGCCCCCAGGTACACGGCGCTCGTGAGATACCCGACAGCGCCAACAATCAGCAGCGAGGCAGCAATCTCGCGGCTGGGCTCGCGCGAATTCGGCAGGCGTTTTTCCACCAACAGCGCGGCCAGCAAGACCACTCCCAACAGCGTCCGGCCGACCATCCAGGTAAGTGGAACGCGCATCTGAGCATCGGGGCCGCCTGCCAGAAGGTTGGCAAAGCCGAAGGTCGCTGCCAGTTCAATCAATCCGGAGAGAATAAAGCCGAAGGCTAGAATCAGCGAGATGCGGTCGTGCGTGCCGCGGAACCGCACCAGGGCATTGGCCGCAAAAGTGAAGCTCAGGAGAGTGCCGATCAGCTCGGCATAGGAAAAGAAAAGCGGATCGGTGGAGGTCCCCAATTGCCGCAGCCAATACAGCAAGCCCAGATAGAGTGCCGCACCGGCCAGGTAGGCAACCCAGCGCATCCTCCCAAGAAAGCCGCCGATTTTCCCCGCTACACCCACAATCCCCCCACAAAAACCAGTTCCTTCACGCATCAACAAATCTGCAACTGCACAGCCGTATTAACTGAAACGGGGAGTACTTGCTAACCGGCTGAAAATGAACGTGATCTGGATAGCGAAATGCTGTGGGCGGAAAAAGCCCGGGCCAGTTTGGGCCAAGCGTCGGGGAAAAAAGTTACAGGTTGAGTCGCTGCCTACATGCCTGCTTCGCCGTCAATCGAACGAAGTCACACTTGTTTTATCCCTTTTTCCTCCATTGCAAACCAGGATTCCCTCCACTTTCCTGCCTTGAACTGTGCACTTGGTTTCTTGCGGCTCGTTGGCACCGCCCTACCATCCATTACGGCGCTTTTATGCCCCTACTGACGTATCAACCTCTCGAACGAGACCTTTAGCCTCGTCGTGCTGAGTGCTCAGCCTCTTTTGCCCTCTCCGTATTAGAATCCCCCTTCCCGTTCTCCTGCCCGAGGATCAGGAGAGCTCCCATGAAGTCAAAATCTGTGCGAGAGAACATAAGGGACAACTTGGCGCCTGGGGCTGCTGTAGCCCTGGGCCTGCGGGCACACTCGGGCTGGGCGGCGCTGGTTGTTGTCAGGGGGCCAGCGAGTTCTCCAGTCGTGATCGCACGACAAAGAATCGCGCTCGCCGATCCGCAGATTCCAGGCTCGAAGCAGCCCTACCACGCTGCCGAGGGCCGGCCGCTGGCGAAAGCAGAGGAGTACCTGAATCGCTGCATCACTCACACCCAGGAGTTAGCTCGGGAAGCCGTGCACGAAGTGGTGGATCATTTGCGCAGACGCGGTCACGACCTGGTGGGCTGCGGAATAATTACGGCCGCCGGACGCCCCCTGCCGAGGCTGGCGGAGATTCTCGCGTCACACCCGCTGCTGCACACCGCCGAGGGCGAACTGTACCGCAACGCCCTCATCGAGGCGGGCGAAGAGTGTGGACTTCCGGTCAGAAGGGTGCCCGAGCGCGAATTGTTCTCTCTCGCCGTTGCGGAACTCCACATGTCAGCCAAAAAATTACGGAATCGTGTCACCGAACTGGGGCAAACCATCGGCCCGCCGTGGACTCAGGATGAGAAGTACGCCGCCCTGCTCGCCTGGATGCTCCTCGCAGCGGCATCGCGCCAACCAGCTCGCTCGTCCGAACGCGCAAAGTGAATACTGCGGATGGTTGCTCAAGGCTGCGGTTTGGGTTGTGGTGCAGGCAAATCACGCGCGACGGCTTCGTCGGTGAAACCAATCTTTTTGTGAGTGCCGTCGCAAAAAGGCTTGTTCGACGAGTGGCCGCATCGGCAGAGTGACACCCCAGTTCGCCCCGCGAGGCCGTACGGCTTGCCCTGCATATCCACAATCTCAAAATCACCCTCAACGCGCAGTGGACCATTCGTTCGCACGGTAATCTTTGCGGGCATGAGTCCTCCGGGAGCGCCAGACGAAGACTAACACAGCGGGCACCGGGAGGACACATCGGCCGTGTTGTCAGGATGCATGAGAAGCCGCCACGCAGTTAGAATGAAGACATGCCGCATTGACCCAAACCACCATGAGCGATTTCCTCAACCTCAATATCTCCTCCCGCGAACCCAGACAGCGGGGCGCTTCGCCGCCCTCAACCCTGCAGAAAGTCCGCGCTCGCGGCCTGTTCCAGGGCTGGCTGCGACGCCTTGCAGTTGCGCTTTTGCTCGTGTTTGTGGGGTGGAACCTTTGGATGGCAGCGCGAGTCTGGTGGCTGCGGAACCACAACCCATCCACGACATCGTTTATGGACCTGGGACTCACCCGGCTTCAAGGCCAGAATCCCAGGGCTCAGCTCAGGCACAATTGGGTCGCGTATGGAGACATTTCCGTCCACCTCAAACGCGCCGTGATCGCTGCCGAAGACCAGAGGTTCCTCGACCACGACGGTCTCGATTGGGAGGCGATCGAAGACGCCTACCAGCGCAACTTCGCCAAGCCCAACCGGCTGCGCGGCGGCTCGACCATCAGCCAGCAACTGGCCAAGAACCTCTTCCTCTCCGGGAAGCGCACCTATGGGCGCAAGGCCCAGGAGGCGCTCATCACCATGATGATGGAACGCCTGCTGACCAAGCGCCGCATTCTCGAGGTCTATTTGAACGTCATCGAGTGGGGAAATGGAGTGTACGGCGCAGAAGCCGCTGCTCAGCACTATTTTGGGGCCACCGCCGCGGCTCTTTCCCCGGAACAGGCCGCGCAATTGGCCGCGATGATTCCCAAGCCTCGCTTCTACGACCACAACCGCAGCACGCCCTACCTCGAACGCCGCACCGAACTCTTGCTCAGCCTCATGAACCGCGCCGCCGCCCCCTAACAGGGTGCTGAAAAAATGTTGTGCGTTGTCATTCCGAGCGCAGCGAGGAATCCCCTTCGATGTGGCTTTGCGTCTGCGGGGTCTCACCCATAGTGAGCGCAATTCTGTGGGGGTGACTGGGGTAGGCATGAGAGCGCCCTTGACGGGTCGCGTGAGGCAGTTGTAGGTTTGCCCGCAGAAACAAAAAGTTGGTTAGCGATCCGAATTGGGCGAAACAGATGGTTCAGACTGCGCAGTACGACCCCATAGTCGTCGAGCCACAGTTAACCACGGACAAGATACGGGAACTATTTGCGCGCGGCAGCGAGTCTGCCAAGCTCGATTACAAGAGCGAATACGACCCGTCGGACACAACGCACAAGGTCAAGCTCGCAAAACACGTCCTCGCAATGGCGAACACGGCGGGCGGATACGTTGTCGTCGGAGTTCACGATGACGGACAGCGTCGCGGCCTTTACAAGGCAGCCGTGGACAGAATTGATGAAGCGGTGGTTAGATCTCAAATAGCTGGATATACGTCGGTTCCAATCCCGCTCTTTGTCGCAAAGCCAATCGAGCATGAAGGCCTAACCTTCGCTATCGTCACCGTTCTTCCCGTGACGCACACCATAGTGGTTGCTGTTGCCGACGGGAATAGCCCCGACAAGACTCTGTTCCGAAAAGGGGATGTGCTAGTCCGCCATGGAAGCGCCAGTGAAAGATGGACCCATAATGATGCCGAGTTCATGCTTCAAAGGATCGTTAACACTCGCAAGGAAGAATGGCTTCGAGAGTTTGGGCACGATCTCGCCCGTCTAGTTAGACTCCCAGGCGCAAGCGTTCCAGAGATTGATGAGAGCGCATACGAGCTATCGATGGAGGACTTTCAAAAACTTGGGATTCAGCTCATGAGGAGGTCCAATGGATGAGGTGGGCCTCCACGAGCTTGTGAAGGCGGGCGTGAAGGTTGCAACCCGAAAGTGGAAGGTGCCCGAAGTGAAAAACGCGGGCTCCTTCGCCGGTACGGACCCGGAGATAGTGACCGTCATTGACCGGCTCGCTCAACTGGGGTTTATCGCGCTCGATCATAAGCAACCACGCGCATGGATGGAAGTCGTGGAGGGCCTTCGGTCTGTCTACCGGCTCGGAGTTCACGAAAACGGCCACGCCTATCAGCTTCCAGAGAGAAACGCCTGGCTCCTCATTGACGTTGTCCACCGAGTTCTCTTTCTGGGAGCTGTTGCCGTACGTCTTAAGATCTTCGACCAAGTAAGAACGTTGACACTCCAGCGCCCACTGGACAATCGGCCGGAAGAGTACTGGATACGATACGCAGTGACCATGGCCTGGCGAGGAGAAGTAAAAAAGGCTTTCAAAGGAAAGTCCCTTGTTGGGCCGGCATCTGAGTGCGTGAGGGAACGACCACAATTTTTTGGTACATTCGAAGAAAACTTGGATAAGGTCGTAAACTATATGTGCCAATTCGATTTCCTGCACTGCATCGCTGCAGTGGCAGATGCGAAGGACCTGCGGGCGTGCTATCCGAACTTCGGCGGTTACTATGACTACAGGACTATGCCTATAGTCCTTGATCTGATTCGTAACGGACCATCTCGAGCTGTAGTGCCGGGCATAACTGAAGCAGAACTGGCCGAGATCCTGCGCGATCTCGATGCACTTATAAGCGAGCAGTTTTTTGAAGTCAGTGGGTGGGAACACTACGCTCCCGAGGTATACGACTTCATTAAAACCAGGTTGCAGAAGGCCTGAGAGCTAGTTATCTCACCTTGCATGTGTGAGAGGCAGTCGCCCTCGACAAGAAGGACAGGACCAAAAGCGTGAAGTAACGCCGCCGAAATTCCCCTTGACAGGATATTGTCTTTTAGCTATAATATGACACAAATGGCTGCTAATTGCTATATCCACCGCGCCGCTTCTCCCTTTCCGGCCATCTCCTTCTCCTGCAACACTTCCGCATTTCGCGGCTCTAAACCCTTCCCCAGCATCACTTCCGAAAACAAAGCACTTGATCTCCTTCAAAATCCACACTTACGCAAAACCGGGGGGTACACCCCCCTTCCTCAATCCCCATTCTATTCCGGAGGACAAAACCATGGGCTCTGCACCACCTGACGGCGACCGCTGCCAGTTCACGTTCACGGATGGGCGTCAGTGTCGCATGTTCCGCATGCCCAAGCACCCGGACCTCTGCTTCATGCACTGGCACCAGGAGGAGGAGTCTCTCCCGCGTCGGAATCTTGGCCTCGAACTGCTCGGGGCCAGCGATCGCGTCTTGACCACGGCGGATGTGAACCGCGCTCTTGCCCGCCTCTTTCGCTTGGTGGCCGAAGGTCGCGTCTCCCCGCGCACCGCATCCACACTTGCCTACATCGGCCAGCAGTTGACCCTTCTCGTTTCCGTCATGCAAAGGGAATCGCGCCTTGAAATTCAAGCGCGGTATCGGAACTCCGGCGCGATCGGCCTGGCTCAGCAAGCTGAGGAGGAGAAGCTCAACGGCGAGGCCGCCCGAACCGCTGCCGAGCTGGCCTCCACTGCGCCTCTCAAAGGTAACGGAAAATGCGATTTCCCTCCTTCGGCTTGAGTCACAGCAGCGCGCCCCGGGCTCTTCTCCGCTTTCGCCGGTCAGTATTTTGGAACCGAGGCATCGACTTCATCCGACCAGGCGAGGATGCCGCCCTTCAGGTTCCACACTTTGCGGAAGCCGGCTTTGCGCAGGAAGTCCACCGCTTCGGCCGACCGCTTGCCGCTGCGGCAGTGGGCCACGATTTCGTGCGAGCTGTCGAGCTCATGTACGCGGCGCGGCAAGTCGCCCAGCGGAATCAGATGTCCGCGCAGGTTGCAGATCTGGTATTCGTGCGGCTCGCGGACGTCGAGGATGAAGACATCGTCGCCGCGGTCGAGCCGCGCTTTCAATTCCCGCGGCGCAACTTCCGGCACTTGCGCCGCTGTGACCGGCGCTTCCTGCCCGCGAATCCCGCAGAACTCTTCATAGTCAATCAGTTTTGTGATCGTGCGCCGTTCGCCGCAGAGCGGGCAATCAGGATTTTTGTGTAGCTTCAGTTCGCGGAAGCGCATGGCCAGCGCGTCGAAGAGCAACAACCGCCCCACGAGGGCATCGCCCCGACCAAGGATCAGCTTGATCGTCTCCATCGCCTGAATTGCGCCGACGATTCCGGGCAGCACACCCAGCACTCCGCCCTCGGCGCACGACGGCACCAGTCCCGGCGGGGGCGGCTCTGGATAGAGGCATCTGTAGCACGGCCCGCCCGGCATGCCGAAAACCGTTGCCTGGCCTTCAAAACGAAAGATCGACCCATAAACGTTGGGCTTGCCCAGCAGGACGCAGGCGTCGTTCACCAGGTATCGCGTGGGAAAATTGTCTGTCCCGTCCACGACAATGTCGAAGTCGCGGAGGATGTTCAGCGCGTTTTCGCTGGTTAGGCGCGCGTTGTACGTCTCAATCTGAATTTCCGGGTTGAGCCCGGCAAGCCGCTCCTTCGCTGCCTCGAGTTTTGCGCGACCCACGTCTGCCGTCGAAAACGTCACCTGGCGCTGGAGATTGGTGAAGTCCACCACGTCAAAGTCCACCAACCCCAAGCGACCCACGCCTGCCGCCGCCAGATAAAGTCCCAGCGGCGCGCCGAGGCCGCCCGTGCCAATCAGCAGCACGCGTGCCTGCTTGAGTTTGAGCTGACCCTCCATGCCCACTTCGGGCATGATCAGGTGGCGACTGTAGCGCAGCACTTCCTCTCGTGAGAGTTTCGTCTCCGCACGGGCCTCTGCCCGTGCTGCGGTCGTGCCTCCGGCAATGGAGGGAATGATGCTGATGGTATCTCCGTCCTGAATGGGCGTGATTTCTTTTTGGAGGTAGCGGATGTCTTCGTCGTTCACATACACGTTGACGAAGCTCCGGATGCGGCCATCGTCTGTGTACAGGTGCTTGCGCAGTTCTTCAAACTGCGATGTCAGCCGCTCCAGTGCCTCACCCACCGTCCGGGCCTCGAACTCCACGCTCGGTTGCTTTCCGGTGTAGGGCCGCAACGGTGTGGGGATCAGTACTTTTACACCCATGCCCCTTCTCCTTTCCAGACTCCTCTTGCTACCACTGTACGCAGCCTGCGCCGGCCTAACGGGAGGCGCCGGCGGTGGTCACGATCTCCTCCGGTAGAAACCGGATGCGGTCTTCAGCCAACCGCCAGGAAGTGACCGCTCCCGACTCTCCGACCGTCACACTTACGATCACGTAGCTGTACCACGGCCAGGCGTGTTCGCGGTCGTACTCGCTGGGCAGCGCCGGATGGTCGGGATGGGAGTGGTACCAACCCACCAGCTCGAGCCCGCGAACTGCGGCTGCCTGTTCCGCCGCGCGAAAATCCTCGGGCGTGATGGAGAAGCGGTTGCCGGGTGAAACCTCATGCCGGTTTGTGAGCGGAAGCGGATCAGCAACTTCGCGACCGCCCTCGACATCACGCCCCAGCAAAGCGCCACAGCATTCATAGGGATAAGCTTTCACACCGTGCGCGCGAATGCGGTCAGCAATTGTTTCGGAAAGGATCAACATTGATTTCAGTCTTGCACCCCTCACAGAAAATGACGCCTTACAGCTCATCCCAAAAGCGTTCACTCAGGTATTTCTCTCCGGCGTCGGGGAAGATGGTAACAATCACGGCGTGCTCTCCACGCGGGAGCGACTTGGCCACTTGCAAGACACCCTCCAGTGCAGCGGCGGAGCTGGGGCTGACGAGCAGCCCTGCTTCTCGCGCCAGCCGCTTGACCATGCGGTACGCGTCCTCCGTGCGAACCGCGCGGTCTTCATCGGCCACCGACGAATCATAGATCGCCGGCACAATCGCAGTGGCCATATGCTTCCAGCCTTCCAAGCCATGAAACGCTGAATCTGGTTGCAGGCTGATGGCCTGGAGACGTGGATTCAGCTCTTTCAGCCGGCGCGCCACGCCCACAAACGTGCCGCTGGTGCCCAGGCCCGCGACAAAGTGCGTGATGCGCCCGCGCGTCTGCTCCCAAATTTCCGGCCCAGTCGTCTGGTAATGCGCCTGCCAGTTCGCCGGGTTGCCGTACTGATCAGGATAGAAATAGCGGTCCGGGTCCGCGTCATAGATTTCGCGTGCGCGGCGGATGGCACCATCGGAGCCTTCCTCGGCAGGAGTGATCTCCAGCTCGGCTCCATAAGCCACCAGAATTCGACGCCGTTCGACCGATGCGTTGGCAGGCAGGCATAACCGAACCGGATATCCCTTGACCGCGGCAATCATGGCATAGGCAATGCCGGTATTCCCGCTGGTCGCATCGAGAATGGTCTTGCCGGGACGCAAAGCGCCGATGCGCTCGCCTTGCAGAACCATGTTGAGTGCCGGCCGGTCTTTGACGGACCCGCCCGGATTAAACCACTCGGCCTTGGCGTAAAGTTCAACGTTAGAAAGCTCCTCCGCGATGTGTTCGAGACGCAGGAGCGGTGTCTGTCCGATCCGCTCAAGGATCGAGCTACCATCCTTCCGCGTCGAGATCACAGGCAGGTCGGCCAATACAGAGTTGTAAAATGCGTTCATCGTGTGCTACCTGCCCCTGGCTACAAACTCTGCGACCCTGTGGAAATCTTCGGGGGAAGCTTAAGCCCCTCTCTTAGATGCAGCCCGGGTGCGGTCGTATTCCTGTCTATCATATCACTCCGCGCGCCCGACACAAATTCCATCGAACTGTAAGCCTTTGACAGTAAAGGGTTAAAAGGACGCATTGGGCTGCTATAGCAAATACGACCAAACAGGTCGCATTTGCGTCTCTTTCTGACCTCTGCTATTCTCGGCTTCCAATGTGGGACCTCACTGAGCGATTCAGCGCGAGCACGCTCGAGAAACTTCCAGCGGCAGGTTTTGCTGTAGGGAGTACACGTGGCGTCATGCGTGTTGAAAAACACGGTTGTGGCGCCGAGCTGCGCCAGACTCCCGATGGCAGCTACCAGATGACCATCATGCCGTCGCTCCTGATCAACGGGCAGTTTGTCCGCCTGTGGGATGCCGGCTACCAAAAGTTCTTTCTGACTGATGACGGGAGAAAGCTGCCTGCCCTTGCGCCTCAACTGGCCGACCTGCGCCTTTTTAACGAAGAGCTACTCACTGCGCTGGGGGTGCCCACCTACTACAACGAAGGCCTTGGCTCCACCTGCCAACTGACCGCCTACGACCGGCTCGAAGGCCGGTCCGGTGCTACCACCGAAGAATTTGTCGGCGCCAAGCCTCCAGCAAAACACTAAAGGCTTCCCTCGCCACGTCGGTTTTGTTGCAGCTCCTTTCGCTTCCGATTTCGTTCCTTGTCACGGACGGTAACTTTTGATATGAACGCCGCAGGTCTTTCCCGTGGAGCAAGCCATCTTCATCCTGATTGGCCTGGCTCTGGTGGTGCTCATTATTGTCGGGCCGATCGTCGCGCTGGTGGGCACGCGGCGGCTGCGGCGCGAGTCCGCCACAAAAGAAGAATTGGCGCAGCTCACCCGGCGCGTCTTCGACTTGAACGAAGCGGTGAAGCGGCTTGAGGCCGTGCTGAGACAGCCGCAAGCGGCAAAGCCCACCCCCCTCGCGGAAGTTTCTCCACAGAGAGCTCCGGAGCCGAAGCTGCCAACGGAGCCCGCGCGGCCGCCTATCGTTATTGATTGCCACGGCGTTCCGGCTCCTCCGCCTGCCACACCCACTCCACCTTTCACCTCGCCACCGGCGCAGCCAAGCCCTGCACAGCGGCAACCTGTTGCGGAGGCTCGGCCGCCCCGGTTCACCGCTATCTGGAAAGGCGGCGGCCAACAACCGACCGGCGAAAGCACAGCAACAACCAGCCCCGAGCGGCTGGCTTCACTGGAAGAGCGTCTCGGCGCAAACTGGCTGAACAAGATCGGCATCGTCGTCCTGGTAATCGGCGTGGCGCTGTTCCTTAGCTACGTGATGCGCAATGTCGGCCCGGTGGGCAAGATCGCTGTGGCCTACGCGGCGGGCGCAGTGCTGGTTGGGCTCGGCGTTGTCGGCGAACGCAAAGAAAAATACAAGGTGGCGGGGCGGGCCGTGCTGGGCGGCGGCTGGGCGATCATCTATTTCACTACCTACGCGATGCACAACGTCGCCGCCGTGCGCGTGGTGGAAAGCGCGGCGCTGGGATTCTTCCTGCTCTTCCTGGTGGCGGTGGCCATGGTGGCGCATTCGCTTCGTTACAACTCCGAGGTGGCCACCGGATTTGCTTACCTGCTCGCCTTTGTGAGCGTGGCCGTCAGCCAGATGACCCTTGGCACCCTGGTGGCTTCGGCAGGACTGGTGGCTTCGCTTGCAGTGGTTCTTTGGCGGCGGCGCTGGTATGCGATTGAGCCGTTCGCCATCGTGGCCTGTTACGCCGTGCACTGGCTGTGGCTGCGGCAGGTGTTTGAAGCTTTGGGTGGCCACAAACCATTCCCCGAGTTCCCGGCCAGCGCCGCACTGCTGACGTTCTACTGGGCCGTGTGGATGGCGTCGTTCTTTCTGCGCGAAGAGCGCGACGCCGATACGCGGAGCCTGCTCACCACTTCCTTCCTCTTCAACGCAGCCGGCTACCTGGCCGTGTTGCACTACCAGTCGCTCTACCCGCACCTGCGCTTCTGGTTCCTGCTGGGCGCGGGCGCAGCCTACCTGGCGCTTTCGCCGCTGGGCAAACGGCTGGGCCGTCGGATGGCGTTTGTTCTGACCAGCACCTTCGGTGCAGTGCTTCTCGCGGCGGCCATTCCTTATCGCTACTCCGGCGCGCGCCTCGAGATCCTCTGGCTGCTGCAGGCCGAAGCATTACTTGTGATCGGGTGGCGGCTGGCCGAATCGCACCTGCGCAAGCTGGGCTGGGCGGCGGCGGGCGCGCTGACCATCTACGTCACGCTGCACGACCTTTTGCCGCGGCTCGCCGTGTGGAAACCGCCTGACGCGGCACTGGGCCTGATGCTGCTCACCCTCGCGGCCGGCTTCTACCTGAACGCGCGCCTGGCTCCGCGCCTCTTGCGCGAGCAGGCAATCGAGACCGACACCGCTTCGGCCACCGCTTCTTACGCCGTCGCCACGGGCTGGCTGCTCGCCGCCGTTTGGCTGGCCGTGTCGCACATCTGGGTCGGACTGGTGTGGGTGGCTCTGGCCTTCACGCTGGGCGAAATCGGCCGTCGCTGGAACGACGCGATGTTGCGTGGCTGCGGCCACGGCGCGGCGCTCCTGGCGGCGCTGCGTCTGCTGACCATCAACCTGCAAATCGCGCCCGAGCCCTATGGCGTCAGCACCCGCGCGCTGACGGTCGGCGCCGGCGTGGCGCTCTTCTATCTCGCTTCGCGGCGCATCGCGCTTCCCAACCCCGTCGCCACGGGTGAGCGCGCGCGCTGGCAGCGGCTGGCGCCCTGGGGCGTGTTGCCCGCGGTGTACTCCTGGTCGGCTTCGCTCTTGCTGATGCTTCTGCTGTGGAACGAGCTAACCAACACGGCCGTCGGCCTGGGCTGGGCGTTGGCCGGCGTGGCACTCGTCGAGCTCAGCCGCACCAGCAGCCGCGTTGCTCCCGGTCAGCCTGACCGTCTACTCGCCATGCAGGGACACGCGCTGCTGGTGCTGAGCTTTGCGCGCATCTTTTTCGTGGACTTGAATGCCGAGCAGGAAATCGCGCACGTCTCCGCGCGGCTGATCACGGTCACGCTGCTTGCGGCCATCTACTATTACGAAGCCTTCAGCGCGCCGGCGGAAACCTCGCGGATGCGCACGGCGTTTCTGTGGTTTGGCGCGGCGGCAGCGGCGTCGCTGCTGCGCTTTGAACTGGGCATCGCCTGGGTAGCCGTAGCCTGGGCGGCGATGGTGGTTGTACTCGAGGTGGGCGGCCGGCGCCTGGTGATTGCGACGTTGCGCCAGCAAGCCTGCCTGCTGACTCTGCTGGTGGGAATGCGTTGCGCGTTGGACAATTTCTACCAGACCAGCGCATGGCGCTTCACCAACATTCGCACCATCACCGTCACGATTGCCGCCTTCCTGCTTTACGTTCCGCTTGCGCTGGCCCTGCAGGAGAAACGTGGCCGGAGTCAGGATCACGCTGAAGTTTCCGGCCGCCTGGCGCCGATTCGGCAGGCATGGCGGCGGCTGATCGAAAATCCGCACCAGCTCTTCTTTTTCGTGCCCACGCTGCTGCTGACAGTGCTGCTAAGCCTCGAAGTCCGCCGCGGCTATTTGACTGCGGCGTGGGGCATTGAGGCGCTGATTGTGTTTGCGGCGACGCTGAAACTGGGCGAGCGCAGCTACCGCTGGTTCAGTCTGGGGCTGCTGCTGCTTTGCGTGGGACGCATCGTCACGGTAGACGTTTGGGCGCTCGACCCGCTGGGACGCATCTTTTCGTTCCTGGCGCTGGGCGCGGCGCTGCTGCTGGTCAGCTACCTCTACGCGCGCTACCGCGAGCTGCTAAGGAAATACCTGTGAGCCGCCGGCGCATCCTCATCCTGCTTCTTCTCATCGCCGGACTCGCTGGCATCTGGGCGCTCCAGCGCAAACAGGCTTCGACCGAAGTCACACCGCGGCCGCTGCTTTACCTGGTGGCCGATACGCAGCGCGAGTTGGAGCGCATCCCCCTCGAGCTGACTCGGGTCCGCGTCGAGGAAGAAAACCAAATCGGCGAAGAGCTGGCGCGAAGCTGCGGCCTGACTCCTGCAAACACAAAAGACCCGGAGGTGAACCGCATCCGCGACTACGTCAACGAAGCCGGGCGGCGCGTCACGGGTGGCGTGCAGCGGCCGGGCATCCACTACCGCTTCCACTACAACCCCTCAGAGAGCTTTGTGAACGCCGCGGCACTGCCTGGCGGGCAGATCGTGATCGGCAGGGGACTCCTGCAGTTGCTCGAATCGGAAGACGAGCTGGCTTCAATCCTCGGCCACGAAATTGCCCACGTGGACCAGCGCCACGCCATCGGACGTTTGCAGTATGAGCTTCAGAGCCGCAAGCTCGGCCTCGGCGGCCTCTACCAGTTGGGCTCGATCGGCGTGAAGCTCTTCCAGGCCGGCTATACGAAGGAACAGGAGCTCGAGGCCGACCGCGAAGGCTTGCGTCTGGCCGTCGCTTCGGGTTATTCAGCCGGCGGCGCGATTGATGCAATGAAGCGGCTTGAACGCCTGAGCCGGCCTGCGGGCGCACCGGCTGTCTCTCCCGTCGAAGAGATGGCTCGCGTGCCCGTGCAGGCTTTGCAGGAGTACTTCCGCTCGCACCCGCTACCGCGCGAGCGCATCGCCGCGTTTGAAGTAGAGATTGCCGAAAATGGCTGGAAGATTGACGCAGCGCGCCGGCCGCTGGCCATCCGCGCCATCTTCCTCGCGGACGAAGCCGAAGAATTCGACCGCCGCGGCTTCTACGACAAAGCCATCCGCCGTTTTGAAGAAGCGATTGCAGCCGAACCAAAATCCGCACGTGCGAGGAAGGGCCTGGCCCGCGCCCGTTGGCATTCCGGCGATGCCGCCGGCGCCGCCACGGCCACCGAAGAAGCTCTGCGCATCAACCCGGAGAATGCGTCGCTCTGGGGGCTGCTGGCACGCGCCCTGGCCGCGTCCGACCCGGTGAACGCTCCCCAGCGGTACGCCGCGGTCGAAACCGCGCTCAGTAGGCAAGTACCGCAGCGCACGCTCTGGATTCTCCAAGCCCATCAGGCCGGCCTTGACCTGTTCGTCGGGCGGCCGCGGGCACTCGAGAACTATCGCGAGTTGGTCAGGGCGCGCATGCCGCCCGAGAACGAAGCCGAAGTGAGATTGCAAATGGCCTGGTGGATGTACCGCTCGGGAAAACTGCCAGTAGCCTTGCAGGAACTCGATGCCGCCCGCCAGCGCGACCCTGACGATGCGCAGATCGACATTGATCGCAGTTGGATTCTTTCTGAACTGGGACGCCACGCCGACGCCAAACAGGAAATTGAGTCAGTGGAGAAAGGAGACGAAGTGTACGCCCTTCAGGCCGTCATCAATTGGCGTCTCGAGCGGCGCGATCCAGCTAGCGACTCCTTCCGGGCCGCCATTGCAGACGACCCGATCTGGATGGAGCAACGCTGGGTGGCAAATACCTTTAACGCGCCAACGGCAAAGGTACTGGCCGAGCTGCGCACCGCCGAGCTCGTCCGCCGCAAAAAGGAAGCTCTGCGCGCCGTCCATCCCGTGGGAGCAGCCAAGTCGAACTGAGAAGGCGATCAGCTTTCAGCCGGCAGCTATCAGCAAACCATGCCAGGCTGGTGGGGGAAGGCGTCCGGTTCAGGGATCGTAACGGATTTCGCCCAGCAGAGTGAGAAACCTGGTTCGGCAGTCGCCGCCGAGGTCCAGACAGGCGTAGGTGACGTGCAGGATTTCCAGGTCCTTCCGTAGCGGGTCGAGGACAAAGGGGAAGGGCGCGCGTGCGCCGATGGCCCAGAAGAAGTGCACCGTGGCGCCCTGGCGGTCGTCGGCTAGCCCGAAGCGCTGCACGGTGGCAAGCTCAAGCTGCGTTTCGGCGCTGGCCTCGAACACGAAATACGTCTTCCCAGCAAGATCCACCTGTTCCATCGGCGGTCGGTAAAAGTCGCGGAACTCGCCCTGCACGCGCGTGCCGGAATCGGTCGAACGGAAGACGGTGACCTGGCTCAGCCGCGAAGCGAAAAAATCCAGGGGCGCCGGAGCGAAGTCGCATGTTTGGCGAATGACGACCGGCGGCTGCTTGGCCGTCTGCCTCTCTTCCGGCGGCAACCGTAGCAACTCTTCTTGCTGCTTGTTCCGGGCCTGCGCCACCGCGGCATTGCCGCGGGCCAGACACGCGCGCGGCGGCGGGAAGAACAGATAGAACAAGTCGCCCAGCAGGCGCGGGCCGGTTCGGGTCCCGAGCGCGCCGGGTTCGCCGCCGATGAACGGGTTGCTGGAGAACCCTGCCTCGAACACCGCCGGCGCGCTGCGGTTCTCGACCACAAGAAAATCGGTGAAGACAAAGTTTGGCGCCGAAGAAGCAAGTGCGGGCAGTGGCGGCCGGTCAATGTCGGTGCGCTGCGTCCAATCTGCGGTGAGAGGGATCTGTGCGCGGCCACCGAGGGTAAAAGTTTTCGGCGCGGCGGTGCTCTGCTGCGCCGCAATCGTTTCGGCACCGGCCGAAAGTGCAGCGCAGGCCAGCAGAACTAGGCGCAATGATTGGTTACAGAGCATGGAGGGTCGTTCAGCGAGTCCGTGCGGCGGGGCTGCCATTTGCGCAGCTCGGGCAGAAGCCGAACAGCTCGAGCCGATAGTGGTGAATGCGAAATCCGTGCCGCCGGCCGGCCCGCTGCCAGATTCTCTGCGGGAGGGGAACTTCGTAATCCACCAGTGCGCCGCAGCCGGTGCAGACCAAGTGGTCGTGGCGTGCGGTGATGGGATCATAGCGGCTTGCCGCGTCGCCGAACTTCAACTCCACCACCATGCCGTTGCGCGTGAGCCAGCCGAGCGCGTTGTAGATGGTGGCGTAGGCCACGCCCGGGCGCCGGCGGCGCACTTTGTGGTAGATCTCTGCCGCCGTGGGATGGTTCAGACTGGCGTTGAGCGCCTCCAAGACGGCAGCGCGGTATGGGGTAAGACGTGTGCCTTTCATTTGTTTCTGAGCGGGAACGCACAATCATTGTAACGTGCCCGACCGCCGGGAGACAAGCCCGCCAGCGCCAACGTGCCTGATTCTGTCAGGAACCTTTTCGTGCGGACGCGAGCTGCCGGCGGAGCTGGCTCAGGTCCACGCGGTGCTTCGCGATCTTTCGTGCGCCCAGAAAAATTACGGGCACGTCGTCTGAGTACAGCGCGCGCAGAGCAGCGTCGGTATCAATGTTAATTTCGTTCAGCACGGCGCCAACCTCGGCCAGAACCGGCAGCATTTGCTTCTTGGCCTCATCGCACAGGTGGCAGCCCGGACGAGTGTAGAGTGTCACTTGAAGTGGGGGTGTCTTCATGATTCGCGGCGCGCAGCGACTGCGCCCCTTGGCTATATACTCTAGGCAGCATGCCCGCGCCAGCCCGAGCGTGGTACACGAGGAAAGGGCAAGGGGAGCCTTGAGCCATGGCTGATGTTGTCGCGCTGGTGGACGATGTCTTCTTTCAAGCCAAACTGATGGCTACAGCTCGCCAGAGCGGCGTCAAGCTTTCCGTAGCTTCCTCGAAAGATGTCTTCCTTGCCCAAGCGGTTCAGCCCGAGGTGACGCTGCTCATCGTGGACCTGAACGCCCGCGCCGGCGCGATCGAAGCTCTCGAATGTTTGCGTGACTCAGGCAACCAGCGCCCGGTAATCGCCTTCTTCTCTCATGTACAAACGGAGCTGGCCGATCGTGCCAAGTCTGCCGGCTGCCGGCAGGTGATGCCGCGGTCGAAGTTTACTCAAAACCTCGCCGCCATACTTGCTTCCGCGAAAGCACCCGCAGGAGACCGCTCGTGACGTTCAAGCATTCTCTCCTTGTCCTCCTGGCTTGGCTCACCTGGCTGGCGGCTCCCACGGATGCGCAACAGGCCGCAGAAGGCGATGCCACGGAGACACTGGCCTCCATCCTCTCCGCCGCCTGCCGACAGAACGACGCTCAGTTTGCTGGCTTCCTGACAGCGGCAAATGCCCAGGCCTTTCGCGCCCTGCCGTTTCCACCGCGCAATGCCATTCTGAAGCGGCTGGTGCTGCTGGAAGACCCCGGCCGTCCGGCTCGCACCAACGAAGCGGAAGGCCGTATCCTTCTCCACTGCGAAGCTCCCGGGATAACCACCGAAATGCGTTTCAGCGAGCCGCAGGTTCAGGAAAACCTCGCCTTCGTCGGCGTCGAAGTGAGCGCACCCGGGCAGGCCATTGTTCGAACCGGGGAAACGTCCCGCCGGGTGGAGTATGGCTTGGTGCGCGAAGGCGGCGCGTGGAAATTGCTCTCCGTGGGATTGTTGCTTTTCGATATTCCTGCACTGGCTCGGCAGTGGGAACGATCTGATCTGGAATCCCGCGAAGCGGCTGCTGTGGCCCTGCTCAAGCGCTTGGCGGATGCCATCGGCACCTACCGCCGTGCCTTTGGACGACTGCCGGAAACTCTTGCGCTGCTCGGGCCAGCACCGAAAGAAGGCATCTCACCCGAGGCCGCTGGCCTGGTGGACTCCGAGCTGGCCGCCGGCAGCAAGAGCGGCTATGTGTTTCGCTATCGAATCGTCCCGGGAACGGCCGGTTCTGCTGATAGCTTCGAGCTGGCGGCGACCCCGGCCGAGTACGGCAAGAGCGGACGCACTTCTTTTCTGTTCGATGCAACCGGCGTCATCCGCGGCGCGGATAAACGGGGCGCCGTGGCCTCAGTCACCGATCCGCGAATCGATACCCGCTAAACGATCCGTCATCACTTCCCAATTCTGAGTTGAATTCCGCTGCCGTCCGGGGGATCATTGTGATTACCCCTTCCTTTATAAATCCGG
>Ga0247727_10008916_pt1 | contig 18429 bp, 16 predicted proteins | sample WisWelCaveWW1625_FD_202498 | JGI IMG/M metagenome (GOLD analysis project Ga0247727, IMG submission 202498) | Biofilm microbial communities from Wishing Well Cave, Virginia, United States - WW16-25 | ecosystem: Environmental > Aquatic > Deep subsurface > Groundwater > Cave microbial mat | place... | reverse complement strand
CAGATTGACTTATGAAATGTGGCGCGCGTGCCGTCTCGTTATTGATACCGGCATTCACGCGAAAGGCTGGACGCGCGAGCAAGCGATGGAATTTCTCGGTTCCAATACGGCGCTGTCGTTGCACGAAGTCCGCACCGAAACCGACCGCTATATCTCATGGCCCGGCCAGGCGCTTGCTTACAAAATCGGCGAATTGAAAATCCGCGCGCTGCGCCGCAAAGCCGAAGAAGCGCTCGGCGCGAAATTCGATGTTCGCGATTTTCACGACGTGGTGCTGCGCAACGGCGCGATTCCGCTATCGACGCTGGAGGGCGAGGTGAATGCGTATATTCAGGGAAAAGTTTCAAATTAAGTCACCAGGCACACAAATTCAGAAAAAAAATCTGCAAGTTATTGATCAAAAACCCACGGATTGAAGAACCCCGCTGATAAAGCTTTTATCCGTGGGCTTCTTCAATCCGCGGGTAATATAATGACAGAATGTTTTGATATGAATAAAATAATAATCGCATCCAACAAAGGCATCTTTATTGGCTTCGCCATCATCTTGCTGTGGATGGCCAGCCTGATATTGTTGTTATCAAGCGAAATCGCGAGCTTGCCATTTTATAGTCTAGTTCCGGTGATACTCATTCAAACTTTTCTTTGCACGGGCTTATTCATCACCGCCCATGATGCGATGCACGGCCTTGTTGCGCCCAAAAACAAAAGACTTAACAATTTCTTTGGAATGCTGTGCGTGATTTTATATGCGCTGTTCTCATTCATACGACTTCGCAGTGAACATCGCAAACATCACGCGCATCCCGGCAGCGAAGATGACCCTGATTTTCATGACGGCGAGCATCCGGGCTTCTGGGCGTGGTATTTTCATTTTATGAAAACTTATGTGACCTGGCAGCAGATTGCCGGCATGGCGGTCGCGTTCAATATTATGCTGCACCTGTTTAAAATTCCGCAGATCAACCTGATTTTATTTTGGGCGGCGCCGGCCTTGCTCAGCACGCTGCAGTTGTTTTATTTCGGCACGTATTTGCCGCATCGCGAGCCTGCCGGCGGCTATGATAATCCGCACCGCGCGCAGAGCAAGGCGTTTTCCGTTTTCTGGTCATTCATCACCTGCTACCATTTTGGCTATCACTGGGAGCACCATGAATTTCCGCACGTGCCGTGGTGGAAACTGCCGGCGGTGAGAAAAGAAAAGTTGCGCGGCGGAATTTTATCGCGTTAAGCCGTTGGCAACCGTTTATTTTAGAAGCATGCTTTGATGATTGCCGATTATCACCGCGGTTTGCTGCCGCTCGTGGTGCCGCTGATGTTAATCAAACATTATGTCAACAAATTCGACGTTCAGTATTTGCAGGATCAGGTTTATCTCAACCCGCATCCGAAAGAATTGATGTTGCTGAATCACGTGTGAGTGTTTTGGTACGGAGAAATGCTTAAAATTTCTGCGCTCGTCCTGGCCGCCGGCGAATCGCAACGGATGGCCGGGCGCAACAAACTGCTGATGCCGCTGGCGGGAAAAACGATTATTGCCTGCACGGTCGAGGCGATTTTGGCGGCGGGGTTGGAGGACGTTATTGTCGTACTCGGCCACGAAGCCGTAGCCATTCAGGAAGTTTTGGAGAAGCAACCCGTACGGTTTACGTTTAATCCGAATTATTGTCGCGGCATGGCAAGCTCGATTCAAGCGGGGCTTGCGGCGCTGGCGCCGCAGACGCAAGCGGTGATGATCGCATTAGCCGACCAACCGCTGATTGCCGCGGCGGAAATAAATTTTATCATCGCCGCGTTTTCCCGCGCTCCGGAAAAATCGATTGGGGTTCCCACGTTCAACGGGCAACGCGGCCACCCCGTCCTTTTGGACTTGCGCTATCGCGAGGAGATGCTGGCGCTGCAAGGGGATGTCGGCTGCAAATCCATTCTCGCGCGGCATCCGGAGGCAGTGCGCGAAATCGCGATGCCGACGGGAAGTATTCTGGAAGACGCCGATACGCCGGAAGCCTATGCGCGGCTGGGCGGTACACTGTTACCTTAATTTTTTAGTCATGGTGAGCGGAGTCGAATCATGACGCCCTTCGACTGCGCTCTATGGCGACTCTTATAAATTATGGTAACAGCGTAGTAGTTTGATGAGGCAAGAGAATTCCTAATTCAACCGGGCAACCAACCGACAAAAATTTTTTCAAAGACGGCGGTGTCGAGAGTCAATTCGTTCCCGCCGGCCTCATCGACAAAACGCGCTTTTTCAAGGCGAATGGTGGTGGTATAGCCTTGCGGTGAAATCGGCTTTGAAATTAATATTTGCACGGTTCCGGCGAAGGCAATCCATTTTCGCGGCGGGTAGTGATTGAAACGAACATCATTGCAATAAAGATTGCCGATAAAATCGTTGTTCTCCGGCAAATAGTGATAAAAATCGATCGTGACCGTTAGGCCGTCCGGCTGGCGGCTCAAATCAAATTGCTTCATCTGCGTCGAGAGGCGCAATTGGGCGGTGTCGGCCTTCACGATTAAAACCGCGGTATATTCTCGATTGATTTGCTGGACTCTGATATTGCCACAGCCGGAACCCTGGCCGGAGAAAGTAAGCGGCGGCAACGTTTGGGTTTGCGGCTTGGCCCAGGCAAAAACCGTGTCCATCGCGGAAAATTGCGCGGGCGGATCGGATGAGAAAAACTCTTTGTAGTTGCCGTTTCTGGCATCGACGAAAACGTAACGGCAAGCGTGCGGCCACGGGCCGATTAAATATTCGGCGGCGATAAAGAAAAACCAACTGGTATAATCAACTTGAAAAGAGCGGCTCGCATTGCCGGAAACCGGCACGGGCGTGGATTTTTTGATTGAATCCGCGAAGCTCCAAATCGCGAAGTTCTTGCGCTGCTCGCCGCTGGTTTTATCGCGCACGATATTCAAAGCTTCTTTTCGCGTCAGCGCCGAGGGTTGCTCTAAAAGCGTTTCCTCGTTTCTGCAGCCGGCGGAAATGAATACTGCCAGGAGCAGCAAAATGTTTTGGACGCTGATCTTTTTTATTATCCGACCTCGCGCGTATTGATATTTTCGAAAAGAATGGCGGCGCCGCAGCTTTTTGCAAGTTGAGAAGTAACGCAGAGATCGCACCTTTCAATCTGATTGACTTGCACGCGTTTGATTTTTTCTGAACGGTCGAGTGGCGGCGCGGAAGAAACCAAGTGACCCGTATTGGAAAAAGATAAGATAGATACTACAAAAAGTCAATATTTCTTTTACGGAAGCGCTCATCGCGTCATTGCTTTTGCCTCTTGCCACAACGCTTCCCATTGCGCGAGCGTCATTGCGTTCGTCGCCCCGGAAGCATTGACGCGGGCTTCGACGAAACGAAATCGCCGGCCGAATTTTTCGCACGCTTCACGCAGGGCGTCTTCCGCGCTGAGCTCGAGCCAGCGGCCGACATTCACGAGCGCGAAAAGCGCGTCGCCAAATTCATCCATGATTTTTTTGTCATCGCCGCCGGCGCGCGCTTCGGCTAATTCAATGAGTTCGGAGTGAAATTTTTGGATCACTTGTTCGAAATTCTCCCACTCGAAACCAATCGTGCCGGCTTTTTGTTGCAACCGTTGAGCGCGCTGCAACGCCGGCAGCGCGGCGGGAACGCCATCCAGCACGGAGTCTTTGCCCTCGGCTTTTTTTATTTTTTCCCACAGCGCGCTTTGCCCGGCGGCAGAATCGACTTTCAAGCCGCCGAACACGTGCGGATGGCGGCGAATCAGCTTGTCGCTTAAATATTGGCGCAACGACTGGTGCGTCTGTTCGCGATCCCACGGACAGCCGTCCGGCGCGCGCCAGCGGGCCATGATTTCAACCAGGCGGGAGAAGCGTTGGGGCGTTGACATGTTTTCTCAAAATTAGAATTGGATGATTAACTGTTTACCGTTAGAAAGCGTTGTAAGTTAACGACGGCCGGCGCGCCAATCAAGAAAATTTTCAAACAAATCGCGCTTGACTCTTTAAACGAATTTGGTTATTTTAAATGGTTAAAAATTCGCAAGGGCGAGGGAATCTCTATTGCCGCTTCAATCACCACGCGCTGGAAGGCGCGTCCGGGCCGGGTGAACCCATCCAGCCGAAGAAAAGCGATCATTAGGACCGCGGCGGAACTGGTGTTTGGCAGAAAGTCGGATTGGTCATCATGAGTTTGGCATTTTGGGATAAACAACTGGATCGCCTGCGCGCCGGGCTGCGGGGCATGCTCGCGCGCGGCGCGGAAATTTTCAGCTCGCTGGAAATCAAATTCAAGCTGAGCATCAACATCGCGATCATCGTCGTGCTGGTGATCTTCACGTACAGTATGCTGATTCTGCCCGGCGAGCGCCGCGTGTTGACGAAGGCGACGGAAAACACCTGCAGCGTGGTGCTGAAAAAATTGTGCCAGAACGTGCGGGCGCCGATGCTGAACAGCGTGCTCACCCCGTCGTTGCTCGGCGAAGTGACCACCGAAGTTTTGCGGACGAAAAATATGAACGTCGAAGGGCTGGCGTATATTTTCGTCAAAGATCGCCGCGATTCGTTGATCGCGCACAGCGCGCTCGGTGAAACGCAGCAGGCGGGCATTTTGCGCCCAGGGGAGATCGAAGCGCTGCTGCGGGAAGACAAAATGATTTCGCGCGAGAACGGGGAGTTCTACGAATATTATTATCCGATTTTGCAGCCCGATAAAAGCGATACCGCCAAAGTCGGCATGATTCCGCTGGGTTATGCCGGGGTGGGTTTCGCCAAAAGTTTTTTGGAAGCGCCGCTCAACAAGACGAAGAAATTGATCTTTTCTTATGCCGCGCTGGTGATCATCGTGTCGGTGTGGTTGATCTATTTTTTCGCGCGCAAAATGGTCAACCAGATTCACGAGCTGTCGCGCGTGGCGCGGGAAGTCGGCAACGGCAATCTGGACGTGCGGGTGGAGCCGCGCAGCAAAGATGAATTGGGGCAACTGGCGCGCGAGTTCAACCACATGGTGACGCATCTGCGCGAGAAAGTGCAGATGCAAAAATTCGTCTCCAAGCTCACGGTGCAAATGATTCAAAGCGGCGGCGGCGCAAAGATGGAGCCGCAGGAAGGCGACCGGCGCTACACGACGATTTTCTTTTCCGATATTCGCAATTTTTCCACCTACGCCGAGCTTTCCGAACCGGAGCAAATTATTCAGCTCATCAATATTTATTTCGACGTGCAGACGCGCCTCATTGAAGCCAACGGCGGCGTGGTGGACAAATTTATGGGCGATCAAATCATGGCGCTGTTTCAGGGGCCGCAAGGCGTGGAGAACGCCGTGCGGGCGTCGGTGGAAATTCAACGTGCCGTGCGCGAGCTGAACAAGCAGCGCGACGCGGCCGGCGAGCTGCCGTTGTGGGTCGGCATCGGCATCAACCACGGCCTCGCCGTCATTGGCAAAATGGGCTCGAAGCATCGGATGGATTACACTGTCATCGGCGACGTCGTCAATATTGCCAACCGCCTGTGCAGCCTCGCGCGCGCCGGCCAAATCGTCGTTGAATACAGTTTGACGCGCCGGCTCAACGGCCATTATGCGTTTACCCGTTTGGAGCCGATTTACGTTCGAAACCGGATGAAGCCGGTGGATATTTGCGAGATTGATTACGATCGTGAAGCTATTAAATAGACGCCGGCAGCCCCGACCTCCCTGGAAAAAAACAATATGGAAAATCGGCGCTCGCCGTCGGTCATTGGTCATTGATCACTGGTCACTGGTCGCTGGTTACTGGTTACCGGTCATTGTTATGTTATTTCTTGCTCAGCCGCTGGCGAGCCAAGGTTTATTTCAAAATTCCGGCGTGGCCGCGCGCGCGGTCGGATTTGGCGGGCCGCAATTGCTCGGCCCGGTTGAGGCGACCACGACGTTGTGGGGCCCTGCCGCCTTGGCCGGGTTGCGCGAAAATAAATTTATTCTCACCTCGAATCAATCTTTTCAATTTTCCGCCGCGGGCTTGATGGGATATTGGCCGGAGGTGGGAAGCCTGGGATTGAGCCTCGCGCGCCTATCCCTGGCGAACTCAAACCTGGATCGCGCCAGCCTGGCTTGGGCGCGGTCCGTAGGCCGACCGATCGCGGTGGGTTTAGCGCTGCACGGTAATCGCTTGGGCCAGACGGAATTTGCCACCGCATCGCTCGGCGTGGTTTGGCAACCGTTCGGAGCGTGCCTGCCGCTGGCGCGCGATCCCTATCATTCTTCTTTTTTTAATGTGCCGCTGACAACCTTTCCACTGGCGCTTGCTTTGCAAGCGAGCGACTTGCCGCTGGGGCATGAACGCCTCGCGAGTTATTACGTCGCCGGCGCGGCGGCGCGTTTTTATGCGAATGGCCCGGCGGCGCTTGCCAGCTTTGAATGGCGCGGCAACAAAAACTTGCTGCGATTGGGCCTGGCTTCGCCGGTGTTTAAATACTTCTCTTTATATGGCGGCGCCTACGATCTGAAACTGCGGAACACCGCCTTGGGCCTCGCGGCGTTCAGCAATGCTTACAGCTTTGACCTCGTTTATGCTTTTGCCGATAAAAAATTTCTTACCGGCATCGCCTTTCGCTTAGGCCCGCGGCCGGTTGAGCGGGCGCGCCAGCATTATACGCGCGGCATGGCGCTCGCCAAAGCTTCGAGCTTTCGCCCGGCGCGCCGGCAATTCAAAAACTATTTGCAATATGAGCCGGAAAACGTCCGAGTGTTGCGGCTCGATAGCGCGCTCACCGCGTCAATCCGGCGCGACGATGAGCGCATTGGCCAGCTTATGGAAGAGGGCCGGGCGCTGGAAAAACGCTTGAAATATGTGGAAGCCGCGGTAAAATATATTTCCGTGCTGCAGATCAATCGCGGGCACGGAACGGCGCAAAAAAATCTCACGCGGCTCGCGCCCCAATTGGATTTTTATATCAAGCGTGAATATCGCAACGCCGTGCAGTGGTTTGACGACGGCAATTACCCGGAAGCCCGCAAGCGTTTTGAAAGCATTTTGCTCGTGGGGCAGAATTACGCCGACACGCAGGATTACCTCGATCGCATCAAGGCCATGCAACTGGAAGAAGCGGGAAAATTTTTTGTTCGCGGCCTCGGCTATTTTGAGCTGAACAATTTCGCCAGCGCACGCGAGCAGTTTCAAAAAGCGCTCGATCTAACGCCGAATTATGCCGCGGCGCAGGCGTATCTCGATTCGATCCAACTGCGCGCCGAAGCGCGCAAAGCACGGGCCGCCCGGCTGCTGGCCGAGGCGGAACGGTTGAACCGGCGGCAGCAATTCAACCGTGCCTATCGCGCCTATCGCGAAGCGCTCGACCTCGACCCCGCCAATGACGCGGCGAAACAGGGCATGCGGCTTTTGCAAAATCGCATCGACGCCGAAGTCGCCGAAAAATTGCAGAATGCCACGCGGGCTTTCGAGCGCGGGGATTATGCGCAAGCGCAGGAGACCGGCAGGCAGATTCTCGATCTCGTGCCGCGCCAGGACGAGGCCAACAATCTTTTGCAGCGCATCAAACAAATCAACGACCGGCGCGCCGAAGATTACGTGCAACGCGGCCTGGGGTATTTTGAGAAAAAGGATTGGAACAATGCGGTTGATGAATTCGACAAAGCGTTGAATAGCGATCCCAAAAATCGCGTTGCCGCGCAGAAGCGGCAAGACGCGCTCTCGCAGAGCAATATTCAGCAGCTCTTCGCCCAGGCGCAGGCGCAATACAATCGCATGCAGTATTTGAAAGCGATCGAGTTTTATAATACGATCATCGAGCGCGAACCCACCAACGCCGTGGCGCGCGCCCGTCTCAACGAATGCCAGAAGGAGCTGGACCTGCAAGTGGAGCGCCACTTCAAAGCCGGCCTGAATCTTTTTATCAACGATGATTACGAGGGCGCCATCAGGGAATTGAATAAAGCGCTGGCCATCAACCCCCGCCATAAACAGTCGCTGGATTATAAAAAGAATGCGCAACAGAGCCTCGAGTCGCTCAAGCGGTTGCGCGAATGAAAAAATCGGAGGCGAAAACGCTGCGCCAGGCGCTTCGGCCCGGGGATGGTTTTGTTCTCATTTTATTTTTAGGGCTGGCTCTTGGCAGTTTTTGGGCAAGCGATTTTTTAAGTGCCAAAGTGAAGATCGACGCCAATCTCACGGCGAGCATTATGGTTAATCATCACGAAGTCGGCGTTAAGAAATTGGCGGAGGCTGCCACTTTCGATATTCAAGGCGCGTTCGGCGCGATGACGTTGCAAATTGCGAACAACGGCATTCGCGTGCAGCGCAGCTCGTGTCCGAATCAAGTTTGCGTCCGGCAGGGCGCGGCAAGACGTCCCGGGGAGATGTTGGTTTGCGTGCCGAATCGGCTGGTGATTTTAATTCAAGGATATGCGCCGCCGCTCGACCGGGCGCCGCAGGAGAGCCGCGGGGATGCGGTCACCCATTGAAAAAATGACCACGCCGCAGAAGTTGACGCGCACCGCATTGCTGGCCGGTTTTGGGCTGGTGATGTTTTTGTTTGAATCTCTCCTGCCGCGTCCGTTGCCGTGGGCCAAGCCCGGGCTGGCGAATATTGCCACGTTGCTGGCGCTTTATTGGCTCGGCCCGGCCAGCGCCTGGGCGGTTGCAATCTTGCGCGTTCTGCTGGGCAGTTTCTTTCTCGGCTCATTTTTGAATCCTGGGTTTTGGCTCTCGCTGGCGGGCAGCGTTGCTGCGGTTGCCGTCATGACGTTGCTCAAAAAATTTGGCGCCAAACAATTCAGTGTCATCGGCCTCAGCCTCGCCGGCGCGCTGGCGCACGTGCTCGCGCAAATCACGGTGGCGGGATGTTTAATTGTCAAGCGCGTGGAGATTGTTTATCTTTTGCCGGCGATGCTCTGGCCGGCGTTGTTTGCGGGTTTGGTGGTGGGGATCGCCGCGCTGTTGTTGCTGGAACGATTGTCATTAAAACCCGATTGACATTCGGATTTCAACAACAGAGAAACATCAAGGTTGAGCAAGGTGTGATTCAAGCATCTGAATAAATTGCTGAAAAGTCATCGGTGCATTCAACGACTCATGGCGTGTGGGGTCAGCAAAAGGGTGCAGATGCCAACCACCGGTGTTGTCAGCGCCGAAAATTCGTTGATTGTTTTTAATTAATTTTCATGGCAGGCTGTCGAAGATTTCGCGTAGCCGCGCGCAATCGGTCTGCGCGGCTTCCCACTCCCAAAAATCCTTTTCTGTGGCAAAGGAATACTTGTCGGCAATTTGATCGGTCTCCCAGTCTTGTTGAAATTTTTCAAAGGCCATGCCATAACGTTGCTCAAAGCCTCTGATTTGCTGCTCTGCCTCTTGAAGTCTAAGTCGCACCAAATCTTTGATTGCCAAATAAAGCGCCAAATCCAGGCGCTCCTCGCCGGTGAGTTCCGTCAAAATTTTGTAGAGCGGCTTTGAAACAATGGACTCGGTCATGATTTCTTGTTTCGATAAATGAATTTGTCCTTAAATATTAACACTAAACGATGAGAATATCAACTATTTTTTTATCACCATGAAATCACAGCCCCTCCTGCGCGAGCACGTAACATAGAATCGCCATTGCCGCCGCGCCGAGATTCAACTCGCGTTCATTGACGCCATCTAGAACATCGTTGTCGGAGTGATGAAAATCAAAATACCGATGGGATTCCGGCACAAGGCCGATGCCCGGCACGCCCTGGCGCACCAGCACGGAAATATCCGCACCGCTGCCGCCGCGGAAAATATGGTCCGCACCCATTTCTTTGAAGAGATATGCCCAATGCGCTATTTGCGTGAATCGCGCGGAATCCGCTTCCACGGAAAAGCCGCGGGGCGCAAAGCCGCCGCGATCGGCTTCAATGGCGACGAGGTGTTTCGCCTCGACAAGCTCGGCGCGGCGGGCGTATTCGATGCCGCCGCGCAAACCGTTTTCTTCATTTATAAACATCACGGCGCGAATGGTGCGTTTGGGTTTTAAATTGAGCGCTTTCAAAAGCCGCAGCACTTCGAGGGATTGCACGCAGCCCGCGCCGTCATCATGCGCGCCCGTGCCTTTGTCCCAGCTATCCAGATGGCCGCCGACCACGATGATTTCATTGGGTTTTTCGCTGCCGGTGATTTCGCCGAGCACGTTGGCGGAAGGCGCCTCCGGCAGCGTTTGGCAAGTAAGCTGCAACCGCACACGCACGCTTTTCTCCTGCGCAATAATTTGGCTTAATAAATTCGCATCGACCGTGCTGATCGCCGCCGCCGGAACTTTCGGCACGCCGTCTTGATAGCCCATGCCGCCGGTGTGGGGCACATCATCGAGGCGCGTCGTCATCGAACGCACCAAGGCGGCAACACCACCGGCCTTGGCGGCCTCAACCGCGCCGCTGCTGCGTTGATTCACCGCGCCGCCGTAGGCTTCAAACGTGTTGAGTTTGCTCGCGTCCATCGGGCGATTGAAGAAAATGATTTTACCCTCCGCTTTTTTGCCCAGCGCGCGCAACTCCTCGAACGATTTGACTTCCACCACTTCGGCGACGAGGCCCCTCTCCGGCGTCGCGATGCTGCCACCGAGCGCGCAGACGGACAGCGGCACCGTGCCCATCGTGGCGGAGTTGATGATCGCCGCTTCTTCAATCGGGCCGCGCACCCAATGCGGCACCATGACCTCCTGCAAGCGCACGTTATCAAAGCCGAGCTGCAGCATGGTTTGGCGCGACCATTCGACGGCGGCCGCGGCTTGCGGCGAGCCGCTCAACCGCGGGCCGAGCGCAGTTAGCTCCGCGAGCAAGCGATAGGCTTGGCCCTCGGCTAATGCCGCGCGCGTAATTTGTTGGGCGATTTCACTGTAGGGTTTGTGGTTGGTTTGCGCCAACAGCGTTGAGGAAAGGAAAATTGCGATTAAAATCATTTTTTCTTGATAAAATTTTTGTCGAAGCACATCGCCTCCTTGTTGTTAATAACAGACAGTTTTAAAACAAAAAATTTTCAGTCACGCTGAAAACCGGGGCCCTTGCGGGCAGCATAAAACTGTAAAGAAAATTTTTCTAACGGATAGAAAAACCCAACTGATTAAAAAATCCGTTGGGTTCTTCAAGCCGTTGGAAATTTAAAACTCAGAATTTTTTCTAACTTTGGCCGCGCAATGGCCTAAAGACCTCGCCACAAAAGTTAATAACCGCGTCCGCAAAAGCCTCCAACGCTTCGAAGTGAATCCAATGTCCTGCCTGCGGAATCATTTGTAATTCGCTGTTGGGAAAATGGCGCAAGATCAAATCATGATCGCGATCAATGCGATAATCTGAAAGCGCGCCGCCGAGGAAAAGCGTTTTGCCGGCGTAACTCGCGCCTAATGGCGGTTCGTAGTTGGCCAGCTCATTTTGAAAAGTTTGCAAAACTGGCAGATTGACTTTCCACGCGAAAGTATTGTCTTCGCGCCGCACGAGATTGGTGAGCAAAAACTGTCGCGTTATCGCGCTTTTGATATCCTGCTGCAGCATGAAATCCACTTGCTCGCGCGAAGTGGCGGCTTGCAGATCAAGACGGCAGAGCACGCGCAAAATATCGCTCGACGAGTTTTGATAGGCGCGTGGCGCCATGTCTTCGATGATCAAGCCGGACAGGCGCTCGGGATCATGAAAGGAAAATTCCATCGCCGCCATGCCGCCCATCGAATGGCCGAGCAAACACGCTTTTTCAAGACCCTGCTCGTCGAAGAAGCGTTTAACGTCTTCCCGCAGATCGGCGAAGGTGTGCGACGCGGCGTGCGGCGAGCTGCCGTGGTTGCGTTGATCAACGGCGAAAATGTGGAAGCGTTGCTCCAACACTTTGGCGGCGCGCTGCCAATTTTGCGACGAGCCGAGCAGGCCGTGCAAAATGACGAGAACGGGCCCGCCACTGGCATATTCTCGAAATGAGAGATGCAGTTTGGTCATAAATCGCTTCGGTATTTTTAAATGGCCAGATCACAAATTCCTACTGATGACAATATAATGGATTTTTTTCATAAAGTCTATGCCAGATTTCTGGCAAGCCGAAAACTGGAGATTTTCGAGCAGCCTTAAATTCTCCCCCACGGATTGAAGAACCCCACTGATCAAGCTTTTTATCCGCGGGGTTCTTCAATCGGCGGGAAATAAAATTTCAGATTTTTTTTCTAACTTTTATTCAACAGTGACATATTCCGTTTTACGCCTTGACTTTCCAGCGTGTTTTTTGCATATTCCCTTCGGTTGATTACATGGCGTTACATTGCTTTTTAAAACCACAGATTTTTTGCCGGCGCACCATATTTTGAAAGGTAAAGAACATGGCCAGCTCGATTCGTATTATCGGCGTTCCAATGGATCTCGGCCAATCGCGCCGCGGCGTGGATATGGGGCCGAGTGCGCTACGTTATGCGGGATTGTCGCCGCGGCTGCGAAAATTGGGGCACACGGTTGAAGACGCCGGCAACATTCAAGTGCCGGTGCGCGACACGCTTCCGGAAAGCGGCGGCATGGCATTTCTGCCGGCGGTGGTGCAGGCCTGCGAAGTGATGTATGAGCAGGGCAAAAAAGCGGTGGCTGACGGAGCCATTCCTTTATTTATCGGCGGCGATCATTCGATTGCCGTGGGTACCGTCGGCGGTGTCACGCATCATGCGCCGTCGGGCTTGCTGTGGATCGACGCGCACGGCGATTTTAACACGCCGGAAAGCTCGCCGAGCGGCAATATTCACGGGATGCCGCTGGCGGCGTTGATGGGATTGGGGCATCCGGAGTTGGTCAATCTCGGACGCCCCGGCCCGAAACTGAAAGCCTCGGAGGTTATTCTTATCGGCGCGCGCGATTTGGATCTCGAAGAGCGGCGTTTGCTCAAAGAAAGCCGCATCGGCGTTTACACCATGCGCGAAATCGATGAGCGTGGCATTGCCGAAGTGGTGCGCGAAGGCCTGACGCGCTTGAAACATTTGCACCGCCTTCATGTGAGCCTCGATATGGACAGCCTCGATCCGAAGGACGCGCCCGGCGTGGGCACGCCCGTGCCCGGGGGCATTTCGTATCGCGAAGCGCACCTCATTATGGAAATTCTCGCGGATACCGGCAGCGTCGGCTCGATCGACGTGGTGGAGATCAACCCGATTTTGGATGAGAGAAATCACACCGCGGAGATTGCGGCGGAACTGCTGGCGTCGTTGCTGGGGAAGGCGATATTGTAAAAAACCTGTTGATTCTCGTTAGCGCAATCATTATCTTTACTTGATCTTTACCTGGAAAAATAGCCCACACTTCATTATTTTTTCAAAAGGCAGAATATCATGGCAACCGCAGTTGACACTGAAATGCTCGCTGCCGTTCCGGCGTTACCAACGCAAAAAAGCCTTCGGCGGCGCCAATCATTGCAACGGGACTTGCGCCCGGAAGAGCGAACGGATCTGACCATTGAAGAAGCGGAAGAACTGGCGGAGGGACGCCCATTTGAGCTTATTGACGGCAGGCTGGTGTTGAAGTATCCCGAAGTTCTGCCGCCGGAAAATCCCATTCCTCCCGAAGAACGAACGGATGTGACGATTGAAGAGGCGGAAGAATTGGCGCAAGGGCACTCATTTGAGCTAATCGACGGAAGGATGGTTTTCAAAATGGCTGATCGCAAACATTCTAAAATTCAGGCGGTTTTGACCACAAAGTTCTTTACCTATTTCGAGCAAAATCCCATCGGAGAGGTTCTGCCGGAATTCAGTCTGCGTCTCTGGCCGGAGAACATACATCGTTTGCCCACGCCGGATATTGCCGTCTTTCTGAATGAAAATATCCACGAAGAGGAAAAGTACGCCACCCGCGCGCCGGATCTGGCGATCGAGATCGTTTCGGATGACGACAGGGCTTCCTCCGTCTTTGCCAAGGCCAGAATGTATTTGGAAAAGGGTAGCCGGGCCGTGTGGATTGTTTTTCCCCTGGAAAAAAGCTTTGTCGTCATGACGCCAAGCGGAAGACGCTGGGAATCGAACGCGCTCACCTGTCCGGAGCTTTTGCCGGGGTTTAAGATTAAAATCGCTGAAATCTTCTCTGGGCCGGAGCGCAAATCTGCTCCGGCGAAAAAGGCAGGCATAAACACCAAAGCAAGATCGCGCAAAAAATGAGCGGTGCGGCGGTCTAACATTTCGGAAAATTGAAGTCCCGGCAACTTTCGCTTGCGTTTTTAGGCGAAATTTGATATTTTACTGGCGATATTATTCTGCGAATCATCATCTCATTTAAAAAGGTAAATCATTATGGCAACCGTAATGGCACAAGAAGACCTTGCCGTCGATACCTCACCGTCCGCACGGACGCCGTATCGTGAAGTTGCAGCCTTTGCAGAAGATTTGCGCCCAGAGGAAAGGACGGATTTGACCATTGAGATCGCTTCCGACGATGACAAAGCCTCGGCCTTGTTTGCAAAGGCAAGATTATATTTGGAAAAAGGCGGTCGGATGGTGTGGCTGATTTTCCCTCTTGAAAAGAAGTATGCAAAATCTCGCTAATTCAAGTGCAGGTTTTTGCATATTTCTGTTTTAGAAAAGAACGTATTTAAATTGAATTTTTGGGGTTAATGTAAAGTTTAAGAAAAACTTAAATACCTATGAAATCGTGCAGTCTTTTAAGTGGTAAAATCTTTGCATACCTTAACTTACGCTAGTTTTAGGTCACGTTTTCCTTCCCGTTCAACTTTGCTGGTTTTGGCTCTGGTTGTTGCCGAAGATTTTGGCATCTAAAGCTGTCAAGGGATTGGCAGAAGTTTAGGACCTGCCATTTTCAGGACGTCTTCCCGCCCCGCATAAAATATTGCATTGGAAGTTTGGTGTAGTATTTTTTTATTCATCAATTCATTAATTGACCCAACCACTCAGGCTTTACGCCCGGAGGGTTGGCCGGATTAAACTTCATGCAGGAGGAGATGGTATGATCGGTAAAATCATGCGAATCGTCCTTTGTGCGATGGTTTTATTGCCCGTTCTTGTACTGGCACAAGACGGGCTGACCATCAGCGGCAAAGTGACAGATGCTACGGGCAATCCCTTGCCCGGCGCGAATGTAACGCTGGCCGGTTTCAATCTCGGATCGGCTACCGGCGTTGACGGCAGTTATACCTTCCGGGTTCCCGCCGACAAGGCGAATGGCCAATCGGCAAACCTCACCGCGAGCTTTGTCGGTTATCGCTCGAAATCCGCCCGCATTACTTTGAGCGGCGGAACACTAACAAACAATTTCGCGTTGGCCGAGGATATTCTTGGCCTGGGCGAAGTTGTGGTTACAGGTTACGGGGAGTCAAGAAGCAAAGAGAAACTCGGCGTGACGATCGCCAAAGTCGAGCCACAATTGGTGACCAACGCCAATGAATCCAACCTGGTTCAGGCACTGTCAGGAAAAGTGGCCGGCGTCGAAGTGATCGCCAGTAGCGGCGATCCGGGTTCGAGTTCATACATTCGGATTCGCGGCGCGCACTCCATCAGCGGTGGAACGCAACCTTTGTTTATTGTTGACGGAATTCCGATTAGTAATCAAACGTTTGGCAATACCCTCGGCGGCGCCGGTGCCGCGCAAAACCGCGCGGGTGACATAAATCCTGAAGATATCGCGTCGATGGAAATTTTGAAAGGCGCAGCAGCCTCTGCGACTTACGGCTCGCGCGCGGCCAACGGCGTCGTTCTGATTACCACCAAGCGCGGCAAGCCCGGCAAGGTCAATGTCTCGTATAAAACGTCGTATTCTTTTGACGAGCTTAATCGAAAAATTCCGCTGCAAACACGCTTCGGCCAAGGCACGCGCGGCACGGCCAGTATTACCGAAGTCGCTGCTTTCGGCCCGGAGCTTACCGCGGACACGCCGGTTTTCGATCATTATGACGAGCTTTACGAAACCGGACACCAATTCGAGAATGCGCTGACGGTTTCCGGCGGCAATGAATATACGACGTTCTTCCTCTCCACCGGACGTTTGATTCAAAATGGCATTACCATTGGCGATGCGGACTATGTGCGCAACAATGTCCGTTTGAATGCCACCCAACGCATTCTCAACAATCTGAGTGTGAGCGGGAATTTGTTTTACACCAACTCCCAGCAGGATCGCATTCAGATGGGTTCCAACACAGGTGGGTTGATGCTGGGCGCGCTGCGCACCCCGCCCAATTTTGACAATTCGCAATATCTGACGGCGCAAGGTTTTCACCGGTCTTATCGCGTGCAAAACCCCACGACGCTCGTCGGCTCGCGCGGTTATGATAATCCCTTCTTTATCCTTTTCAATCACACGGCCTATTCCAATGTGGATCGGCTCTTCGGCAATGTCGACATCGATTATGATCTACTGTCGTGGCTGAATGTGCATTACACGCTCGGCACCGATTTCTTTAATGACAACCGGCGCACCGTGCTGCCGCTTGGCACTTCAACCGCGGGCGCGACTCTCGGGGCGGTCGTGCGCGAAGAGTTTTTCAACCAACTAACCGACCACAATCTCGTGGTGCGGGCTTCCCGCCAACTGAATTCGAACATTGCGTACACCTTTTCGCTCGGACAAAATTTGAACCGGGCGGATTTGCGTTCGTTCGAGGTGCGGGGCGATCAGATTACCGTGGACGGCTTCGATCAACTCGATGGAACGCTTTCCTACACGCCAAACGAATTTGAGAGCATCGTGCACACGCAAGGCTACTTCGGGCAGTTGACGGCTGATTTATACGATCAATTTTATCTGACCGGCTCATTGCGCAATGACGGGTCCTCGACATTTGGCAAGAGCCAACGCCGGCATTGGTATCCCAAGGCCAGCGCGGCGTGGGATTTCAGCAAGTTTGGCAGTATTCGAGGCAAAATCCCTTATCTGAGCTTCGGTAAAATTCGCGCCGCGTACGGCGAGGCCGGCGTGCAACCGGGCGCTTATCGCACCAACTCGGTCTTTTCCACCGGCACGTTCGGTGAAGGCTGGGGTCCGGTCCTGAATTTGCGCTATGCCGGCAATGGCGGTTACGTCAGCGCCGGAACCAAAGGCCAGGACCAAATCAAACCGGAACGGACAAAAGAAAGAGAAATGGGTCTCGATCTGGCGTTTTGGAATGAGCGCATTTTCCTAAACACGACGTATTATCGCGCCGAGACCGAAGACGCTATCCTCGCTTTGCCGTTGGCGCGCACCACCGGCTACTCCAGCCAACTCCAAAATGCCGCTAAATTCCGCAACGAAGGCGTCGAAGTTACCTTGCAGGCTTTCCCGCTGCGTATGCGCAATTTTGAGTGGGATTGGCAGGTCAACTGGGCGCGGAATAATAATCGCGTCATCGATCTTGCCGGCGCGAATTTCATCGCCTTGGAAGGTTTTGCCGGCATCGCGGCTTTTGTCGTCGAAGGCCAGCCTTACAGCGTGCTCCGCGGCAAGGATCACATTCACTTTGGCCGCGGCAGCGTCGTGGGCGGCGTGAATATCGATCAAGCTTTTCCGGACGCCCCCAAAGGCGCGCTCTACATCGATGCCAATGGCTTCCCGGTTATCGACCCCGAGGAGAGAATCCTCGGCGATTCCAACCCGGATTGGATCGGCTCGATTCGCAATAATTTCACGCTGTTTCGGAAGCTCAAAGTCTCGGCGTTGATCGACGTCAAGCATGGCGGTGATATGTGGAATGGCACCGCCGGCGCACTCTATCAGTTCGGGACTCATAAAGACACTGAAATTCGCGGCCAAAGCCTCGTCTTCGGCCAAACATATTATCAGGATCAGCAGGTCGCCGGGCCGGGCGCCGGCAAAGCAGTCGTTATCGACCAGACTTGGTTTCAAGGCAATGGCAGCGGCTTCAACGTGAACTCGCCATTCATTGAAGACGCCGGCTATGTCAAGCTCCGCGAGATCGCGGTCTCGTATAATTTCAGCGGCGGCTTGATCAAGTCGTTCGGATTGAGCGACATTGACGTGCGCGTCAGCGGCCGCAATCTTAAAACCTGGACCGATTATAAGGGCATCGATCCGGAAACCAATCTCACCGGCACAACCAATGGCCGCGGCTTGGAATACTTCAACAATCCGTTCTTCCGGTCGTACGCGGTGTCATTCCGGTTGAACTATTAACCATAGCGAGGAATCAGCCATGCAAAAGCGATTATTGCGTTTATTCATTCCCCTCTTGGTGCTCGGCCTCGCCTTCACCTCGATGCTCATCATCAACGCCTGCGATGCGCCGGTCAGCAGCGATTTTCTCGAAGGCAACGATATTGACCCCAACAACGCCACGGCCGTCACGGTCGATCAGTTGTTTACCGCCGTGCAGGTCAATGGCTATCGCCAATTCTCCGGACATCTGGCGCGCACCGCCGCCATGTGGATGCAGCAGATGGCCGGCACGGACCGCCAATACCAGCAATATGATCGTTATATTTTTTCCGAAGATGATTACGACGGTGAGTTTGATAATTGGTACACCGGCGGCGGTT
>Ga0247727_10008915_pt1 | contig 18430 bp, 20 predicted proteins | sample WisWelCaveWW1625_FD_202498 | JGI IMG/M metagenome (GOLD analysis project Ga0247727, IMG submission 202498) | Biofilm microbial communities from Wishing Well Cave, Virginia, United States - WW16-25 | ecosystem: Environmental > Aquatic > Deep subsurface > Groundwater > Cave microbial mat | place... | reverse complement strand
GGTCGGTTGTGTCGGCCAATAGTTCGGCCATGGCCTCGCCGGCGCGGAGACTGCCAGAGTCAGGAATGGGATGGCCGGAGGGGATGAGGGAGAAGTGAGGAGGGAGGACAGAGGAGGATGAGTGTGGGACAGCGATTGCGCCCGCCGCGAGTCGCGGGCCGAGGAGGGTTGCAGTGGCCTCCGCCATCTTCACCCCGGCCTTGCCCGCGCCGATGACGAAAACTCGATCAGCATCCACAAGTTCGGCGGTGGGCCAGTGGCGGCGCACCGCTTCGGCGGGGTCGGCGGCGCGCAGGGCGGCGCGGAGGAGGGTGTCGAGGTGAGCGTGGTAGTCGGCGTAGTCGGGAGTGCTACCGATCATTCAACACGTACTTGATCACTTGTTTGTTGTTGGTGATGGCGAACAATTCGTCTTTGACGCCGACAGCGAGGCCGCGCACGGAAGTGTCAGCGGCGAAGGCGTCCAGATAGCGGCCCTCGGAGTCATATACCAGTATCCCGCGCGACCCGGGAACATAAAGGTGGCTCTGACTGTCGAGGGCGAAAGCGTTGATGGTGCTGGCTTCGTCGAGGCTGAAGCGGTCGAGGAACTTCCCCTCGGATGAGAATTTGAAGACCGCATTGCCATTGAGGTCGCCGACGGCGTAGATCGTTCCGTCTTCACCTACGGCAACCGTGGTGTCCAACTCCGGACTGCCGCCGGCCGCCACACTGAGGGCTTGAGCGATGACGGTCGTCACCTTGCCCTCGCCACCAAAAATCACAATGTCGTCCTGACTTTCACTAAAGTTGGTGAAGAGGCCGCCCGCCCAGTCCTTGTTCCACGAGGCGACCAGGCCGCCGGCAGTGACGGCCACACTTTGGAAGCCCTGTCCGTTGGCATAGTTGATCTTCCCCAGCGCCTCTCCGGTCGCGCCGTCGTAACGTTCGATGTTCCCGTTCAGCACGGCGTACACGATGCCTTCGTTGTCAACCGCCAGGCCGCTCAGAAAAGCTGGTTTGCCCTCGAACTTCCATTGCCTAACAAATTCCCCTTCGGCGTCGAACACCTGCATGCGCTCGCCGCCGTATTCGCCAATGTAAATGTTGCCTGCGCCGTCCAGGCTGATGGCCCGCGCGTCGCTGAACTGACCGGGGCCAGCCCCTTCCTCTCCGAAGCTAAGGGCTGGCCCGGCGAACTCCGGTGTTGGGGTGGGCGAAGGTACCTGAGTGGGTGAGGGCATTGGGGTGTGGGGAAGCTCTTGAGTTGGTGGGGCGGGGCTGGCGGTCTCTGTGGAGACAAAATCATTGAGCAGGGAGGCGATTTGATTGTCGCCGCTGTTGGCGCTGGCAAGTATCCACAAGCCCGCGCCGGCGACGCTGGCAATGATGATCAGGCTGATGATGACAAACAAAGCGATGCGACCGCATCCGCCCGATGAAGCCCCTGCCGGCTCGAAGTTGGCCGCCGCTCCAATGGAGGCCGCCATCGGTGATGAGGCTGTCATCCGTGAGGAGGCCCTCATCGCCGCTTCCAACTTCTCTACTTCGTCTTTCGACTCTTTTAAACCCAGCCCCGTCGTCTCACGATAGAGCTTGATGGCTTCGATTTTGTTTCCGGCTCTCAAAAACCGGTTGACCTCTGCCATTTTGTCAATTGGGTCGGACAGGCCGGGTTGGCCGACCTGAATGGTGAGGCTGGACACCTGAATGCCTTTGCCCTCGGCGAGGCGGTCAATGACATCTTTCGACTCTTTCAACCCCAGCCCGGTGACTTCACGATAGCGTTTGATGGCTTCGATTTTGTTCCCGGCCCGGATCAACTGTTGAATCTCCTGTATCGTTCCGGCGAGATTGGAAGCAGTGGGTGAAGGTTGGCCGAGGTTGAAGGTGAAATTGGAGACATCTATCATCCTGCCCGCCGCGATCATTTCAACTGCGTCCTTCGCCTCCTTCAATCCGGCGCCGGTGATTTCGCGATACAGTTTGACGGCGTCAATTTTTCTGCCCGCTTTGACCAGACTGGCGATCTCGCCAAACTCTTTGAGGTGGCCGAGGGTGTTGGACAGGGGATCGGCGGTGAATGAGGGTTCGTCTCGTTCGAGACGCGGCGTCCCCACCGCGCCCGTTCGTAATTCCGTCGGCACGATCACCGAACTGCTACAGAACGGACAGCGGATGGTCGAGTCGTCACCGCCATCGTAATCCAGCGGCGCGCCGCAGGAGGGGCAGTTGAAAGTTTTGATCATCGAGTCCTTTTTTCTATACCACCCCTCGCCTGACGGCTTCAGCGGCGGCCTGGGCGCGGGTGGTCACGCCCAGCTTCTCGAATACATCCTGTAGTTTGCGTTTGACGCTGGTTTCGCTGATGTGCAGTTCAGTTGCGATCTTGGGATTGCTCGCGCCGGAAACCAGCAGGCGCAAAATGTTGTTTTCATCCTCGGTCAAGCCGATCTCGCGCAAGGCTTGCGCGCGGCTGTAGTGGGCGTACTGCTTCACCACACGATTCATCACTTCCGGGCTGAGAATGCGTTCGCCGCGATAGGCCGCCCGCACGGCCCCGGCCAGCATCTCATCGGAGGCGCTTTTGAGAATGTAGCCGAAGGCCCCGGCCTGTAATGCGCCGGTCACGTATTCCTCATCATCAAAAGAAGTGAGCATCAAAATTTTGGCTGAGGGGTGTTGGCGTGAGAGCAAGCGCGCCGCTTCCACGCCCGTCATGCCCGGCATGCGAATGTCGAGCAGGATCACCTCGGGGGCAAGCTGGCTCGCCATCTCCACCGCAGTGGCAGCGTCCCCGGCTTCCCCCACCAGCGTCATGTCCGGGTAGTTCGAGAGCAGGCTCCGCAATCCCTGCCGCACGATGGGGTGATCGTCTACGATGAGGACTCGGATGTGATCCATCACTGTAATGGGTGATTGGTTATTGGGACTGACAGATTAACTTTTGTGCCCCACCCTGGCGCACTTTGGATGGTGAGCCATCCGCTCAAACTTTCGGCCCGCTCCCGCATTCCGATCAACCCCAGACCGTCTCCGTTGACCGTGGCCGGATCAAACCCCCGGCCATCGTCGGCGATGGTGAGGGCCACGGCGGCGGGCGAAAAATGAACGACCACTTCGGCGGATTTGGCTTGCGAATGAACGCTGACATTTTGCAACGACTCCTGCATGATGCGATACAGCCCGATCTCTACATCCGGCGGCAGGCGGTGCGGGTCGCCCTCGGCGCGGACGGTGCAGGGGATGCCGGAGTATTGGGCGAAGCGTTCAGCGTAACGGCGCAGGGACGGCACCAGGCCCAGCGCGTCAAGAGAGGGCGGGCGCAGATCGTAAATGGTCTGTTTGATCTCACGCTCCATGCGGCGCAGAATTTCTTTGACTTGATCAAGCGAGGCTTCGGCGCGTCCGAGTTCGTCCGCGCCCAAACGCTCGCGGCCTGACTTGAGTTCGAGCAGGGCGCCGATGAGGAGTTGGTTGAGGCCGTCGTGCATATCCTGCGAGATGCGCTGGCGTTCGCGCTCCTGAACGCTCACTGTCTCCGACAACAATCGTTGAAGTTGATCTGCTTTTTGAGCCAGCGCCTCTTTGGCCTCGTTCACTTCCTGCGTGCGTTCGGCCACTTTGCCTTCCAGTTCGGCGTTGGCCGCTTCCAGCTTTTCGTACAATTGAGCATTGCTAATGGCGATGGCAACCTGCGCCGCATAAGTGGTCAGCAGTTGTTCGTGATCGTCGTCGTAGGGCGCGGGGCGGTTGGCGACGCCGATCATGCCGATGGGCTGTTCACGCACCAACAGCGGCACGCCAAGGAAGGCCCGCACCGGCGGGTGGCCGCGCGGCTGACCGACTCGAAAGGGATCGGTGGTGGCATCGTCAGAGCGGACGGGGTGATTCTCCAGCACAGCGCGGGCAAAGACGTTGGGACGGAGAGGGATGAGATGGGCGTGGGCATAAAAGTCGGGCGAGGGGTGGAAGCCTTGAATGGCGACCACGTCCAGGGCTTTGCCGTCCGCCGCGTTCAACCCGATGAAGCCAAATTGCGACTCGGTGAGGTCGAGGCAGTGACCCAGGGCGGTGTCCATCACCGATTGCAAATCGCGCAGGGCCGAGAGTTCGACGGCCAGGTGATAGAGGGCTTGAAGGCGCTCGCGTTGTTGGGTGTCGGGATAAATCATCATCGCCATTGGAATGCCTGCCAGATGAATTTATGCGGCACAGTGAAGCGGGTGTCAAGTCCCCCAAAGTTGCCGGTCGCCCAGTCGCGCAGTTCGGCCAGACAGCGCGGGAAGAAGTCGTCGGGGACGTTCCAGGTTGAAGACCAGGTGCGGTGTTCAATAGTTTCGAGATGTTGGGCCAGAGTCCGCGTCGTCGTCCACTCGCCAACGGCCCGCTCTTCCATCGTCGCCCCCATTTCAAACAGAAAGTTTTTCACCTCGGCGAAATCGTGCGAGCCGGGATAGTGGGTGTCGAAGCCGTGCGCTTTGGTGATCGCCCGCCATTTTTCTAAAATCAATGCCCCGGGGGTATCGTCGGGCCGCCAATCCCAGCCGGTGAGGAAGACGCCGCCGGGTTTAAGGGCGCGCCGGGTTTCGGCCAGCGCCGCGCGCCAATCGGCGATGAGGTGAAAAACGTGGACGGAGAGGACGGCGTCGAAGGTGGAGGGGGCCAGGGGCAGAGAGGCGGCGTCCCCGATGAGGAGCGCGGGGCGGGGCGTCCCGGCTGGCAAGTTTTCCAGCAGTCGGCCCATCATCTTCGGCGAGAGGTCAACGCCGGTGACAGCCACTCCGTGCGCCAGGAGCGGCCTCGCAATCCGCCCGGTGCCAATGCCGACTTCGAGCACTTGCCCGCTTGCGCCTATTTCAATGGCGGCCTCAGCCACTAAGTCGCCAATTCCGGGCGGGAAGCCGCGTGTGTTGTCGTAAATGTTCGCGGCGCGGTCGAAGCTGACGGATTGTGTGCGGCGCATGGACTCCATGCGGCGAGTATAGCATCAATTGGCGATAAGAATTATCGAAGGCCGAAATTTTTACAGGGAGACTGACAATCATCATTGCTGAAGAAGATCACAGCCCCTATGCCTGCAAACGCGACGCCGAAATTGCAAAGCATTTGCCGCTCGCCCTCTTAACGGCGTCAGCCTCCGCCACCCCGATCTCGTTCGTAAAACAGATGGCCGCCCCTATAAGTAGATGCCGGAACTGGCGAATGTTCCGGAGAAGTTTATTCACGAGCCGTCGCTCATGCCCGACGAGGCCCAACGCGCCGCCGGATGCCTCATCGGCAAACACTACCCCGCGCCCATCGTGGATCGGAGCGAAGTCCGCAAGCGAACATTGAAGGCTTATCGGGAGGCAGGCAAGAGAGTAGAATAGACCCCATGCAAAGGCTGATGCATCTTCACTGGGCGATCTGGGCCGCTATTGCCTTTCTGGCGTTTGACACCCTGTTGCTGGTGGCTGACCGCCTCTATGACTTCAACACGATCCCTCTGAATGAGCAGGGCCAAATCCCATATTGGATCGTTCTGCTTCATAGCTACGTAAATCTTCCGCTCACTATCCTGTTCTGGATCGTTTTTGTATTTGTATTGAGCCGCTGGGCGCTGAGGCGGCATGCCGACGAAGAACATCGCAGTCGGCAGCGATTGCTAGGAGCTGGCCTGCTCCTTATTGCCGCCATCATTGCTTGCGTGAATAGCACACCCTTCCTCTTCATCAACTACCGTCATCTCGACAGCGCCACATTCAATAGCCGGGTCTACAACCTCGGCGCACGCGAAGCCGCTGACGGCGACAATTATTGTGTGCTGTGTACCTGCGATAGCATCGGCTTCCAGTGCCAGTGCCGAAACGTCGCTTTCTTCTCCAATGCCGAGATCGAGCGATTCGAGCAAGCCCGGTTGGAAATCGAACCGGCAACGAACGCCTTGCTGGTGCTCACGGGCGACAATCAACTGATTACGACGGTGGGGCCGTTGCCGTGAAAATCCGGGCCACTGTGCAATGTGTAAAAAGAGGCCACATTTTTGTGGCCTCTTTTTTATGCTTCACTGATCTCAATCGCTACTATCTTCGCCCCCGGCTCTCTGGCCCGCCCCGGGTCGCGGTCGGGAATAGCCAGCATCACTTCCAGGCCTTTGACCACTTTTCCGAACACGGCATGTTTGCCGTCGAGATGTGGAGTGGCCACATGGGTGATGAAAAATTGACTGCCGTTGGTGTTCGGCCCGGCGTTCGCCATCGAGAGAATGCCGGGGCCGCTGTGCCGCAGGGCGGGATGGAATTCGTCGGCGAACTTGTAACCGGGGCCGCCGGTGCCGGCCCCGGTCGGGTCGCCGCCCTGGGCCATGAAGTCGCGGATCACGCGATGAAACGTCACACCGTCGTAAAACCCCTCGCGCGAGAGAAAGACAAAGTTGTTCACCGTCTTTGGCGCTTTGTCGGCGAATAGTTCGACAACAAAATCGCCCTTCTCGGTTTTGAAGGTGGCAGTGTATTTTTTCTTGGGGTCAATCACCATCTCGGGCGATGATTTGTATTGCTTTGCCATGCGGGTCTCTTGTGGATGAAAAGATGCGGCTATTGTACACGGGATCATAAAGGTTGACTTTGCCGACCAATCTGGTAGGCTAACGCCATGCCAACCTATCTCCTCACCTGGAATTCGGCGAAGTGGCCGTGGGAGAATTTACGCGAGTGCATCGCGGCGATTGAGCGACAAGGCTATTATGAAGAGTCGTGGGGGTGTGGGGCGACGCGGCGAATACGCCCGGACGACCGCGTGTTTTTGATGAAGCTGGGTGAGGAACCGCGCGGCATGGTGGCCTCGGGCCGGGCGACATCCGGAGTTTATCAAAGCGAACATTGGGGTGAGGCCGAGCGCGCGAGGGGCAAGCGTGCCTTTTATATCAGTGTGCGCTTTGACACGATCCTCGATCCCGAACAGGCCATCTTCCCTCGCACCCGGCTCAAAGCCGGAGACCTTGCCAGGATGCACTGGGAGCCACAGGGGTCGGGCATTTCCATTCCTGAGGATGTGGTGGCGGTTTTGGAAGAGGAATGGACAAAATTTGTGAAGCAATCTGTTGAGAGGAATCAATTTGGCTAATTCAATTTTCACCTCCCTCCTCGGCGCGCCCCTCGACTGCTCCGGGCGCTTCATCGGCACCGAGTTGATGCCGAAAGCGTTGCGCGAAGCCGGACTTGTTCAGCGGCTGGATATTCGCGATGCGGGCGATATGGCGGTGACGATTGACTCGCCAGAGCGCGACCCGGCGACGGGCATCATTGGCTTTCAATCAGTCTGCGCCTCCTCGGCCACCATCCGCGCCGAGGTGGGCGCATTGCTCAAGCGCGGCGAGCGCCCCCTTGTCGTCGGCGGCTGTTGCACCCTCCTCATCGGCGTCGCCGCCGGCCTGCGCGATGTCTTTGCTTTGGCCGGGCCGGGCTGGCGTTTGTGGATGGGCATTTGGATGTGTTTGACGGGCGAACGTCGCCCACCGGCGAGGCCGCAGACATGGATCTGGCGATCCTCACCGGGAAAGGGCCGAAGGGGTTGATCGATCTGGCCGGGCCGCCGCCACTGATCAACCCCAACGATGTCGTCGCCCTGGGCCATCGCGACCCGGACGAAGACGTATCGGCCTTGGCGCCCGGCGTCACCCACCACGAGGCCCGGGCCGTGCCGGGACTTGGCCCGGCGGCGTTGGGCGCTCAAACCGCGAAACGATTTGAGACCGAACCCGGTCGCTTCTGGTTGCATCTTGATTTTGATGTGTTGGATCAAGAGGCGCTTCCGGCGGTGGATTATCCGATGCCGAATGGCCTGAACTGGGATGAGGCCGCCGCTCTCGTCCGCCCGCTCGTTGCCTCACCCGCCCTCCTCGGCGCAGACCTCACGATCTACAATCCGAATTTGGACCCGGATCGAAAATATGCGAGGCAGATTGTGGAATGGTTGGGCGAGGTGTTTACTTGAGAGGGAGACGACCCGTCGGGTCGTCTCTACTGACAAATCAACATCGGTTGATTACTCGCCCGCAACACCCGTTCTACGTCGCTCCCCAGCATCGCTTCTACCATTGGGTGTGCGCCATAGCCGCCCATCACGATCAAATCGCTGGCCTGCTCCTCTGCCGTCTGCAAAATAATCTCCGATACCGGCGCTTCCGCTTTGGGCCGGATGAGGAAAGTAGCCTGCACCTCGTGCAATTCCAGATAGGCCCGCACATAGTCGTTCTCTTCAAGTGCAGTCCGATCCGGTTCGACCACCGTCAGCACCGTCAGTTGTGATCCCCATCGTTCGGCCAGATAGGTCGCGACAAACAAGGCTTCATTCGCCTTTCGACTCCCATCATACGCCAATAGCACACGCTCCAGCGCCGTCGTCGTGCCCGGCACCGCCAGCACCGGCCTCACGCACTGACGGGTGATGGTGCGAAGGCCCGACCCCAGCCGCGACAGCAACTTCGCCTCCGGCGGGTGCGCCATATTGAGAATCACCAGATCGGTCAGCGGCGCGCGCTCACAAATTTTCCGGGCCACCTCCCCGACCTCGATTGCTAAGCTTCCCGACACCTCGGCCTCGGCGCATCGTTCGCTGAATCGAGTCTGGATCGCCTGAGCGGCCTCGCCCTCGGCCTCAGCCGCTGAGCGCAAAATGTGCAGGCCGTTCAACCGCGCGCCTTCACGCTTCGCCAGAATCAGGGCCTGCTCCAGCGCAAACCAGCCCACCTCTTCGCCGCTCACCGGAACCAGCACCTCGGCAAACAGGCGATCGGTGTAACGCTCGGCCAGCTTCTCTTTGCGCCACTCGCCCGGAGTCGCCTCCTTCGTGAGCGCATCCGGCAACATGGCATCCAGCACCCGTTCGGCCGCGGTCTGGGGTTTGAGGCGGGCCGCCAGATCAGAGGCGGCGGCGTCGGGTCGAATTTCCCAACCGGATTCCTGTTTCAGTTCGGCGCGGTGCCGCATGATCCATAAAAAGAAATCCGTCTCAGTGCGACCCGGAAAATCGCGCAACACACCGCGCTCGCGGATCATCAATACCGTTGGCCAATAGACCTCGTCATACCACTTGGCCGCCGCCTCTGGCAGTGCCGCCTCAGCCTGCCGACAGGCTTCGATCTGCTTCTCCAGTTCAGCATACCCCCCCGGCGCGGTCAGCGTCAGGTCGGCCTCCGGGCGCGACTCGTCGAGCCGGGCGCGTTCGAGAAAGTCGGCATACTCCCCCTTGAGAATCAGATCGTCCGGGGATGTCTCCGGCGAGAACGGCACTTTGGTTTTGACCTCGGTGATATGGGCCTCAATGGTGGTCGCCCCCAACCGGCGGGCGACCGACACCCGGTGGTTGCCGTCAATCACAAAATAAGCACCCCCGATTTGATAGACGCTGATCGGCGGCAGACCGCCCTGAGTGAGATCGGTGACGGCCACTCTGACTCCGGCCCAGCGATGTTCGTCGCTGTCCTGCTTCGGCAGAAAGGTGCGGGTAAAGTCGGAGTAGCGGCCCACACTGCCCACAATGGCATCGAGCGGAATCTCTTTTAAGCCGCGCTCGGCCTGGCCGGTCGTCTTGAGTTGTTTCGCCACCTCCTCGTAAGAGAGAAGTTGGGTGGACTGGCCGGTGAAGCGCGACATGATCTCCTGCAGGGCGGCCTGTCCCCGCGCGCGCCGGAAGTCATCGCGCGCTGAACCGAGTTGAGTAGGAATGAAACCCATGTCAATTATTCAATCTTGATCGCCACGAGTGCGCCGTCGCCGCCCGGATAGATCGTGCTGATCACGCGCGGCTCTTCGGCTACGCGCTTGTTGAAACTGCGGATGTAGATCGTATCCTCCTGAGTCGAGTCGGCATTAATAACCTCACCATTGCGAAACGCATTGTGAGCGACGATGAGGCCGCCGACCCGGACGCCTTCCAGCGCCCAATCAAAATACGCGCCATAGCCGGTCTTGTCAGCGTCAATGAACACAAAATCGAACGGCTCGTGGTTGGTCAATTCAGCCAGCGAATCGCGGGCTTCGCCCACCCGAACCTCCACCCGCTTGGCCACGCCTGCGGCGGCGAAATGCGCCCGCGCGACTTCGGCGTGCTTCGCCTCTTTCTCCAGCGTGATCAGTTTGCCGTCCGGCGCGAGACCGCGCGCGATCCAAATGCCGCTGTAGCCGCCGAGGGTGCCAATCTCCAGCGCGCGCCGGCCGCCGCTGGCCCGGGCCAACAATTGCAAAAAGCGCCCCTCCTCCGGCTTGATGCTGATGGCGGGCAGGCCCTTCTTCGGCGACTCCTCACGCGCCGCGCGCAGGGCCTCATCTTCAGGCGCGTAAAGGTTGGTGATGTAGTTGCTAATCATGTCGTTGTAGATAGGCATATAATCTCACTCATACTTCAAGGCCGTCACCGGCACCAGCGTCGCCGCCCGCAGAGCCGGATACAACCCGGAAAGCAGGCCGATGACGGTGGCAAAGACCAGGGCAAAGATAGCCAGCCAGGGAGGCGTGTAGACCGCCACCGTCGGAACCTGCCCGCCGCCCTCCGCCGCCTGACTCTCCAGCCAGGCCAGCGCCAATTGATTGACCGCCAGCGACAGCACCCAGCCAATCGCCACGCCGCCCAAGCCGCCCACAAAGCCAATGCCCGCCGCCTCGCCCAGAAAAATGCTCAACACGTCGCGGTTGGTCGCGCCCACGGCCTTCATCAACCCGATCTCGCGGGTGCGCTCCAGAATCGCCATCGTCATCGTGTTGGCAATGCCAATGGCCGCCACCAACAACGCAATCGCGCCCACGCCGCCGAACACGGCCTGCAGGACGATGAAGAAATTGTTGATGCCCTGCACAAATTGTTGCGGTGTAAACGCCTGATAGCCCATGGCCGTGATCTGATCCGTAATCTCCAGCGCCTTGTCCACACTCGCCACTTTGACGATGGTTTGATTGTAGCCGTCTTTGGCCCGGTTGACGCGCTTGCCCAAAAACCATTCGTTCATGGCGACGACATCCTCAATGGGCAGGTACATCGAAAAGTCCGGCTCACTGCGCGTCTCGACGATGATGCCGACGACGCGTATCTGTAATGTCTTGCGCACCGGCGTCCCATCCGACGCCGTTTTGTTGAGGATGACTTTGATCTGCTGGCCGAGTAGTTCGGGCGGCGGGGGCGCAGGCTGGCCGGGGCGTTGTTTGGGATCGTAAAAATTTAGTGGCACGTTGATGCCGATGACGGCGGTGTTGCGATCCAGCAGTAGTGTGCCGTCTTTCGCTTCCATTCCCAACTCGGTCAGGTCGTGGATGCCGACTCCAATGAGACTGCCGCCGCCCTCCAGCCGCCCAAAGATGAGTTGGGCGTAGCCTTGCACATAATCGCGCGGGACTACCGAGACCACGCCGGGGATGGCGCGAAAATCTTTCAATGACTGGTCGGTGATCAATTTTTGCGTGGGCGGCGGTCCGCCTGACCCACCAGCGACGACAACGGGGCGACCCGGACCGCCGCCAGCGTCACCGCCAAAATTCGGGAAAACCTGAATCTGAGTCAGATCGCCGATGCCGCCGAGTTGTTCGGTGGCGAAGCTTTGCAAGCCCACCCCTAATGACACCAGCACCACAATGGCCGCCGTGCCAATTACCACGCCAATCGCCGTGAGCGCCACCCGCGCTTTGCGGCGGCTCAGGTTTTCAGCGATGATCGAGAGGAGATCGAAAAATTTCATCTTCGTGCGTGGCAAACGTCAAGTATCAAGCGACGAACTTTGTCGCCGTCGTTTGACGTTTGTCGTTTCATGGCCCTGTGATTGGTCGAGTCTCAACTTGCACCGCCTGCCCAGCATTCGCTGGCCCGCTGTCAAAGCCGAGGAAGCCGCTGATGAATCGAATCACAAGTTGTATCGGGCCTTCGGCCTCAGCGGGTGAGGGCAGGCCGCCGCCTTCGCCGGGCAGGCCGCCCTCACCAGGGGATGGCGTGGGAATGTCCAGCACCTCAACGGTCAGGGTTTGGGTGATCGTTTGGGGCTGGTTGAAGTCGTCCACGTAATCCACCGTCACCGTCAGTTCCAACGGCCCCGGTTGGTTGGGGAGGGCGTTGGCGTCGAGGGTGAAATAATTTCCGACATCTAAATTGCCGACGAGGATTGAGTTGTTTGAAAGCTCCGCGCCGGTCGCCGTCACTTTCATGTTGCCCAGCACCGTGTTGCTCCGCCCAAGATTGACCACTTGAAGCGGCAATAGGTTGGGCTGGCCGATGAACAAGGGGCCGGGGTCACGATAAAAACTAATCTCCACCAGCGGCGGTGAATACACCAATAGTGTGATCACTTGATCGTCGGTATAGCTGCTGCCTTTGGCATCGGTGTAGGTGAATGAGAACTTCACCGGATACGCGCCGGGCTTGGTGGCGGCGTTGACGATCAGGGGCTGTTTGAATGACGCCGACCCGCCGGCGCCGACATCGCCAATGAATTGTACGTTGGACGACTCCAGCGGCGCGAACGAGTCGAAACTGCCGCCGCCCCCGGAGACGCCACCCCCGCCGCTTCCACTGCCCGGCGTCCCGCCGGGGGAACCGCCGCTGACCGTGCCCCCGCCGAGAATGGCCGACACCCGTTGGGCCCCGGCGCTGCCGCTATTCTGCACCTCAATGCTCAAGGTGAAGCGCGTGCCGGGTTTCAGCACCTCCACGTCGGTCTGGTAATTGTTGATCAACAATTGCGGGCGCGGGCTGGGGGTGGCCGTCGGCGTCGGGGTCGAAGTGACGGCGGTGGGACGCCGCACCGGAAAGGTGATGGCAAATGTTTCGTTGTAGGCTGTGCCGCCGGGATCGGTGTACGACACTTTCACTTCGAGCGTCGCCAGGGGCTTGCCGGCCACACCGGTCTGCGTCGTGAGCGGCTGGAACATTTTATATTTTTCGTTGGGGGCCAGCGGCGAGGAGACTCGGACGCCGCCGGTGACGCGCGGTTGAAAGTCACTGCCGCCAAACTCGGCCACAATGTTCGTGGCCGATACTCCACCCCAATTCACGAAGGTGATCTCAAAATCCAAATCCTGGTTGGCGACGACGTCGGGTGAACTGGCCGCATAAGAATCAACCTGAATGATGGGGCGGATGAAGGCGGTGGGCGCGGGGGTGTTGGTCGGCGCGGCGGTGGCGGTTGGCGGGGCCGGAGCGGTCACGGCCAATGCTCCGTTGCACGCCGCTGTGCCATTGGCCGGATCAATGATTTGAACGTTGTACGTTCCGGCGGGGACTCCGGCGGGCACAGTGGCGGTGAGGAGGGTGCCGCCGGCCATCGTTGTGTTGAGTGCGCCAAAGTTTTGCAGAACCACGACCGCGCCCGCGGTGAAGCCCGTGCCAGTGACGACAAGGTCAACCTGCGCCGTGTTAATGAGCGAGCGGGGCTGAATGTCGGCGATGGTGATGGTGCCGGTGATGGTGCAGGCGATTTGAGCCCGGGCCGGGGGCGGGGTTGCGATGGCGCTGAGTAGCATCGCCAATATGAAAGCAACTCGGAAAATCGAGTGAAATAATTTCATGCGGTCACAATCTCACTCGCGGCAATGGCCGCGTTGTAGTCGGCCTCGCTGACAACGAGGCCGTCGAGCAGGCGGATGACGTGGGTGGCAAAGCGCATCATGCGCGGTTCATGGGTGACGACGATGACGGTGCGGCCACTGCGATGCAGATCGGCCAGCACTTGCATGATGCCGTTGCCGCTGGCCGAGTCCAGATTGCCGGTTGGCTCATCGCCCAAAATCAACTGCGGGTTGTTGACCAGCGCCCGGGCAATCGCCACCCGTTGTTGTTGCCCGCCCGACAGTTCGGTGGGCCTGTGACTGGCGCGATTCTCCAAACCAACCTGTCTCAATAATTCCATCGCCCGCTTGCGTCGTTCACCGCCGCCGATGCCCATGAACCGCATCGGGAAGGCGACGTTCTCTGCCGCCGTCATGCTGGGGATCAAGTTGAACGATTGAAAGATGAAGCCGACAGTGCGCTGGCGATAGGCGGCCAGGGCATTCTCATCCAGGCCGTCAATGTGCTGGCCGCCGACTTCAAGGCGGCCACCGGTCGGTTGATCCAGCCCGCCCAGCAAATAGAGCAGGGTGCTTTTGCCCGAGCCGGAGGGGCCCATGATGATGGTGAAGCTGTTTTGTTCGATCTCAACATCCACCCCGGCCAGAGCGTTGACCCGCTCGCGGCCCATCATAAAGGTTTTGCGGAGATCAGCGGTGCGGATGAAGATGGACATGTTCTCAGCCGCCGATGAACATCTGCGCCGCTTGCGCGGCAATGGCCCCGGGCAGGGCTTGCAGAGTCATGGCCACGATCAAAGTGACGGCGACACCGGCAATCACTTTGCCGGTGGAGAGTGTGTCGGCGCGTTTGATTCCGAGAATGAGCAGGGCCACGTGCCAGCACAGGTAGATGTCGATCAGGCCCAACAGTCCGGCAATCAGGCCGCTGACCAATCCCTCGGGCGTGGGCGCGAACCCGGACAGGCCAGGGAAGTTGATCAGTCGTCCGCTGATGAGCATGAAGCCGATGCGGGCCAGGTCGCGCACGGCGAAGGGCAGGCTGGCCCAGGCCACGAGGTTCATGGCGGTGCGCGTGGAACTGCGCCCGCCGAGGAGGGTGAAGGTGAGGTGCAGAATACCGACGACGAGGAGCCAGACGACCCAAATGCCCAGTACTGAAATCACTGTTGGGAAGACATAGATAAATATGGGATTGGCTTGAATGTTCGCGGCATCTGCCACTTGGGCCTGTTGCTCCGGCGTGAATTCAACACCCGGCGGCGGCGCCGGTGGTGGCGCAGCGATGATGGCGGCTTGTCTAACTGGGCCAGCGACGAAAACGCCCGCCACGGCGAAGATCATCACTACCAATAGCGGGGTGAGCCACGCTCCGTGCGGATAGGCGGCAATGGTGGTGAATGTGCTGCGCGGGCGGAAGAGGGCGGGGAACAACCAGCCGAAGTGAAAGCGGCGCGGCGGCTCGACAGGAATTGAATCTTGTTCGGTCATAGCGACCGATCATAGCACAACCAGTTTAATACTTTTCAGTTTTGGTATCGAAACCCCAGCGGCACGATCTCGCCTTTCACTCCATCCACATTCAGCGTCAATATGCCAATGGACGCGCCGAACGTGGATCGGTAATCGGGGCCGACCGCGCCGGGGTTGAAGAGTAGCTTGCCCCCGCGCATTTCGTTGACGGGGAAGTGCGAGTGACCGGAGACGATAACGTCTACGGGGAGGCCGTCGAAGCGGTGGAAGGCTTTTTCAATAAACCGGCTCAGTCGGTAGCCGACAGTGAGGTAGATGACTTTCTCTCCAATGTATTCCCACAGCCCGCCGTGACCGTGCGTCAAGCCAATGCCAATGTTCCCAATTTCAATGAAGCGGTCGGTGGGCAATTTCCAGTTGGCGGGAAAGAAATAATCGCGGTTGCCCTTGACGGCCAGCACCGGCGCGACCCGCTCCAGTTCGGGGATGACGCCCGCATTACAAATATCGCCCGCATGAAGGATGTGGTGGACGCCGTGCAGGGCGTCGAAGAGTTGCGGGGGCAGGGCCGGCATCCGGTCAGGGATGTGGGTGTCGGCGACCACCCCAATGCGAAGCACTCCCGAAGCGGGCCGGGCCAGCCGCGCCACCGGACAGTTTTTGGGGGTGAACGTCATTTCAAATTAGACATTCAACTCCTTCATGGTGCCAGTGGTCATGAAGATGACGCGCTCGGCGATGTTGGTGACGTGGTCGCCGATGCGCTCGAGGTTGTGGGCGCACCACAGCAGATAAGTGCCGCGCGGAATGGTGTCGGGGTCGCGGGCCATGATGCCGAGGAGTTCGTCGAAGATGACCTTGTAGAGGTGGTCAATGTCGTCGTCCCGGGCGGCGATCAGGCGCGCCATTTCAGTGTCGCGGGCAATGAAAGCGGAAAGACTGTGCTTGAGCATGTCGCGGGCGGCCTGGGCCATGCGCGGAATGTCAATCAGGGGTTTGAGCAACGGTTGTTCGCCCATGCGGGCCACGGTTTTGGCAATGCCGGCGGCGTGGTCGCCAATGCGCTCGATGTCATTGGTGATGTTCATGGCGGCAATGATGACTCGCAGATCGCTAGCCATTGGCTGTTGGGTGGCGATGACCGTCAGGCACTGCTCTTCGATGACGAAACGCAGGTCGTTGATGTTGGCATCGTCGGCGATGATCTGGCGGGCCAGAGTCGTATTGCGATTCTTGAGCGATTCAATCGAACGATCAATGGCAGTGTCCACCAAACTGCCGAGGCGGAGGATGTTGTCGGTGATGTCGGCCAGTTCGCGGTCGAAGAGTTGACGGTGCGGGTGGGTCATGGGGCCATCCTTTCGGGATGCGGCGATTGTACCTCACGATTTTTGTGTCGCCAGTCGTTCAATCTCTGCCACCACTCGCGCCAATTCTTGGACGAGACGCCGGGGGCCGAGGCATCTGAGACTTTCCACCAGTGCCCGGTAATACCAGAGCGTTCCTTCGCGCCCACCGGTGAAACGATTCCACAGCGCCTCACCCTGCTCACGGTAGTCCAGCAAAATCGATCGGGCGTTGTGAAGTTTGTCGGCGGCGGAGACGAGGCGCACCGAGTCCGGGGCGCTGGCGAGATGGGCGATGTAGGCCTCCTTCCGCGCCCGCCACGGCGGCTTGGGGACAGCGTCGGTGTCGGTGCAACCGTCCACAATCTCGGCCACGCGGTCTCCATAGCGGCGGCGGATTTCTTCGCGGGTGGCGGCGCCCCCTTGATCTTCGACGGCATCGTGCAGCAGAGCGGCGATGGCCTCCTCTTCAGTGCCGTTGTTTTCCAGCACAATGCTGGTCACGGCCAGCAAATGGGCAATATAGGGAATGGGCGTGCCTTTGCGGGTTTGCTCGGCGTGCAGTTGAACGGCATAGGCCAGGGCGGATTCGAAGCGAGAGGATAGGGGCATGGCAAGAGTTCTCCGGTGGGGACGATTTTACCCATGAATGTCACGAAACGATGAGTGAGTTTTTCTGAATGCCATCGTATAATCCTGTTTATGACTCATCCTGACTCCTCGATACGAAAAATTGCGGTCAGCACCGGCGGCGGCGATGCGCCGGGCCTCAACGCCGTCATCCGCGCCGCCGTCACCTCGGCCCTCAACCGCGGCTGGGCCTGTTGCGGCATCCGTGATGGCTACAACGGCTTGATGGGGCCCGAAGACTATCCGGATGGCGGCCTCATTCCCCTCACCCAGGAGAGGGTGAGCGGCATCACGAAATTGGGTGGAACGATCCTGGGAACGACCAACCGGGGCAATCCACTTCGTTACCCGATCAAAGGCCCGGATGGAAAAATGCAGGAAGAGGATCGGACGGACGAACTGATCGCCGCCTTTCGCCGTCACAACATTGATGCTTTGATCTCGGTGGGCGGTGACGGCTCGATGGAGATCGCCAATGTGCTGGCCGGAAAGGGATTGCGGGTGATCGGCGTGCCCAAGACAATTGACAATGATCTTGATCAAACTGTGATCACCTTTGGTTTCGACTCGGCGGTGTCATTTTCGACGGAATGTCTTGACCGCCTGCACTCCACAGCCGACTCGCACCGGCGAATTATGGTGGTGGAGGTCATGGGGCGCTATGCCGGATGGATTGCCTTGGAGTCCGGAGTCTCCGGCGGGGCGGATGTGATTCTTATTCCCGAAGTCCCGTACGATTTGGCAAAGGTGGCGGCTAAAATCAAAGAGCTTGAACGGGGCGGGCAACGGTATGCCATTGTGGTGGCCGCCGAGGGGGCCAAACCGGCGGGCGGCGCGGCCTCCACCGTCGGTGAAAAAGAGATGGGCCGCGCCGAGCGCTTGGGTGGCGTGGGCGAAAAAGTGGCGGCGCAATTGCAGGCCCTGACTGGCAGGGAGACGCGGGTGGTGGTGTTGGGCCACTTGCTGCGGGGCGGCACGCCGACGGCGTTTGATCGCCTGCTCTCGTTGCGCTTTGGCGCAGCCGCAGTTCGGGCGCTGGAAGAGGGTCAGTCGGGCATCATGGTCGCCCTCGACCCGCCGATTGTAAAATATGTGCCGCTGGAGGAGGCCACGCGCCGCATGAAGGTGGTGCCGCTGGACTGCGACATAATGCTGACCGCTCGCGATTTAGGCGTGTGTTTTGGCGACTGAACTATAGCAACTACGTTTCTGCGCTTGAAATTCTAATCCATGCCCGCCCTTCAGCACACACCCAAACAGGACGGTTATCGCATGCCCGGCGAGTTTGAGCCGCACAGCGGTTGTTGGATGTTGTGGCCGGAGCGCCCGGATAACTGGCGAGAGGATGCCGGACCGGCGCAAAAGGCTTACGCCGCCGTGGCCGCCGCCATTGCCCGGTTCGAGCCGGTCACTGTCGGAGCCGCCGCCGCGCAGTGGGATCGCGCCCGCGCCCTGTTGCCCGACTCGGTGCGC
>Ga0247727_10008914_pt1 | contig 18430 bp, 18 predicted proteins | sample WisWelCaveWW1625_FD_202498 | JGI IMG/M metagenome (GOLD analysis project Ga0247727, IMG submission 202498) | Biofilm microbial communities from Wishing Well Cave, Virginia, United States - WW16-25 | ecosystem: Environmental > Aquatic > Deep subsurface > Groundwater > Cave microbial mat | place... | reverse complement strand
TATACCGTCGGCGCGGCGATGGCGGCGGGCGAAACGCCGGCAGCCGGAATGCTCGCGATCGGTTCACGCGCGGACGCGGTTGTGTTGGCGGAAAATATTTTCGAGATTCCGGCGCGCGAAATTTTGAATGTGAAAGTGGAGAAAACGGTCGTGGGCGGCAATGTGGTTTACGCCGCGTAAATAATTTCACCGCAAAGACGCAAATAACTCCAAGAAAAGATTATTTTTCGCGGGCTTGCGTTTTGGCGATTAGAGACTTTTCGATGGTGAAAATGACAAGCGAGCAGATTGCACAGATCGTCGCGCAGGTGCGCCGCGACGCGCCGAATGAAACGTGGGGAATGATCGGCGGAAAAGAGGGACGCGCGTTACAAGTCTATCCGATGCGAAACGCGCACGCGACGCCGGTGACGCGCTATGCCGCGGATCCGCACGAACTTTTGCGCGTCGTGCGCGAAATCGAAGAAGAAAAAAATTGGGAGATCAGCGCGATTTATCATTCGCATCCGGCGACGCCGCCGTACCCGTCCGCGACAGATATCGCGGAGGCGCATTATCCGGATTCAGTTTATATTTTAATTTCGTTGATGAACCCCGCGCACGCGTTGGTGCGCGGCTATCGAATCGTCGAGGGGAAAGTGACGGAGATTACGTTGGAGGTTGAAGAGGAAGCCGATGATCAATGAACGGTCAACGGCGTAATTAGCATTACGGATAACTGCGGACTGATCTAACTACATTCTTTCAATTGCTCTTTGTTCTCAACCACAATCTGCGCTCTGCCGCGAAAGTCCACAATCTTTCCCGTGATCTCCACGCACTTGCCCCGCAAATTTTCCCACGTGTGCCGAAATGACACCGCATAGAACGATGTGCGCGAACTATCGAAATTGATAAAGAATGTGGACGAGCCGGCATCTTTGCTGGCAGATGAAATTGTGCCGCGGACGCAAACGGTTTCTCCGATGCGCGCGCTCGCGTCTAGCCAAGTAATGCAATTCGATGCGGTTGCCGGCGGAGCCGCGACCGGCGTCGCGTTTTTCGCGGCGGGCGTGGATTGCGCGCGCGGCGCGATGCTTGGCGCGGCGAACGCGATCGCAGTCGCGGTCGGCGTGGGATTGCCGATGCTGATCGTGACAGAAATCGGGGCGCAGGCGGCGAGCGAAATTGCTACGATGCAAAACGAAAAAGCGCGTCTCATTTTAATTCCAACTGCCGCGAGGATAGCAGTGAATCTGTTTTTTAAATTTTGGCTAACACTTAGACTGCGGGTGGGCGGCGTTCGATGAAATCAATGATTCGGCTCAACAGCGCGTCGAGGTGGCGAAATAATTTCGACAACAGCGAACGCAAACCGAACCAGCCATAGCGCAGGCGCGTGAACGCGCGCGGCGCGGCAAGCGCGCGGCGTTTCGGCGCGCTCCACTGAACCGCGCATGCCGCCCACGTCAACCCCGCGCCAAAGCCGACCATCACCAAATGATCACCCGGATTTACTTTGTTCGCGTCAATCGCTTCGCACAGCGCGATGGGAATGGAGGCGGCGGAGGTGTTGCCGTAACGTTCGAGATTCACGAAAACTTTTTCCGGCGGCAGTTTCAATGCTTTCGCCGCGCTGTCAATGATGCGGACGTTCGCTTGATGCGGGATGAATAAATCAATTTTATCAAACGTCCAGCCGGCTTGTTGCACGACTTGGCGCGCCGCGCTCGCCACCACGCGCGTCGCAAAGCGATACACTTCGCGTCCGTTCATTCGCACGTAATGCATTTTGTTCGTCACGGTTTCCACGCTCGCCGGATGTTTCGATCCGCCGGCAGGCACGATCAGCAAATCGCCGCCGGAGCCGTCGGAGCCGAGCGAAGTCGCGAGCACGCCGCCCGGTTCATCTTTGCCTTGCAATAAAACCGCGCCGGCGCCATCGCCAAATAAAATGCACGTCCCGCGATCATCCCAATCTAAAAGTTGCGACAACGTCTCCGATCCGATCACGAGGACGGCATTGTGCATGCCACTGCGAATCATTCCGGTCGCGGTCGCGAGCGCGTAGCCAAAACCGGAACAGCCCGCGCTCAAATCAAATCCGCCGGCGCGCGTCGCGCCAATGGCATCTTGGACGAGGCACGCGGTCGCTGGAAAACAATGTTCCGGTGTGGCGGTGGCAACGATAATCAAATCAATTTTTGCCGGATCCATATCCGCGACTTCGACGGCGTCGCGCGCGGCGTGGATTGCCATGAAAGCGGTTGTTTCTTTCGCGGTTGCGATATGCCGCTCGGCAATGCCGGTGCGCTCGCGGATCCATTCGTCACTCGTGTTCACCATTTTGGCGAGATCGTGGTTCGTCAAAATACCGGGCGGAATATATTTGCCCCAACCGGTAATGTGCGCGTAACGCGGCATAAACCAACTCCCCTGCGGATTGCACGCCGTTGTGCCGAGATAGTATACCCTATAACCCCGCTTGTTCCGATTCGATGCATGCGCCTAAAAAAAATTAGCGACGCGCCGGCGCGGCGCGTCGCTAAGCGAGGGGAGAAGCGCGAGTTGGATCGCGCGCGATTGGTGCGACGCGCTTTTTTTGTTTGCGCGTCGTACCAATTTGATTTACCCGGTTGGTAATTCGCCGCGCGGTCCGCCCGGTCGGCGAAATCCGCCCGCCGCCGGCGGCGCAAAACGCACGCCCAAGTACGCCGCGCTCGCGTTGTTCGGCGACGCGCCGAGTTCGACGCTAATTGTCAGCGTTTGCGTTCCGCGCGTCACGGCGAGTTCCACTTTATCGCCCGGTTTTTTTGCCGCCATCAGCGTCGGCAACGTATTCGTGCCTTCGACTTTGGCACCACCGACCGCGGTGATCACATCGCCGTTTTGCAAACCGGCTTTCGCCGCCGGGCTGTTCGCTTCCACATTCAAGATGCGCGCGCCGGGCATTGCCGGCTGCGCGGCGCGCGCGGCGAGGCGTGGTCCAATTCCGCCGCGCCCCATCACGCCGGCGAAAGCGGCTGTGCCTAGCCCCAGCACTAGACCGAGCACCAACATTCCGACCGCGAGCAGAATCGTTCCTTTTGTACTCATCGTCCCTCCTTTAACTAGATCAATTGCGATGCGCGGACTGCCATTCGCAATTGTCTAAGCGGATTATCGTCGGAGCGGATTAAATGGAAATGAATACGCAATGAGGAGATTTACATCTTGCGCGCGTTCCGGTATAATCGGCACGGATGTTCTGAAAGGCAGGAGAAAAACGCATGCCGAATTTTATTGATCGCTTGAGCGATCAGGTTGACAAAAACAAAAATATTCTGGAAGAGACATTGCGCCACAACGCTTTGAATTCGAGTGAAAAAGAGTTGCGTGATCTCGTTAACAAGTACTGGCGGCAAGATCTGCCAAAAAAAATAGCGGGTCAACGACATCCCGCGTACGCGGTTGACGGTTCGCGTGCCGTACGTCATCTTGCCAATGGGGCGTATTTGTTTGTGGCTCAAGCATTGCTCGTCGGCGAGGTTGATGGAGTGCGTCGCGAAGAAATGGACGCGGACATTCGCATCTTGCCCGGCGCGACCCCAACGCCTTTCGTCGAGAGATTTGCGGAAGTGATGATGCATCGCCTTGAAGCAAAGTTGGCGAAAGAGCGGCTAAAAGAGATGTCACCCGGCAGTGTCATGTTTATGGATGGCGCTTTATATGGACAATTGCCACAGTTGTATACGTACGCCATTCAGGAAACAGACGCGAGCGATCCAGAAGAAAAGGTGAAAGCGTTTCTAAACAAGATCGTGAAAGAAATTCTGCGTTCTTATTTGGCTCTCTTTGAAGCCTGCCATGAAAAAAAGATTTGGCTGATTTCAATTGCGAAAACCAGTCGAGACACCACGCATCCCAAAGTCTGGTGGAAGCACGAATTCAAAGAAGATATGCCGCGCAAAGCAGAAATTTCTTCCAGTGAGGCATTGTATCGGTGGACCGGCCGCGTCGCGGGTTATTCAACGCCAATGTTATTGGGGCGACGCGCGTTCTCTCAACAACCCGCGGATGCGGTCTTGAACCAAGTGAAGAATGCTCCCGCCATCCTTTCATTTTTTGTGCGCCTCGCGGATTTCGACGACGCGTTGCGGATTGATGTTCCGGCTTCATGCATTGGGCGGAGCGAAAAGATCGGCGACATTGAGACGGACGAAGAAATTTTGCTCGACACGCCGGCTGACATCAAACGGGTCGCCACAATCTTGGAAATCTTGCAAGCCGATTACGGCGGACTGGAAGTGTACAACGCGTTGATGTACAGCGTAGACCGCGAGGTGCGTTTGCGCCAAGAGGTGATGGACGAAGTGTATTTGAGTTTGATTCAAAACACGCTCGGCGCGGATGTCGAAGTGCGGTTGGATCGGAGCGAGCGGCGGTTTCACAGCAGATAGCAGATTGCAGATGGCAGAGGGCGAAGGGCGTATGCCATTTGCTCTTTGCCCAAATGTAACTTGTTTTGACAAACGCTTTTCGCTGTGCTACGCTTTTCGCAAGAAGGAAGTGAGCGCGATGGTGAACGCGCTGATTCATTTGCGCCCGCCGCTTGCCGGCAAGATCGAGCTCGCGAAGATTACCAACGCGCTGGTTCGTGAAGGCGATCTGTACGAAAAACTCGCCGACGCGCGCGTGCATTGCTTTGCCTGCGCGCATCATTGCAAAATCAATGACGGCGGCCGCGGCATTTGCCAAGTGCGCTATAATGTCGGCGGAAAATTATTTGTGCCGCGCGGCTATGTTGGCGCGTTGCAATGCGATCCGATTGAAAAGAAACCGTTCTTTCACGTTTTCCCGAGCGCGGACGCGCTGACGTTCGGAATGCTCGGTTGCGATCTGCATTGCGGCTATTGCCAGAACTGGGACATCTCGCAAGCATTGCGCGATCCGGCATCGGGCAGATCGCCGGAGCCGATGTCGCCGGAGCAGCTGGCGCAACTCGCGCGGCGCAACCATGCGCGCGCAATCGTTTCATCGTACAACGAGCCGCTCATCACAAGCGAATGGGCGATTGAAATTTTCAAAGTCGCTCAAGCGCAAGGGCTGTTGTGCGCGTATGTGTCGAATGGCAACGCCACGCGCGAGGTGTTGGAGTACATTCGCCCGTACGTGTCGGCGTACAAGATTGATTTGAAATCCATGCGCGATAAGAATTATCGCGCGCTCGGCGCGCCGCTCGAACATATTCTCGACGGCATCCGGATGGTGCACGCGCTCGGCTTTTGGCTCGAAATTGTGACGCTCATCATTCCCGGCTTCAACGATTCGAGCGAAGAGCTAATGGACGCCGCGCAATTTATCCGCGCGCTTTCGCCGGATATTCCGTGGCACGTGACCGCGTTTCACAAAGATTACAAGATGACCGACTCGGAAGATACTGACGCAAAAACGCTTTTGCGCGCGGCAGAGATCGGCAGTGAAGCCGGCTTGCATTACGTCTACGCCGGCAATTTGCCCGGCCGCGTCGGCGAATATGAAAATACGATTTGCCCGCACTGTCGCGCATTGCTGATCGAACGCGTCGGCTATTTGATCGTCGGCTATCATCTCACGAACGCCGGCGCGTGCCCGCACTGCGGCGAAAAAATTCCAGGCATCTGGCATTCGTCGCGCGCGGACGTGCGCGTTGGCAAGCCGGAAATGTGGTGGACGCGCGCGCCAAGAGCGGTGTGAAAGGAGAATCGCAATGTCTTTGCAAGAAATGATTCAGGTCTTGCCGCCGGAATTACAAAATCAGGTTCGTGATTTCATTGCGCGGTTGTTGAACGAGCGAAGCATAAAAACACGGCGCAAGCCTCAATTCGTGTGGGCGGGCGCATTGAGGGAATTGAAAGAAGAGTATACTTCCGTGCAACTCCAACACCAGATCTCTGAATGGCGGACGGGAACAAAGTGAGATTGTTTCTCGATACCAATATCTTTTTGGAAATTCTGCTTGAGCAAGAAAAAGTAGAGGAAGCCAAGTTGCTCTTGCGCCTAGTGGACGAACACGAATTCTACCTGTCTGACTATTCGCTTCATTCGATTGGGGTCACGTTGTTTCGTCGAATGAAACACGAAGCATTTCGCCAATTCGTCCAAGAGATGCTGGTTGACGCCGGGATCGGGATTCTTTCACTTTACGCCGAAGACATGAACGCTGTTTCGGATATTTCTCAGAAATCAAAACTAGATTTCGACGATGCCTATCAACTCGCGCTGGCGAAGAAACATGATTTGAAGATCGTGAGTTTCGACACCGATTTCGACAAAACCGAGCGGGGACGTTTGACACCCGCGCAGATCATGCATCCCGGATAGCGGCGGAAAAATTCCGGGCATTTGGCATGCGTCGCGCGCGGACGCGCGCATCGGCAAGCCGGCAATGTGGTGGACGCGCGCGCCAAGAGCGGTGTGAAAGGAGCAGGAAAAATGGAAACCAATTTGCAAGCCGTTGAAGTAACCGGCAGTGTGGACGAAAAACATCAGCTTCATCTCGACCAAGAATTGCCGGTGAGTGGACCGACGCGCGTCAAAGTTATCGTCCTTTATCCCCTTTCCGAAAATGGCGATGATGGCGAATACCTGCGCGCGGCGGCGCGGAATCCGGCTTTTGAATATCTGAAAGAATCGGTGGAAGACATTTATTCTGCCAAAGATGGAAAACCGTTCAATGACCAAGGGTAAAGTTTTCCTCGTTCCTTTCCCTTTCGATGATCTATCTGCAAATAAAGTTCGTCCGGTAGTCGCTCTCACCGATCCGATTGGAACGCATCGTCATGTTGTTCTTGCTTTTATTACAAGCTGAATTACTTCGGAGCGGTTAGAGACCGATTTGATCATCGAACCCAGTCAGCCGGATTTTAGTGAAACCGGCTTACGTGTATCATCAACACTTCAATTACATCGGCTGATGACGGCAAATACCGCACTACTCCAACGCGAACTAGGAACCCTGTCGCCGCGTTTGCAGGCGCAAGTGAAAATAAAATTGCAGACACTTTTTCAAATCTGATCCCAACAGAGGAGAAATTTTTTGCCCTCGCTCATTTCCCTCCACGCGCGCGAAATTCTCGACTCGCGCGGAAATCCTACGATCGAAGTTGACGCGCGGCTCGACGACGGCGCGTTCGGCCGCGCGGCAGTGCCGAGCGGCGCATCCACCGGCGCGCACGAAGCGCTCGAACTGCGCGACGGCGATAAGCAACGTTACGCCGGCAAAGGGGTTTTAACAGCCGTCCGCAACGTCAACACGACGATCGCGCATGCGCTGAAAGATTGCGACGCGCGCGATCAAAACGCGATTGACGCGCGCCTGCTCGAACTTGACGGCACGCCGAACAAATCGAAACTCGGCGCGAACGCGATTCTCGGCGTCAGTCTCGCGATTGCGCACGCGGCGGCGGCATCCGCGCAGATGCCGCTCTATCAGTATCTCGGCGGCGAAAATGCGCGCGTTCTGCCCGTGCCGATGCTGAATATTCTCAACGGCGGCGTGCACACGAATTGGCAGTCCACCGATCTGCAAGAGTTTATGATCGCGCCGGTCGCCGCGCCGACATTCGCGGAAGCGTTGCGCTGGGGTGCGGAGATTTATCACGCGCTCAAAAAAATATTAAAAGACAAAGGTCTCAGCACGAACATTGGCGATGAAGGCGGCTTTGCGCCCGCGCTGAAATCGAATGCCGAGGCGATTGAAATTATTTTGCAAGCGATTGAAAATGCCGGCTATACAGCCGGCGAGCAAGTCGTCATCTGCCTCGATCCCGCCGCGTCGGAATTTTTTCAAGACGGCAAATACAATTTGCGGAAAGAAGGGCGCGTGCTGACCGGCGCGCAGATGCTTGATTTTTACGCGGCGTGGGTCAAGCAATACCCGATTGTGTCAATTGAAGATGGTCTCGCCGAAGATGATTGGGCGACGTGGCAAACGCTGACCGCGCGCATCGGCGACAAGGTGCAACTCGTCGGCGATGATTTGTTCGTGACGAATGTCGAGCGCTTAAAGCGCGGCATCGCGCAAAAGGTCGGCAATTCGATTTTGATCAAGCTGAATCAAATCGGGACGTTGACCGAAACGCGGAACGCGATTGAGACCGCGCAGAACGCCGGCTTTAGCGCGGTGATTTCGCATCGCTCCGGCGAAACCGAAGACACGACGATTGCCGATCTTGTCGTCGCGACGAATGCCGGGCAGATCAAGACCGGCGCGCCGGCGCGGAGCGAGCGCGTCGCGAAATATAATCGGCTGTTGCGAATCGAAGAGGAATTAGGAAGCAAAGCAGAGTACGCGGGCAAGCGCGCGTTCAAGAATAAAATCTAACCGCCAAGACGCGAAGAACGCCAAGAAAAGAAATTTCCCTTCGCGTCCTTTGCGTCTTCGCGGTAAAATAATTTTCAGAGGTTCAGATGTCAACTGCTTACACACCGCGCGGAATGTATTTTGAGGAATTCACCGTCGGGCATGAGGTCATCACGCAAGGACGCACGATCACCGAAACCGACATCGTGAATTTTGCCGGCATCTCCGGCGATTACAACGCGATTCACACCGACGCGGAATTTACCAAGAGCACACCGTTCGGCGAGCGCATTTCGCACGGCTTGCTGGGCTTGTCGGTCGCGACCGGGTTGGGAATGCAATTGGGATTTCTCGACGGCACGGTGATCGCGTTTATCGGATTGGAATGGAAATTCAAAAACCCGATCAAGATTGGTGACACGATTCATATGACGGCAAAGGTCAAACAAACCAAAGCAATGAAAGCGATGGGCGGCGGGTTTGTCGTTTTTGATGCGCGCGTTTTGAATCAACGCGATCAAATCGCTCAACAGGGCGAGTGGACGTTGCTGATGAAGAGTAAGGGGTAAGCATGAACCGCGAATATATTCAAACGCTCTACGATTACAACTATTGGGCGAATACGCGTATTTTGTTGCAAGCGGAAAAACTTGACGCGGGGCAACTCGCTGCCAAAACTTCGCAAGGGATGCTCAGTGTGCAAGCAACACTCGTTCATCTGTTGAGTGCGGAATGGGTTTGGCTGATGAGGTGGAATGGTGTCTCGCCGGACGCGATGATGCGCCCTGACGAAATGGCAACACTCGCCATTCTCCGCGCGCGTTGGCGCGAGGAAGAAAATAAAATGCGCGCCTACATCGCGCAGTTTGCGCCGGACACATTGGCGAGCGTGATCGCGTACAAAAACACGCGCGGTGAATCGTTCGCGTATCCGCTCTGGCAAATGATGGCGCACGTCGTCAATCACGGCACGCAGCATCGCGCGGAAGCCGCGGCGATGCTGACAGAATTTGGTCATTCACCCGGCGACATGGATTTTGGTTTGTACTTGCGTGAACGCGCCGGCAAGTAACCCAAGCGCGCGGCGTTTCTGTTCTCGGACTTGCGCGATGGTTCGAGCCGATGCACGACGCGGGTAATTTGTTTTACGGCGTGCCCGCGCTTATACTCTGACTGGTAACAATGTTTTAGATTTTCGATTGCCGATTGCCGATTGAATATCCAGTCGAAAATCGCAACTCTAAAATCGAAAATCGAGACCGGAGGCTTTATGCATCACGAAAAATGGGCGTTGATTTTGGGCGCGTCGTCCGGATTTGGCGCGGCGTGTTCGCGCGCGCTCGCGGATGCCGGCTATAATATCTTTGGCGCGCATTTCGATCTGAAAAGCACACTGCCGCGCGCGCTTGAAGTGAAAGCGGACATTGAGAAAAAGGGACGCAAGGCGCTATTCTTTAACAAAAACGTCGCGGACGACAGGAATCGCGCCGAGATTATCGCGGGGATGCAAGAATATTTCAAAGCGAATGGCGGCGGCACGGTGCAGGTCGTTCTGCATTCGGTTGCGTTCGGCAACTTGAAGCCGTTCATCGCGGACGATCCGAACAACGCGGTGGATCGCAAAGCGATGGAGATGACCGTGGACGTGATGGCGAATTCGCTTGTCTATTGGACGCAGGATTTGGTGCGCGCGAATTTGCTCACGCGCGGCGCAAAAATTTATTCGATGACGAGTTCCGGCTCGCATCGCGTCATCGTCGGCTATGGTCCTGTCTCGGCGGCGAAAGCCGCGCTCGAATCGCACACGCGGCAACTCGCGCTCGAGCTCGCGCCGAAAGGCATTTGCGTTAATTGTTTCCAAGCCGGCGTGACCGACACACCGGCGTTCCGGATGATTCCGAATGCCGACCGCATCAAAGCGCATATCATGTCGCTTCACCCGGACGGGCGAATGACTCAGCCGGAAGATGTCGCGCGCGCGATTGTAACCATGTCGGATCCCAATTTGGATTGGATTACCGGCACGGTGATTCGTGTGGATGGGGGCGAAGATAATATTTAGGGGAGTTGCGGAGTGAGCATGCCTACATGCGAACGGCACGTGGGCGTGCCTCACCCCACCGTCTGACCGGAGTCGGCGATGACGTTGCTCTCGCCGGCTCTATTTTTTGCGAGGTGAAATATTTTAGATTACTTGCATCCACTCACCGTGCCTACGCCGTTTCCGGTCGGTCCGGTGAATTTGTATTTGATCGAAGGCGACGAGCTGACGTTGATTGACACGGGTCCCAACGATCCGGAAACCGCGCCGGCATTGCGCGAACAACTCGCCGCGCGCGGCGTCGCGTTTCAAGACATTCGCCGCGTGATCATCACGCACGCGCACATGGATCATTTTGGCTTGGCGGCGCAGATCGTCGCGGCTTCCGGCGCGCGCGTGTACTCGCATCCGCGCAATCGCGATTGGCTCACGGATTACGAAAATGAATCCGCGCGCCGGCAAGAATTCAATCACCAACTTTTTGCCGCGCACGGCGCGTCGCGCGACCTGCTCGACCGAATGGCGCAAGGAATGCGCGGCTTTCGTCAGTACGCGGCGTCCGTGCCGGCTGAAAATTTTATTCCGCTCCGCGGCGGCGATGCGATCCGCTTGCATCGCGATGAGTGGCGCGTGCTGGACGCACCGGGGCACGCGAGCGGCTTGATTATTTTTTACGAGCCGCAGTCGCGCGTGCTCCTCTCGAACGATCACCTCTTGCTCAATATTTCTTCGAATCCGGTGATCGAGCCGCCGGCGCGCGGCGAAACGCAAAGGCCGCGCATGCTCGTGGATTATCTCGCGTCGCTCGCGCAAACCGCGCGGCTCGATGTGAGCATCGCGTATACCGGGCACGGCGCGCCGATTGACGACACGCGCGCGCTGATCGCGTCGCGCGTCGCGTTTCATCGGACGCGCTTGGATCGCATCGAAAAAGAAATTAAAGCGGGCGCGACGACGGCGTTTGAATTGATGCAAATAATTTTTCCGCGTTTGAAATCCAACGACGTTTTTCTCGCGCTCTCCGAAGTCATCGGACATCTCGACGTGCTGGAGATGGAAGGCAGAATCCAAACAGCCCCCGACGATGGTTTGATTCGCTACCTGCCGTTGCGAGAATCGGCGCGGGTCTAGTGAAAAAGAAAACGCGGTCGAATAATTTATTCGACCGCGTTTTTGTATTGCAAGTGCGTCGCACTTTTTAGCACGCCATCTTGAAACTAAAAGTGCCGCGCTGACCATTGGTCTTGGTCGGGGTGATGAAATCGGTCGTTCCCTTGCTATCGCGCGTATACACTTCGGCGACCCAATCGCACGCGGCGCCGCGCGCAATTGTCCACGACCGCTCAATCAGCACGTCGTTCGAGCCGGTACGGATTTCAACCTGCATTTCTTTCGATTCGCCGATTGAATTTCTGAAATTGCCTTGGGGATCGAATATTTTCACGCGTACGAAAAGCACCCTGAACGCGCCCGTATTATTGAAAAACGTAACGCGGAAACCAACTGGATTATCGCTTCCATAACTGGCTGGGTTGGGATCAGGCACGATATTTGTCACGTAAATGCCGGGCGCGGGCGCGGGCGTCGGCGAAAAAACCGGCGCGGCGGTTGCCGCGGGGCGCGTTGGCGTTCGCGTTGCCGCCGGCGGGCGCGTGTTGGTTGCGGTAAGCGCCGGCGTAATAGGCACGGTCGGTTGCACCGCCGGCGGGTTGGTCGGTTGCGCCGGAGCCAGCGTCGGCAATGGCAAGGTCGGTTGCGCGACCGCGATACGCGTCGGCGTTACGGTGGCGCGCGCCGTTCCGCCCAAATTAATTTGTCCGCTTAAAAGCAAATAGCCGCCGAAAATCAAACCCGCGCCCACGATTGCAACGACGACGATAATCGCGATGAATGCCGGCATCGGCAGACCGCCATTGCCGCGCTCGGTGGGCTTGGATGAAAATAGTTGGCGGAGCGGCATACTCGGACGCGCCGCGCCGGCGGATTCTTCTTTTGCCGGCGATTCCTTTGCCGTTTTTTCCGCCGCCGGTTGATCTTTGGCTACAGCGCCCGCGCCGGTTTCCGTCGGCGGATTTGATTTCACCCAGCGCTGTCCGTCATTGACGTACCAATCGCCGCTTTGCACGCCGATTTGCCACCAACGTCCTTCCGCGTCTTGCAAGCGCAAGTCGTTGATTTGCGTTTCAAAATCGGCGTCGGACAATTTGCCGGCGGCGTGTTGCGCCGAGAGTTGTTGATACTGGGTTGCCGCTTCTTGAAATGTCATATTCGTTTAACCTCCGCTTGTTCGGCGATGACCATCGCAATCGCGTGCTCGTGAGTGTGCGAGAGCGAGAGCGTGATGTATTGTAAATTTAATTCGCGCGCGCGGTGTGCGGCTTTGCCTTTGAGTTGCACGGCGGGCTTGCCGCGTTCGCCGGAAATCACTTCAATGTCGTTCCACGCGACGCCGTCGCGATGCTGAATGCCGACGCCCAAAACTTTCGCGACGGCTTCTTTGGCGGCAAAGCGCGCCGCGAGTTGATGCGGCCGCCCGCGGCAATACGCGAGTTCGGCGGGACAATAAACCCGCGCGAGAAATCGCTCGCCGTAGCGCGCGATGGATTCTTCAATGCGTTCGACTTCGATGAGATCAATGCCGGTGTGGAGCATAGGTCTAGGAATGATTTCCTCTTCCAATCCCGCTGTACTGAAATCCCAACTGCCGCATTCGTTCCGGGTCGTAAATATTTCTGCCATCAATCAGCACGCGCTGTTTCATAGACGCCGCAACGCGCGCGAGATCCACTTGCTTGAATTCATTCCATTCGGTCACCAGCACGACCGCATCCGCGCCGCTTGCCGTTTCATACGCGTCGGCGCAAAAATCCACGTCGCGCGTCACGCGCCGCGCGTTATCGCTCGCGACCGGATCGTAGGCGCGCACGCGCGCGCCTTCCGCGTGCAACAATTGCATCAGGTCGAGCGACGCTGCTTCGCGCACGTCGTCCGTGTTCGGTTTGAACGCGATGCCCCACAAGCCGATGGTCGTGCCGCGCAGATCGCCGATGAACGCGCGCAATTTCGCGATCACTTGCCCGCGCATATCGCGATTAATGTCCATCACCGCGCGCAAGAGTTGCGGATGCGAGCCGTTCGTTTCCGCCATCCACGCGAGCGCCTTGACGTCTTTCGGAAAACACGAGCCGCCGTACCCAATCCCGGCGTCGAGAAACGCGCGCCCGATGCGTTTGTCCATTCCCATTCCCGCCGCGACTTCTTTTACATCCGCGCCCAATTTTTCGCAAATGTTCGCGATCTCGTTGATGAACGAAATGCGCGTCGCGAGAAACGCGTTCGACGCGTACTTGATCATCTCCGCCGTGCGCAGATCCGTCACCATGATCGCGCAACGCAACGGCAGATACAATTGCGCGACTTGTTCCGCCACCGCGCGATTCGTCGCGCCCAAGACGATCCGGTCGGGTTGCATAAAGTCAAACACCGCCGACCCTTCGCGCAAAAATTCCGGATTCGAGACGACGTCAAAATCCGCGCCGACACGCTTGCCGCGCGCCGTCAATATTTGTTCGACCGAATCGCCGGTACCGACCGGCACGGTGCTTTTGTTGACGAGGATCGCGTAATGAGCGAGATGGTCGGCGATGGTTTCTGTCGCCATCCGCACGTACTTGAGATCCGCTTCGCCGTCTTCGCCGGAGGGCGTTCCGACGGCGAGAAAAATAAATTCCGCGTCGCGCAAGCCCTCGGCGTAACTCGTCGTGAACGTCAAACGTTTCGCCGCGACATTGCGCGCGACCAACTCTTTCAAGCCCGGCTCAAAGATCGGCATCTCGCCGCGATTCAGTTTTTCGATTCGGTCCGCGCTAATGTCCACGCACGTAACTTGATTGCCGAGATCAGCAAAGCAAGTGCCGGTCGTGAGACCGACGTATCCGACTCCAATCACGCCAATTCGCCGCACGCACAACTCCTCGTCAAAAGTGGGCTTAATATACCACAGGCAAAGATGAGGAACAAATTAAACGCGAAGTGTCATTGCGAGCGACTGAAGGGAGCGAAGCCGCCGAAGGCGTCCACGATTGTGTAACAAGATTGCTTGCTTCGACTTCGCTCAGCACCGCGAAAATCGCTTCCTTCATTACACTCAGGACAGGCTCTCGCCATGACGCGTCAACCAATCATTTCTTGCGCCCGCACATAATCTTCCGGCGTATCCACGTCCATTCCCGCGCGCGCGTCGTCAAACCCGACGCGTTCGACGCGCGCCGCGTGTTGCGCGATCAGCGCACGTCCGCCTTCGTCGCCGCGCAACGCCGCAAGCGCGGCGAAATGCGCGCGGTCGAACAACGCCGGACTGCCGGGCTTGTCGGCAAAAAGCGCGCGCACGATCGGCGCGTCCGTCTCGCGATAACGCTGGATCACCGCGTCAATCATCGCGGTCGTCAAAAAAGGTTGATCGGCGTTGATGAAAATCGCGGCATCACTATTTGGCGCGAGCGATGCCAAGCCGGCGCGAATGCTCGCCGCGTGCCCTTCTTGCCACAATGAATTCAAGACGATGCGCCAATTGCCGCGTTGCAAAACTGGCAGATGCTCAATCGCCGCGCGAATTTCTTGCGAGTGCGCGCCGAGCACAAGCACGCGTTCCGCCACCTCCGCGCGCGTGACCAGCTCCAGCGCATTTTCGATCAGCGTCGTGTCGCGCCATTTCAATAATTGTTTGACTCGTCCTTGCATCCGCGTGCCCGCGCCGCCGGCGGTAATAATCGCGGCGACGCGGCGATGCGTTTCGCGGATCGGATGCTCCGCGCGCCGCACCGCGCCGATGGCGACGGCGTCAATTTCGGCATAGCCCAAAAGCAAACGCGCGATCTGCCGCGCCGCGTCGAGTTGCGCGGCGTTTTCAACTTGATTGATCAGCGGAACGACGCGCGCGGTCGGCGGCTTGTTTTTTAATCCGCCGCGCGGGCTTGCGAGTACGCGCGCGATTATCAGCGGCGTGATTATTTCATTCAGCCGCGCGCGGGCGACGCGCGCGACGAGTTCGGCGCGGTGAACATGTTCGTCCGTGAGCGGCGCGCCGTGCGCGTGAATGCCGACAACCGGGATTAAAAGCGTCGTGGATTTTGAAATCACCGGCTCGTGTTCCGCCGGCGCTTTGAACGGACGCATCCGCGCGCCGTCCGCTTCATAAATCAGCGCGTCAACCTCTTCCAGCGCCGCGATCTCATCCACGAGTTCCGGCGAAATGCCGCGCGCTTTGCCGTCGTCGGTTTCTTCGCCGATGATCAACGTGTGCGGTTGAATCGCGAGCGCGGCTGTTAGACCCTCACCCTTACCTCTCTCCAAAAGGGAGAGGGGAATATGATGCGGCGCGAGTTTGATCTGCGCGGCAAAAATGCGCGTCGTCGTCGTTGTAACGACGCGCTTGCCTTGCGCGGCAAGTTCATTTGCCAGTTGAAACATCGCGGTTGTTTTGCCGCCGCCGCCGACGAGCGCGATGATTTCTTTAGGTTGAACGCGGAGGGCTTGAGAGAGGAGCATTGGTAAATAGTAATTGGTAATTGGAGAGGTAGAGATTAGACCCTTCGGCTTCGCTCAGGGCATGGATTGGAAATTGCTGATAGCAAATGGCGAATCACGAATCACGAATTACGAATTTTCCTACTCCATCGGCAATTCGATTCGATCCCCAACCGGCGCGCCGCTGGCGTCAAACACCGGCAAACGCGCGAGCGACGGCTGAGCGTACATTCCGATCACAATCGTTTTCGGCGCGGCGTCCGCCGGCAATTTGAATTCATATTCCTCGCGCACGATTTCGCCCGCGTCCCAAATGAAAGTCGGATACGCGCCGTTCAACGGCTCGGCGTCTTTTTGCGCGAGGATGTTGCCGGACGCGTCGAGCAGATGCACAAAGACCGTGAAAGCGCTTTTGCTTTTGGCGATGCCGCGCCAATACAGCGTTATGCGCGCGCGTTGCGCCGCGCGATCGTACGCGAGCGCATAACGCGCGAGCGCGAAATTTTCGCCGACGCGCGCATCGAGGATTTTTGCTTGCCGCCATTCCGCCGCGCTCGGCGGCGCGAGCGGCAGTTTGATTTGCGCGATCGGCGCGGCATTCAACAGCCGGCGATGCACGAGATCGGTTTCGGACGCGTGCCACACAGCAATCGGCTCGCCGTTCTCGCGGCGATAGAGACCGAGCCGCACTTCGTACGCGCCCGGCGCGGCGTTCGCCGCGAGCGGAATCGTCCACAGGTCGCGCGCCGTCGCGCCGGGCGGCACGCGTTGCAGCGGATAAAAATTATCAAACGGCGCGCGTGCGCTGGCGCCGATAATTTTTCCATCGCGCGCGACAATCTCGACGCGCCAATCCACCGTCGCCGGCGGCGGATAGATCGCCTCGGTGTACGCGCGAAATGTAAAGGGGGAATTGGCGTTGATCAAAGGGGAGGCGAGATCATAGCCGACGAGCCGCATCGTCGCGCCAAAATACCACGGCGAGAGAAAAGTTGGACGCGGTTCGTCGCGCGGCGCGGGCGCGCGTTCGAGAATTGCGCGGTCGCCGATTTGCTTGACGAGGCGCGCGTCTGCGCGCGTCGCCGGCAGATCGCGTACCAACACGTACGGATGCCACGCCGGATTCGCGAGCCATTCTTCAAATGTGGCGGGTCCCATTTTCACTCCCGCCGGAATCCACTGAAACCATTCGTTCGGCAACGTTTCGCGCCAAATGCCGAACGCGAGCCAGTACGCGCGCACGGGCACGGGATCGAGATACGCGATCTCGTATGTGTTCAGGTTTTCTTTTGCCCAGCGCGCGAGTTGCAATTCCGTTTCGGTGAACGGCGCGAAAACTTTCGGCGGGCGCGCGATCCACACCGCCGCGCCGAGCGCGAGCGCAACCGCGACAAACGCGGCGACGCGTCCGCGCGGCGAGAGATAGACGCGTCGGAGCGCGGGTTGAACCAGCGCGGCAAGCGCGAGCGCGCCGAGCATCGCGAGCGGATAGACGAGAATGTAAAAAGTTTTGTCAAGGCGATAATCGGAAATTTTGAGCAGAGGTTGCGCGAGCGTCAACGCGATGAGTTGCAAAACCCATGCGATCAAAAAAGCGATCAGCGCGCGCCCGCGCGCGCCGGCGCGCCACGCGAACGGAATGCCGGCGAACGCGGGCAAAATAAAAAACAGACCGCCCAGATTATCGAGCGAGGGATTCGTCACGCCGCCGTCGCCGACGCCGGCAACGGTCGCGATGCGCCCCGCCGCGGCGATTTCGAGAATGCCGCCGCGTTCAATCGCGAGCGCGGCCAGCGCGATCAGCGCGAGGAAAATTGCGAGGACGATTCCAATTCTCACCCCTGTTCCTCTCTCGAAACGGGAGAGGCGGTAGCTCAACATCACCGTCACGACGAACACCGCGAGCGCGAGCGGCACAAAATATGGATACGCCGCGACGATGCCGAGCAATGCCGCGCCGAAGAGAATCGCGAAGAGCGCGCGCGTGTCTTGGGCATAGCGCGCGGCGAACCAGAGCGCGGCGAGAATAAAATATTGCGCGAACGCTTGCGCGAAAAAATATTGTTCCGAGATAATGATGCCGGCAAAGTACGACCAGGGAACGAAGAGCAACGCCGGCGCGGCGAGCGCGAAAATCTGCGAAAAGCGTTTGCCTGCCAACGCCGCGCGGGTCATTCCGTACGCCGCGCCCGCGCTCAGCGCAAGAAAACTCGCGGCGACGAGATGCAAAACGCGCAGGGGCTCCCAGCCCATCCAACGTGAAAACATCGCGGCGACGAACGCGCCGCCGGCGGGATACCAACTGACGAGTTTGCCCTCCGGAAAAGAAAAGACGGTTTGCAAGTACACGCGCACTGCATCGCTTGATAAGGTCGGCGGCATCAGCGTCGGCAGAGACGCAAAAACAAAATACCACCACACAAAAATCGTGACGAGCAAAAAGCCGGCGAGTTCGAGCGGATCGCGTTCAATGCGGAGGAATCGCCGCGCGTAAAGTATCGCCCCGAGCATTTCGACGATCAGCCCGGCGACGACGAGCCGCGCGTCCGCTTTGTAATCGC
>Ga0247727_10008913_pt1 | contig 18431 bp, 14 predicted proteins | sample WisWelCaveWW1625_FD_202498 | JGI IMG/M metagenome (GOLD analysis project Ga0247727, IMG submission 202498) | Biofilm microbial communities from Wishing Well Cave, Virginia, United States - WW16-25 | ecosystem: Environmental > Aquatic > Deep subsurface > Groundwater > Cave microbial mat | place... | reverse complement strand
CCCCGGAGCGGGAAGGGCCGGGGCTTCGCGCTCGAGAGGTCGAGCGGGCCCTGGCTCCCGTCCGCCTGCGTCACCGCGGGACGACCCGCTGTCGCCGGCCGGGCAGAAAAGATTTATGCGAGAAAACGTTTGCTCATGAGGTGGTTCGTATGCAAGCATATGAATCATCATGAAGCACACCCTTCCTGGACACGTCTGCCGGTTCTGCCGCCATCTCTGGGTCCCGCGCAAGTCGGGCATCCCCGTGGCCTGTCCGAAGTGCAAACGGAGACGGCCGGTGGGCACCGCGACTGCTCCCACGTCCTCGCTGTTCGAGAACGCCCTTGAGCGACACGAGGGCGCGCTGCGCGAGGTGTTCGGCGATGCGCTGGTCGACAAGGCGTTCCAGCACGAGCTCGCCGCCCGCCTCGCCAGCCGCCGCGGAGCCGGCCAGGAAGTCGTGCTCAGAGAGCTACGAAAGGTGCCCGCCGAAATCGCCGCTTACCTGCACCGGCTCCTGATCAGCGAGGAACTGCTGCTGACGGCGGGTTGATCCCACACGCGATCTCGCCACCCCTGACTAAGGAGATTCCGATGTCTGCGGCAACGAAGCACGTCGATCGACCGTCCCGAACCGCCTCCGAGCGCCTGACCACGACCGCCATGCTCTCCAAATGGGTCCGAGCCGTGGCCTTCGCGGGCGTCTGCCTCTCCTGGGCCCCGGCGTCGGGCCAGCAGGCCAGGGAGAGGCCGTTCCAGCCCAACATCCTCTTGTTCGTGCTCGACGACGTCGGGACCGACAAGCTGGCGATGTACGGCGAGTCCGAGAGCCCGAGCTACGCCCTCCCGCCGTACTGCGGGCCGTTGAGCGGTCCCATGCCCTATCCGCGGACCCCCAACCTGGAGGCGCTCGCCGCGGGACAGTTCCCGGGTCTGGCGGGCGGTGGGATCCGCTTCGGGCGCGCCTATGCCGCGCCGATCTGCTGCTCGGCGCGCGCGTGCCTCATGACCGGGCGCTACGGCGTCCAGAACGGTCTCGGCGTGGTCGACGACGGCGGCAGCCTGCGCAAGCGCATGAACAACGCGGAGGTCTTCCTGTCGGAGCTTCTCAGGCAGGGCTTCTCGTCGCCCACCTCGTCCGAGTCGTTGCGGCGCTACAAGAGCGGCGCTTTCGGCAAGTGGCACCTGTCCGCCCTGCCGGTGTGCGATCCCGTCATGGCCTCCGACTTCGCGCACCCCATCCTGAACGGCTTCAGCTTCTTCCAGGGCACGCAGGGCAACGTCGGCGTGGCCGGCTCGAACCCGGGCGACCATTACAACTGGACCAAGATCACGTCCGTTCCGGGCGCGACCGAGCTGACGCGCTACGCCGTGGGGAGCGAGGAGCTGATCGGGTCGTTCCAGTTCTCGGGCCAGTGCACGGCGCCGGGGACGCTGATCCAGACCACGACCTATTCGGAGGAGACCTACTCCGCCAGCGTCACGCGCGCCGACGCCGTGCGCTGGATCAACGGCCAGACGCAGCCCTTCTTCGCCTACGTGTGCTTCAATCCGCCGCACTTTCCCAACCAGGTCCCGCCGCTCACGCTGCTGTCCTCCGAGACCGCGGCCGGGCTGCAGGACCCCGGCAACATCGGAGGGCCCTACTGCGCCGGCCAGCTGGCGGGCACGCTGAGCACTTGCGGCACGAGCACGTGCACCGAGACCTCCGGCATGATCGGCAAGCAGAAGCGGTTCTTCTACAACGCCGCGCTGGAGGCCGTGGACACGGAGATCGGCAACGTCCTGGCGCAGATGGACCCGGAGAAGCGCGCCCGCACGATGGTCTTCGTGATCGGCGACAACGGGACCCCCGATGTGGCGGTCGAGCCGCTCCTGCACGACCCGACCCACGCCAAGGGCGAGCTCTACGAGCTCAGCGTGCGCGTGCCGATGGTCGTCGCGGGCAGACTCGTGCCACGCGGCGGACACCAGAGCGATGCCCTGATCCACGCCGTGGACCTGTGGTCGACGTTGGCCGAGATCTCGGGCGCGGACCCGGCCCTGGCGGCTCCGCAACTGCCTCTCGCCAGCGTCGGATTCGCGGACCTGCTCCGGAACCCGAACGCTTCTTCCGCGCGCACCGAGGTGTTCTGCCAGACGTTCGTGCAGCCCGGGAGCTACCATGCGACCGAGGCCGGGCCCTACGAGGTCGGGTGCGCCGAAGGGACCGTGCCCGGCGTGTACGCGTGCATGCCGCGGGACGTTGGACAGCACGGACGCAGCCTGAGCGACGGCCAGTACAAGCTGATCGTCAAGCTGACCGCGGCGGGTTCCGAGGTGACGCCCAGCGGGATGCCGGACATCGAGCCCACGTACATGGAGGAGCTCTACGACATCCTGGCCGACCCCGACGAGGTCACCGACCTGGCGCCGCTCATTCCCGGCGACACGATGCTCGCCTCGATCCGCGATCAGCTACGGGACAGGATCACGCAGCTCAGCGGGCTCTGATCCCGCTGCCGTCGGCTCGAGCGAACGCTGCGACCGGCTGCGGAAGCCGCGGGTCGCAGCGTCGTTTCCTCGTGCCCACGACCCGTTCGGCTGGCGTTCGACGGCTCCCGGCCCATTCGTAGCGCGTGCCATGAAGAAGCTCCTCTACGTCGACATGGACAACGTCCTGGTCGACTTCCGCTCCGGCGTCGCGCGGCTCGATCCGGGACTGGTGCGCGCCTACGAAGGGCGCCTGGACGAGGTGCCGGGGATCTTCGCGCTGATGGATCCGGTCCCGGGCGCGCTCGAGGCCTTCGACACGCTCGCCCGGCGCTTCGACGCCTACGTGCTCTCGACCGCGCCCTGGGAAAACCCCTCGGCCTGGAGCGACAAGCTCCTGTGGGTCAAGCGGCACCTCGGACAGAGCGCCTACAAGCGCCTGATCCTCACGCACCACAAGGATCTCAACGCCGGTGATTTCCTGATCGACGATCGCACCAAGAACGGCGTCGAGGGCTTCCGCGGCGAGCACGTCCACTTCGGGACGCCGCGCTTCCCGGACTGGCCGAGCGTGGTGGCGTACCTGCTCGAGCGGGCGTGAAAACGCACCGCGGAGAACGGAGGACGCGGAGGAGCGCGGAGGAAGACCTCAGAGAGAACACGGCCTCCGGGGCTTCGGCTCTCCGAGGGTCAACGATCCGGAGGCCCTTTTCTTCTTCCTCCGCGAGGTTCCGCATCCTCCGCGTCTCCGCGGTGCGCTTGGGTTGCGGACGAGGCCCGCGCTGAAGCTCAAGCGCGCTGCGCGCGTTTTTCCGGCGCCAGGAAGCGACGCTCGAAGTGGCGGTGGCTGAGCGTCGCGACAAGCACCGCCAGGATCGTCGTGAGCGCGAAGTCGAGTAGCTCGAGCCCGCCGCCGAAACGCGCGAGGCCGCGCTCGACCGCGTTGTGGCAGAGCATGTGCAAGAGGTAGACGCCGTAGCTCACCGTGCTGACGTGCACGACCGCGGAGTGGCGCAGGAGCCGCGCGAGCAGGTGGTCCTCGCGCAGGACGCAGGCGGCGGTCAGGGCCGTGAGGACCAGGTGCATGAGCGGCTCGGGGACCCTGCCCGTGCGCCAGATCAGGAGCGCCAGGAGAAGCAGCACGGACGAGGCCCGACGCGAACCCAGCATGCGATGCGCCCACTCGAAGCCGCGCCGCGCGTTCAGGGCCAGCGCCAGCAGGGCTCCGAGGCCGAGCGCGGGCATCAGGCTCAGGAGCAGGGTGCGCGCGAAGGCATCCGCGGGCAGCACGAGGTCGAGCGCGCCGGCGCGCGCCAGGTACACGGCCGAGAGCAAGGCCATGAGCCCGGCCGCACAGGCGCGCGCGCTGGCGCGCTTCAGGAGCCACGGCCACAGAAGATAGAACTGCTCCTGCGCCGCCAGCGACCAGGCGAAGTAGAAGATCGTGCGCTCGCCGCCGAGCTCCACGAACAGGTTCGAGGTGAAGCTCGCGAAGGCCGCGAGGTGCGCAAAGAAGTCGTCGCGCGCGGCGCCGGCCGGCTCGAGCAGCGCCACCAGGCCGACGTAGCCCGCCAGCACCGTGAAGTAGAGCGGATAGAGCCGCCGCGCGCGCCGCGCGCGGAAGCCGAGCACGTCGATCGTGCCCTTGCGCGCGCGCTCGCGCACCAGGATCGTCGTCACCAGGAAGCCGCTCAGCAGGAAAAACAGGTTCGCGCCGAAGCGCCCGGGCCCGCCGGCGGTGTGGTGCCAGACCACTGCCAGGATGGCGAGCGCGCGCAGCCCGTCGAGCGAGGCGAAGTGCCGCCGCCCGAGGAAGGCCGCGTGCGGCGTGAGCTCGGCCGTCGCCGCCGACGGCAGGCGGGTCGGGCTGGGGGGCGGCGCGCGTCGCGGCGGCGCCTCGGTGGGCGGCGTGAGCAGCGAGCCCAGCGCGGGAGCGGCGACGTCCTCGCTGGAGGGGACGGGGGGATCCGGGGCCATCTCGGGACGCGAAGACGGCGTCCTTCATCGGCCTCGGCGTGCGCGCGGGCGAAGACGAAGTGAGGCAAGTGTCTCGACCCGACGCCGTTTGCGCGGCTCTCCTGTCCGCGAGTTGCCAGTCCGGCCTCACCGTTTGGTGTCGACCTGCGCGGGCGTCAGAATCGCGGGCATGAGAACGTCTTTCGGCTGCCTACCCGGCCTGTTCCTCGTCGCCTTCGCTCTGCGCGGGTCGGCCCAGATCGCGGCGCACTACCGTCCGGGCGACCAGGCCGCGTGGGTGGTCGAGCAGGGTGAGAAGCGCCTCGGGCACTGTGCCTCGCACTACGAGGGCGAGGTCGAGCTCGGCGGCGTGCGCGCGCACCGCTTCCGCGACCAGGTCGAGCTCGAGCTCGGCGCGCCCGGCGGCACGCTGACGCAGCGCTACACGGTCGAGCGCTGGCTCGACGACCACGGGTATCCGCTGCGCTTCGAGCTCCGCGCAGAGATAGGCGACGCCAGGAGCGCGGTCGAGGGCGCCTTCTCATCCGGCAAGGCCGAGCTCCTCGTGCACCAGGGCGCGAGCGACAAACCGGTCTCGGTCGGGGGTGTGGAGCGTGCCTTCCTCCTGGCCAACAACTTCGTGGCGCACCTCGAGCTCGTGCTGGCGCTCCTGCCGGAGCAAGAAGAGCGGACGGTGACCTTCTTCTCCGGAAACGCGCTGGCCACTTTTCCCCTCAGGCTGAAGAAGAGCGGCCAGGGCGCCGAGGGCGGCAGCGTCTTCGAAGATTCCCTGGGCGAGCGCCTCGAGCTCACCGCCGAGCGGCGGCTGGCGCGCGTCGAGATCCCGGCCCAGAAGATCGTCTTCCGCCGCGTGGACGAGCCGATCGCGCGCTTCTCGATCGAACTGCCGCCGCGCATGCCGACCGCGGACGACGTCCTGCGCGAGGAAGTGAAGATCGTCGACGGCGACGTGTCCCTGGCCGGCACGCTCACGCGCACCAAGGGCGCGCAGGGACGCCTGCCCGCGGTGACCTTCCTCTCCGGTTCCGGACCCCAGGATCGCGAGGGGTTCTCGTCCGGGATCGATCTCGGTACGCACGAGATCCTGGACCGTCTGACGCGCGAGGGTTTCCTGGTGCTGCGCGTGGACGACCGGGGCGTCGGCACGAGTACGGGCCCGACCCAGGGCATCGACTTCGGCGACCTGGTCGAGGACGGGCGCCGCGCCGTGCGCTACCTCCTCGCGCGGCCCGACGTCGACGCGAAGCGCGTGGCGGTGATCGGACACAGCGAGGGCGGATTGAGCGCGCCCGTGCTGGCCGCGGACGAACCCCTGGCCGCGATCGTGCTCATGGCGGCGCCCGGGCGGCCGCTCGAGGACCTCCTGCGCGAGCAGCTCCTGTTCGCGAAGGAGCGGGGCGGCGCCGGAGCAGAGGAGCTCGAGCGCTTCGGTTCCGAGCTCGAGCTCATCCTCGAGGCGATCGCCGGGGGCGAGGAGCTCGACTCCGAGGGCACGCCGCCCGAGCTCGCCGCCTTCATTCCCGCGCGCGCCTGGCTCGCGAGCCACCTCGGCCGCGACCCGCTGCCGTTCCTGAAGGAGGTCCGCTGCCCGATCCTGATCCTGCAGGGCGAGAAGGACGTGCAGGTCTCGGCCGAGCGCGACGCGCCGAGGCTCGTGGCCGCGCTCGACGATGCGAAGCATCCGGATCACGAGCTGAAGCTCTTCCCGACCCTCGATCACCTCTTCAAGAAGGCCGGCGACCCGCCGAGCGAGCTCGACTACCTGAAGTCGCGCCCGGTGGATCCTGGATTCCTGGACGCCCTGGTCGCGTGGCTGCGCGCGCGCTTGATGAAGTGAGAGGGTCGCTCACCTTGCTCGTGCTCCTGCTCGCGGGCTGCCGAACTGCACCGACCGACGCGTCCCGCGGAGCGAACGAGCTCGATCTCGGACACGGTATCGCCCTGATCCGCCAGGGCGAGCTCGACGGCGGCATCGATCTGCTGCGAGCGGAGCTCCAGGGCACGGTGGGGGACTCCGCCTCGCGATCCGAAGCCCACCGCTGGATCGGCCACGCACGGACCCTCCGCGGCGACCCCGAAGGTGCCCTGGAGGAGTATCGCGCGGCGCTCGAGCTCGCGCCCTCCGACGCTTGGCTGCACTATGCCTGCGGCGTTTCCTGGAATGAGATGGGGGAGCTCGAGCTCGCCGTCGCGTGCTTCACGCACGCCCTCGAGCTCGATCCGCGACACGTCAAGTCCCTGCAGTGGCGCGGCGAATCCTGCGCGAACCTGGGCGACTGGTGCGCGGCCGTCGGGGACTACGGGCGTGCCGTGGAGTGCATCGAGAGTGCGGACGAGGAGACTCTCGCGAGCTGGGGCGAAACGCGGCGCACGCTCCTCATCCGGACGCTGGAGTTGCGTGCCGATGCGCTCGAGGCGCTGGGTGAGCGGGAGGCGGCAGCGCGCGATCGCGGGCGGGCATCGAAGTTGGTCGGAGGCGGATGAGGAGGTGGGGGCGCTCGGGGAAGAGAGCGAGAGGAAGAGCCGGGCTGGAGCCCGGCGTTCCCGGATGAGTTGAACAAAGCGAGGCCGCCGTCCCCCTGCGGACGGCGGCCCCGTGGGTCGCGACTCGCGTGAAGAACGCGCGTTTCGCGCCGTGCGGCTACTCGCGGTTCGCCAGCGGCTGGGCGAGCGGGGCGAGATCCACGAGCTCCTCGCTGGCGAGCTGCTGGCGCGCCTCTTGCTCGTAGTCGGTGGCGTGTTCCTCGCTCGCGAAGAGGTCGAGCGCGGCCTCCTGCTTGCCCTTGATCTGGTCGAGGCGCGAGGTGATCTGGTCCAGGCTGATGGCCTCGTAGCGGCTGCATTCGGCGATCGTCTGGTTGCGCTTCTCGAGCAGCTCGAGCAGGCGATCGTTGCGCGCGATGGAGTCGATCTGGCGGTTCAGGCCCACGACCTGCGCGCGGAACTCGGTCTGCTCGCCCTGCAGCTTGACCAGCAGCTCCTCCAGGCGCACGGCCTGCTTCTCGAGGTAGCCGAGGTCGTGGTGGGCGTCGGAGGCGCGGCCGGCATAGGCGGAGCGCGTGGCGCGCACGCGCTGGAGCTGGGTGTGGGCGCTGTCGGGCGTGTAGGTCTCGCCGTCGAGGCGCACGCTCTGGAGGCGCGCGCCGACGAGCTGCGTGCCGGATCCGCTCGCGACCTGAGCCGCGACCTGCGTACCCATGCGCTCGAGGTCGCGCTCGGCCAGCGACACGACGCGCTCGGACACTGCCACCTCCTGCTCGAGCTGCTTGATCTCGTGGCGGATCTCGGCCAGGTCGCCCTGCACCTGGGCGATGCGCTCGGGGTACTCGCGCTCGAGCTCGCGCAGCTGCGAGCGCATCAGGGACGGGTTGTCGAGGTGCTTGTCGATCGACTCCAGCAGGTTGTCCTGGAGCTCGTGCACCACGGCCTGGGTGCGGTGCTTGCCCATCAGGGCGTAGGCGCCGGCCCCGGCCATGCCGACGAGGACGGTGGAGACGACGGCGAGTTTGAGGGTCTTGCCAAGGAAGGAGAACATGGGTGACTCCGTGGTTCTGGATCGGGGGACGGGGGCCCCGCTGGATCGGGGGAGCGTCGGGGAGCGCGCCGCGCTCCGACGCCACTTCCTTGGGAAAGCCCGCCGGCCTCTTGCGCCCGCCCACCAGCTTTCCACGAATAGTGGTCGCGCCCCTGGGTTAAGGGGCGCCGCCCTGCCTGCCTCTGGCACGCCCACCCTGACCGTGCTGAGCGATCCGACCACCGACTTCGTCCGCCGTCTGCGCGCGCGCGAGCCCAGCGCCTGGTTCGAGCTGTGGGAGAACTTCGGGCCGGTCCTGCGGGCCCAGCTCGGGAAGTGGGGCAAGGGCAGCATCGGGCCCGAGACGGTCAAGGACCTCTCGCAGGAGACCCTGGCGGCGCTCTCGGACGCGATCGACCGCCACGACCCCACCAAGGGGGCGCGCTTCTCGACCTGGCTGCTCGCCATCGCGCACCACAGCTTCTGCGGCGAGATGGACCGCCGCACGGCGGTCAAGCGCGGGTCGGGGAAGCGCGCACAGTCCCTGGACGACGACCTGCCGCACGCGAGCCACGATCCGACCCCCGACGCGCACTACGAGCAATCCGTGTTCGACGCCAAGGTCGCAGCGGCCCTGCGCGCGGCGGAGCGCGAGAGCGGCTTCCAGGACTTCGCGGTGTTCCGCGCGCGTGTGCTCGAGGGGCGGAGCGGCAAGCATGTGGCCGAGGCCCTGGCGACCTCCGAGGCGACCGTCAGCCGGCGCGTGGCCGCGGTGCGCCAGCGCGTGCGCGTGCGCCTGGTCGAGACCTTCGCCAAGTACTCGTTCTCGAGCGAGGAGCAGGCCGAGCTCGGGCGCAACGGGCTCGAGCTGAATCCCAACAAGGGCGAGGACGCGGCCTTCGACGCGGCCGTGGCCGAAGTCGTGCACCGCATCCACCTGCGAGCTCCCGCTCCCGTTCTCCCGAACGAGACCGGCGCGCCCGAGCCCCGACCCGGGTCCCTGGGGCAGGTGGTGCGCTCGTTCCTCCCCTTCCGCACCGATCCCGCGTCGCGCGAGGCCCCGCGATGAGCGTCCTGTCCGTCGGAGCCGTGATCCTGACCACGATCGCCGGCCTCTTCGTCCTTGGCGTCCTGGCCGGAGTGCTGTGGCTGCTCTGGAAGGTCCTGCGAGGCGTGTTCTGGCTGCTCGGCCGCGCGCTGGGCCTCGTCAAGAACGAGGTGGTGGACACGCTGCACACCGTGGGCGCGCTGGTGACGGCGCTCGCCACTGTCCCGCTCGCGGCCGTGAACTTCACCATCCTGCGCTTCGGCGCCGGCCGGCACTACGCGCGCGCCTTCGTGGATGAACTGAAGGGCGTGGGCGTCGGCGTGTGGCGTGTGGCGCTCGGCAACCCGCTGCGCTTCGTGGGCCTCGGCGCGGTGGTCGATCGAGCCGAGCAGCGCCTGCCCGATGTGATGGAGCGGGCGCCGCGCGCGCGGCGGGCGCGGCGCGCGAACTTCGACGGCTACGACGTGGTGGGGACCCTGCCCTCGGGCGGCTCGGGCGCGCAGCTCTTCGTCGCGCGCCCAAAGGCCGCCACCCACAAGCGCTTCCTGAAGGCGGGCCGTGCGCTGCCGAGCGAGGTGGTGATCAAGTCCTTCGCGCTGGAAGCCGGCTCGACCCTGCCGCAGATCGTGCGCGAGAGCCGCGCGCTGGAGGCCGCGAGCAAGCTGGGTCTCGTGTGCGAGCACCAGCTCTCGAACGACCACTTCTTCTACGTGATGCCCTACGTGAAGGGCGAGGACCTCGAGCGCGTCATCCGCGCCTTGCACGCGCGCGGCACGACCGAGGGGCTGGCCGACGCGGAGCTCGGGCTCGCGCTCGGCTACGCGATCGACCTCCTGGACGCGCTGCAGCGCTTCCACTCGGGCGGCCTCTGGCACAAGGACGTCAAGCCCGCCAACGTCATCGTTGCCAGCGGCCGCGCGCACCTGGTCGACTTCGGCCTGGTGACGCCGCTCGCCTCGGCGCTGACGCTGACCACGCACGGCACCGAGTACTACCGCGACCCCGAGATGGTGCGCCTCGCCATGCAGGGCGTGAAGGTGCACGAGGTCGACGGCGTGCGCTTCGACGTCTACAGCGCGGGCGCGGTGCTCTACTCGTTGATCGAGAACAGCTTCCCGGCCCACGGCAACCTCTCGCGCCTCGGCAAGCGCTGCCCCGAAGCGTTGCGCTGGATCGTGCAGCGCGCCATGGCCGAGATGAGCTCGCGCTATCCGAGCGCGGCCGAGATGCGCGCCGATCTCGCGGTCCTGGCGGCCGCGCGCGACCCGTTCGATGTGCGTCCGGCGGATCTGCCCTCGTTCCAGCGCGCCGGCGCTCCGGCGAGCCCGGCCAGAGCTCCCGAGCCCGGCTTCGCACCGTTCCCCGCCATGCCCGCTGCGGCCGGGGCGTCACACGAGCCCTTCGCTGCCCGTCCGGCCTCGTTTCACCCCGTGAGCGAGCGCTTCCGCCCGCACCGGCGCCGGCGCTTCACTCCCGCGCTGGCCTTTGCCGCTGGCTTGTTCGGTCTCGTCTTCCTGGCGAACGGCATGTTCCTGCGGGCCGCACGGGGTCGCGCCCACGACGTCGCCGCGTTCGAGACCCGCGCGCGCTCCGTCTCGGGCCCCAAGCACCCCTGGTCGAGCCTCTCCGCGCGCGAGCGCAAGCTCGTCGAGCTCGCCGAGGGGGTGGCCGAGGACCTGGGCGGCAAGGAGGGCGAGGGCTCGCCCGCGGCCAGCGCCGAGCTCTCCCCGCCCTCGACCTCGAGCAAGGAGGAAGCCGTTGCCTCCGCGCCGCCGGTCGAGCCCGAGGCCGGTGTGTTCCCGCCGCACGGCCGGGTGCTCGTACTCGACGACCTGACCACGAGCGTCGACGCGCGCGTGCTCGCGCTGCTCCGCACCCGGCTCGGCGAGCGCGGATACACCGTGGTCGGCCAGGGGGCCGACGAGGCCGCGGCGGTCGAGCTCCTCGCCGGCGCGCGGCATGCCCTGGGTCTGGGCCGCGCCGAGGAACCCGAGACCCAAGGGAACCTGCAGCGCTTCCTCGACCGGACGGCCGATCTCGACGCCCTGATCCTGGTTTCGCGTAGCGATCAGGAGTCCGAGCACCTCTACCGGGTGTTCGTGAGGTCTCCCGCGCTCGCTCCGCCCGCGGGCGTGCCGCGCTGATCAGGGCAGGATCCCGCGCTCGACGAGGAAGCGCGCCAGCTCAGCTGCCGCGAGCTCGTTCCCGAGCGCGCTCGGGTGCATGCCGTTCAGGAAGAGATCGGTCTCGGCCAGGCCGCGCGCGCGCTGCGCGGAGAGCAGGGAAGGCAGGAGGTCCAGGTAGGGGAGTCCGCGCGCGCGCGAGAAGTCGTCGAGGATCCGCTGGGGAGCCGCGGGCACGGGCTCGCGCAACTGGATCGCGAATGGGAACGCGACCAGCACGAGCAGAACCGGGCGGGCCCGACACCAGGCGAGGATCCCCTCGAGCTCGAGCAGGGTCCGTTCCCAGGCCTCCTGCACCGGAGCCGAGTCGGGTTGGAGGATCACGTGGTAGGGCGTCAGGCGGTTCCGGTGCGCCTGCGCTTCCGAGGAGTCGCCCGCGAGCGCTCTCCGGAAACCGTGCTCGCGCAACGCGAGGTAGATCCCGCACTCCGCCAGCCACGCCGGCATTCCTTCCGGGCGGGAGTAGACGAGCTGGGGGACCAGCGCATCGCCGGCGAGTCCGGAGACGTCGTTCAGCACGAATCCCAGCACGACCAGGTCGGGCAGCCAGCGCGCGCCATCGCATTCGAGGAAGAGACGCTCCTGGCGCGTCGACCAGCCTGAAACGGCGGCGTTGAGGCACTCGATGACCCGACCGGCGGGCGCGGAGAGCTCGCGCTCGAGCCGGGCGGTGAAGGTGTCGGAGTCATCTTCGAGCATCAGCCCGAAGACCACCGAGTCGCCCAGCACGAGCAGGCGCCGCACGCCGGCGGCCTTCGCGAGGTCGCGCTCCGGGCCGCGCATTCCGTGTGCATTGATGCGCACGCGGGCGCCCCAGTAGGTGTCTTCGGTCGACGGGCGGTGCTTCCACCCGAGCTCTGGATCCGGCTGGAAGAGCGTGGTCAGCCGCTCGACGAACGGTCGCGCGGCGCGCTCGAGCACGGTGAGCGGGAGCAGGCCGGCGATGGATGCGAGCAAGGCGCGCGTGACCCAGCGCGGAGGTCGGCGGGACGGTCGCGAACGCAGGAGGAGAACCCCGGCCGCGAGCAGCGCGGCGGCGCCCAGTCCGAAGACGGCCCGCGACTTCGCCGTCTCCGTCAGCGCTTCGCTCGAGAGCGGGGTGCGGAAGTGGAAGCGGGCGACGATGCCCGGATCGGCGAGCAGCGCCAGCACGAGCAGGAAGGCCCCGCTGGCGAGCAGGAACTTGCCCAGGGCTACGGCGTGCTCGGAGGGTTCCCGGGACTCCATGGGGGCTCCATGACGGCCGCGCGACGTCAAGGTAGCACTCCGTGCCCCGCGCCACCCGGAGGAGCGTTCGGGGGTTCGATGAGCGCCTCGCCCGACGTTCTCCGTCCTCTGCCCCATCGCTACCAACCGCCTCCTCGCGATATCCTCTCGGGCGCGATGCAAATCCAGATCTTCGCACAAGGGATCGACGTGCCGGACCCGTTGCGGGCCTACGTCGAGCGGAACCTGAACGAGGTCCTCCAGCACCACGTCGAGCGCCTGACGCGCGTCGAGGTGCACCTGAAGGACCTGAACTCCGCCAAGAAGAACGGAGTCGACAAGCACTGCCTGCTCGAAGCCAAACCGCGCGGCATGGATCCGATCGCCGCCGAGCACGATGCGCCCCACTTCAAGGACGCCGTCCACCACGCGGCCCTGAAGCTCGAGCGCGCGCTCCAGCACCGCATCGACAAGCGCAAGGAACGCTGACACTCGAACCGGGGCAACGCGAGGGATGAGTCCTCTCGAGCGTCTCGCCCTGCTCGGCATTCTCCTGCTCGCCCTCGGTCTGCGCCTGACGGGCATCTCCTTCGGCCTGGACCTGGACGAGTCCGCTCGCGTGTTCCTCGGGGGACACAAGGACGAGCGCGGCATGGCGCTGGACGTCCAGGCGGGTTTTCTGCGCGGCGACCTGCATCCGCGCAGCTACCTCTTCCGCGGGCCGGGGGGCTTCGTGCTGTTCGGCGCGGCGGATGCGGTGGTGGTGGCCGGCCAGACGCTGCTGCGCGAGCAGAGCTGGAACGACGTGCTCGCGGACCTGGAGCGCAACCCGTCCTTGGTGCACCTCGTGCACCGCTCGCTCTCGGCGCTCGCCGGCGTGCTCTCGGTCCTGATGCTCTTCACGATCCTGCGCCGCGAGTTCGACGTGCAGAGCGCGCTGGCGGCGAGCCTGTTCCTCTCGACCTCCTACCTGCACGTCCGCAGCTCGCAGTTCGGCGCGGTGGACGTGCTCTGGGGCCTGGCGATGCTGGCGAGCCTGGACCAGATGCTGCGCCTGATCCGCGATCCGCGCCCCGGTCGCTACGTCTGGAGCGGGCTCCTGATCGGCGTCACCACCTCGATCAAGTACTTCGGGGCCCTGCTGGTTCCGCCGCTCCTCGTCGCGCACGTCCTGGCGCGCGCCGAGGCACGACGGGGAGCGCATCCTCCACCCGGCCACGCGCGCGCGCTGCTCGCCCTGGCCGTCTGTCCGCTGGGGTTCTTGCTCCTCTTTCCCGGCGTGTTCGTGGCGGCGAGCGACTTCGTCGGCCACCTGCGGCACGATCTGGAGCTCCTGGCTCCGCGCGCGGAGCTCGGCACCCCGCTGCGCGGGCTCGTCCACCATCTGCGCTACACGTTCGCGATCGGCCTCGGAGAGCCGGTGTTCGTGCTCGCGCTGGCCGGCCTGGTGCTCGCCTGGCGGCGCGGATCCGCCGGACGCTTCCTGGTGCTGTCGCTGCTCCTGCTCGCGCCCACTCCGTTCCTCTCGCGCATCCCGATCCTGCGCTACGGGCTCGCCCTGCTCGTGTGGCTCGCTGCTCCGGCGGGGATCGCCCTGGCGGCCTGGCTGCGGCGCATGCCGCGCTCACTGGCAGGCATCGCGATCGTTCTGGTCGTCGCTCCGTCCCTGGTGCGCTCCCTGGCGAGCGATCGCCTGCTCCTCGGGCGCGACACGCGCGACGAGATGCTGGCGCTCCTCGCCCAGCGCGCCGAGCCGGCGGCGCAGGTTCTGGCTTTCGGTCACCTCGACGCCCTGCCCAAGTACGGCCGGGCCTCGCTCTACCGGCACTACCTCCTCTCGTGGGGCGCGGGGAAGCTCGACATCGCCGATGTCCTGGCGGATCCGCCGCAGGCGATCCTGCTCGACCTCTCGGACTCCAGCCTCCGCATTCCCGGCCGGGACGAGCTCCTGTCCCTGATCCAGAGCCGCTACCGCGAGGTCAGACGGCTCACCGACCACTTCGAGCCGGGGCCCATGCTCCAGGACAAGGTGCTCGCACCCGGCCTGTTCGTCCCCTACGCGCGCCCCTGGAGCATGACCCGCCCCGGCCCTCCGCTCGTGCTCTACGAGCGCGCCGACGAATGACGAAGGGCCTGCAGGCCGTCGGCGAGTCACGAGCTCGAGTCAGTCATCCGGCCCGCCACGCGCTCGATCCAATCGTCGTCGGGGTGCTCTTCCTCGTGGATTGAGCGCTCGAAGTCCTTGGCGGCGCGACGGCAGGCGAGGCGCGCGAGGTCGAGCTCGTGCGCCGCCAGCGAGCCGCGTGCATGACTGGCGCCGGCGCGCGACAGGACGCTGGCCGAAACGAACAGCGCGGCCGCCATGTCGGCCAGGCGGTGCAGCGTGAACTGGGCCTCGCGCACGCGCTCGCCGTGTCGCTCGAGCGCCAGCCGGCAGCGCTCCGCGAAGCGCGGCACGAGCGTCTCGAGCTCAGCGCCTTCGGCCGCGAGCGCGGCCGGTAGGCCAACGAGCCGCGCCGGGCCGCTCGCGGGCGCGAGCTCGCCGCGCGCGAGCGAGCGCAGGCCCTGGAACGCGAGCATCATGCGTAGCACCTGGTTCGTGCCCTCGAAGATCATGTTGATGCGCGCGTCGCGCAGGATGCGCTCGTACGGGTACTCGCGCATGAAGCCCGTGCCGCCCGTGACCTGCAGCGCGTCGTTCGCGATCTGCCACAGGCGCTCGGTCGCGTGCAGCTTGCAGCAGGCGGCCTCCAGCATCGTCTCGCGCTTCTTGTCCATCAGCCCGGCCGTGAGGTAGGTCGAGGCCTCCATCGCGAAGAGGTCCGCCTCCATGCCGGCGAGCAGTTCTTGCACCATCCCGAACTGGGCGATCGGCCGGCCGAACTGGATTCGTTCGCGCGCGTGTTTCACGGCCAGGTCACGGGCCAGCTTCGCCTGCCCGATGCAGCAGGCGGCGAGACCGTGGCGGCCGGAGTTGAGCACGTTCAGCGCGACCTTGAAGCCCTCGCCGCGCGGCCCGATCAACGCCTCGCCCGGCACGACCACGTCCTCCAGCGCGACCTCTGTGGTCGACGAGCCGCACAGGCCCATCTTGTCCTCGGGTTTGCCGGTCGAGAGCCCCTTGCGCTCGCGCTCGACCCAGAAGGCCGAGATCGGCCACTCGTGTGGCTTCGCCCCCGGCCGGGCCGGATCGCTCGTGCGCGCAAAGACCGTGAAGCCGTTGGCGATGCCGCCGTTCGTGATCCAGATCTTGCGCCCGTTCAGCTTCCACGAGCCGTCCGGGAGCGGCTCGGCGCGCGTCGCGAGCGCGGCCGCGTCGGAGCCGGCGCCGGCCTCGGTCAGCGCGAAGGCCGCGATGCGCTCGCCGCTCGCGAGCCTCGGCAGCCACTGCGCCTTCTGCTGCGGCGTGCCGTAGAGCACCAGCGCCTTCATGCCGATCCCGAGCTGCGCGCCGAGCACGGTCACGGTCGAGGCGCAGCGCTGCGCCACCGTCTCCATCACGCGCGCGTAGGTCACCTGGCCCTGGCCCGCGCCGCCGTACTCCTCGGGGATCGTCAGTCCGAAGAGGCCGAGCTCGCTCAGGCCGTCGACGATCTCCTGCGGGATGCGCTTCGCGTGGTCGATCTTCTCCGGGTCGATCGCCTGCGCGGCCCATTCCGCCACGCTGGCGACGATGGCCTCGGTGGTCTCGGCGGCTTCGGGTTCCTGGTGCGGGTAGGGGAAGATCGCCGCGGACTCGAGGCGGCCCGCGAACAGGCCGCGCACGAAGCCAGCGTTACCCATGGAACGTCTTGCCCGCGTGCGCGAGCTCCAGCAGGTACGGCGCCGGCTCGTAGCGGCCGAGGCGCTCGCCCTCGCCCTGGATCGCGGCGCGCAGTTTCTGCAGGTGCTCGACGACCATTCCGAGCCCGCACGCGTCGGCGTAGCGCAGCACGCCGCCGCGGAAGGGAGCGAAGCCCGTGCCGAAGACCGTGGCGAGGTCGAGCGCGCGCGGGCCCTCGACCACTGCTTCGGAGAGACAGCGCGCGGCCTCGTTGGCCATCGCCAGGACGCAACGCTCGACGATCTCCTGCGCGTTCATGGCGCGCGTCGCCGCGCGCGAGAGGCGTGCGTTGACGCCGTCCTTCTCGGGCCTGCCACCCATGCCCGCACGCCAGGCGAACAGCCCCTTGCCGGTCTTCTTGCCGAGCTCCTTGGCCTCGAGCAACGGCTTCAAGAGCTGCGTCGCGCGCATGCGCTCGCCGTAGGCCCGTTCGAGCGACGCGCCGGCGTGCGCGGCGATGTCGAGCCCGACTTCGTCCACCAGCTCGCACGGCCCCATCGGCATGCCGAAGGCGACCAGCGCGCGGTCGATCGCGTTCGGGTCCACGCCCGCGCCGACCAGGCGCAGCGCCTCGTCCAGGTACGGCCCCAGCACGCGATTGACCAGGAACCCGGCCACGTCCTTGGTGATCACGGGCGTCTTGCCGAGGTCGAGCGCCAGACGCGCGGTGCGCCGCACGACCTCCTCCGAGGTGCGCGGCCCGCGCACGATCTCGACCAGCGGCATCTTGCGCGGCGGGTTGAAGAAGTGCATCCCCACCACGCGTGCGGGGTTCGGCAGGCCTTCGGCGATCGCGTCGACCGAGAGCGAGCTCGTGTTCGTGGCCAGGATGGCCTCGTCGCCCATCTCGGCCGCGAGCTCACGGAAGACGGCGCGCTTGACCTCGAGCTTCTCGGCCACGGCCTCGATCACGATCTGGCAGCGCGCGAAGCCGCGCGCCTCGGTCGTGGCCGCCAAGCGGTCCAGCGCCGCGGCGGCCTCGTGCGGCGCGAGTTGCTTGCGCTTCTTCTTCTTGTCGATCTCGGCCTGGTGCGCGACCAGCGCGGCGTCGAGCTGCTTCCGGTCGAGGTCGCGCAAGCGCACCGCGAGCCCCTTCTCGGCCATCAGCCCGGCGATCCCGCCGCCCATGATCCCGGCCCCGACCACGGCCGCGCGCTCGATCGGCGCGGCCTTCTTACCGTCCGGCAGGCTGCCGCTCTTCTTGGCTTCCTCGGAGAGCTGGAAGAGCCCGAGCAGGCTGCGCGCCACGTCGCCGAGCGCGAGCGGGCGCACGGCCTCCGCCTCGGCCGCCAGGCCCTGCTCGAGATTCCGCCGTGGCGCGCTCGCGACCAGCGGGATGACCGCCAGCGGCGCCGGGTAATTGCCACGCGTCTCGCGCATCACTTGCTCGCGCGCCTTGCGCGCCACGAAGCGCGTCACCAGCGGGTTGCGATCGATCAACACTTTGCGCATCCCGGCGCGCCCGCGGTACGGACAGCCGAGCCGCCCCAGGGCGATCTCGCTCGCGACCCGCACCATGTACTCGGGCGGTGCGAGGCGATCCACGAGCCCCATCATGAGCGCCTGGCGCGGCACGTGGAGCTTGCCCGTCAGGATCGCCCCGAGCGCCGCCGCCACGCCGATGCGCCGCGGGAGTCGCTGCGACCCGCCCCAGGCCGGGATGATCCCGAGCAACACCTCCGGCAGCCCGATGCGGCTCTTCGGATGGTCCGCGAGCACGATGCGATCGCAGGCGAGCGCGATCTCGCACGCGCCGCCCGGCACCGGCCCGCCGACGGCTGCCACGACGAACACGCGCCCGCCGCCGCCGCGCGACAGCTTGTGGATGCGCTGGAAGAGCGCCTGCCCGGAGCGCGCGAACTTGTTCGCGAGCTCGGGATCCGAGATGCGCGCGATCGTCTCGACGTCCGCCCCGGCCGCGAAGGAGAGCGGCTCGCGGCCCGTGATCACGAGGCCGCGCAGGCCCGCGTCCTTCGCCAGCTCCTCGATCGCGCCCTCGAGGTCGCGCAGGAGCGGGATGTCGAACACTGCCATCTTCCTGTGCGGCGGATCCAGCACGACCCGCGCGAGCCCGGCCTCCGGCCGCTCGATGCGCACGCAACTCCCGCTGGCCGGCGCATCCGGCGGCAGGGGCAGTCCTTTGAAGTCGATCATGGGGAAGCCTTGCTCATCCAGGGGGGATGGACAGCTTCGGCCTGAATGGGCCCAGGACTCCAGGATCTTCTTTCT
>Ga0247727_10008912_pt1 | contig 18433 bp, 20 predicted proteins | sample WisWelCaveWW1625_FD_202498 | JGI IMG/M metagenome (GOLD analysis project Ga0247727, IMG submission 202498) | Biofilm microbial communities from Wishing Well Cave, Virginia, United States - WW16-25 | ecosystem: Environmental > Aquatic > Deep subsurface > Groundwater > Cave microbial mat | place... | reverse complement strand
GATGCGCGAGGATTTAATTCCAAGGCCTTCTGTTGAGATTGCAAAGCTGCTTGTATTTGACCCATTTGTCTTAAAGTCACGCCTCGATTATACCATGTCTTTTCTTCTTCTGGATCCAAAACTATCGGTCTATTAAGATCAAAGTTGAGATCGCGGTGAATGTTTCTTTTAGCATCAAGTGCCTTATCGTAACAAGCCAAAGCTTCTTTTAACTTTGCATTTGGCATTAGCTGCTCAGGAGACATATACGGAATCGTTCCTGCAAGCCCAGACTGCTCAACTGCATGACTAGTTTCTGATTGTCCTTCATTATTTGATAATGTTAAGCTATCAAAGAATGATTTCGCCAAACCGAAGTCGGTAATTTTAAGAATATTGTCAGAGGTGATCAAAATATTTTCTGGTTTGATGTCTCTATGAAGCATCCCTTTACGTCCATCACCTAATTCCCTCTGAGCCACATACATCATACCTGTGCAAAATTGAATGCCAAAATCGAGTATTTGCAGAAGATTCAATTTTTCTGATGCAATCCAGGATCTGAGAACTTTACCTTCTACGTACTCCATCAACACATAAGGTCTGCCACCTATTTGTTCTACTGTAAAAGCTGTCACTATGTTGGGATGTGTCCCGAGTTTGACCCATGTTTCAGCTTCGAGAAAAAATTGGCTAATCATTATGGGATGAAACAGAAATTGGCTTTGGAAAGTTTTAAGTGCAAACATCCTGATAAATTGTCTGTCCCAAACACAATAGACAATTCCCATGCCTCCTTTGTGAATAGCACGAATCTCGAATCGCCCCAATACCACTTGTCCAATCGAAAAGTCTTTATCGGTTCTCCTGGCTTGCTGAGCTTCAACGTTTTTTCCTTCTTTTTCTAATATCATTTCGCAGATTTGAAGTTGGGCGGATGCTTGGCTATCATCGGGTTTAATTCGAAGACAGTGTCTCAAAGATTCTGCAGTTTCCTTATATTTATTTTGCATAAAGAAAATTTCTGCTTTATTCCTCCACGCTTTGTAATAATTAGGATCGATCGCTAAACTCTTATCATAACATTCCATCGCTATAGTGTGGTTTTCTTGTTTGTAATAGCACCAACCCATTCCATTCCAGCAGATGGCGGATTGAGGGTGATAAGTAACTGTCAGTTTACAAACTCGCAATGCCATCCCGCCCCACCAACACATTCTCCGGCTTCAGGTCACGGTGAACCAAGCCAGGTATTTTTGTGGTTGCGTGTTTCATGCCACGCGCAATGTGCAAGGCAAAGAGCAGAGCTTGCTCCACAGATAGCGGCTTACCAGGAATGAGCCAGGAGCGCAACGAGGCATCGCGTTTGCCTTCGGCAGCAGCAACGAGTTCGAGAACGAAAAAGACTTCTGAGCCAACATCGACTTTGAATACTTGATGACAGCGGACTATGTGTGGATGTTTGCCCAACTGCACCCAAGTCGTGCCCTCGCGCAGGAAGCGATCGCGGGCGGCACGATCAGGGAGAAGCTCAGGCCGGAAAGTTTTGAGAGCCCCTGGGCGACCGTTCCCTCCCAAAAGCATGTCGGGACGAGTTTCTGCACGATCTACGCAAAGGTAAACCAGTCCCATGCCGCCGGCAAGGCTGGGCTTTTCACGCGGGCCTTGCACCACTTCGTAGCGGTTGGCGATGAGGGTGCCGGAAGGGTAGATGGACATAAGTCAAAAAAGATAAAAAGAAAAAAAAGATAAAAAGAATTTTTATATTAGGGTCATTTTTTTGGCATTTGTGTTTTCTTTATCGATTCGCGAACCACGTCGCATAGTCTTTTATGATTTGAGAATTAGGATCGTTTTTGTCGAGAGGCTTGAGCTGATCAAGAGGATGATCATATCTCCTGCGACCGAGTCTGAGTTCGACGATTACGCCATACGAATCATCAAGCAGGGAAACGCCCTTGACGCGAACTCGATCATCATCACGCTGCGGGCCGCGAGGATGCGCCGCAGAAATCTCGGCATCAAATGGGAAGTGCATGACTTTTGCCAGATGCTCCCCCCATCTTTTAAGAGCCGTCCAGTAGTCATCCGGACTAACTCCCTCCAAAACCGCCTGAATGCGTTTGCCCTCTTCACCCAAATAAAGCCAGGCATATTTCGACTTGAGCTTTTTGACGATCTCCTCAATGTCTTTTTCCGTGTCCCTGGGATTGGCTAATTCAACCTGGTCAGATTGAAGATGCATGCGGCTCCAATCCAGGCCTTCTGTTTCACACTTTTGGATAACCCAATCTGGGGTGTTCTTCAGTGTCACGCTGTCCCAGGCAATACAAATAAGCTTGTGCTTCGCGTCGACTTCGATGACGCGGCCTTGCCAGCCTTCAATGTCAATGCCGAGGTCGGGGTCTTTTGCTCCAGATTTAACGACGACCGAATCGCCGATTTTAAGATTGATCGTAGCAGCCACTACACATTCTCCGGTTGGTTGAAGGTTGAAAGAAAACGACCAGCTTATATTGAATTTGTGGCAGTCATGCCGAATTTATAAAAAAATTTAGAGAAGAGAACCCAAAGGAAAAACACAACACAAAAGATACACGGCTTTTTATAAAAAAGCAAGTCCAATTCGATGCCGGCAACTTTGGATTTCTCAGGCAAAGCCTGCGCGCATTCGGCAATCGCCGCCATGCGCAACCAGTAACCAGTAACCAGTAACCAGTGACCAGTGATCAGTGACCAGTGACCAGAGACAGAGTTTACGTTTTACGCTTTTCCCCCATTTCTTCAAACAACGCGTCAAATTCGTCGATGCGGTTTTTCCAATCAAACATGGACGTCGATTGGGCGATTTCCGCGCGGGTTTCGTTCAGGTGGCGATACTCGCGCAGCAATCGGCGCAGCTTGCCGGCCAACTCTTCTTCGGTGGAGTACAAAAATTGTTCGTGGAATTTCTGCGGCAGGATTTCCGGATAACTCAAGCGTTTGGGCAAAAGCGGCAGGGTGTGGCAATGCATGGCTTCGAGGACGGCGAAACCGAAATTTTCCTGAATGGCGGTGGAGACGACGATATCCGACATGGCGAGATAACGGGCATAGTCGTAGACGCTTTCGATATAGCCGTATTGCCGGATGCGAGGTCCGAGCTTTTCGCGCGCGTCGATAAATTCTTTGGGATGCATCTGGAAATTTTCGCCGAGCAAGAGCAGCTCGAAATCAAAACCTTCGGCGTCGAGTTTGTACATTTGTCGGAAAAAAACCTCGGGCTGCTTGTCGAACTCCCAGCGATGATTCCACAGAATGATCGGCTTCGCGTTATTCAGCGCGGGCCGGTGCCGGAACTCCGTAAAGTCGATGCCCATGTAAATCACTTGCGAGTGCGACAGAACTTTCTGCCGCGCCTGTTCCGGCACGAACTCGGGAATGTCGTTGATGAATTGTTTCAGCGCGTAATCAAATTCCTGCAAATGATATTGCGAATTGAACAGGCAGCGGTCGGCGGCCAAAGCGGAGACCAGATTGGTAAAACCGAAATTCAACTCCGGCTTCTCGCCTTCCGGCGTCGGATAGGTGAGTTGGTTTTCGTGAAGAAATAGAATCGACGGACAGGCGAAACGCGAGAGCGCCTTGAGGTCGGCAAGATTAATGAGATCGGTGGCAATAATCAAATCGCATTGCCGCAGGGCGTCGCCGTATTCTTCAGCAATATACAAAGCGGCGCTGCGCAGGCGCCATTTCCAGAAACGCGACGGCAGCGTGATCGGCGTGAGGTCGTGGCGGCTGTATTTGCGCAGGCCGTCGAGAAAACATTTGTGCGAGCCGCCGTAAAATGATTCGACAAAAATGATGTTCACGGTTGCATCTCCTTTCACAAGCCGGAATTAAACAGAATTTTTTGGTATTCGGATTTTGCGAATCGTCCGGATTAAAACCTTTTTGTTTTTAGTCCATTACAAGTGAACTCGTTGTAAAAAAAGCAAAAACTTTCTGGCTCACGGAAATGAACTCTCACGGAAATAAAACCGATGAAAAATTTCGTAAGAGTTCCATTCCGTGCGCAATAATCTTTTGGGTTGCGGCTTGTCCGCGTTACGGTTGCTCAAAATGAATCCGGCGCGGGTGCGAATAAATCACCGCGGTGTCGCCGCGCAGGAAACCGACGAGCGTCATGCCGCTTTCGTCGGCCAGCTCGACCGCGAGCGAGGAGGCGGCGCTAATTCCAGCCATGAGCGAAATGCCGCCCAGCAAAGCTTTCTGCACCAGCTCGAAGCTCAAGCGCCCGCTGACTAATAAACCCGAATTTTCGAGCGCCGGCGACACCTGCCGCATGGCCCAACCGAGAATTTTGTCGACGGCATTGTGTCGACCAATGTCTTCGCGCAAAGCGATGATATCGCCCGTCGGTGAAAACAATGCGGCGGCATGCAGGCCGCCAGTGCTGGAAAATGTGGCTTGGTGGCAGCGCAATTTTTCCGGCAAGCTTTGCAGGATCGGAAAAAAAATTTGCCACGACGCCTTGAGAACCGGTGCTTCAATTCGCACCCGATCAATCGAAGCGCGGCCGCAAATGCCGCAGCTCGAGCCGGCAAAAATATGGCGCTGCCAGCCGGAAATTTCCATCGGCGACATCTCCGGCAATCGACAATTGACGACGTTGGGAATTTCGAGGCCTAATTCATCACGGGCGTGATCAATATCGATAGTTCCCCCAATATTTGCCGTTTGCTCTTTGCCGTTTGCTCTTTGCTTTTGGAAAATGCCTTCGGTGAGCAGGAAACCCCGTGCGAGATCGAAATCGTGGCCGGGGGTGCGCATCACCACCGCCAGCGGGATATTGTTGAGACGAATCTCCAACGGCTCTTCGACAACCAGCGCGTCGCAAATTTCTTCATAACCCTGACCATGTGCGCGCCGCACCACAAAATGCCTGACTTCCTCATTCATGCTGTTCAATGCTCCGCGTCCTCCATCAAAATAAAGCGGAAAATACGCGAATGTCAAGCGATTTTATGCATTCTTAATTTCGTCTTTATAGACAAAGCGCCGGAGAAAACTCTGTGTATCTTCGTCGGTCCAATCGCCGGCCGGCGGAGAAAGCGCTTCGTCGGGTGGCTCACGCCGCGCCGTGAGTTGATTGCCGAGCAAAGATTGTGCGGCCTGCAAAATTTGTTGCACGCTGACATTTTCGCAACTGTTTTTATCGCCGCGCACGGCGGCGAATTTTTTCCCAATCGGCTTCCATTCGAGCGGATCAGTCGGGCCGAAAATCGCGACGAGCGGCGTGCCGACGGCTGCGGCGAGATGCATCACACCGGTATCGTTGCAGATGAAAACCCGGGCTTGCGTGAGAAGCGCGGCGAGTTGGCGCAGCGAAAGCCCATGCACGACGATCGGGTCGAACGACAAACGCCGGCATAAATTGATGCCGAGTGAATTCTCGTGCGGCCCCCACGTTAAAACGATGCGCACGTTGAACTGGCGATGCAGGGCGTTGGCCAGCTCGGCGAATTTTTCCGCCGGCCAGCGGTTATGAATTTTGCCGGCGCCGGGATGCATGGCAACGACAACTTCTTTTTCGGCGACGCCGTACTGGCGCAAAAAATTGCCCGCAAAAAGTTTTTCCGGCGCGGCCAGCGTCATCACTTCGCTGCGATCATCGGTGTCAATGCCCAGATGCCGCACAATATCGAGATTGCGTTCGCTTTGCGGTTTGGCCGGAGCGAAATAGCGCGCCGTCAGATTATAAAAAAAATTCCGTTTGCAGCCGGGAAAAACGCGGTGCTCGCTGCCGAGAATGTAGCGCGCGCCGGAAAAATACGCCAGCAGATCGCTGGTCAAAGAGTGCGACACCGTGTTGAGCACGATCGTCAAATCCCAGCCGCTCCAGAGGCCGCGCAGTAAACGCCAGATTTTCGCCGGCGTCCACCACAACAATTTTTCCGGAACCACAAAAACTTCGTTGAGATACTCATTATTTTGCGCCAGCTCGGCGGTATAGGTGCGCGCCATCACCGCGATGTGGGCCTGCGGAAAAAACTGCCGCAGCGCGCGAAACACCGGCGTCGACAATAAAAAATCGCCGAGCTGGTCGTGCTGGCGAATGATTAAAATGCGGCGAATCTCATACAGGTTGATAAAATTCGGCGAGATGACGCCGCGATCGAGCCATTTCTCAAAAAGCCGCAGCCAGTTTCGTTTGAAGGCCTGTTCGATGCTGGTCCAGAATTTCAATTGGCCTTTCTCCTGTTGTTGGGTTCGAGTTTAAAAAGAGACTTCTAAGCAACTCATTGACCGGTCGCTATAATTCCACCACTTTTCGATGATTGGAAGATTTAAGCGACCGGTCAATATCTGTTGTTTGTAGAAAGAACTACGAGAGTAGTGAGTTGCTGACCGGTCGCTTAAAATTGTGGAAATGACAAAACTTTACGCACAAAAAGCGACCGGTCAGTGGTTTTCCAAATGCGTTCTGAGTTCGCGCTGAAATAAATTTTCTATTTCGTCAATCATGCGCTGGTGTGTAAATTTCTCCAACACGCGTTGGCGCGCGGCTTTGCCGAATTTTTCTCGCAGCGAGGAATCGCGCAGCAATTTGATCGCGCGTTCGGCGAGCGCTTCGGCGTCGCCGGGCGGCACGATGTAACCGGTTTGGCCGTCGACGATAATTTCCGGCATGCTGCTCGTGTCGGTGCTGATCGCGGGCTTGCCGGCGGCCATCGCTTCAATGAGCACGATGCCGAAGCCTTCCCAGAATGACGGGAGCAACAAAATATCGATCGCCTGCATGACGCCGGCGATGTCATCCAAAAAACCGGGAAGTAAAACGGCGTCGCCCCAGTTGTGTTTTTTTACTTCGTCGGCGATGCTTTCGCGTAAAGGGCCTTGCCCGACGAAGACGAGACGGGTTTGCGGCAACTCGCGTTTAATCCGTTGAAACGCCGCGAGCAGAACTCGAATGCCCTTGCGCTCGTCGAGTTGTCCGACAAAACCGAGCAACGGTTCATCAGACTTGACTCCCCATTCCGCGCGAAAGTTGCATGCGCTCGGTTGCGCAAAAGGTTCTGCATCAATGCCGTGGTAAATCACTTCGATGCGTTCAGCGTCAAGCCACGGCGCATGGCGGAGCAGTGCGCGTTTGGTCGCCTGTGAATTGGCCATAATGCGCGTCGCCAGCACGTTATAGGCGAAACGATAGCGCCAGCGATTCTTCAGCGGATAATCGATGCAGCGACTCGGGAAGACAACGGGAACCCCCGCCAGCTTTGCGGCCAAACCGCCGAGGCGCAATTCTTTGTCCATATTGGTGAGCACAACGTCGATGCGCTCGCGCTTCATGAATCGCGCCAGCTTGAAAATTGTGCGCGGATTAAAATCACCGCCAAATTTGACGAACGCGACCGCAATGCCCTGCGCGACGGCGCGCTTTCCAACTTCCGTTTCGGGCCGGCAACAGAGCCAGACGTGATGGCCGCGTTCCTGCAACGCGCGCAACGTGCGCAGCATCCAGATTTCGCCGCCGCCGAACATGTTAATGCTATTGATGAAGAGGAGGCGCATGGTCTGGATGCTGGTTGCTTGATGCTGGTTGTTGGCGATTCGTTGTCGAATTCAGTAACTCATGAATTTTTCTCACGACTTGCCGGGCATCGTGCATTTGTTCCACCCACTCTCGTCCATAATTGCGCAAACGTCGACGCTCTTGCGGGTGACGGCACAATCTCGTCAACTGTTCGCCTAAATTTGTCGCGTTCACTTCGACGAAAGGATGGTCGGGATATTTTTCCGCAAAGCCGGCTTCAAGCCCGGTGCAGGTGCAAATTCCCATCGCCAGCGCTTCGATGGCGTTGATGCCGTAACCGAGCTCGCTGAGCTGATCAATAAATATATCACAGCGGGCTTTGCGGCGCAGGGCTTCCTGATGCGGCAGGCCTTCGATGAGTTCGAAGGCGATGGGAAATTCGTTCCGCAGGCTTTGCACGACGGCAATGATCGTGTCGCTCCCTTTCGCCGCGCGATTGGTGGGCGCGTGGCCGATGATGAGGCGCGATTCATCACGAGGCGGCGCGAGCGAGAAACGACGCAGATCGAGCGGGAAGAAAACATGCTGCAAGCACGGATGCAAGGCGAGATGGTCAAATTCGAGCGTGACATTCAAATCGGCCAGCCGATCAATTTCCGGAATAACGCCGCGCGTGCGCAGATCGGAGCCGGTGTAAAGACAAATAATCGGCTTGCCGCGTTTTTTTAATTCGCGCACGATGCGACCGTCGCGAAAAAATTCCAACCCGCCTTCCAGTTGATAAAGATCAAAGTTCCAAAAATCAATTTCCGCAAGCGCCCGCGCGATTTTTCTTTGCCAAACCCTCTCGCGGAATTTGACCAGCCATTTTTCCGGCCATGAGTGCGACGTCCATGTCGGCGGAATCTGCGCCGGTATTTTACGGCGATTGGTGACCTGCAAACGCGCCGGATTGGAAAACAATTTTTTGGCCCACCGTGTGCCGGCAAAATTTAGAAACGGCAAATCGAGACAGATATCTTCTTCATACTCGCGCGGATCGCGCCCGAGTGTGATCAAACGGCTGGCAAATCCCAATTCTCTTTCGGCGCGAACGAGGGTGATGGGCACGCCGGAGGTATTGAACGGCGCGAGATGGAGGATGCGGCGGATGGGGGGCATGATAGGATTGAATACAACAGCAGCACACTTTTGCCAAGGCATCGATTATTCGCCAGCAAGCCGCAGGGTATGAGCATAGACTTTCTTGCTAACCCAAAACCCTGCTTTCGCAATGATGTCATCAAGCAAGATTTTAACAGAAGGAATAAATCCATTGTGTTTGGCGGCAAGCAGTACACCTAAAAGTCCTGTAAACTTAAGCCCCAAACGTGATGCAACGACCCGACCGCGACTTTCGTCCAGCAGAAGTAAATCCGCCTTTAACAGAGGCCAAGTTAATTATCGGCGAAGTGTTACTAACTACGATCATAACTGGCCCATTTCATGTAACGTCTTTATGTCAGCATCAAGATCTTCCACATCATAATGGATTGGTATTTGCCGGCTGGCTAATATGTGCTGGAATTGCAATTGGGTCATTCCTGCCAATTCGCTTGCCTGCCCAAGCGTCAGTTTGTCCTTCTGGAAAAGCAAAACTGCAATTTCCTGCATCAACTCGCTTCTCGACATGCGTGTTGTGTGCAGGACGTCGTCGGAAATGACTACGCTCATTTTAGTTGCTCCTTCAATTAAAAACAGGTGCGCACTTCTCGATACAACACCGCTTCAAATTACTATCTGTCAATTTCAAAAGCAAGCAGAAATTCCAGCAAGGCGTAATGCGGATGAAAATGTAGCGCCCCGCTCACGGGGCAGACAAGATGTCTGCGCTACCTCCCCTCACTGAGGAAGTACGCGAGACGACACGCCAAGCTACAAATTCGAGAGATATTTATCCGGAGAAAAATAAATATCAAGAAAGGTCGAGACGAAAATATTTTCAATATTGGAATTCAACAAAACCACAATGCCCAAATCATGCTCCGGCAGAAAAGCGATTTGCGAAACATAGCCGCGCACGCCGCCGCTGTGAAAAACCAATTTTGTGTCGGCGTAATCGAAGATGCGCCAGCCGAGGCCGTAATAAGCGTGCCGGGCGCGCCCATTCCAGTGATAGCGTCGCAGCTCGCGCCGCGTTTTGATCACGGGCGCGGTCACGTCTCCAATAACTTTCGAGGAGACGATGTCCGGTCTGCCGCCGAGCAACACCTGCACCCACTTCGCCATATCTAAAATGCTCGCATTGACGCCGGCCGCGGGGGCAACGGCGTAATAGCTTTCCGTCACCTCGGTGAGCGTCCATTTGCCGCGACGCCGCATGTGCGGCGAGGCGTGATTGCTATTGATGAGCAAAGCTTCGAGCGTCAACGAGGCATCCGTCATTTTCAAAGGCGTAAACAGGCGCGATTGCACCAGTTGCTGATAATCCAAACCCGTCGCCGACTTGATGACGTCGCCGATCAAACTGTAAATCACATTTTGATAATTGTAATTCTGCCCCACCGGCCAAACGCACGGTGCGGTTTTGAGCTGATCGATAATCATTGGAAAGGGAACATCGGCTTCCACGAGATTATCGTACGAATGCGAGGGCAAACCGGACGCATGGCTCAAAATGTGGCGGATCGTGAGATTTTGCGTGTGCGCCTCATTTTTTAGCGCGAACGCCGGCAGGTGCTTGATGATTTTATCGTCCCAATTCAACACGCCGTCCTGCACCAGCAATCCGGCGAGAACCGCGGCAAAACCTTTGGAGAGTGAGGCGATCCGAAATGTGGTATGGAGCGTAATCGGCTCGAAGCGGCCCAGCGCGCGGACGCCGAAGCATTTCGTATAAATCACCGAATCACCATGCACGATGGCGATAGCGGCGCCGGGCGCGTTCAACTCGGTTAACTTCTGCTCGACAAAGTAAGCATATTTTTTAACCACACTTTCCAGATGCGAAAATGGCCGTTGAAAAAGTTGCGCGCCTGCAATTGTCGCAAAAAATAAAAATGTGAAGAACAGCAATTTGAAAATGCGCATATCCAAAGGTTTAAGTTTCGTATCACTTATCATGAATTCAGTTCCCAGCAAACAATACAACTTTTAAAATTCCAGCATCATCGTATCGCGAAAAACGCCCTGCGCCCCAAAGCTTTCTTTGAAGCGGCCCAGCCCCCAGTTGGGCTGCATATTCACCGTGAAAATCCCGAAATCCAGAAAACGCAATTCCTGTCTGATGCACCATTGAAAAACTTCGTAAAAAAGCAGATTCACGCCGCGATAACGCTGGAAAGCTTCGCGGTGGCTGATATAAAAAGCCAGCGCCACGCGCGGATTGCACACAAAGATAACTATACCGGCAATCATCTCGTTTTCAGCAAACGCGGCAAACAAGCGGATACGTTCCGGAAACATCCGGCGAAGCTGCAACAATTCTGCGAGTGAATGCGCCGGCTGCACATTATGGCGCAAGCGCAAATTCTTTTGCAAAATCTCATAAAATGTTGCGAAGTCGTCACTCTCTTTGATTTGCACGCTGAGTCTCTGGGCCCGTCGCACCGCGCGGCGCGACTCCGGCGAGAACAATTCAAGCACGCGCTCCGCCGGCACATCGAGCGGCACAACGCTCGAAACCTCACGCTTGCGATAACGAAAGCCGTGCTGATACAAAATAAAATCGAGATAGTTGCTCGGACGCGCGAGATAAATCTGCGGCGGCAAGGTGACTTCCGCGCCGGCATAGCCGCGTTCGTGACAGTACGCCAGAAAATGCGTCACAAGGCGTTCGGCATCTCGCAAAGAAAGATCGGCATTCGTCACAAAACTTCCGAGCGAAGCGCCGGGATGCGAGCGCAAAATCCGCGAGGTATCACCGGCTCGCGTTGCCGCCGGCAAGACGGCGAGCAGCTTGCCCTCTTTAAAAAAAAGCAGCGAATCATCATTGAATCGCTGCGAGGGGTGATATGCTAAAAAGGCACGCGTATGAAACAGCGTACCATTATTGGATTGCCAGACAAAATTATCCCATAACTCCGCGTCGTTTGACGCGAACGAAACAACGCGCAGAGCCGCGGCCTCGTTCGCGGCCATCACCGTTTGCCCATCCGTTTGACCATAATCGCTTTCTGAATGTGCAGGCGATTTTCGGCTTGATCGAAGATGATGGATTGCGGACTTTCCATCACTTCATCGGTGGTTTCCTCGCCGCGATGCGCCGGCAAGCAGTGCATGAACTTCGCATCCGGCGCGGCAGCTTTCATCAATGCCCCGTCGATGCAATAGCCTTTGAAAATCTGGCGGCGCATTTCCGCTTCGGCCTCCTGTCCCATGCTCGCCCATACGTCGGTGTAGAGCACATGTGCGTCTTTCGCGGCCTGCGCCGGCTCGCGATAAATCTCGACGCGTCCAACTTTTGATTGATTCGCCTGCTCAACCATTTTTTTGTCCGGCTCGTAACCTTCCGGACAGGCGATGCGAAACGTGAACGGAATTTTCATTGCCATCGTCACCCACGAGTTCGCGACGTTGTTGCCGTCGCCGATGTACGTGACAATGAGATCATTAAAATTTCCCTCCCGCCTTTCCTTAAGTAGCATTTCTAAGGAAGGGCGGGATTCCCAAATCGTAAACATGTCGCCCAAAATCTGGCACGGATGCAACAAATCAGTGAGGCCATTGATCACCGGAACGCTTGCATATTTGGCCAATTCTACAATATCTTCGTGGCCAAACAAGCGCGCCATGAGGCCATCGACATAACGAGACAACACGCGCGCGACATCTGGGATCGTTTCCCGTTTGCCAAAGTTGGCTTCGTGAAAATAAAGCGCATGGCCGCCAAGCTGAAACATGCCGACCTCGAACGAAACGCGCGTGCGCGTTGAGGGTTTCGCGAAAATCATGCCGAGCGTTTTACCCTTCAAATGCTCGTGCGCCTCGCCGCGTTTCTGTTTGGCTTTTAAATCTTTGGCTGATTCAAAGAGCGACCAGACTTCGTCCGGGGTTAAATCAGCGATATCGAGAAAATCTTTTTGCATCTTCAATTTCTCAAAAGGTATCAGTAAATGGCACTTTGTTTATGCGTTACTGTTTCTGTCACCGCCACGCCGTTATCATGCAGTGGCTCAGACCATGAGTGCGCCATTGCGATCATCGCCTCGCCGACGCGGTCCCAATCATGGAGCGTCGCCGGATCGAAGTCGGCGTCGTTCGGCCATACCAGCGTGCCCGCTTCCGAATCAAGACGAACTCGATTGAAAAAATCAAGCTTGCGAAGCGGGCCATATAATTCACCGCGCAACATGGGCCAAAAATTGACGACCTTTGCGCTATCGTCGTTAAATCGGATGCGCAGCGTGTAAGGCGCAACGACTTCAAAATCCGATACAGTATAAATCTCATGGAACATATAACACCTATGATAATGGAGATATTTTATCTGGTGCGCGGCCTGTGATGAGCAATTGCCAATCATCTTCCAATTGTTCGCGTCGAAGTTCCACCCATGCTTGCACCAAACGCAATTGCGACTTCGGCAAAGAACCGGCTAACACTTCGCCGGTCGCAATCGCAAGTGTCGCACGATGGTCACCATAACGAGCATGAATATGCGGAATGTTGTGGCGCTCGCCCGCCTCGGCATACATCGTGATGACAATTCCTGAAAACCTCGAGATTTCCGGCATGGGTTTTCTATGAGTGACTGATTACAAAACAGGCTCGTGCGCTTTTCTATGCGAAGCTTACCACTTCGACTTCGATGCGATCTTTGACCTCGTGTTCCGCGCCTAAAAGTCGGTCGATCTCATCAAGCGTGCGCGCATGAAAATATCGTTCACCGCATTCCGTACAGACTTCGGCATCGACATTCTCCACGATATACAATTTGCCATGAAGCCAATGCTGGCGCTTGACCTTTTTCGGCATGGTCTGGCCGTCACAAAATTCGCAAAGCATATTTCCTCCGCTATAACTCATATGCGGTTATGATGACAAGATTGCTATCTTCTTTGAATCGACAGATGACGTGAATCATTCTCCCGTCCTACGCTGGGCCTTCAATTTTATATACTCGTTACGGGTGAATTTGTAACTGTCATGGTAAAAACAGATTCATAAAAACAGTAATTTACATAAAGCTTTTTGTTACCTTCTCACCCTTAACGAGTATAACGCGTCCCTCGTATGTCATGTGTCAACTTATGCTCTATCGTTCCCTTCAAAATAGCATTCACGACATCGACGCGTTCCAAATTATCGTCCATCATCTCTTCTTCGGCATGCCAAGAGATATAGTAATCTTTGTCGAGGATTTTTTGCCGGATTCTCTGAATGGTTGACATTTACCCAAACCACCTCGGTATTCTTTTTTACCCGCATCCAACAAAATCATGCACGCGCCGCAAAAGCTAACGCCGCGAACAAATCCTCGCGTTCGAGATCTTCATAATCGGCTAAAATCTCATCCGCCGTCATTCCCGCGGCCAGCAATTCCAAAATTGTTTCAACGGGATAACGCAGGCCGCGAATGCAAGGCTTGCCGTGACATATTTCAGGGTCAATCGTGATACGCTCGGCAATGAACTTGGAATAGTCCATGATAAATAGAAATACGCTTTTCAAAAATCTTGATTTCGCATTTGTTTGATTTCGGACATAACTTCACTCAATGCTAAATTCGCTCACGTTCTGCGGTATAATTCCCGTGGCCGGCTGTAAACTGGCTGGTAAAGCGGATCTACCAACTTCCTTAATTAATTATATAGATACTGTTAAGTCAATTATTTTTTATTTCTGCATGTTGGAAAAAATAAATGCCGGGGAAGTTCATCCAGTCCACCTAACGCTCGAATACGATTTAGAAAAAAGGACAAAAAATCAAGACGTTGCTCGAACGCATTAGCTGGAGAAGTTGAACCAGCCTCAAAACATTTCCCATGTAAATCAATTGCTTTTTCCAAAAGATCTTTTGAAAGATATATATGATAATGTGAGAGCAATTCCCAATACTCGGTCAATTTAGAGTGTAATTCCGATACTGCATTTGAAGCCTCCTCCCGCCTCATTTCTGGGCCATCGACTCCGTGAAGATTCAAAGAACACAATTTGTCTAAATAGCACATTATCTCAAGTAGAACAGGGGTAAATTTTTCAATAAATTCTTTTTGTTTTTCAGATACAATTTGTATCGAGTGACTGTTTATTTGTACCGAAGGTTTTCGACGTTCCAATCTGCTCTGAAGGAGAATACCAGAAGATACAGAAACGAGCACTATTATTCCACCGATTATAATTAAAGTGTTCGATGCATCCATCTCCTCACCTATCATGCTATTGAACAGACTGCCAAATTTTCTGAAAAAAGTCGCGGGACTACGTCACAAAATATACCGGCTCAAATCCTCATCCTCGACAATTCCGCGCAACCGCTCGCCTACCCGCTCGGCGGTGATTTCGATATCGCCGGTTTTGTTGTCGGGCACTTCGAAGAGAATGTCTTCGAGCAGCGCCGTCATCACCGTGTGCAAGCGCCGCGCGCCGATGTTCTCCGTGCGCTCGTTCACTTCAAAGGCAATGCGCGCAATTTCGTCAATCGCATCTTTAGTGAATTTGATGTCGACGCCTTCGGTCGCCAGCATCGCCGTGTATTGTTTGATCAGCGCATTCTGCGGCTCGGTGAGAATGCGGACGAAATCTTCCGGCGTGAGGCTTTGCAGCTCGACGCGAATCGGGAAACGGCCCTGCAATTCCGGAATCAAATCCGACGGTTTGGAAACGTGAAATGCGCCGCTGGCGATGAACAGCACGTGATCGGTTTTCACCATGCCGTATTTCGTGAACACGTTCGTGCCTTCCACCACCGGCAGCAGATCGCGCTGCACGCCCTCGCGCGACACATCCGGCCCGACTTTGCTCCTCTCGCCGGCAATTTTGTCGATCTCATCGAGAAACACGATGCCGGAATTTTCCACGCGCGCGATCGCTTCCTTCACGGCCTGATCCATGTCGATGAGCTTCTGCGCTTCTTCCTGCGTCAAATGTTTCCGCGCTTCGGCCACGGTCATCTTCCGGCGTTTCACTTTCTTCGGAAACATGTTGCCCATCAAATCCTGCAAATTGACGCCGAGCTCTTCGATGCCGATCGGCGAGATCACTTGCATCGTCGGCATCGTATCCGCCGGCACATCCAACTCGACGTAACGCTCTTCGAGCTTGCCGTCCGTCAATTGCTGGCGCATTTTCTCGCGGGTGCGGCGATGGCGTTCTTCCACTTCGAGCGCGTCAACAGGACTCACCGCTTTGGGCGACGCGGGTTTCTCTTGATCGTCGTCTTCGCCCTCCGCGTTCGCGGCTTCACTCCGGCGCGATTTCGGCGGCGGAAATAAAATATCGAGCAGTCGTTCATTCGCCATTTGCACGGCTTGCTCTTGCACCGACGCCGTCTTTTCAGAACGCACCATCGACACCGCGAGATCGGTCAAGTCGCGGATGATCGACTCCACATCGCGACCGACATAACCGACTTCGGTAAATTTCGAGGCTTCGACTTTGATAAACGGCGCATGGGCGAGGCGCGACAACCGGCGCGCGATTTCGGTTTTGCCGACGCCGGTTGGCCCAATCAAAATAATGTTGTTGGGCATGATTTCTTCGCGCAGCACGCCGGAAACATTTTGCCGCCGCCAGCGATTGCGCAAAGCAATAGCGACCGAACGCTTGGCGTTGTCCTGCCCGATAACGTATTTATCCAATTCCGCCACGATTTGTCGCGGCGTTAGTTTTGCCATTTCATCCATTATGATTCAACTCTTCAATGACGAGATTCTTGTTGGTATAAATGCAAATGTCGGCGGTGATGCTCATGGATTCTTCGACAATTTGCCGCGCGGATAAATTCGAATAGCGCACCAGCGCGCGCCCCGCGGCCATCGCAAAACCGCCGCCGGAGCCGATGGCGATGATGCCGTTGTCCGGCTCGATCACATCGCCGGTGCCGGAGATCACAAACGCTTTTTCCTTGTCCATCACGATCAACTGCGCTTCGAGACGGCGCAAATACCGGTCGGTGCGCCACTCTTTCGCCAGCTCGACCGAAGCGCGGCTGAGATTGCCGTGATATTGCTCCAGCCGCTGCTCGAATTTTTCAAACAACGCAAACGCATCCGCGGCCGCGCCGGCAAATCCGACAATGACGGTGTCTTTATAAAGTTTGCGCACTTTGCGCGCGTTCATTTTCAAAACCGTCTCGCCATACGTCACCTGCCCATCGCCGGCCATCGCGCAATTGCCGTTGTGCCGCACGCCGAGAATCGTGGTAGCATGAATGGGGGGGAACATGTTGTAAGGTTGTCGTTGCATCAATGTAGTTTCTCTGTTTACTTCATGAAAAATTTAACCCACGGATAAAAAGCTGCCCACGGATATTTGCAGTTGTTTAAAACTTTGGCGCGTTTACCGATGAAGTGCTTTAATCTCCAAATTTGATTTGCCAAAATTAACCAGCAAACCGATTGGGATGTCCGAATATTTCAAATAAGTCCTCATGCGAGAAACGTCGAATAAAGTGATCTGGTCCTGAATAGCCGTTATTCCACATAAAAACCGATCGGCAATGCATAGCGCTTTTGCCTTGGGGCGACGGACAACCTTGCCGTGGTATTTGACATGAATTGTTGGATGAGTCAAATAGGCAAGTTCTCGATAATCCAGTTCGGCCCGCAGCAAATCGCGGCAAACCGCCATGCCATAACCCAAACCGTGTGTTTCGAGGGCATAAAGCAGCGCTTCCCGGAATTTTGCCAAACACTGTCGAGTTGATTCATCGATTTTCCCCTTAATTTCAGAATAATCTTCGACGATTTTTTTCTCCTTTTCATCCAAAAGCAATCTTTCGATTGCCGCTTTCTGCCGACCGAAATTCACCAGTAGTCCGAGGTCTTTTTTCCATAATTTCAATTCTGAGAAAATCTGGACGTAATGGTTTTGCAAAAAATCACATTGCAGAGATTTCAAAGCCACGACAACTTTTTCAAACGCCAAAAGATCAAGCTCGAACTTTCTAATATCGACGCCACGATGCACAAGCTGTTTCCTTTCTTTAGGAAACAGCCGGAATGCCTTTTCGCAGCAAGCAATCGAATAACGACTGATGATAAGTTTCCTCATCAAGTCCCACGCCAATTTCATTATGCACTTCAAAGATGCACGCCAGAAGCTCTTTCGTTAGTTCTTCATGTCGTAGTGCCATCTGAAGCACCTTTCAGCTAAGCATGACTTAAAAACCTATACCAACAACCAGCCTCATCCGTGTGCCGCTTTTAATCCGTGGGGCATTTGCTTTTTTCCAACAACCTCAAATCTCCTTCCTCAACCTCGACACCGGAATATTCATCTGCTCGCGATACTTCGCCACCGTGCGGCGCGCCACGTTGTAGCCCTGCTCCTTCAGCTTCGCCGCAATCGTCTGGTCGTTCAGCGGGTCTTTTTTATCTTCGACGTCGATCATCTTCTTGATCAAATCTTTGATCATGCGATTCGACACATCCTCGCCGTCGTCGCTGCGGATGGCCTCGCTGAAGAAATATTTCAACTCGAATACGCCGTGCTCGGTTTGCACGTACTTGCCGTTTGTCACGCGCGAGACCGTCGAAATATCCATGCCGATCTCGTCGGCAATATCCTTCAGAATCATCGGCTTGATCGCCTCTTTGCCCTTCTCAAAAAATTCCTTTTGCTTCTGAATGATCGTCTCCATCACCTTCAAAATCGTCAACCGGCGCTGATGAATCGAATTGATCAGCCAGCGCGCCGACTCCAGACGCTTCTTCACGAAGTCTTTCGCCTCTTTATTCTGCTGCTGCGGGCCGCCCTTCTGCAGCAAAATATTTTTATACTTATTGTTGATGCGCA
>Ga0247727_10008911_pt1 | contig 18434 bp, 17 predicted proteins | sample WisWelCaveWW1625_FD_202498 | JGI IMG/M metagenome (GOLD analysis project Ga0247727, IMG submission 202498) | Biofilm microbial communities from Wishing Well Cave, Virginia, United States - WW16-25 | ecosystem: Environmental > Aquatic > Deep subsurface > Groundwater > Cave microbial mat | place... | reverse complement strand
TGCTCGCTCCGCGGCCGCCCAACTGGTTTCATCCACCTTACGGTAGCCGAAACCGTGGCTTTTGTCCAGCGAAATCTCTCAGAAGGCCGAATTTAGTGGCTTCTCAGGCTGGTAAACAAATACGAAGAAAATTCGTTCCAGCAGTTCCTTCGCCTCTGCCACATCCCGGCCGAGCATCAATTGCTTCGCGTGCTCGTAGAAACTCTGAACAAGTGTTAGATCGATTCCGAACGATCCAGGATTGAACTCTGCCTTGACGCGAACGGAAACTTCTGTGCGTTCGCCGTTCAGCACTCGATTAGATTGCTGAACTAGGTTTCCAAGGGCTAGAAGAGCTGGGGCGAGTGCACGGACATCCATTTCCCCATTGCGAACCGCTTCGCCGTCATAGACGATCTGGAATTGAACCTCGCTCACTCTGGGGAAGCGTATCATAGTTGGCAACGCACTATTAGGACACTACCACGCGGCGGATGTGAGACGGCGTGGTAGGATGAGGCAGATGCCAGAAATCAGCCGTTTCTTTGGCATCATGATCCGTATGTACTTCGACGAGCATAATCCGCCCCACTTCCACGCCATCTATGCTGGGAATGAGGCGCAAGTCGGGATTGATCCCATAATTATCGTTGAGGGGAAGCTCCCCGATAGAGAGGATTGAACCTCTGGAGTAGAAAGGCAAGTCATGTTTCCGAGGGTCAAACAAGTCCGGCACCTTGGGGAGTATCGCCTGGAGTTGAGTTTCACGGATGGTACAAAGGGGGAACTAGACTTCGAAGAGCGCGTTGTCGGTCGCGGCGGTGTCTTCAGCCCGTTAGAGGACATAAATTTTTTTGGACAGGTCACAGTGGATCCCGAAGCTGGGACGATCGTGTGGCCTAATGAAGTAGATTTTTGCCCAGACGTCTTGTACAGCCTTGTGACCGGCAAACCGATCCGAGTGCTTGAACCGGCCTGACTGAAATGCTTTCGGTGGTTGCACTGCTCCAGGACTTGTCCGAGCACGGCTTGGTCCGCGGCCAAGTCGGTACCGTGGTCGCGATTGGGCGCGCCTGGAAGAGGGGCGCAACCCCGCACCTATTGAGCCATTGAGGTAGGATGAGTCATCCGATTTATCGAGTGTGCTCCTTCGAGATCGTTTCTGCCTACACGCTCCGCGTTCGTTTTGACGACGACACGGAACAGACGATCGACCTGGGACCGATTCTCGCCGGCGAATTGTACGGTCCGTTGCGTGATCTGGAAATCTTCAACGGCGTTCGCATCGATCCTGAAGTCGGCACGTTGGTGTGGCCCAACGGAGCGGACTTTGACCCGGCCACACTGCATGACTGGCCCCTTTGCGAGCAGGCGTTCCGGGACCTTGCTGGACGCTGGCAGCCGGTACAGGCCTGAACTGTGGTGCCGCCTACCCGGCGCTGCCGGCGGGAGCCAAGACCCGTCATGAAGACAAGAATCGTCGCACTGTTATGGTTTCTGCTCGCGCTGAGTTGTGCCTCGCAACTCCATGGCCAAGGGATTGAATGGAAGACGCTCAACGCTGAGGTCCTCACTCTCTGGCAGCAAGGGCGCTATGACCGTGCCATCGTGGTGGCGAACAAGGCGCTCCAAGTCGCTGAACAAGCAGTGGGCCCGGATCACCCCGATGTGGCCACCAGCCTGAACAACCTCGCGGAGCTGTACCGCGCGCAAGGCCAGTACGCGCAGGCCGAGCCGCTCTACGGGCGCTCGCTGGCGATCTGGGAGAAGGCCCTCGGCCCGCATCACCCCTCCGTGGCCACGAGCCTGAACAACCTCGCGCAGCTGTACAGCGCGCAAAGCCAGTACGCCCAAGCCGAGCCGCTCTACAAGCGCTCGCTGGCGATCATGGAGAAGGCCCTCGGCCCGGATCACCCCGATGTGGCCACGAGCCTGAACAACCTCGCGCAGCTGTACCATCACCAAGCCCAGTACGCGCAGGCCGAGCCGCTCTTCAAGCGCTCGCTGGCGATCATGAAGAAGGCCCTCGGCCCGGATCACCCCTCTGTGGCCGCGAGCCTGAACAACCTCGCGGAGCTGTACCGCGCGCAAGGCCAGTACGCGCAGGCCGAGCCGCTCTACAAGCGCTCGCTGGCGATCGTGGAGAAGGCCCTCGGCCCGCATCACCATGATGTGGCCGCGAGCCTGAACAACCTCGCGTTGCTGTACGTCGCGCAAGGCCAGTACGCGCCGGCCGAGCCGCTCTATAAGCGCTCGCTGGCGATCGTGGAGAAGGCCCTCGGCCCGGATCACCCCGCTGTGGCCACGAGCCTGAACAACCTCGCGGAGCTGTACCGCGCACAAGGCCAGTACGGGCAGGCCGAGCCGCTCTTCAGGCGCTCGCTGGCGAGCAGTGAGAAGGCCCTCGGCCCGCATCACCCCTTTGTGGCCGCGAGCCTGAACAACCTCGCGGGGCTGTACCGGGCAACCGGCCGAGAGAACGCCGCGGAGGAACTTGAGAAACGCGCCGCCGCCATCCGCGTAATCAAGCGATGACATTGAGCGCGGCTAACCATTAACTGGGACATGCACACAGCCGCCAAAAACAACAGGCCAGGAGGTCTGTCCCACGGCGCCGAATCAATAGTCAGAAGTTGACTGAGTGTGCCGGCGCAGCCACGCCTCAAGTTCTCCAAATCGCATCCTGCCAGTTTCGTAAAGGTGGACGAGGAATGAGAAGGCATCCAGGTCGTCGAACTCGAGCTGGCAGCCGTTGACCTTCAAGAAGGCCGCTGTAACCGTAACGGCGACCCGCTTGTTGCCGTCCACAAACGGATGATTCTGTGACAGGCTCTCCCAGAGTGCGGCCGCCTCCTGAATCAGGTCGTCATAGTATCCGCTCTGGGGTCTCGCTAACGCGCCCTCGAGGGCGCCGCGATCCCGAATGCCCGGCAACCCTCCGAATCTCGCGATCAGCCGTGCGTGAACGGTGATCACCTCGACAACCGTCGGGTAAGAGTTCACTGAGCCAGACGGCGGAGCAGTTCGGGGTGCTGGTCGATAAACTCATCAACCGCTGCGAGAAACGGTGATGAGGGAGACGATCCCTTTCTTTTCAGGAACTTGATGAACTGCCGAACGGATTCCTGTTCCTCGGGCGTCAGCGAGCTGATTGCATCGGCCAGGTTCTCGACAGCCATCTTGGCCCTCCACTCGCAGTATACCGCAGGATAGCGGCGCGTCGGGATCAGTACATTAGCATAGACACCTCATAGAAGATTCCCCATATAAGCAGGTGTCCAATCGAGTGTTGACCTGGACGATCCCTGGCAAAATATCCGTAAGCTCCAGAGGAGAACATCTTGCGAAACATCGCTTGCTTTGCGTTGTTTGCCGTGCTGGCGGCGTCGGCCCCGGCTACGGCTCAGCTCGTCAACGCCGATTTCGAAACCGGTACGTTGTTCGGCTGGACGACCAGCTCCATCAACGGTGGCATCGTCTTAATCTCGACCGAGGGCACCTGCTGGTCCTACTTTGACACCAGGGGCATAACGCTGGCCGGCAACCACGCAGCGAATGTCCGTTCCAGCGGGCCGGCGCCTGTCTCATCGGTCGGGATCCTGACATCGGCTCCTTTCATTGCCAGCGGTGGCGTCAGCTTCCGCGCCCTTTCCGAAAGACAGTATGCTTCCCAAACGAATCCCGTCCACTTCGAGGTGCGTCTGCTGATCCTCGGTGTTCCGGTGGTGACACAGGTGGTAACGACGAATCTGATCACGATGACCGTCGCCTGCGGCCCCACCCTCGGGCCGGACGCCCCCTTCAGCACGCATTACATCGATACCTCGGCCTTCGCCGGCCAATCCATGCAGATCGAGTTCCGCCAGCACACCAACACGCCCGGCGCGGGCTTTTTCACCCTGGTTGACGACGTCGCGGTGTTCGGGATCACGGTGCCGCTCGACATCAAGCCGGGCAGTTTTCCCAACAGCATCAACCTGAAGTCGAATGGCACGGTTCCGGCGGCCATCCTGAGCACGGCCCTGTTCAGCGCCGCCACGGTCGACCCGGCTACGGTCCTGCTGGCCGGCGCTCCCGTCGCCTTAAAGAATAACGGCAGTCCCCACGTGTCGCTGGAAGACGTCAACGGCGACGGCATGCCGGACCTGGTACTGCATTTCGAGACCAAGGCCCTGCAACTGACCCCCACCGATACGCAAGCCGTGCTGACAGGGAAAACCTTCAGCGGGGCCGTGATCGTGGCCACCGATTCGGTGAACGTAGTGAAGTAGAGCGTCGGCGCCGCATCGTGCAGTCCGCTTCGTTTGACACGCGTCCGAAATCAGCGGTATAGGTTAGGTAGACCAATCTTCGCTTCAGGAAAGGACCTGTCATGTTAAATCTCCGAAGGGATGCATTGCTTTTGTCGCTGGCGCTCGCACTGGCGAGCGTGGTTCCCCTGGCCGCGCAGGAGGTGAGCGCGGGCATTACCGGTCGCGTCACCGATCCCACCGGCGCGGCGGTAGTGAACGCCGCGGTGACGGCGCGCGACGTGCAACGCGGCACCCTGTGGCCGACGCAAACCAACACGGAAGGCATCTACGCGTTCCCGCGCGTCCCGGTCGGCAGCTACGACCTGAAGGTGGAGTCGAAGGGCTTCAAGGTCGCCACCCGCGCGGGCATCGTGCTGGAGCTGAACCAGCGCGCGCGCCTGGACGTGACGCTCGAGCTGGGCGCGGTGACCGAATCGGTCGAGGTGACCGGAGAGGCCCCGCTGCTGAACACCGAGACCACCATTGTCGGCAACGTGATCAGTTCCAACTCGATCGTGAACACGCCGCTGGTCAGCCGCAACTTCATCGTGCTCACGCTGCTGGCTCCCGGGGTGACCACCACCAACCCGAGCGGCTTCACCACCGGCCAGCGGACCACCGGGGGCGGCCGTCCCTACGTGAACGGGAATCGCAAAGAGGCGAACAACTTCCTTCTCGACGGCATCGACAACAACCAGGTCTCCGACAACCTGACTTCCTACATCCCCAACCTGGACGCCATTCAGGAGTTCCGGATGATCACCAACAACGCCTCCGCCGAATTCGGCAACTTCCAGGGGGGCATTGTCAGCGTGACGCTCAAGTCCGGGACCAACGATTTCCACGGCAACGCGTTCGAGTTCCTGCGCAACGACAAGCTCAACGCCAACAACTGGGCGCGCAACTGGCTGGGCAACCCGCGCAGCCCGATCCGCTACAACACTTTCGGCGGCACCTTCGGCGGGCGCGTGATCCGCGACAAGCTGTTTTTCTTCGGCGACTACCAGGGCATCCGGCGCGCTACGCCGACCTCGGTGGGAACCATTTCGGTTGTCCCCGCGGAGTTCCGCCGCGGCGATTTTTCCCGCCTGCTGACGGATTCGAGCCTGGCCACCAGGATCCAGCTTTACGACCCGATAACGCTCAACGCCGAAGGCATCCGCCTGCCGTTCGCTAACAACCAGATCCCTGCCAGCCGGGCCAACGTCGTGGCACGGAACCTGTTCAACTCCCCAGAACTGTACCCGCTTCCAGCCACGCCGGATCTGCGTTTCAATTACCTGAGCGCCAGCCGAAGCCAGCTCGTCAGCGACCAGTACGACGCCAAGGTGGACGCCAAGATGACCGAGAAGGACGACTTCTCAGCGCGCTACTCCTGGGGACGCCAGGGGCTCCCGGGCCAGAACAGCTTCCCGCTGTTCTTCAACTCTTTCAACGACTCGCCCTTCCGCGCGGGCGTCGTCAACTGGACGCGCACGTTCAGCCCGAACGTGGTGAACGAAGTCCGTGCCGGGGTCAACCGCATCGTGCTCCACAACGGCGGCCTGGACAAAGGACTGGGCAGCGTGGCGGACAAGCTCGGCATCAAGGAGGGCAACGCCCGCGGCTCGGGTCTGCTCTCGCTGCAATTCACCGGCGGCTTCGCCAGCGGCCTTGGCAGCGCCAACATCGGAACCCAGCAGTTGTTCGCCAACACCACCTACCAGATCATCGACAACCTGACGCTGATCCGCGGCCGGCACATGATGAAGATGGGCGGCCAGCTCCTGCGCCAGCAGATGAACACCTTCTACGCCGGCAACAACGGCCGCACCGGCTTCATCCGCTTCGACGGCCACTTCAGCGCCGGGCCGAACGCCAACCGGCCGACGTCGCTCGGATTCGCCGAGGCGGATTTCTTCCTCGGCTACCCGACCCGTGTGGGGCGCGGCCTGGACTCCGGCACGTGGGGGCATCGCAAGATCATCCTCGGCTTCTATTTCCAGGACGACTGGCGCGCCACCGACACACTGACCCTCAATCTCGGCCTGCGCTGGGAGTACCACAGCCCGCTGGTGGAGGTGAAGGACCGGCAGTCGAACTTCGATGCCTTCACCGGCAGGCTGCTGCTGGCCGGCCTCGACGGCAACAGCCGCGCCCTGTACCAGCCGTTCAAGAAAGACTTCCAGCCGCGCGTGGGATTCGCCTGGACGCCGTCATGGCTCGGCGGCAAGACCGTGCTCCGCGGGGCCTACACGATATCGTCGTTCATGGAAGGAACCGGCACCAACCTGCGGCTGCCGCTGAATCCGCCGTTCAACTTTGAGTTTGAAGCCATCTACGACGGCCAGACGCCCGGTGCGACCGCCGATCAGGGGCTCACCGTGGTTTCCGCCGCGGACCCCTACCGCGCCGCCAATATCCGCCTCTGGGATCCTTACGTGCGGCCTTCGCACGTGCAGCAGTGGAGCTTGCTGGTGGAGCGCCAGTTCCCGCAACAGACGGTTGTGAGCGTCGGCTACGTCGGCCAGCACGGCACGCACCTGGTGGTGCCGATGCCGTACTTCCAGCGGCAACTGCTCCCCGGCGGGACCACGGTGGCGAGCCCTTACCTTTCCGGGAACCCGACGCTTGCCCGCATCTCGCAGATCTCGGGAACCGAAACCAACGGCAACCAGCGGTATGACTCGTTGCAGGTGAGCCTGCGGCGGCGGCTGGTCAGCGGGTTCGAATACCAGATGCACTACACCTGGTCCAAGGGGATGAGCGACGCCATCGGCTATTACGGCGAAGGCGGCCAGGCCGGCTCGCAGTCGCCCTATTTCCAGTACCTCTACAACCGGCGCGCGGAGTGGGGGCCGACCTACTTCGACGCCAAGCACATGTTCACCTACGTGTACACCTACGAGCTGCCCGTGGGGCGCGGCAAGAAGTTCGGCGCCGGCTGGAACCCGGCGCTCAACCACGCGCTCGGCGGCTGGGAAATGGGCGGCATTCTCACCTTGCGCAGCGGCTTCCCGCTGACCCTGACCGGCGCGGACCGCTCCGGCACAACCTCGCGCGGCGCGCGCGCCGACCGCCTGGCGGATGGCAAGGGGAATCTGGAAGTAGGCCGCGGGACCTCGTGGTTCGACCGCAGCGCGTTTCGCCAGCCCGTTACCGGCACGCTCGGTAATTCCGGCGTCGGCGTGGTGCGCGGGCCGGGCTACAAGCAGTTCGACCTGTCCGTGCAGAAGATTTTCCCGATCCGCGAGTCCAAGGCGGTGGAGTTTCGCTGCGAGTTCTTCAACCTGACCAATACGCCGCAGTTCAACGGCCCGGTGCGGCTGGTGACGGCGGTCAACTTCGGCGAGATCACCGGCGCGCAGGGAGAGCGCAACATCCAGCTCGCGCTGAAGTTCAGCTTCTAGCCGATAGCTACACGTTACGGGGCCGCGGCCGGCTCAGGTGGCGGTTTTTGCCACGGGCCAGTCTGAGAATTCATCTCTGTCAGTCGTGTGCGTTCTTTGCGTCTTGGCGCCTTGGCGAGCCATTGTCTTTTCACCCGAACCGTTCGATCCCGTTCCCGACCGCCCGCTTTCAAAACTTGCCACTTTCTTCAGATCTTGGCGCGAGGAGACGGCTAGCGCCGTTCCAACTGTTTGCGCCGAGAGAGATTGGCCGCGCGCGGGGCGCTGCACGCCGTGGTGCCGCGATGCGAGGTTAGGCGAAACAAGTTGGAACGGCACTAGACGAACCGGATGCCCCGGCGGCGCAGCTCGTGCTCGAGTTGCGCGAGCGATTCGAACTGCACCGCGTCGATGCCCTCGCGCCGGGCGCCCTCGACATAGGCGGCGACGTCGTCGGTGTAGAAACATTCTCCGGGGGTGCAGCCGGCGTGCGCAAGCGCATCGCGGTAGATCTCCGGCGCCGGCTTCAACGCGCCTACTTCATAGGAAAGCACCGCGTGGTGGAAGTGCGCGAGCAGCGGATAGTGTTCCCGAATCATCTCGAAGTGAATGGCGTTGGTGTTGGACAGCAGCAGCAGCCGGTAGCGGCGTGCCAGCGCCTCCAGCAGGCTCTCCGGAATCAAGGTTTCGGGCAGGAAGATGGAGCTCCACAGGCGGCAGAACTCCGCGTAGCTCATCCGCAGATCGAGCAGCTCACATAGCCTTTCGACGAACTCCTCCGGCTTGAGGCGGCCGCTTTCCAATCCCCGCACCAGATCCGTTGCCGCAATGCGTCGCGGGATCTCTTCGGCCGCATAGGGACATAGGCCGGCCATGGCCTGGTAGGCGCGCCGGAAGTCGAACGGGACGATCACCCCGCCCAGGTCGAAGATCACCGTGCGGATCATGAGATTATCAGTGTCGCAGGAGTTTGACAGCCCGCGCGCGATCCGCCAAAATGGAAATACAACGCCGTGCGGACGTGGCGGAACTGGCAGACGCGCTAGATTCAGGTTCTAGTTCTCGCAAGGGAGTGGAGGTTCAAGTCCTCTCGTCCGCACCAAAACCCACAACCGGACCTGAGTTCATGAAACGGAGCCGCCCCAACACCACATTGACCGTCAGCCACGCCAGAACTAAACTTTACCGTCTGCTGGATGAGACAGCCGCTTCGCACCAGCCCGTGCTGATTACCGGCCGGCGCGCCAATGCGGTACTGATTTCCGAGGAGGATTGGCGGGCCGTCCAGGAGACGCTTCATCTGCTCTCGATTCCTGGAATGCGGGGGTCGATTCGCAAGGGCATGGCAACGCCAATAGATGCCTGTGCCAAGGAACTCCGCTGGTGAACTGGCAGTCCAAAGAGGACAGGCCTCCCGGCCTGTCCGCACTTCTGTCACGCGCTGCCCCCCGTTCCGCCGTCGGCCGCGCTTGTTCATAATAGATGGATATGCGCACGCGATGGCCGTTGCCGCTCCTGGTGATGTGCGCCGCACTGCGGCTGGCGGCCCAGGGTCCTGCCGAGCCGTCCTGGTGGGCCTTCCGCAAAGTGCAGCCGGCCGCCGCGCCGAAGGTGAACGATTCGTCCTGGGTACGGAATCCGATCGACGCCTTCCTCCTGCGCAAGCTGGAAGAAAAAGGGACGCCCCCCGCGCCGCCGGCGGACAAGCTCACCCTGCTGCGCCGTGTGACGTTCGATCTGACGGGCCTGCCACCCACACCGCAAGAAGTCGAGCGATTCCTGGCCGACCGCTCGCCGCGGGCGCTCGCGCGGGTGGTCGAGCGGCTGCTCGCCTCGCCGCGGTACGGCGAGCGCTGGGGCCGGCACTGGCTGGACGTGGCGCGCTACGCCGACTCGACCGGCCTGGACGAGGACCATCGCTACCCGCACGCCTGGCGCTACCGCGACTACGTGATCGACGCCTTCAACCGCGACCTGCCCTACGACCGGTTCCTGGTCGAGCAGATCGCCGGCGACCTGCTGCCTTCGCCCGATGGCGCCCCCGTGAACGCCGAGGCCATCGTCGCCACGGGCTTTCTCGCGCTCGGCCCCAAGCCCATCGCCCAGCAGGACAAGGCGCAGATGGTCTACGACGTGATCGACGAGCAAATCGACGTCACCACGCGCGGCCTGCTCGCGCTGACCGTCTCCTGCGCGCGCTGCCACGATCACAAGTTCGACCCCATCCCCACGCGCGACTACTATTCGCTGGCGTCCATTTTCGCTTCCACGCGGTCGTTTGAAAAAATCGAAGGCACGGTCTCGCAGATGTACGTGGCCCCGCTGGTGCCGCGGGAGATCCACGAGCGCTGGTCCCAGGGGAAGAAAAAGCTCGCCGCCAACAGGCAGGCCATCGAGGAAGTGAGGGACCAGGAGGCCGTGCGCCGGGCGGCACGGCATCGCCCGCGCCTGGCCGACTACATGGTAGCGGCGTTTCATGTCCACGCGCGGCCGCGTCCCACCGCGGAGCCGGCGGCGGCCAAGGGCCTCGATCTTCCCATCCTGGAGCGCTGGGTGGACTACCTCAAGCCGGGCGATGAAGTGAAGGAACACCTGGAGCGCTGGCGGCAGGCCGACCAGTCGAACGTCGAGGAAATCGCGCGCGAATATCAGAAGCGTTACGAGGCCACCGCGACGGAGTGGGAACGTACGCTTGCCTCATCGCCCCGTTCGAGGTTCGAGGGCGCCAAGGACCGCTTTTTCGCCGAAGTCTCTTTCGGCAAGGGACCGTTCGGGCTGCCGGAGAAGGAACCGGAAGACCTCTACACCCAGGAGTCGCGGGTCGCCCTTGCCGCCTTGCGGCGCGAGAAAGAGGAGCTGGAGAAAAACGCGCCGGCCGAGCCTCCGATGGCCTGCGCCGTCGGCGAGGGCGAACCGGTGGAGCAGCGCATCTTCGTGCGCGGCAATCACTCCAGCCGCGGCCAGGCGGTTCCCAAAGGCTTTCCGCAAGTCATCGGCGGCTACGCGCTGCCGTCGGACGACAACGCCAGCGGGCGGCTGGAGCTGGCGCGCTGGATCGCCTCGGCCGCCAATCCGCTGACCGCGCGCGTCATGGTAAACCGCATCTGGCAGTGGCACTTCGGCGAAGGGCTCGTGCGCACTCCGAGCAACTTCGGCCGGATGGGGCAGCGGCCGACGCATCCGGAATTGCTCGATTTCCTCGCCCGACACTTCGTCGAGAGCGGCTGGTCGGTGAAAGCGATGCACCGGCTGATCCTCGATTCGGCCGCCTACAGAATGAGCAGCGAAGTTACGGCGCCAGCCGCCGCGCTGGACCCCTCCAACCGGCTCTGGTCCAGGTTCCCGCGCCGTCGGATGGCGGTCGAGGAGATCCGCGATTCGTGGCTGGCGCTGGACGGCGCGCTCGACTTTACCATGGGCGGCTCGCTGCAATCCGGCACGGGGACCGACGGGGAGAACAACGCCAAGCGGCTGAGCGTCAGCCCGGACAGCAGCCGGCGGCGCACGGTGTACCTGCCGCTGCGGCGATCGAACCTTCCGGCCCTGTTCAACCTGTTCGACTTCGGCGACGCCACCACCACCTGCGAAGCGCGGTCGCGCACCAACGTAGCTCCCCAGGCGCTGTTCATGATGAACAGCGGCTATGCGTCCGAGCGTTCCCTCGCGCTGGCGAAATCCCTGCTGGCCACCCCCGGCACCGACGCGCGGCGGGTGGAACGCGCCTGGCTGCACGTGTACTCGCGTCCGCCCGCGCCCGCCGAGCGGATCGAGGCGCTGGCGTACCTGGCACGGTTCCCCGGCGCTGCCTCGGACGAGGAAAAGCGGCTTCAGGGATGGCAAAGCCTGTGCCGCGTGCTGATGACCTCCAACCAATTCGTTTACGTCGATTGAAGAAGATGGATCCCGCCGAAACACCACCGATCTCACGGCGCACCGTACTCCAGCGCTCGGCCTGCGGCTTCGGGCTGCTCGGCCTGGCCGGGCTGATGGCAGAGGAAACGCGCGCCCCCGTCGATCCGCTGGCGCCGCGCCGCCCGCACAATGCGCCGCGCGCCCGGCGCATGATCTTCCTGTTCATGCACGGCGGGCCGTCGAGCATCGACACATTCGATCCCAAGCCGCGGCTCGCCCGCGACCACGGCAAGCCGCTGCCGTTCCAGCGGCCGCTGACGTTCGCCGAGGGGCAGGTCGGCAACCTGATGAAGTCGCCGTGGGAGTTCCGCCGCTGCGGCGCGAGCGGCCTGCCGGTGAGCGACTTGTTCCCGCACGTCGGCGCCTGCGCCGACGATCTGTGCGTCATTCGCTCGATGGTGGGCGACTCCGTCGATCACGGCGGCGCATTGCTCCAGCTCCACACCGGCTCGAACGCTTTCACGCGCCCCTCGATGGGTTCCTGGGTCGTCCACGGGCTGGGGACGGACAACCGCAACCTGCCGGGATTTATCACCATCAAGCCGACGCTCGCCCACGGCGGAGCGAAGAATTTCAGCTCCGCCTTCCTGCCCGGCGTTTTCCAGGGCACCGCCATCGGCAACGCCGGGATGAAGATCGAAGAGATCCAGGGCGAGCCGATCGAGTTTCTCCGGCGGAAGGGCTTCACCAGCGAGCAGCAGCGGTTCGAGCTGGACATGCTCCAGAAGCTGAACCGGCGCCACGCCATGCAGCGGCGTCACGATCCGGAGCTGGAGGCGCGGATCCAGGCGTTCGAGCTCGCCTTCCGCATGCAGACCGAGGCGCCCGAGGCGTTCGAGGTGGAGAAAGAATCGGACACGACCCACAAGCTCTACGGACTGGACCGCGAGGAGACCCGCGATTTCGGATGGCAGTGCCTGCTGGCGCGCCGGCTGGCCGAGCGCGGCGTGCGCTTCATCCAGTGCACCCACAGCTACAAGTGGGACCAGCACAGCAACCTGGTGCGGCTGCACACGCGCAACGCGCGCGAGGTGGACCAGCCCATCGCCGGGCTGCTGAAGGACCTCAAGGCGCGGGGAATGCTCGACGATACGCTGGTGCTTTGGGGCGCCGAATTCGGGCGCACGCCCGTAATGCAAGGCTCCGACGGGCGCGACCACAATCCTTACGGTTACTCGGTGTGGATGGCCGGGGGCGGGGTGAAGGGCGGCTTCCCCTACGGCTCGACCGACGAGTTCGGCTATTACGCGGTTGACAAGCGCATGCACATTCACGATCTGCACGCCACCATCCTCCACTTGATGGGCCTGGACCACACGAAGCTGACCTACTTTTACGGCGGCCGCAGTTTTCGCCTGACCGACGTACACGGCCAGGTGGCGCGCGAGATCATCGCCTGAAGGAGCCGGCATGCTCGAGCAGGGACAACAGTCTCCGTCGATTCCCGGCGGCATTTCCGGCTCGCCGGCCGTGGTGGTGTTCCTCGAAACCGACTGCCCGACCTGCCAGCTCTCGATTCCCTACCTGAACCGGCTGGCCGGGGATGAGGGGGATGGCGCGCGTGTCATCGGCGTTTCGCAGGATTCCGAGGAGGCCACCCGCGAGTTCGTCGCGCGCACGGCCGCGACATTCCAGGTGACTCTGGATCCGGATCTGGCGATTTCGCGCGCCTGGGATCCGGTAGCCGTACCGTCGCTGTTCCTGGTGGACGCCGCAGGCCGGGTGATCGAGACGCTGATCGGCTTCGACAAGGACGGGCTGAACGCCATCGCCGCGCGGCTGGGCCTGCCACAGGTGGCCGACGCGTATGACGGCGCCCCGGCGCGCAAGCCTGGCTGCGCTTCCCGTCACCGGGAACCTGCGGGAAGCGCCGTGCTCTCGGCGCCGGTGGTTGTCCATCGGGCCACCGCTCCCCAGGCGGCGCGGATCACGCTGGAGGACGGCGAAGATGCCCACGAGTACTGCCGGCGCGTGTTCGGCGACGCGCTGCCGGTGGTGCCGCCGACCGTCGAACGTGTCGAGCGGATGCTGCGGGCGACGAGCCTGGCGCCCGAGTCGATCATCGCGCGTATCCCGCCCTGTTACGGCGAGGCGACGGTGGAGAAGATCGCCGCCAATGCCGTGATGGCCGGCTGCGCGCCCGAGATGATGCGCGTTCTCATCCCGCTGGTGCGCGCCGTCTGCGACGAGCGGTTCAACATCCACGGCGTGCAGGCCACCACCCACTTCGCGGCTCCCCTGGTGGTGGTGAACGGGCCGGTGCGCGGTGAGCTCGGCTTCGCCTGCGGGCAGAACGTCTTCAGCAACGTCGCGCGCGCCAACAGCACGCTCGGCAGAGCGCTCCAGTTGATCCTGCTGAACCTCGGCGGGGCGCGGCCGGACGGCATCGACATGTCGGCGCTGGGCAATCCGGGCAAGTTCTCCTGTTGCATCGCGGAAAACCAGGAGCGCAGCCCGTGGGAGCCGCTGCACGTCGAGCTGGGCTTTCGGCCGGATCAAAGCGCCGTCACCTTGTTCGCCGCCGAGCCGCCGCGCGGAGTCAGCGAGCACACGGCGCCGGGCGCCCGCGGGGTCCTCAAGGCCATCACCCGCGCGCTGGCGACGGTGTGGAGTTATCGCGCCTGTCTCCACTATGAGGCGCTGGTGGTGGTGGGACCGGAGCACGCCCGCACCATCGCCCGCGACGGCTTCTCCAAGCTCGATGCGCGCCGGTTTCTGTTCGACCACACCGGCATTCCCGTTCGCGCCTACGACGGCGATGGCGGGGAAGGCACGCAGCTCGCGCATCTTTACGAACAGGTCGCCATCGACGGCGAGCCCTGCTACCGCAAGTTTCGCTCGCTGGATTCCATCCGCATTGTGGTGGCCGGCGGCGCTGCCGGCAAGTTCTCGGCGGTGCTTGGAAGCTGGGGCGCCGGGCCACGCGGCAGCCAGATGGTGACTTATCCTGTATAAGGAGTTCGCCCATGCCGATCACGCTTGTGAATCCGATGAATGAGACCACGCATCCGGCGGCCGCTGCGCCGCCCCGGCTGGCGACGCTCGCCGGCAAGACGCTGGCGCTGGTCGACATCAGCAAGCCCGGGGGCGCCGTCTTCCTCGACCGCCTCGAGGGCCTGCTGCGGGAGCGCTACGCGGTGGGGCGCGTGATTCGCGAGAGCAAGCCGACCTTCACCAGGCCCGCTCCGGAATCGCTGATCGAGAAGCTGCGCGGCGTCGACGCGGTCGTCGAGGCGCTCGCCGATTGAGGGTCGTGCACCACGTGCAGTTTGCACGACACCATACGGCTGGAAAACCTGGGAGTACCCGCGGTGGCGGTGGCGACCGGCGAGTTCGCACTTCCGGCGCGCGCGCAGGCGGCCGCGTTGGGCAGAGGCGACTTCGACGCCGTTTACGTGCCCCATCCCATCCAGGACCAGACCCGCGCCGAGATTGAGGCGCGCGCCGAGGCCGCCGTCGATGAAATCGCCGCGCGGCTGACGGTATGTTAGTGGAGCAGGTCATGAGCAAAACAGCCTTCGTTCTTTTTCTGTGCGCGGGCGCGCTGCCGGCTGCCCGCGTCGCCGTGATCGCCGACGCCGGCCTGGAAGGGCCGGCCAGGCACGGGCTGGCGAAGTTGAGCGAGAGCCTCAAAGCCCGGGGCTTCTCGGTGGAAAGCGGGTCGGTGGGTCGGGCGGATTACGTCGTGGTTGCCGGTCTGAGTTCGGACAAGCGAGTGGCTGCCGCGCTGAGTCGCGGGACGTTGCCCTCCGGGCCGCAGGCGCTGGTCATGCGGCGGACGACATTTCAAGGCAAACCCGCGGTGGTGCTTTGCGGTTCCGATGCGCGCGGCCTCATGTACGCGGCCCTGGACGTGGCGGAACGCGTGTCATGGTCCACCGGCGCTCAGGATCCCTTCGCGAGAGTTCGCGACAGCAGCGAGACTCCATACCTCGCCGAGCGCGGAATCTCGATGTACACCATGCAGCGCGCCTATTTCGAAAGCCGACTCTTCGACGAAAAATACTGGAAGCGGTACTTCGACTTCCTTGCTCGCAGCCGCATTAACACGTTCACCATCATCTTCGGCTACGAGAACGGCGGCTTCATGGCGCCGCTCTACCCGTACTTCTTCGATGTTCCGGAGCACCCCGAAGTGCGGCTGGTCGGCATCACACGCCCGCAGCAGGAGCGCAACACGGCCGCGTTCCGCGCCCTGATCCGCCTGGCTCACGAACGCGGCATCGATGTCATTCCCGCCGTCTGGGACCACATCTATCGTGGTGGAGTGCAAGGCGGCGGCATCGCGGGAGCTTCCGAGAGCGTCGGAAAGGAATTGCCCGGACTAGTTGCCGGCGTCACGGCCGAAACCCTCGCCGCTTACACCAAAGCCGCGCTGCGCCGTTTCGTCGAGGTCTTCCCGGACATCGACGGCCTCGAATTCCGGATGCATTCCGAATCCGGGCTGAGGCGCGAGGAAATGGCGGGGTTCTGGCATGAGGTGTTCGGCATCATCGCGAAAGCAAAGCCGGGACTGCGCATCACGCTGCGCGCCAAGGAATTGCCCGATGCCATCATCGACGACGCCCTGCGCCAGGGACTGAACGCGCGCGTCGAAACCAAGTACTGGATGGAGCAGATGGGCATGCCGTTCCACCCGACGCACATCAATCGGCAGAACCAGGACGACCGGCGTCACGGCTATGCCGATCTGCTGACCTATCCGCAGCGCTATCGAGTCCACTGGCGGCTGTGGAGCGGAGGTACGACGCGCCTGCTGCTGTGGGCCGATCCGGAATATGTGCGGCGATTCTCCGCCAGCGCCCGTCTCTATGACGGCAATAGCATCGACGTCAACGAGATGCTTGCCACCAAAATGCTCGGCGAGCCGCACGACCAACCGCCGCGAGCGATCCTGAATCCCAAGTACCGCTACTACGAATACGAGTTCGAAAGGTATTGGCACTTTTATCAGGTCTGGGGACGCGTTGGCTACAACCCCGACGTGCCAGCCGAGCTATGGGAGGAGGAGTTCCGCCGGCGTTTCGGCTCCGCCGGCGGGAGCCTCATGAAGGGCCTGCACACCGCCAGCCGCGTACTGCCGAGAATCGTCGCCGCCAGTTACCGATACCAGTTGTTCCCCACTACCCGCGGCTGGGCCGAAATGATGCGTCAGGGCGACCTTGCCCAGTTCGCCGACCTGGAGGGCTCCGATATCGAGCAATTCCAGAACCCGCGTGACGCCGCGAAGAGCATCATCGACGGCGCGAACACCTCGATGCGCCGTCCCGGTGAGACTAGCCGCTGGTTTTCCGACACCGCCGAAGAAATCCTCGCGCGCGTTCGCGAGGCGGAATCGGCTGGAGCCGCGGGAAACGAGGCTCGATCCACAATCACAGACCTGACGGTTCTCGCATGGTTGGCGCGATATCACGCCGCGCGATTGAACGCCGCCGTACAGTACAACCTGTATCGTCTGCGCGAGGACGTTTCCGCGCTCGACGGCGCTATGGAGCATGAGCGCGCGGCCGTCGCCGCCTGGGCAGAGATTGTCAGGGCAGCGGGCGATGTCTACAGCAGCGACCTAGCCTTCGGTGTGCATCGCGTAGGATTCCCTCGCCACTGGAAGGAAGAACTCGAGAAGCTTCAGGCCGGGCTCACTAAACTCACCGAGGAAAGAAAGCAGGCCAAGGCCACTGGCGGGGCGCCACGGCTGCGGAGTCCGGTGAGTTCCGGTGACAAACAGCCTCCGCATGTTCGCCTGGAGGCGGTGGGCAAAGCCCGCCCCGGCCACGATCTGAGCGTCACCGCGAAGGCTGAGGATCCCTCCGGCGTAAAAACCCTGCGACTTCGCTACCGGCACCTGACGCAGTTCGAAGACTACCGGACGGCGGAAATGACGCTCGATCCCAAGACCGGGATCTACGCCGCCTGGATCCCGGGAGATTTCATCGCACCTAAATGGGACCTGATGTACTTCGTCGAGGCAATTGACACGCTCGGCAACGGGCGAAACTACCCGGATCTTGACGTACGAGCCCCGTATGTGGTGGTTGAAGTAGAAAGGCCGGCACGGCCTCGCTAGTGATAACGCGCGCGGCTCAGAACTGCCGTGCCTACGCCACTTGGTAAATGGCCGGCCGAAACGACGGCTTTGGAATCGGCTTCTTCGCCGCGAACGCGCGGCCTTGAGCCACGCCTTCCTGGCTTTCAGCACTTCGGCCAACGCCTCGGCTGGAGTTCCGCCAAAGGCAGAGCAATGACGGAGGTCAGGAATGTCAGCGATGTACCCATCGTCTTCGTCGCTGTGGAAGATGTTGATGTGGTAGTCTTTCATGTCTCTGCATCCAACTGAATATCATATCTTTCAACGAGCGCCTTCGCCCACTGCGACGGTCCATCAGCTCGATGAAACTGCTTGTCGAACCAATGCAGATACAGATTACTGAGCAGCGGCGAAATCACCCCGCCTTGGGGAGTCCCCTGGCGCGGTCGGCTCCATTGCCCCGGTTTGCCTTTGCTCTCCGGCTCTACCACCGGGCTTTGCAGCCACATCCGGATCAGCTTGAGCACACTCCGGTCCACTACTCGCATGCGCACGCAAGCCACCAGCTTGTCGTGCGGAATCGAATCGAAATAGCCTTTTAGGTCCGCGTCATACACCGCTTGATACCCGGCCTTGACATGCCCGCGTATCTCCTCCAGCGCCTGGTGGGCCGAGCGCCCAGGACGAAACCCATAGGAGCAATCCTCGAAATCTGCTTCGAAGGTCGGCTCCAGGATTAACAGGGTCGCCATCTGCACCACTCGGTCGCGCACCGTCGGGATGCCCAACGGACGCATCTTGCCATTCACTTTCGGTATGTAGACGCGCCGTACCGCTGTCGGCGTGTAGGTTTTGGTG
>Ga0247727_10008910_pt1 | contig 18434 bp, 14 predicted proteins | sample WisWelCaveWW1625_FD_202498 | JGI IMG/M metagenome (GOLD analysis project Ga0247727, IMG submission 202498) | Biofilm microbial communities from Wishing Well Cave, Virginia, United States - WW16-25 | ecosystem: Environmental > Aquatic > Deep subsurface > Groundwater > Cave microbial mat | place... | reverse complement strand
TGGAGGGAAGCTCCCTCCGCGCCGAGCTCGACGCCGTGGCGCGCCGCGTCGGCACGGCGCACGGCGTGGTCGTGTGGTTCGACTCTGTGCTGGCCGCGGGCGTTGAATTCTCCAGTGCACCGGGCGCGCCCAAGATGGTGTACGGCCAGATGTTCTTTCCGTTTACCGAGCCGGTGAAGACGGCGCGCGGCGACCGCTGGGCCGTTTCTCTGCAAGCCGATTTGGTGGGGGCGGACTACGTCTGGCGCTGGGAGAGCTCTGTGCACCGCAGCGGACGGGCCCGCGCACCCCGCGCCCATTTCCAGCAGTCCACTTTTTTGGGGGCGCCGCTCTCCCGCGCGGATTTGGAGAAGCGCGAAGCGGGCTACCTCCCGGCGCTCAATGCCGAAGGCGAAGTGGAACACTTCATCTTGTCGCAGATGAATGGAAAAACGCCGCAGGAGGAGATTGCTCGCCGCACGCAAGCGCGCTTCCCGGCGTTGTTCTCCCGCTGGGAAGATGCGCTGACCCGCGCCGGCGAGCTGGCGCGGAAGTTCAGCCGCTGACTGCCCTATTCAATTTTCCCCGTGCCGAGGACGGCAAACGGGAAGCTGCCGGCCGCGAACGGCGAGCCGACGATTTCCGCCAGCGCGCCCGTCGCCGGGTCAATGGAGTACACGGAGAGGTCGGAGCTGCCCGCGTTGGTCACCAAGAGGAACGAGCCCGAGAAATCCACGGTGGCTCCGAACGGGCTGATGGCGCTGGAAAGAAGCGGCAAGCCTGGCAGAACGGCGAGCGCGCCGGTATCAGGATCAATGCTGTAGCCCCAGATCTCGAAGGAGCCGGCGTTCGCAACATAAAGGTATTTCCCCGTCGGTTCGGCCACCAATCCGACGGGAAGAATGCCGGTGGCGAAGGGCGAGCCCGGCACCGGTGTCAAAGTTCCGGTGTCCGATGCGATGGAGAACGCCGCGACATTATTCCCAAACGTGTTGGTGGCATAGACAAAGCGCCCCGTCGGGTCCACGATGAGGGCAAAGGGCGACGTCCCCAAACCAGTGGAGAAGGGGGAACCCGCAACGGGCGTCAGTGCCCCGGTATCCATGTCAATCGTAAATGCCGAGATATCTTCCGTAATGTCGTTGATCACGAAGAGGAATCGTCCCGGCGGGTCCGTAACCACTCCGAACGGCCCGATGCCCGCCCCCGCAAACGGAGAGCCAACGATTTCCGTCAGATCGCCCGTGGCGCTGTCGATCAAGTACACCGAGACGTCTCCCGAGCCCGCGTTGGCCACGTAGAGGAACCTGCCCGAGGGGTCCACCGTCGAGGCAAACGCACTGATTCCACTCGAAGGAATCGGCGATCCCGGGATTTCAAGCAGCTCACCAGTGGTCGCGTCAATCTCATACGCGGAAATTTCAAAGGAGCAGGCGTTGGCCACAAAGAGCCACGCCCCCGAGGGCGTCGCCCCAGGCCCCACCGGGCAGTCTCCCGCGGCAAAGGGTGAGCCGGGCACGGGCGCATGCGCACCGGTTGCCGGGTCGATGCTCATCCCCGTGACCTCCAAAGTATCGGCATTGGGGACGTAGGTAAACAGCGGCGTATAGGTCGCCGCAGTGTTAGCCACGCTGATGGCCATGGAGGAAGGCTGCGCTTGGGAGCGCATGGTCTGTTCGGGAATGAGAGCGCCGTCGGCCTGGTTAATCACGTAGGCCGAGACGCTGCTGTCGTCGATGTTGGTTACGTACACGTATATGCTCGAGGGGTCCATGGCCACGGAAAAGGGTAAGGCTCCGGCGGCAAACGGCGATCCGACGATGGCCGTCAGATTTCCGCTGACCGGAATGACGAAGCCGGAGACGTTGTCTGATGCCGAATTGGCCACATAGACCACCACGCCCGACGGATCAATGCCGATTCCCGTCGGCGCCGTTCCGGCAGCGAACGGTGAGCCGGAGAGCGGCACCAGCACGCCAGTAAAAGCCGTGATCGAGTAGCCGGTGACATCGTTCGAATTGATGTTGGCCACGTACAGGAAGGAGCCGAGCGGGTCCACGCCGATGGCAAACGGGCCGGTGCCCGCGGGGTAGGGCGAGCCAGCCAGCGGCGTCAGTACTCCGGTCCCGGGCGTGACGGCATAACCCGAAATCGTGTTGTCGCCGAAATTGGCCACGTAAAGGAATTCGCCCAGCGGGTCCACGCCGATCGATCCAGGAACCGAACCGGTGGCAAAGGGCGAGCCGGCGATTGCTGCGAGCGCGCCGGTCACCTGGTCAATCGAATAAGCCGAGATGGTGGCATCGCCGGAGTTGGAGGCATAAAGGAAAAGTCCGCCGGCATCGGTGGGCGCGGCAAAAGGGCCCACGCCGGTGGGGAAAGGTGACCCGGGCACTTCGGTCAGCGAACCGTTCGTCGGATCAATTTTGTATCCGGAGACGTTGTTGGAGGTGAAATTCGAAACGTAGGCAAAGGTGCTCGAAGGATCCAGTGAGACGCCCAGCGGGTTCGTCCCCGTCTTCACATAACCGGCGGCGCGCAGCCGGCCGGTATCCGAATTCACGGTGAAGATCGAAAGCGTGCTGTCCTGAATATTTGACGTGTAGCCAAATCGCGGCACGTGGGGAGGCGGAGGCGGCGGCAGCAACTGTTCAATCGCCGCGCCCTGCGGCTGCGCCACGGCGGTGCGCGTGGGCCGCGGCATGCGCCGCTGCGCCATCTTGCCGATCGTAAAGGTTTGCGTCTGCGTTGGCGCTGGAGGCGTTACCCGCGCGGGTAGCCGCCGCGAAGTTTGCCGCGACTCGGGCTGCAACATCGCAATCGCGCCGACGGGCGCCAGCGGCATGTCCACTCCCTCTCCGTTCAACTGCACCTGGCGCGCGCTCTCCATGCCGTCATAGGAAATCGTCAAAGTACCTTCGCGCGGTCCGAGCGCGGTGGGTGTGAATGTCAGCAGGATGGTGCAGTTCGCGCCGGCGGGCAGCAGGTCGCCGCAATCATTCGTCTGCGAGAAATCGCCCTCGATAGTGATGCTCAGTTGCAGCAGCGCAGTGTCGCGGGGGTTGGTCAAGCGGACGCTTTTCTCCTCGCTCGTCAGACCCAGCGAAAACGAGCCCAGATCCACGCTGCCGGGCTTCACCTGTAAGCTTGGCGCCTGCGCCGCTCCGGCCACGCAGAACAGGGCGGCTGCAAAAAGAACTAGTACTGTGAGGCTTTTGCGTTGCATGGATCCTCCAGATCACCACGGGGAGTTTGAACCTGACTTTCGGGAGATGGGCTTCCCAGTCGAAGGTTCCGGGCAGGATTCGGCGAGAAAGAAAACCAGCCGCTCCGGTGGCGTCCCAAGCTTAACGACTCACCAATCATCAAAATCCGGGGCCGGGCCTACATGGAATACGCTAAAACATCCGGCAGGGCCCGGCAATAGGGCACTTGTACCGGGGAGTACCATTCAGGGCACTAGTACTTTTTCCCGAAGTCTAACCGTAGAAAGGCATTTGGCGCTTACATCGCGGATAGACCACGGTGTATTCTGTGCAGCCACCAGCCGGTACGCTTGGGAAAGAACGATCCATGCCGGGAAAGACGATCCCCTCCCTTCCACCGTTGATCGAGTTGCTGGCGTGTGCGGCGCGTCCCCAACTTGACGCTGCGCGCGCGCAACGTCTGCTCGAACTGGCCGCTGCGACATCTGACTGGGCGGGGCTGCGCCTGGCCGCGATGCGCCATTGTGTCTCGCCCCTGCTCTCGACGCATCTCGAAGCTCATTGCGCAAGCATCTTGCCGCAAGCGGACCTGCAAGCATCGCGTCGCGATTATCACGATTCAGCAGAGCGCGGATTCCAATTGGCTGCCGATCTCCTCGAAGTCCTCGACGCGTTGCGCGCCGATGGCCTCGAGGCGATTCCGTACAAAGGTCCTGCCCTGGCCGTGCAGGCCTACGGCCGGCTGGCGTTGCGGCAGTTTGTTGACCTCGACGTGATCCTTCGACAGCGCGATCTACCGCGCGCTTATCCGTCGCTGATTGCGCGGGGATACGTTCCCGAGCTGCCGCTGGAAATCGCCGCATCTCCGCGCAGGATTCCCGGCCAGTACCTCTTCCAACGCGACTCGACCAGCACGATCCTCGAGCTGCACACGGAACGCACGCTGCGGTATTTTCCCGCGCCGCTGGATCTGGATTCTCTCGCCCGTCGAGTCGTGCCCGTCACCGTGGCTGGCCATGCTGTGTTCACGTTTTCGGCGGCAGATGCGCTGCCGATTCTCTGTGTGCATGGCGCGAAGCACTTCTGGGAACGGCTGGGCTGGATTGCAGACATTGCCGCCCTGGCTTCGCTGGACGAAATGGACTGGGACCGCGCCTTCTTTCTGGCGCGCCAGCTCCAGGCCGAACGGATGTTGCGCCTGGGCCTGTATCTCGCCGCCGAGTTGCTGGACACCGCGCTGCCGGAGGAGGTTTTCGCTCGCATTCGCGAAGACAGCAGGGTGCCTCAGTTGGCCGCGCGAGTCGGCGAACGGCTGGTGCGCGCGGATTTTTCTGCGCCCGACGTGACTCGCCGCTTCTGGTTTCGTGTGCGCAGCCGAGAGACCGCCTGGCAGGGGTTGGCCTACTGCCTGCGACTGGCCACTGCGCCCACCGAAGAAGATTGGGCGCAGGTGCGGCTGGCCCGACCTCTCTCGGCGGCGTATTCCGTTCTCCGGCCGCTGCGGTTGCTGCGGAAATACGGCGCGGGATTTCCCCGCAGCGGGCCGCCGCCGGCGTGAGCTTCGCTTGAGCAACTCGCTTCAATTGCATTTTCTCTTGCGCCTCACCCCGAGTTGGGAGCAGATTATCGCGCGATGGAAAGCCCCATCCTGACCCCTACCCGGCGGTGGGTGTTAATCGCCGTCTGCCTCCTCCTGGGAATTCTTCTTTCCTATTTTGCAGTGCGGAATGCAGTGGCCGAGCGTCGCGCCGGCTCGTCCGACAGCAACGCCTGGCGGCGCGCCGCCGAACTCGAACCCGCCAATCCCGACCACTGGTATCGTCTGGGACGGTTTCGCCAGTTGGATTTCGAGCGCAGCGACCTCACCCAGGCCATCCTTTATTATCAACGCGCGGTGGCGCTCGACCCGCGCGCCGCACATTATTGGCTCGACCTGGCCGGCGCGTACGAAGCCGCCGGCGACCCGGCCCGCGCGCGCCAGGCCTTCGAGCAGGCCAAGGCGGCCTATCCGGCGTCCTCCGACGTGGCGTGGCGCTATGGCAATTTCCTGTTGCGCCAGCAGCGATTCGCGGAGGCGTTTGCGGAAATCCGCCGCGCCGTCACCACAACTCCGACGTTGGCACGGCTGGCGACGTCGCGGGCCTGGCGCAGTAGTCCCAATGCGCAGGTTTTGCTCGATCAAGTTTTGCCGCCATCCGAGGATGCTTACCTGGGCGCGCTGGATACGCTGGTGGCCGAGCGCGCTCCGCTCGCGGCGCTCGCCGTGTGGGACCGCCTAATCGTCTTGCAGCCTTCGTTTGAGTTGCGCCGAGCTTTCCCGCTGATGGACGAGCTCATTGCCCAAGGACGCAGCGTCGAAGCCTTGCGCGCCTGGAAACAGGCACTTGTTGTGGCCGGATGGACGGTGCCGCCGCAGCCGCCCGGGTCGCTGCTTTTCGACGGCGGTTTCGAAACGGACTTCACCGAAGGCGGCTTCGGCTGGCGGATGCGGCCGCCGGAACACGGCGAAATCGAATTCGATGCCAGCGTGCGCCAGAGCGGGCAACGCTCGCTGCGCGTCGTCTTCGACGGGCTCACCAATTTCCACTTTGAACATCTCTATCAGCGTCTGCCCGTCGTGCCGCGCACACGCTATCGCTTCGGAGCCACGCTGCGCACACAGGGCATCACCACCGACAGCGGCGTCCGCTTCCAGATTTCCGACCCGCAACATCCCACCGAGCTCAACCTGCTGACCCGCAACGTCACCGGCACGCAAGACTGGACGCTGGACGAAGTGGACTTCACCACCGGCCCCAACACACAATTGCTTGAGATTCTTTTCGTCCGCCGCCCCAGCCAGAAGCTCGACAACAAAATTGCCGGCACGGTCTGGCTGGACGACCTGACGCTGACGCCTCTTGCCCGGCGCCCTGCTCCATGAAGATCATCCGCATCGGCATCGGCGCGCTGCTGGCCTTTGCGGTCTGCGCCCATGGCGCCGTGGAAGCCTGGTCGGAGGCGGTGCTGGGCGTTGGGGCGTCGCTGTTGCTGGTGTTCTGGGCGGTGCTCGTTTCCTTCGGGCGGACGCGTTCGGTTCGCTGGGAGCCGGTGCTGGCGCCGCTGGCCGCACTCGCGGGGTTCGGATTCCTCCAGTGGCTTTTCGGTTGGACGGCCTCGCCCTACCTGACGCGGATCGAGCTGCTTAAGTTTGGCGCCATCCTGGTGCTGGTGTTTCTCGCCGTCCAATCCTTGCGCACGACGGCCAACTGGCTGGCGTTTGCCTGGTTCTTGCTCACCCTGGCGTTTGTTGTCTCCCTGTTTGGCATACTTCAGCACTTCACCTTCAACGGAAAACTCTACTGGCTGCGCGAGCTGCGCTACGGCGGCATCCCGTTCGGACCCTACGTGAACCGCAACCATTTTGCCGGTCTGGTCGAGCTGATTGCGCCGCTGGGCCTTTCCATCCTGCTGTTGCGCGGCGTGCGGCGCGACCAACTGCCGCTGGTGGCGCTGTTCACGCTGCTGCCCGTCGGCGCGCTGTTCCTGGCGGCGTCGCGCGGCGGCATCACCAGCTTTCTGTCTGAAATTGCCGTCCTCGGCCTGCTGATCTGGTTGCAGCGCGGGATGCGCCGCAGCTTGGCCGCCGCGGTCGGAGTCGTGGTGCTGGCGGCAGGAATGGTGGCGTGGCTGGGCGTGGGCCGCGCGCTCGACCGCTTCACCTCGCTGCAAAAGCTGGAAGTGTCTGAAGCCCGTCGGGTCTCGATGGTCAAGGACAGTTGGCGCATTTTTCTCGACCATCCTCTGCGCGGGACCGGACTGGGCACGTTGCAGGTGGTCTTCGCTCGCTACGAATCCATGTACGACGGCAAAGTGGCCAACCACTCCCACAACGACTACGTCGAGCTGCTGGCTGAAACCGGACTCCTCGGAGGCTTGTGTTTCGCTGTTTTCCTTTTCCTTCTGTTCCGCCGAGCCTGGCGGGAAATCCGCGTCACGCTCAATCCCCAGGACCTGGCCCTGCGCCTCGGCGCACTGGTGGCCGGCGTGGGCTTGCTGGTGCATTCCCTGGTGGACTTCAACCTACACATCCCCGCCAACGCCCTACTGTTTACTCTGCTGGCGATCATGGCCTCCAGCGAGGCCCGGCCCGACCAGGATCTGTGATCGGCGCGGTGTTTCCAAGTGTGTATCTTTACGCGCATTCGCGTGATTGACTTCACACATCTGCTTGTATAATGGCTGCCGCGTGGGGGAATGCTCTATCCAATGCTTTCCATAAGTCTGGGTGTACGTGCCCGCCTGCTCTTCAGGTGTGCCTGCTCGCTGGCCATCCTGCTCGCCGCCTCTCCAACCGTTCTCAGCCAACGGAAAGACGCGCCGCCGACACCGGCAACACAAAAGCTCGAGACCGCCGAACAGACCAATGAGCGCATCCGCCAGTTGGCTCGCGCGATGGGGGCCCACACGGGCGATTCGCAGATTGGCAGCGGCGACCTGATCCGGATCGAAGTGTTTGACGTGCCGGAGCTTTCCCGCGAATTGCGCGTGGGGGAATCCGGGTACATTTCTCTGCCGCTGATTCCGGTCAAGGTGAAGGCGGCGAGCCTGACGATGTTCCAGCTCGAGGATAAAATCACGGAATTGCTGCAGGTCAATGGCCTGGTCTCTCATCCCCAGGTCACGGTGACCATCAAGGAGCAGCGCAGCCAGCCCATCACCATCATTGGCGCAGTACAAAAGCCGCTCGTCTTTCAGGCCGTCCGCCGCGCGACCCTGCTCGAGGTGCTCTCCGAGGCGGGCGGCATTTCCAACGACGCCGGCGGCGAAGCTATTATCACCCGTCGCCTGAGGCCCGGCCCGGATGCGCCCGAGGGTACTCAACCGGAGACCCAAACCATCGTCGTGGACCTGAATGAGCTGTTGCAGTCGGGCGACCCGCAATACAACGTGCCCGTGTACGGCGGCGACGTCATCACGATTCCTCGCGCCGGCATTGTCTATGTGGTCGGCGCGGTGAACCGGCCCGGAGGATTTGTCCTGCAAAACGATCGGGAGCGGCTCACGGCGATCAAAGCCCTGGCGCTGGCCGGGGGGCTGTTGGGCACGGCGAAACCTCGTCATGCCGTCATCCTGCGCAAGGATTCCTCCGCCAGCAACAAAGAGATTGATGTGGATCTGAACCAGGTCCTCGAGCGCAAGCGCGAGGACGTCCTGCTCCAGGCCAGCGACATCCTCTACGTGCCCGACAGCACCGGCAAGCGCGCCTTGCGCCGCTTCGGGGACGTCGCCCTGGCTCTGACCACCGGCCTGGTCCTGATTCGTGCCGGCCGATAGGCAGCGATTCACGAGCCAAGTCGTGGCGATCGCCGATTCGGTTGTCTGAGGGAAAAAATGGAAGATCAAAACAGCATCGTCCCGAGGGATCGTCGCCCGGGCGGAACGCTGGAAGTGGTGCCGCCCGCCCCATCGTTCCTCCCCTGGGACCAGGCACCGCGCGAGCCTCATCTGCTGGACTACTTGATGGTCCTGCGCAAGCAGCAGTGGCTCATCCTCTTTTTCTTCCTCACGGTCGTCACCATCGTCACCATCTCCACCTTCCGCATGCAGCCCGTTTATGAGGCTACCGCGCGCATCGAAATCGACAAGGAAAATAACAATATCCTGCCCTTCCAGGGCACCGAAACGTACGACCTGTACATGGATATGCAGTCCTACATCGAGACGCAGTCCAAGATCCTGCAAAGCGAAACCCTCGCTCTGCAAACCATCCGCTCGATCGGCCTGGCCGAGAATCGGGAGTTCGGCGGCGGCAAGACCTCGGCTCTGCCGCAGAGCGTGGCCAACCAGAAGCGGCCGCCGTCGCTAGGCGCGTTCATGGGGCGCATCACCGTGCGCCGCGTGCCCGACAGCCGGTTGCTGGACGTGAAGTTTGAAGCCAACGACCCGCTCCTGGCGGCGCGAGTGGTCAACGCGCACATTGAAAACTTCGTCGAGCAAAACCTGCGCAGCCGCTACGAAGCCACTACCGCTGCCTCCAAGTTCCTGGCCAGCCAGCTCAACGAGCTCAAGATCAAGGTCGAGAAGGCCGAAGACGCCCGCATCGCCTACGAGCGCCAGAACCAGATCTGGACGATTGACGAAAAGCAGAACATCACCACCCAGAAGCTCTCCGACATCAACAAGGAACTCACCAGCGCCCAGAGCGACCGAGTCAGCAAGGAAGCCATCTATCAACTGATCCGCACTGGAAACGTCGAGTCGGTCCCGGCCTTCCGCGACAACCCCTTGCTGGGCGAGTTGTTGCGCAAACAGGCCGAGCTTCGCGGGCTGCTCGCCGAAGCCCTCAGTCAGTACGGCCCCAATTTCCCCAAGGTGCAGCGCCTGCAAGCGCAGCTCAAGGACACGGAAGACCTCATCGGCCGCGAAAAAATCAATATCGTCAACCGCATTGAAGCCGACTACCGCGCCGCGCGCCAGCGGGAACTCCTGCTCACCCAGGAGCTCGATAAGCAGAAGGCCGAATCGAACTCGATGGCCGAGAGATTCGTCCAGTACAACATCCTCAAGCGTGAGGCCGAAGCCAATAAGCAGCTTTACGAAGGCCTGCTGCAGAAGCTCAAGGAAGCGGGTATTTCTGCGGGCCTGCGCTCCTCGAATATCCGTATCGTGGACCCGGCCATGATTCCCTCCGCTCCTTCCCGGCCACAGAAGGCACGCAACATCGTGTTGGCGGCGCTGGTGGGGCTGGTGGGCGGCGTGGGCCTGGCCCTGCTGCGGGAATACATGGACAACACCGTCAAAAACCCCGACGACATCGAACACCTGACGCGCCTGCCTTCGCTCGCCGTCGTGCCCGCGTTTCTCAGCGAGAATGGCCGCAGCCGCGTTCCCAAGTTGCTGAAAGGTTTCCAGCCCGCCACTCCCCTGGAAGGGCGCGTCGAGCTGATTTCCCACAATCTGCCCCAGTCACAGGTGTCGGAAGCCTTCCGCGCGCTGCGCACCTCCCTGCTCTTGTCGCAGGCGGATCAGCCCCCGCAGGTCATCCTGCTCACCAGTGCGCTGCCGCGGGAGGGAAAGACGACCGCAGCGGTAAACCTGGCCGTCACGCTCGCACAACTGGGCGACCGTACCCTGTTGATTGACTCCGACCTGCGCAAACCGGGCATCGGTCGCGCCCTCAGCCTCGGCGACGGCAAATACGCCGGCCTCAGCTCCTATCTGGCGGGTGTTTCTTCTCTCGACCTGATCACCGTGCCGCATCCGGCCATCACCAATCTGGCCGCCATTCCCACCGGCCCCGTGCCACCCAACCCGGCTGACTTGCTCTCCTCGCGTCGTCTGGGCGAGGCCATTGCCCAGCTTCGCCTGCAATATAAGTTCATCGTGATTGACTCGCCGCCCATCATGGCGGCCACCGACGCGGTCATTCTCTCGGTGCTGGCGGATGGTGTTCTTCTCGTGGTGCGCAGCGGCGAGACACCCAAGGAAGCCTTCACTCGCGCGCGGGATCTTCTAAACAGTGTGAAGGCTCGCCTGCTTGGGGTGGTGCTCAACGCCGTGGATTCTACGTCGCCCGAGTATTACTACTCCTATCGCTACTACCCCTATCACTACGGGTACGGCGAGAAGGAACGAAAGAAGGCAGCGGCCGCGGGCGCCTCCAGCTCCTGAGCCGCAGAAAATTCGCGATTCGCGCCAGGAGGCCTTTTGCGCTCTCTGATTACCGGCGGGGCAGGCTTCATCGGTTCTCATCTGGCCGAGCGGCTGCTCGAGCGCGGCGACGAAGTCTTCCTCATGGACGACCTCTCCACCGGCAGCATGGAAAACATCCGCCACCTCAAAAAGTTCGAGCGCATGCATTATTTCCTCGAACCGATTGAGAACCGCGCCCTGCTGGCCGAATTGGTGGATGAATCCGACATCGTCTTTCATCTGGCCGCAGCGGTCGGCGTGCGCCTGATTGTCGAAAGCCCCGTGCGCACCATCGAGACCAACGTGCACGGCACGCAGCTCGTCCTCGATGCGGCCTGCAAGAAGCGCAAGCTGGTTTTCATCGCTTCCAGCTCGGAGGTGTACGGCAAGAACACCCAGGTGCCGTTCCACGAAGATTCTGACCTGGTGCTGGGCCCCACAACGAAAGGCCGCTGGAGTTACGCCGCCTCGAAAGCGCTGGATGAATTCCTGGCCCTTTCCTACTGGAAGGAAAAGAAACAGCCCGTCGTCATCGTGCGCTTCTTCAACACCGTGGGCCCGCGGCAGACCGGGCGTTACGGCATGGTGTTGCCGAATCTTGTCAGCCAGGCGCTGGAAGGGCGGCCGATGACCGTGTTTGGCAGCGGCCAGCAATCGCGCTGCTTCTGCGACGTGCGCGACGCCGTGGAGGCGGTGCTGCGGCTGGTCGCCACACCGGCTGCCGTGGGCGAGGTGGTCAACGTCGGCAGCACCGAGGAAGTGACCATCGAAGCGCTCGCGCGGCTGGTCAAGGAGCGCACCCGCAGCGCCTCGCCCATCGAATTCATTCCGTACGACAAAGCTTACGAGCCCGGCTTTGAAGATATGTTCCGCCGCGTCCCTGCGCTTGAAAAGCTCGAGCAGCTCGTCCGCTTCCGCCCGCACACACCCCTGCTGGAAATTATTGACCGCGTGGCCGCTCATGTGCAGTCAAAGCGCGAAGTGGCGGTGGCGCGCGGAGCCTCCGGGAACACCAACTGACACGGGACGCGGATCGTTCTTCGCCTTCTCAGCCTCGACCGGCCACCTGCGAATGACCCAGCCCACACGCCTCGACACGTCCGTTGGTGAAACTTCCCGGCCGCTTGCTACCCGCGCCGAGCGACTTGCGGCCTCGCGCCCCTTTCAATGGCTGTTTCTGGTGTGGCTGCTGGCGATCAACGCCCTCTACTACGCGCAGTTCCGCGACCTTCTGTTGGCCCGTTTTCCCGCGCTGCGAAGCCTATGGCCCTGGTGACGAGTCTCATCCCTCTCCTTGTTGTGGCTGTCCTGCTGGCCGTTGCCACCGCCTTCGGGTTGCGTCTCCTGCGCGCGCTGGACCTTCAGCCGGAAAGCCGCCTGGAAGGTTTCCTGTATGCGGCGGCGCTTTCCTTTTCGGCACTGCAGGTGGCGATTTTCCTTCTCGGGATGACCTTCGGACTTAAGCGCCTGTTTCTCTTGACGCTGCTGGCGGCCATGGCTCTCGCTGCCGGAAAAGACTGGCGTCGCACGGCGCAAACATTTCGCGCGCTGCGCAGCTTCGTGCGCCGAGTTCGGCAGACGCGCGGTCTGCTTCTCCTCGCTGCTGCGATTGCCGCCGTTCTTCTGCTCGACGCTCTGCTGACTCTTGCGCCACTGACGGGCTCCGATGCGCTGCATTATCACTTTACCGCCCCCAGCTACGACGTGGGACGCAGGTTTACCCCTCACTTTGACCTCGCACAGAGCTTCCTCACCGGCCAGAATCATCTGCTTCTTCTTGCCGGCCTGACGCTCGGCAATGATCAAACCGCGCTCGGCCTGATCTTCCTGGGCGGCCTGCTGGCGGCCGGGGCGCTGTTTCAGCTTGCGCGGCAAATGATGTCGGCAGGCTGGGCGCTCACCGTGGTCCTGGTGTTCCTGCTGACGCCGCTGGTCTTCTGGCAAATGACGGTGGCCGGCGCGCCCGACATCTGGATGGCCTTCTACACTACGCTGGCCGTGTTGGCGGCAGGGCGGGGTGCCGCGTCGCAACAGTTGCGGTGGTTAGTTCTGGCAGGATGGCTTGCCGGTGCCGCGGCTGGCGCGAAGTACACGGGCTGGGCCATCCCTGTCATTCTCTGCTTGCTCATCCTGTACGAAGCCCGTTCGTTGCGCGCCGCGCTTCTGGCCGGACTGGCCTCCCTCGCCGCAGGCATCTATCCTCTCCTGCGCAACTTCCTGTGGACCGGCGACCCATTTTTTCCCTTTCTGATGACCCGCCTTGCGCCCGCAAGCGTCAATCCCTACCTGTTGGAAAGCTGGGCGGCCGATACCGGCGCCGCCACCGCCCGCGAGTCCGTGCTCTCCATGCTGACGTATCCCTTCGTCGTTGTGCTGGAAGGGACCTCCCACGGCGTTGGCCACTACCTCGGTCCGCTGATCCTCGCGTTTGCTCCACTGCTGCTTCTGGCGTTGCGCAACACTCCACTGACCCGCCTGGCTGCGCTGTTGTGCCTGGGCGTTTTCCTCTCCAACACTTTCAGCTCGCAGCAGGGACGCTTTCTCCTGCCCGTGCTGCCGCTGGCCCTGGCTCTGGTCTTTGCGGGCGCAGCGCGGCTTCGGGGAAAATCTTTTGCGCTGGCGCGCAGCGGATCTCGCGCCACCCTGGGCTTTTTTTTCCTGTTTGCAGCCGGTTCCTATTCACTCTTCGCGAAAGACTTTCTGCCGGTCGTGCTGGGTCGGGAAGTGCGGCAGGATTTTCTGCTCCGCATGGCCCCCGACTACCGCACCGCCGAGTTCGTCAACCGGCAGATGGCTGGCCGCGCGGGCAGCGTGATGGTGTTTTTCCGGCATGTGTACTACCTGCGTGTGCCTTACGTCCCCGCCGACCCGGAGAAATCCTGGCGGATGGACCCGGCCCGCTATCGCACGCCCGAGCAGTTGCTCGATCTTTTGCGTCAACGCGGCGTGGGCTGGGTGCTGAAATCGCCGGCGTATCCCGAATCCTTTGCGCCGTTGTTTGAGCAGTTGGAAGCGCAGGGCCGCTTGCGACCCGTGGCCTCCGGCGAAATCGAGCTTGTGCACGGCTGGCGCATCGAGGGTGTGCGTCAGCCGGCGCGCGCCGTGCTCCTGGAAGTGGTTGCCGAGTAGTCGCCGGGGCCGCTGAACGCAGCTTGCTGCGGACGTCCCGGGATGCTGTTTGCCTGGAGTCGCGGTACACTTCCTCCCTCCCGTCGTATGACTCGCGGCGGGTCGCGGAGACCATTTGATGGCTCAGCCGATTCGTGTGGCGCTGGTGGGCTACGGTTACTGGGGTCCCAACTATGCCCGCGTGTTTGGCGAGCTGTCCGGCTCGGAGGTGACGGCCATCTGCGAAGTCGCGCCCGACCGCCGCCAGCGCGCCTCGGAGAAGCACCGCCAGGTAGCCGCCCCGCGCGATCTCTCCGAACTGCTGCGGCGGCCAGACGTGGACGCCGTGGTCATCTCCACTCCGGCCTCCACCCATTACGAGGTGGCGATGGCGGCGCTCCGCAGCGGGCGCCACGTGCTCATTGAAAAGCCACTCGCCCTCAATCTGGATCATTGCCGGGAGCTGGCCGAACTTGCCGAGCGCTCCGGCCGCGTCCTGATGGTGGCTCACACCTTTCTCTATAACGCCGGCATCCGCAAAATGAAGGAGTGCATTGGCACGCCGGATTTCGGCCGCGTCTATTACCTCCACGCCACGCGCACCAACCTGGGGCCCATCCGCCAGGACGTCAATGCCGTCTGGGACCTGGCCCCGCACGACGTTTCCATCTTCCATTACCTGCTCGACCGGCCGCCGCTGTGGGCCAGCGCCATCGGTTCGAGCGTGCTGGGTCACCCCCGCGAAGACGTCGCCTTCATCACCCTGGGCTACGCTGACGGCGTGATCGGCAATATCCACGTCAGTTGGGCCGACCCGAACAAAGTCCGCGAAGTGGTGGCCGTGGGCAGCGGGCGCCGCGTGGTCTTCGACGATCTCAATTCCCTGGAGCACGTTCGCGTGTACGAAAAAGGCGTCAGCGTGGGCGAGTCGAGCGCCGATTCCTTCGGCGAGTTCAAGTTGCTCGTGCGCGACGGCGACATCATCAGCCCGCGCGTCGAGCCCAGCGAGCCGCTCAAAAATCAGTGTGCCGAGTTTCTCTCCGCCATTCGCACCGGCCAGGCTCCGCTCTCCAACGCCCACTTTGCCGCCTCGGTGGTGCGCACCCTGCTGGCGATTGAGGCTTCCATGCGCGACCACGGCGCCGCCCGCGAGGTGGCCGCATGAAACCCTGCGTGCCCGTCGTGCTGGGCAGGGATTGTCAAGTGGACCCCTCCACCATCCTCGGGTATCCCACCGGTCGGCGCATTGAGCTGCGCCCGGTTCGCATTGGCGAGGGGGCGCGCATCCGCAGCGGCACGGCTGTCTATGCTTCGGTGGAAATCGGTGCGCGGTTTGAGACCGGCCACAACGTGGTCATTCGCGAAGAAAATCGCATCGGCGACGACTGCGCCGTCTGGAACAACTCCACGATTGACTACGGCTGCGTGCTCGGCCACCGCGTGAAAATCCATTGCAATGTGTACGTCGCGCAGTACACCGTGATCGAAGACGATGTGTTCCTCGCACCGGGCGTGATCATTGCCAACGACCCTCACCCGATTTGCACGAAATGTATGCAGGGGCCGACAATTCGCGCCGGGGCGAGGATCGGCGTCAACGCCACCCTCCTGCCGCACATCGTCATCGGCGAGAACTCGCTGGTCGGCGCGGGAAGCGTGGTGACGCGCGACGTCCCGCCCCGCGCGGTGGTGCTTGGCAATCCGGCGCGCGTGGTGGGAGAGGTGGACTCGCTCGAATGCCCGTTTGAGATTGTGAAGCCTTATGTGGACGGCCTCGACGTACGCCGCCGCCCGGAATGGGAGACCGTGCCCGCGCTCCCGCGCCCCATCCGCCGTCCTGCCGGAGGCAAGAAATAGCGATGGCGCCCGGCGCACGAAAAACTCTCGCGGCCACCTTTGCCTTCAACGAAGGCGACAAAATCCGCCGCACCCTGGCCCGCCATCCGGCGTCGCGTGATTACGACCTGCTGGTGATGGACGATGGCTCCACGGACGGCGCGCTCGACCATCTCCCCGACAGCGTCCTCCTGCTCCGCAATCCGCGCAACCTCGGCATCGGCGCGGCCATGAAGCAGGTCTTTCAGTTTGCGCTCGACCATCACTACGAAGTACTCGTGATTCAGGCCGGCAACGACAAGGACGACCCCGCAGAAATTCCTCGCTTGCTCGAACCCATCCGCAGCGGCGTCGCCGACCTTGTCCAAGGCTCGCGCTTCCTTCCCGGCGGAGGCTATGGCAACACGCCCGCCTATCGCATCCTGGCGACGCGCTGGCTGCATCCCCTGCTGCTCTCCCTCGCCGCCGGCAAGCGGTTGACCGAAACCACCAATGGCTTCCGCGCTTTCCGCACTGAATTGCTGCGCGACCCGCGGATTGATTGGCGCCAGCCCTGGCTCGACCGCTACGAGCTCGAGCCCTATCTTCTCTACAAGGCCATCCGTCTCGGGTACCGCCATACCGAGGTGCCGGTCACCAAAATTTATCCGCCTCGCGCCGAGGGCTACACGAAAATGGCGCCCATCACCGGCTGGTGGAGCATCCTCCGGCCCATCTTTCTCCTCGGCCTCGGGCTGAAGAAATGAGCGCAGCGGTGCAGGTTCCCTTTGTGGATTTGAAGGCCCAGTATGCTGCCATTGCCGGCGAAGTTGAAGCCGCCCTGCGCGGCGTGCTCGAACGCGCCGATTTCATCCTTGGCGAAGACGTTGCCTGCTTCGAAGAGGAGTTCGCGCGCTATACCGGAGCGAAGCACGCCGTCGGCGTCGGCTCCGGCCTTGACGCGCTGGAATTGGTCCTCCGCGCCTGGAAGATTGGTCCGGGCGATGAAGTCATCACCGCGGCCAACACGTTTATCGCTACCGTGCTGGCCATCGCGGCGACTGGTGCGCGGCCCGTGCTGGTGGATTGCGACCCGGTGACTTACAACATTTCTCCGGCCGCCACGGAAGCCGCTGTTACGCGGCACACCCGCGCGCTGATCCCCGTTCACCTCTACGGCCAGCCCGCGGACATGGACGCCATTGCCACGATCGCGCGCAAGCACAACCTGCTGCTGCTCGAAGACGCCGCGCAGGCGCACGGCGCGGCCTTCGCCGGACGACCAGTAGGTTCCTGGGGTCAGGCGGGGGCCTTCAGCTTCTATCCGGCAAAAAACCTGGGCGCCTATGGTGACGGCGGCTGCGTCGTTACCAGCGACGCCGCATTGGCCGAAAAACTTCGCCGCCTTCGCAACTATGGCCAGCGGCAGAAGTATTTCCACGACATCATCGGCACAAACTCTCGCCTCGACTCGCTCCAGGCTGCGGTGCTGCGCGTCAAGCTGCGCCACCTGGACGCCTGGAACGCCGCCCGCCGTGTGTACGCCGCCGTCTATCGCGAACTGCTGGCCGGCTTGCCGGTGGTTCTGCCGGAGACGCATCCCCAGGCCGTCCACGTCTATCACCTGTTCGTCGTCCAGCTCGACAACCGCGATGCCGTCGCCCAGCGCTTGCGGGAACAGGGCGTGGCCACGGGCATCCATTACCCCGTGCCCATTCATCTTCAGGAGGCTTGCCAGGACTTCGGCTATCACCGCGGCCAGTTTCCCGTGGCCGAGCGCGCCGCCGAACGCATCCTGTCTCTTCCCATGTACGCGGAGCTGACGCGCGCCCAGCTCGAACACACCGCCGCTTCGCTGCGCCGCGCCGTGGCACAGCGCCAGGGAGTGGCCTGATGGAGGTTGCCCCCAAGCTCTCGGTCGTCATCCCGGTGTACAACGAGCGCGCCACCATCGTGGAGATTCTCCGCCGCGTGCAGGCCACGCCAATGGCGAAGGAGATTCTCCTCGTGGACGACGGCTCCACCGATGGGACGCGCGACTTCCTGCAATCGCTCTCCAACGCCGCTGCGGCGGGCCAGCCGACGGTCCCGCTCTCCGACGGCTGTTCGCTGCGCACCGACAACCTGCGCGTGTTCTTCCAGCCTCGGAACCTCGGCAAGGGTGCCGCGGTGCGCCGCGGGTTTGCGGAAGCGCGTGGAGAAATTGTGCTGATTCAGGACGCCGACCTCGAATACGACCCTGCCGAGTATCCCGACCTGCTCGCGCCCATCGAGCGAGGCCTGGCCGATGTTGTGTACGGCACGCGCTTCAAGGGCCGCGTCGCCCGCGTCCTTTTCTTCTGGCATTACGTCGGCAATAGGACGCTCACCACGCTCTCGAACGCCTTCACCAATCTGAACCTCTCCGACGTGTGGGTCTGCTACAAGGTCCTTCGCCGCGAAGTGCTGGCCAATCTCAAGCTCCGCGAAGACGGCTTTGGCTTCGAGCCGGAAATCACTGCGCGCGTGGCCAAAGGCGGCTGGCGCGTGTACGAGGTGCCCATCTCCTATGCCGGCCGCACCTACGCCGAGGGGAAAAAGATTACCTGGCGCGACGGCCTGCGCGCGCTGTGGCACGTGGTGCGGTACAATCTCTTCGATTGACACCCGGGC
>Ga0247727_10008909_pt1 | contig 18436 bp, 16 predicted proteins | sample WisWelCaveWW1625_FD_202498 | JGI IMG/M metagenome (GOLD analysis project Ga0247727, IMG submission 202498) | Biofilm microbial communities from Wishing Well Cave, Virginia, United States - WW16-25 | ecosystem: Environmental > Aquatic > Deep subsurface > Groundwater > Cave microbial mat | place... | reverse complement strand
GAGATAGGGCGAGACCACCGACCCTTGCGGGATGCCTTTTTCGAGAACCCAGATGCGGCTGCCGTCGTAGATTTCGGCTTTGATCCATTTTTCGAACAGGCGCAGGATGTAGGGTTCATTTGTGAATAACGGTTGCAATTTCTGCATGAGAATGTCGTGGGGGATGCTGTCGAAGTAGTCGTCGATATCGGCATCGACGGCGAAGCGGTACCCTTTGTCGCGCCACTCTTTGATGTCCCACACCGCGGTTTTGACGCCGCGCCCTTCGCGGTAGGCATGAGAGACGTTTTCGAATTCGGCCTCGAAAATCTCTTTGGTGACGAGAAACACCGCGGTCTGGGCGATGCGGTCGCGCACGGTGGGGACGGAGAGGAACCGCTGACTGTCGACAGTCGGACGGTCGACCGTCGACGGTCGGCGTTTGGGGATCTGGAAGCGCAGCAGCGGATAGGGGTGGTAAGTTTGATCCGCTAAGCTTTTGCTCAACTCCAACAGATTGGCCTCCAGGTTGAGGGCGAAGCGTTTCAGACTTACGCCATCGGCGCCGGCGCAGCCGCCGTTTTCGAGCACGCGCTGGTAAGCGGCGCGAAGATTAGGCATCTGAGTGATTTGTGAGAGTAGGTCGGTCATTTCGGTTGGCGGTTGACAGTCCGACAGTCGACAGTTAGACAGTCGACGGTCTTTCTAAATATTTCTTGAGTGCGGTGGTTTTCCTGGCCACGAGTTGAGTTTGAGCGTACAGATCTTCAAATCGTTCGTTGGTAATATACTCATTATCCAATGCAACGTAAAGAAGCGACTGCACTTCTCCAGAGGAACGAATTGAATATGTCAGAAAGCGAATGAATTCTTCATCAGTTTGCGCGAGGAAGCCTTCGGCGATGTTGCTCATGATGGAGACGGCCGCGCTTTGGATTTGGGAACAAAAACGCCAATCGCGACGCATTGGATGTTTGCGCGATTCCAGGTAAATTTCTTTCGTTAACTGTCGCGCGAGTTGCCACGCTTCGATTTCTTCGAAACGTTTGATTACCATTCCTCCCTCCGGTCGACGGTTAGACGGTCGACTGTCGACAGTCAACCGTCGACGGTCAAACCGAAAGTTTCGTCGAGAATGTCGAGCACATCCGCATCAAGAATATTATTTTTCTTGATGAACTTTTGTGATGCTTTACTAATTTCGATTTGCCAATTCACAATTCAGTCTCGATAACTCTATCGACTTCCTCTGATGGTTTTCCGTATAGTTCTTCGATATTTGCCTGCTCTTCATCAGATATTAAAGGGAGCACCGAGGCCCGCAATCTCATCAATTCTTCTTGCAACACCTCCCGCACGATTTCTTTGATTTGATGATCAAAATTTTCAAATTCAATGGTCGCTTTCATTCTAAACTCCTTTTTGTTAAAACCTAATAATCAATATAATCAATCTATTCTTTTTTTCAATATTAATAATTTTTGTTTCGGTACACGAACGGTTGACGGTCGGACGGTCGACGGTTGGCTTCGAGGGCGAGAGCGAAGCGTTTCAGGCTTACGCCATCGGCGCCGGCGCAGCCGCCGTTTTCGAGCACGCGATGGTAAGCGGCAGTGAGGGTGGGCAGGGTGGAAATTTTTGGGAGAAGATCTTCTATATATTCCCCTTTAATAAAGGGTCAGTAGGTTGTCAATTCCCCCTTAGCAAAAGGGGTCAGGGGGTTGTTTATTCCCCCTTATTAAAGGGGGTCAGGGGGTTGTCTTTGTTGTCAGCGCAGCTTACTTACAACCCCCTTGTAGTCCCCCTTTTTTAAGGGGGATTTTGTTTAGTCCCACCTTTCAAAGGAGGTCGATGTGTTGTTGTATCCCCTCATTAGCAAAGGAGTCAGGGGTTGTTTTACCGTTCCACAATCCAATTTTCAATGGCTTGCAGGACTCCACTCATATTCTTCTTAACGTCGTGGTCATAAAATCGTAAGAAGGATAACCCCAGTGCCTCTAATTTTCGTTGTCTGTTTTCATCATACACTTGCTTATCATTATGGCTTATGCCGTCAATTTCGATTACCAATTTTAATTTGCTGCAAAAGAAATCCACGATATAGTTACCAATGGGCTTCTGACGCATGAATTATAACCGCGTATCTTTCGCCCTTTGAGTTGATTCCAAAGTAGGATTTCGGCGAGGGTGCTGTTGTTTCGGAGTTCTCGGGATTTGGCTTTCAACTTTGGATTGTAGTAAATTTTCATCATCCACCTCCCCATCAATCCCCCCTTAACAAGGGAGTCAGTGGGTTGTCAATTTCCCCTTTACTAAAGGGGGTCAGGGGGTTGTCTATTCCCCCTTAGTAAAGGGGGTCAGGGGGTTGTTTTTGTTGTCACCGCAGCTTACTTACAACCCCCTGTAGTCCCCCTTTTTTAAGGGGGACTTTTGGTCAGATTTTGATTAACTTCCCGCAGGGTCTGGTCCCGGGGTTGTGGGTTTTTTACTCCTCGGGCTCGATTCACCTGATGAAATAGCCCCCGGAGGTTTTTGAGCCTCCGGGGGCTAAAGATTAGTTTGGTTCTGGACTTGCCGGAGGTTTTTTAGTCCTCGGGCGTGATTCACTGGACGCTTCGCGGATGCCCAGTTTTTCGATGAGCTGGGGCTTTTCCTCCAGGGCCACGCGCGCAACGGCGGTGAAATCGCTCATCCAGTCATCCAGTTTCTTGAGGGCGGCATCCCGTTCAATGGTAGCCTGCTGGGCCTCGCCCTTTCCTTTTTCTGGGCGATATTGACGGTTTCCACTTGCGCCACCTGCTGCTGGCCGCTCTGCAGCTTTTCGGCGGTGATGCCAAATTCCGCCAGTTTCGCTGTTATGCCAGCATCGGCCAGCGCATTGGCATAAAACTGTTTGGCCTGGATGATCCAACCGGAGATGATCACCTTGCGTTTGCCGTCTAAATCTAATTTTTGACGGGCGCCGCGATCGGACTTGAGCGCGACCCGGGCGATTTTGACGCAGCGCATGTTGGCTTGCTCCCACCCCGACTGCAAAGCGGTGGCGGCGCCAAATTGGTCGCCGTACTCGACTTTTTGTTTCTGGTGCAATTGCTGCGTTGCCGCCAGCAGCGCTTTCCCTCGTTAAGCCGGGCGCTTTCGTAGCCATATTGGGCCAGATAGGCCTTAATATCGGCGTTGTTCACCGCGTTGTCGATGGCCACCTGCGCGGCCAATAAACGAGCATCGATAGATTTTGTCATAGCGCACCTCCATGTTTAGTGAGTCCTTACAGACTTTACAGTCGACAGTCGACGGTTTGACAGTCGACAGTTAAACTTCATCGGTCAAAAATCCAAATTCATTAGTAAAGACCTGTCCTTGATCCATCGGGAACTTGTCCCGATCCTTCGGGAACGATTTTTCTCTGGTCATCTGTGATTTTTCTATGGTCAAGTATGATTTTTCCATGGTCATATACGGTTCGGGCATGGTCAGGAACTTGTCCCGATTCGTCGGGAATGATTTTCCCATGGTCATATATAGTTCGGGCACGGTCAGGAACTTGTCCCGATACTTCGGGAACTTGTCCCGATTCGTCGGGAATGATTTTTCCATGGTCATCTATGGTTCGGGTACGGTCAAATATGATTTTTTCATGATCATGTATGGTTTGGGTATGGTTAAGAATGATTTTTTTGTGACTTGACCGTCATCTCGGAGATGACGGTCAAGTAGTTTTGGCGCGTGCCCGGTGATTTATTTACAGTTTAACCCCCCGGAGGTTTAAAACCTCCGGGGGTTGGAGGTGGTCAACGCTTGCCACGAGCCTGACCACGAATTTCGCGCAGGGGTACACTACTCTCTATATTCATATTCTTATTTTACGTTCATCTCTAACTGAGAAATAGGTTTTTCTTCCCAAAAAAGCTGGAGAACGAGACCAACAAGAAGAGCAAGTGGAATAAAAAGAATGACAACTTTGGGATAAATGGTGCCTACTAGAGGCCCGACGAAAGAAGTTATTTTGGGCCATTCTTTTTTAATGTGTCCGGTGAAAACCCCTGAAAAGATGTCGGACACCAAGAGCCCGATAATCGTTGATTCGAGCAAACTCAAAGAAAATAGGGCAATGGTGCGCCATACTATTCTCATATCTGATATTTCGAGTCTACGTTTGATTTCAAGCCAAAGTAGTAATAAAGACAGGCAAATCGAAGTGACAATTATCAGAGTAGCCTCATAAGGATTAATTTGGAGCGAGAAATTGAGCAATGAATCTGATGACAATAAAAAGATGTAGCCAATGATTATGCCGCCTATTAGACGGGGAAGCAGAATACTCCTAATTCGTTTCCAAAATAATATTGAGAAACTGCCAACATAAATAAGAAACAAATAAACCTTAGCGTAGAATTCTGCAGGGCTCTGGCTTGAGAAAGAACAACAATCAACCCATCTGAACGGGCTTATTTGGCTTAAATTCTTGTTTAAATCCTTGTATACGAAAGCAAAAGATATCAAAAGAACCATCAGCAGCACAAATGCACATAAGCCGATTGCGAGATCAAATGAGAAGTTGATTTTTCTTTTAGGAGCTGTGCTAAGAGTTTTGCGACACGAGTTTAATTCTTTAACTAATCGGCTTGCCGTGCCAAAATCATATCTTGGTAGAAACCAATTCCGGAAAAGATAATTCAAAATTTTTTCTCTATCCTTCGTTGTCAAGTAAGGTAATATTGGGTCTGATTCATCATACTTTGCGGTATCACGATCGACTTTGTACAAAATTCTCTTTACTTCTTCTTCCCTATCGAGACCATACAAATCAAAAAAGAGATTTGTTTGTCTGTTAGAGTTAATGCACACCTGCAGCCAGCGAATTGTCCAATCCCATTTTTGCTCTTCGTCATTTCCATCACGAATACAATAATAGATTAGCCTGACACAAGAATAATAATTCAGTGGAACCTTCTTCTCAAGATCGCCATCCCAACCCTCGAGATGTTTCTCGGCTTTCTCAACTGCAATTTTATCCAGAAGACCTGGCACATTGAAAACATCTCTAATATCCCGACGAGATAAATAGTCGCGGAATTCATCATCATTGGGGATAGACATCTTCAAATTCCTTCCTGTCTACCCAAAATTTCCAAGATTTTTTTTAACTGACTTTTTGCTTGTGTTTCGTCCCCATTAAACCGTCTTAACAGCATCCTATAAAGGACTTGATAATACATAGGGCTTGGTAGTTTGCTCAAGAACTCTGTACCAGGGAAAGGCATACTTTCTTCGTACTCCTCATGATCAACATAATAAATATCAAAGTCGGAAATAGTGGCTTCTAGAAAAGCGCTTGCGGACATCACTTTTTTCCCTCCGGTTATATCGATAGCCACTTTGCCAGATGGATTGAGGTGATTTACACCCGCATGGATTGCTTTGACAATATTCTCTGTATTAGAGCTATCAATCAGACAAATGTTTTTGCCATTTATAGGAATTTTATCTTTCACTTCCCCCTTGTAAGAATATTTCGTGAGCCACTTGGAACAGAGAGGATTCTTAAAATTTCTTTCAGTCTCTTTCGAAAAATAAAGAAGCAATTTTTCGGGCTTGAGAACCGAAACCATCAGTAACAGTGGTTCTATGGAGAATCCTACAAACTGGACTAGTAATTCGGGATGAGGAATGTCTTGACGTGGCGAACTGGCGAAAACTAAATGACCAGTTTCAGGATGAGCTAAATCATATTGAACCTGCCAATTGAAAATTTCCAAAACCGCAGGGAAAAGATGGTTTAAGTAGTACTCATCTTGTGCCGCAGGCGTTTCTTTTTTCTTCCACTTGGTGATATGATCCGAAAGTTGCTCAAATAACTCGTTGATCGTGGTCACGCTATTCGGTTTCCATTGGACGAATTTTTGATAGCGCGATTTGTGTTGCTGAAATTTTAGTAGGTAGGTCATGGCCACGGTTCTCCAAATTCATTGACAGAAGGGGAAAATTCGAGTCGTGCCCAGCCAAGGGGATAGACGGGCGTATCATTTTCTAGCACCAGTCGGCGTGAATTCGGTGCTACAGCGTCCCCTAAATCTTTGAGCAGATTCCTGATCTTTTTCCTGTAATCTTCATTTATCATCGGGAACAGGGTTATCCCAAGAAGTCCTGATCCATATCCTAATCGGATATTCGCTCTTCGTTCTTGTTTATAAAAGTCGATTATATTTGCCACCAATTCATTATTGCCTTGAATTATCGCTGGGATAGAATCGGGTTGTTTCATCTTTTCATACTTCTTTGTAAGTAACGATACAAGCGTATCTTTCAGGTTTTCAGGTTGTTTGCTAACCTGCTCATAAACCTCATTTGCCTTTTCGAGCCCAATATTAAATTCCGTCGCGTTAAAAAGCCATTCTTGGAATACTTCTTTCTGCCCTTGTGCAATTACTTTCTGTATGTCTTCCAGCTTTGTAAGTAACTCCTTTTCAGCCTCCTTTTTTGGATCAAATGGTTCAACTGGATAGCCGTAAAAAAAGAGCCGCTCTTCATGCCACATAGCTTTGCTATAAGACTTAAGGCATTCTTTCAAATTAGTAATTGAATCAAAAGGTATCTTAAAGCCTTTTACACTACTTTTTTTATCGAAGTAGGCAAGAATTTCGTGGTCGATGGTAATTGTAAACGTCACATTCGGTTGTTCTGCGGGATGCTCAAAATCAAAAAATAACTCATGCTTTCCTGCACGTGCACTCATTTGTACGGAATGACTCCTATCCAAACTAACCGCATGTACCTCAAGATTTTTCATATTTAGTGCAATTGGTGTACTATCCGAAACCGATACAGCACGCATGAAATCTGTTAATGAACCTTGGTTCGCTAGAGACTGATTAGTCTTCTTATCCTTGATATAAAAATCCTCGAAAGATAATTGGATAAGTTCATCATCGAGCTTCTTGCGATCTGGTTTGCGTTGGTTTCCATTTTTGTCAAAGAATTTTTTATGAAGATAATCGGTATTCAAATAGTCAATTGCGCTTTCATTCAGGTGTATCTGAAGCAATTGAAATAAAATCGCCGTGCGAATGGCTCCTTTAAGCGATGATCCAGGAATGAACGGCTTATCATCGGCGCCTCGAATAAATTCATCTTTGTTTACTTTTTTATATTTGAGTGCATTGTCAGGACATATACGTTTTATGACTTCCTCGAACGTAATTTTTTTCTTAACTTCAGACTGGTTAAAAAAAGCTTTAATCACGTTCTTCTTTTCACCTCGTTTTACCGAATCTTCTACAAACTCCACATATTTCAAAAGAAGCCCCGTCTCTTTAAGAACTTCTCCTAATTCTCTTTCATCGATGAGAACTATAGAGTTGTCTACTACTAAGTCAGCTGCACCATAATCTGATTCTCCAGCTGAGATATGAATCGGCGACACCGGAGTAAGTGTCACCGTTGCGATCTCAAAGCGTGGTTTTGTAGTGCTCATATCGACCTCGAGTCTTGGGATTCAATTAAAGGAACGCTCAGTGCCATTCCAAAGCGCCATACCGGATGTGGAAACCCGTTGGGCTTCACGTCAATTATTGTACCCTGGGGTGTAAAACCTGGGATACTAAACACACTTCCCTCCGAAAACATGTTCACCGTTTTTCGTTTCATTTGTAACAAAGTTGTACTAGAAAACACCCATCCTTTTCGTTGCACCAGCCCATAGGCAACGGATGAAACGTTCTTTTGAATCATCTTTTGTTCTGTTACCGTTGGATAAAACAGCGAAAGCACACAGTAATGATTAGAATGGATAGTGCTTTCAGTGAGAAAATGGAGTGGGGGATGCTCATCGATTGGCACCAAAGTTCCATATTCGTTGTCATCACATTTGAATCGCCCCATGCCAAAGTGCCTTTCTCCTCCTAATCCCAAATCACTTAGAGCCTTTAGTCCTTTGCTTAGCTTGTCTTTCCAAATTTCATCCATCGGAAATTGCACCATAAAATATAGCCCGCAGTCGTAGTCTTGTTCTTGCTCAAAGAAGATTTCGCCCAAATAGTAGAGTTGGCTGGCCATGGTGAGGCGGTCTTGTGCATGCTGGGGGCGGATTTCCTCAACCATAATTTCTTTCCAAGCCTTTAGCTCATCTATCCAGCCTTCTTGAATGAACTGTTCGTCCTTAAGCCATTTCTCAAAGTACCCAGAAGAAATAAAATGGGTCTTTTTTAGCCATTTTTTCCACTCTGTTTTCTGTTCCGGCCGCATCTCATTGCCGAATATCTCAAATTGTTTTGTGCTCATTACTGGTTTGGGAAGATAAAATTCGGTACCCGCTCCTTTAGGCCGATAAGGAAAGGCTGACGAAAGTTTAAACGGGGGTGAAGTATCAAAACTCTGTTTCAATTCTTGCAATTCCTTTGCTGTGAGGATTCCAAATTTCGCCCAGGCATTGCAGAGCGCACTAAAGATGGTATCAGAGTGCAGCAATGGCTGAACGTTCTCCACACCAATTCCAGCTTCATCACTTCCAAAATGTACAGGCGTTAGGAATCGCAGTCTAACAATATAGTAGGTCATTTGGTCTTCCTCTTAGAAGCTGTTCGCTCGCTTGCAAGCGGCATCACGGGTAAGGTTTGCTTAATTTTAGTGTAGGTCCCGTTAAACTTCTGGAGTATTTCCGTAATTGTGTTTCGTTGAGTATTGAATTTGTCATTACGTGTAGAAAAGTTTATGGGGGTCTCAAGCTCATCTACTTCAGGTGCTGGTTCTCCAAGTAATTCAAAAACGCTCTTAGCATCGAACCTGATATCGTTAAATGAGACTTTACCATATCCACGAGAGCCATTTCCACCCAAGGAGGAGTACTCAATGAGTACAAGAGCATCCAAAATGTGATTCAAATCCTCGGCAACAAATTGCCAGTAGTTCTGAATGGTGTCGCTGCCGGTGTTGCCAAGAAGTACATTGCCTTGTTCGTCGAGAATTACTTCAACATCGTACTTAAGTTTGAGTTCAAATGTTGAGCCCTTTGCCACCCGTTCGTTGGTACGGGGATTGGCATGGGCACTAAGTCGATCAAGTGTATTCTCGGATTTCTTCTCTAATTCAAACCCTGGATTAACTGCCATATCTCGGACGGTGAGTCGGGCGGGAAAATTTAGCAACTCGCCACCCTTTGAGGTTGAGCCGAATAACCGGCACACCCTACATCAAATGGCGTCGTTGGCGTGGTCATGCTCATGTCTGAAAACACCTTCACCTCCGGAGCGGTTAGCGAGGGTTTCTGGAAATCTTTTCTCAAGAAGACTTCGCATTTTCCCTTTGAGTGAGCTTCCCGGTATGTATGGCTTATTATCCTTGGGGTTTTTGATAACGTACTTGTCGATACCGCCAATCTTGAGCGAGTCATCCGAGCTACCAATGTGAAGCCCCGTGAGGCACTCTATTTTTCCGTTTATACACACATTCCCTAAATAGAGAATATGCACGCCTTCGTTTTTGAGTTCTCCCATAAGTCACTCCTATTCGTTTTTAGATTTATCCTCAAAGATTTCAAAATGTGCGGTGATTGAATCAATCAGAGCCATGAAGCGCTCAAAATCTTCTGAAGATTTTATCCAGTCTTTTTCGATAATGCCTTTGATAACGGTAAAGAAAGGCTCGAGTTCGGCTTTTCGGCTGTAGCCATGAACCAGTTGTACTTGAAATAGCGTTAGCTCGATTAGCTTTTTGTTCCAGTCGTCAAGTGCGGCGATGTCTTTTAGAGCATCAACAAAGCGACGCAACTGTGCATATTTGAGCTTGTTGTTTGCAAGAATAGCTCCTATACGGTGTCCATACCAGATTATTTGTTGTGGAAGCACTCGTTGTGTGAATGTTCTATTGGTATCTTGGTTTTTAATCTCTCCGAGAATATCCTGGGCACTTTTATTAGAATTATACCATCCGTTCCAGGTAGTATCATCTTCGGGTATAAGGTCTTTTGGCTTTAATGGCGGTGTTCCCATCGTTACTCACCTCCTCGTTTAAGATATTCAATCCAAGTAATTGGGATATGAAGATGTTTAAGTTTATGCTCTTTAAACATCGACATGAGTTTGGCGCGTTTGTCAAATGGGTGGTTATCTTTTTCAAACATTTTACTGCATTTCTGCACCAGCCAAATTAAATGGGGTAGGAACAAATTACCTTCCTTCTGCCATGTCTCGACCAGGTTGAGTAGTTTAAAAGTAAAACCAGTTGGGAATTCGTTATTAAATCGCAGACGATGTTTATCACTTTTATCCATGTATAATTTGAACCAATCTAGAACGCTTAGAACTCTTTCTGGAAACTCAATCCATTTTATACTCAACTGGATCCGTTTACCAGAATCGTCAGGATCAACTATTCTTTTGTTATCCCGCAAATTCTTAACTTGTTTTATAATCTGGTGCTGCCGCTCTTTGAAATAGCGGTTGTAAAACAAGGAAAAGCTTTCTTTGCGAAACCGGTATTGTGGATCTTCATCAAGATTGGCTTTTGCCTCCTCTTCTGCTTCCCCGCTCAATTTCGCCATTTGATAGAGTGGGAAGTTCGGCTGGTGAAGTGTCACTCCCCCTGACATTCCAATATCCAGATTGCCACAGGTATATGCTTTGAAGCATCGATGAATATCAAATGCAAGTTCGGTTACTTCGTCCCATGCCCCTATGATGAATAAATCATCTCCACCAGCATACACAACGGAAACATTTCTTCCCTTATTATTTGCATAATCCTTATCAACAACATCAAGAGCTTTTTCTGAACCTAAATTTAAATCACCTTCACAAATTCTGTTTAGATACACTTTGAAAAATAGATTTAAAGACCAAGAAAGCATGGATAAGGATATGAGATTAAATTCCTTCCCCAAACCTTGTGAGAAAATCAATCCGAGATTATCAACATCCATCCGTAGAGCACCGATAAAGTCAGCTCCGCAGGCAGAAGCGGCAAGCCCTTCAAAAGTTGCCGTGTCTTTATTTGTAGTTTTAGCATCTTGTACTTTCTTTTTTGCATGCGGTGGCAAATCACCGTGTTTGCGAACATAATCAGCAATCATCACTGGATAAGTTTTTCCATCATATAGCTTGACATCCCAGTTGTTCTTTATCCATTTGGCTTCATACTCACCTGAATAATTTGAGGAAACAAAGTAATAGGCCTCTTCACCATTATAAGAAGGGAGCGAGAAAATACCCTTTTTAAATTTATCTTTAAGGGCATTACGTTGTTGCTTTGATATTCGAAATATCTGATAATCTTTGTCGCTCAGATCATCACCAAGATGAAAGAGTCCAAAGCATAGAGGGCAAGCGAGTGTTGTTTCATCAGGCAGTACTTTCATCGGCCCTTCGATACTTATGTCAACGTCATCTCGATGGCAGATGCCGCATTCTCGAAACTGTAACTGTGCATCTGGGCTGTTTGTTGTTTGCTTCGGTTCTTGGATTGCAAATAAATCCTCATTAATAAAATCAACAAACTTTTGTCTTTTGTCCTCATCGAGTTTGTCAGACATTTTCGGCCAGAGTTCGTTAAACTTTTCGTATAAGTTTTCTTTTGAGCATTGCTCTGTCTGTAAAGCCAAATAGATTTTTCCACCTCCTATTTTCAGTAACCATTTATTGAGAATTGTTTTAAACTCTTGAATTCGACTTTTGTAATCAATTTTATTTGGAACAAGAAGATTAAATCCTCCACCACCAGAGTAAATAATGCTATAACGTTTCGCTTCGCATATTAGCAATATTTCATAGATGATATGTTCAGTCAGCATTTCAAGCATAAAGGAACGGGCACGCAGTGTTTTCAGTGCCCCCTTAGAGGATATGGTGTAAACAAATTTTTGAATGCCAGAAAAATCTCCTGAAACCAGTAGAAACGGTTTAGAAGGGTCTCCATTTTGAACACATTCATGAATTGCAGCTGCAACTTTCACAGCGTGAAAAAATGAATAGTGCTGACCTGTCACATTATCTGTAATTGCTCGAAAACTACTATATCGCTCAAGAAGAATTAAGGCAAAGTTATCACTCGTTTCTCCTTTACTAATTTTCTCATCTGTGGGCGTATCTTTTTCAATCGTTGAAATTTCTTTGACAGGATAATTAATTTGAGTTTGGTCAAGGGGCAAGCTAGGTAAAAGGTTAGTTTCAAACTTTGATACAATTGGTTTAGGATGGAGCCTTACTTGTGAGAAAATGGATATAAGTGGGACCAAAGAAAGCCTTGGTTCAACTGATTTCGGTAAACCAGCTATATGAAATGAATCCAATATAACTTGATCGAAAAGTGGTACCGGCTCAAATTTGAATTGATTTATTGCCCATTGTAAAACAGGGTTCATGGGTTTCTCCTTAAGCAATCAACTACTGTTATTTGCTAATAGAACCAGATCTCTCTGCAAGGTTTAATGAGTGAATTCCATTAGAAATAATAGAGCCAAAAGCTTAACATGAATACATCACTCAAAACGGGAGACTACCGAAAAGTTACTAACGAGAGGAGACTCTGCTGTTGGAAGCCAGCATCAAAGGTCGACTCTGGAAATCGGATGTTCGGAAGTAGGCAAGTTGAAAATCTGCTCCCTCGTAAAATGAAATATAAATTTCCACGCAAGAAAGTCAAGAAGAAAATTTCAGAAGGATCCGGAATTACGTGAAACGGCAAAACATCATTTGCCCGTGGCTGGTGGTCCTTTCGTTTCCTGGTTTTGTGATTGTGTGGTGTCCTACCGATGGAATTGAGGTAAACAATGAGCCTGGGTAAGAAGGGATTGAGACAAAGTCACGCGAAAAAGGATTTCAAAATATTCGGGACTTTGTTATATTTGCCCGCATTATTCATAAATTTTTTACCGCAAAGGCGCTAAGACGCTATGTATAAAAATGATTAAAAATGTCTGTTTCAGGAAAATTCTGGCAAGGTGTTTAGCAAAAAAAATTGCATGGCATTTTTAATTTAATCTCGTTTTCTCAAAACTTTTGCGTCTCTGCGTCTTTGCGGTTTATGAATTCATCTGCTTGCTTCCAAGTTAGAAGCTGCGAAAATAGCATAAAAAATTTTTTCGTTATGGCCTTTTTAGATGTACTTATTAGGTTGGCATGGCAGGTGAGAAGAATTTTTCAGTATGTTTTAAAACGGAGTAAGCATGGCTATGGGTTTAACGCCGGTTGTTGAAAAACTGCAGGTCGCTCCGAAGAATGGCAACCAACCTTTTCTTCTGGAACTTCCTCGACGCGAAACGATTCGGATCTATCCGAATTCGATCCAGGAGCTGAACCGCGATTTCTTTTTTATTGCCCGCAAACGCGACCAAAAATATTTGTTCATCCTGCCGACGCAAGACGACAGCGGCACGCTTTCGAAATTTGATAGTGAAAAGATGGAGGCGTATCCGCCGCTCAAATGCTGCCCATTGAACCATCATAATGCAACGGCCTTGCGCGAGCTGTTTGGTTTTACCCGACCTGTGCTCATCGGCTTGCAGAATTCCATCGGTTTGGGGGATCGGTTGGGGATCGCCAACCCCGCGCATCTGCGGGCGGCCGCCAAATCAAACCTGAAGCCCGTTCTCGCCCAGCAATCTATTCGTGAGCTGCAGCGCACCCAGCGTAAACCGGAAGAGGTGATGGATGCCGCCACCTGGGCGGTCTTTCAGGAAGGATATAAAGACGGCTTTGGCGCCGATGCCGATCATCTCAAAACCACCGATGATATCGATTTGATGGTCCGGGCGGGGTTCACCATGTTCACATTCGATCCGGGCGAGTACGTTGTTAATGAAGCGGACGGACTTCCCATCACTGCGGTCGAGGAGCGGATTAAAGCGCTGCCGTGGGAGCTGCTGGCAGACAAACCGGTAAGTTTTATCGAACGCTATTACAATCAGACGTTACAGGTAACCGAAGATTTGAAGCTGCTGCCAATTCGTGAACAGGTGCTGCGGGGGTTACTTAAATATGGCGGCGTCATCGCGCATGCGGTGCGGCTGCATCGTTATTTCAAAAACCAATACCCCAACCATCCGGCGGAGTTCGAGCTTTCGGTTGACGAAACCGACTCGGTGACGTCGCCATTCGAGCATTATTTGGTTGCCAATGAACTCAAACGACTCGGGGTAAACCTGGTGAGCCTGGCGCCAAGATTTGTCGGGGACTTCGAGAAAGGAATCGATTACAAAGGCGACCTGGAAGAATTCCGCGCCGAGTACCTTAAACATGTGAAAATCGCAGAGAGGTTAGGGCCATACAAAATCAGCATTCATTCCGGGAGTGACAAGTTCAGCGTTTATCAAGTGATTGGTTCGCTAAAAAAAGGTTTCGTTCATGTGAAGACCGCTGGGACGAGTTATCTCGAAGCCCTGCGAACGGTGGCTGAAAAATCTCCGGACTTGTTCCGGGAAATACTCGATTTTGCCAGAGGACTTTACGAGTCCGAAAAACGCACGTACCGTGTTTCCGCGAAACTTACTAACGTGCCATCTTCCAGAGAGTGCAGCCATGAACAACTCTGTGCGCTATTTAATCAGGAAGATGCACGCCAGGTTTTGCATGTGACGTTCGGAAAAGTTCTGACGACGCGAACGGAAGGCGGTGGACTCCTCTTTAAAGATCGCATTATGAACGTTTTGAATGATAACGAAGAGGCGCACTACCAAAATCTGGAGCAGCATTTTCGACGGCATCTGCAGCCGTTTAATTAGAATAAAAACCCACGAATTTCACAAATTACACTAATCGTTATTATGGGTTTTACTCTTGGATTGAGTCGAGAGATGAGAAGTTGTAAACCTTTGTCTATTTCTCAAAAGCTTTAGTCCGTTACAAGTGAAATCTTTGCAGAAAAAGCAAAAAAAATTCACGCACAGACGCTAAGTCGCAAAGGTATAGCAAAGAAAAATCTTTGCGTGTTCTTTGCCTCTCTGTCCCGACGCTTCGGGATGTGCTTTTGTCTTGTTTGGTTGCGGCTCGTCCGCGTTAGGCTCTAAAGAGTCCAATCTTTGCTTTTTCGGCAAAGATTTTTACCGCTAATGAACGCCAATAGACGCTAATTTTTGATTCGCGTTCATTAGCGTTAATTCGCGGTGAGAGCCTGTTTGGTTGTGGCTGTCCACGTTGGGAAATGGCGCCGCTCATTTCACTTCAACTTGACTAACTTCAGCGATCGCATCAACCCTTGGTTCGCAGCCATGTGCAAAATGTAAACCCCCGAAGCCACATCCAAGCCGCGATTATCTTTCCCATCCCATTGAATCGCATGCTGTCCCGCCGGTTTCGATTCATCCACCAGCGTACGAATTTCCTGGCCGCGAAGGTTATAAATTTTCAGCGTCACCTGCGATGAGTTCGGCACATCAAAGCGAATCGTGGTGGTGGGATTAAATGGGTTTGGGTAATTTTGGTAGAGCTGATACGTCGAAGGGTGCGCGAGTTCAGGCGCCGGCACTGACACCACCACGCTGTCCGGCGAGCTGGCAAAAACCAGGGCCGAGTACGCCGGAATGGTGAGACTCGGAACCGGCACCTGAGTTATGGAAAAGACGCTCTGGTCGAAGATGTTGTGCCAGTCGCCGGTGGCCAGCCATTGCACATCGTTGAGGGTTTGCTGGCTGTTTTGAAAATTGGCCGCCACCATCACCTGCTCTCCGGAAATGCTGTCATCGAAACCCCAGATCAGGACTTTCTGAGTAGTGAATCGTTGCAGCTTTTTTAGCTCACCCTGGTAAAGCGCGGGATTTTCCCGTCGATGTAAAATCAAGGAGTGATAATAATCAAAATGGGCCTTGCCCCGATCCGTTTGCAGCCAGCTCCACGTCACCGGGCGATAGGCAAGCTTTTGATTGTCGCTTGGCCAGCCCCGCGGCTCGCTGAATTCCATGCCCTGCCAGAGCATGGGAATCCCAAGGGACGTGAACATGAGGGTGGCGTAAAGTTTATCCCGTTGCACCGCGTCCGTTGTTGAAACGCCCTGAAAGGTCACCATTTCATAAATCAGGGATTGTTCATCGTGATTGACATTCATGTTGACTGGCTCGGTACGATCGGTGTAGCGATTCGGAGTTGCAGGGAAATCGTTTCCCGGATAGTCTCCGAGGTCCAGCACCAAATTCTCGAAATCCGCAAGCGAGGTATTGCGAAAGCGTGCTTCGTCGAATACCTCATCGCGGTAGCTGTCGTGCCAGCCGCCGGTCAAGCTGCTGTGAAAGATGAGAGCGGGACTTTCCGGCAGGTGTTCGGCAATCTGATAAATACTGTTGCCGTATTCCGCCGCGATGCGGTTGGCCCAGCCGAGAATGCCTTTGTCCGGCTCGTTGATACTCCAGCCGATGCCCTGGGTGAAGTCGTAGCGAAAACCATCGACGCGGTATTCATCGATCCACATTTTCAGGGATTCGTAAACCAACTCCTGGGTCTCCGCAGTCCAGTGATCCAGATCGCGGAAAAAGAAGAGACCGTCTTCGTTGGGCCGCAGCAGGCTGTTCGGCTTGAAATAGGGATTGGGACCATCCTCCGGCAGCATCTGCCACAGCGGCGAGGTATCGTTCAAATGGTTGAAGACCACGTCCACGATCACCGCGATGCCCTTGGCGTGGGCCGAATCCACCAGCGCTTTGAACTCTCGCGGCGTCCCATAAGCAGGTTCCAGCGCAAAATAGGAATTGATGTCATACCCCCAAGAATGACCCGAGGCCCCGACATTGCCAAAATCGTTGATCGGCATCAGCTCGATGGCGTTGACGCCTAATGAATCCAGGTACGACAGCAGGGTCGTAAGCTCGTCAAAGCCAGCCTGGCCGCCGCCGAGTCCATAAAATCCGCCGCCAAATTCGCCCACATTCAGCTCGTAAATGATCAGACGGTTGCGCAGCGGCCGAACATAGTCATTCGACTGCCACACGTAGTCGTCGACCGTCAGTCCCTCGGGGCCGATGGTAAAGCGGCTGCCCTGTTGGCCATTCCAGCGCCCCCAGGGATCATAAATCAGGGCATGATCGGTTTGATAGAGATACTCATAGGTTCCCGGCGCCAACTTGAGGTTAATCCACCAGTCGGCGCTGTTGAGATTTTTATACATCAAAAACGCCTCGCCAGTCGCCGGATTTTCACCAAGGGGAGCAATGCGCAACACCACGAATGAGGTCGACGGCAGGCGCAAACGAAAGGTGGTGGAATCGTTGGACGCGGCGCTCGGCAGCGTGACGCCATGCCGTGCGTAGGCGGGCAGCGCTCGCAGTTGCACCGACTGGGATTGCACCACGAAGCTCACGGTATCGGCGTTGGCACCGGCTTCGAGAATTGCGGTGTGGCCGCCGTCCTCCAGATCAAACGGCACCGGAAAGACAAATTGTTGAGTGGCGAAATCGTAAAAGCCACCCAAGTTGGTGAGGGTGGTATCATCGATGGTCAATGCGATGGCCGCGGTATCGACGACGGTCCCCACTTTTGGATACAGATACGCGGAGATCGTCGGGCGTTGGGTTTCCACAAATCCCGTGCGCTGGTTGGGAAGGAAATGATAAATCACCGGGTCTTTCAAATAGATAAACGAGTTATCATTATCACGCGGGTTGGTGTGATGATTCAAGGGATCGTTGGGCCAAGGGTTGTCGCCGGTATAAAATTTATACTGCCAGGCGCCGGGCACACCCACGGCGGGGGGATTCGGGTTGCCGCCGATTCGCAAGCGTTCGGTGCGCGTCCACAAATCGTTGCCCTGGTATTGCATCGGAGCGGCAGCCGGCGTCCAGTTATTGAATTCCCCCGGCAGCGACACGTTGCTCTTGCCGGCAATGCGGTAGCGGAAAATTACATCCACGTTTTCCTGGGCATGCAGCGGCGCCCAAACCAGCAGCGCGAGCGCCATGAATACAAATTGTGACCAACGGATCCTTAAATATCGTTTCAAAGCACTCTCCTGTTTTTATTTCATAGAAATGCCCAACCGTCCAAAGTCTTCAGAGCAACGAGACGATTGCGATACCGAACGACTCAATGTAGCATCCGGTCTCCGCAATGTCAATGGCAACTTCAAAACTTGATGTTCAAACTCTGTTTGGCATCGGTATCCGGAAATTGGATGGTGAGCAGCCGCGTACCTGTGTTATAAAAATAGCCGGTGTCGTTTTGCGGCGCTGCTATTTTTGAAAGTGACGCCTTTTCAATTGTAATTGATCTTGGTTGCGAAACCGCGTGCAACCGCAATTGCAGCATCCGCGCCGGTTGAAAATTATCATGGCTGCGGGTTTTGACAATCTCCATCTCTTTTCCGTTATGTGAAAAAGCAAATTCTGTCAGACGATACTTACCTTGCATGTAATCGAGGCTTTCGCCGTCGTCCTCATAAAAGAGATATCGACCGTGGCCGGCGGTGGGGAAAACATCCAAAATCAGTTTCGACATCGGTTTTTCGCCGACAAACTGCATCGCTTCCTGGGAAGGCAGGATGCCGC
>Ga0247727_10008908_pt1 | contig 18438 bp, 17 predicted proteins | sample WisWelCaveWW1625_FD_202498 | JGI IMG/M metagenome (GOLD analysis project Ga0247727, IMG submission 202498) | Biofilm microbial communities from Wishing Well Cave, Virginia, United States - WW16-25 | ecosystem: Environmental > Aquatic > Deep subsurface > Groundwater > Cave microbial mat | place... | reverse complement strand
GTTTTCAGGCGGCCAAGCATCTCAAGATCGTGGCCTTGCTGTGGCTTGTCGCCATTGTTCAACATCCCAAGAGCGTTGCAAAACTTTTACAGAACGCCACGACGTTTATCATGAAACAATGTCTCAAAGGCAAAAGCAACAAAAGAACATATCCTTTGGCTTTGCTGGAAAAAATTCAGCCCAGCTTAGCTTGACACATATGCCGGTTTTGGGATCTAGTTTTAAAAAGGATGAGATCGAGGGAGAGTTAAGAATAGGCAATATTTTTTTCCGATCTGCCAGTTTCAATTTTTTCCAGCCATAAAAATAAAAAGTTGGAAGTTCAGCCAGCTGTGTGTAGTTGACTATCGTTAATTGAGCCGGCTTTAACGAATCCTGCGTGACATACAACATCAAACCAGCGCTCAAGCGATAGGCGGTTTGTTCGGCGCGATGCAACCGTTCATCAAAGATGACGTTCAAAACGTCGCCTTCAGCATCGTATAACAGACGCATCATTTTCTCCACATTATGCGGGATAAAACGAGGTTTCCATACTTATCTGTAACTTCGTCGCGCATATCAATAGTCTCGGCGGCCAAATTTACTTCAACAAATTTACAGAACTCCGTCGAAATTAACAAGTCTGAAATTAGAAGCCGAATAATTGCTGTCTCTCAAGCCTGCTCCACCAACTCCACCAACACCCCCATCAAGCTCTTCGGATGCAAAAACGCCACGCGGCTTCCCCCGCCACCCGGACTGCCCGCGTTAGGAATAATTTCCATTCCCGCCGTTTGCAGGCGCGCCAATGCGTCTTCGAGATTCGCGACTTTGAAACAGATATGATGCATGCCTTCGCCGCGCTTGTCGATGAATTTGGCGACCGGCGAATCCGGCGCGGTGGCCATCAGCAACTCGACGCGCGACTCGCCGACATCGAACATGGCGACTTTGACTTTTTGTGAGGCGACTTCTTCAAGATGGTGGGGCGCATGGCCGCAAAGCGCGGTGTAGCGCGCGATCGCCGCGTCCAAATCACGGACAGCAATGCCGATGTGATCAATTTTGTCCAACATACTTTTTCGTTGCGGTTCTCTTTTCGTTGCAAATTTTATAATGCTAGAGCTTCACCGTTTTGAAATTTTGTATATCAGACTTGGCATCATCAAGTCGCGTCTTCGTTGCGTTCGTTGTCGCGCGCAACTTCGTTCCCCAATGAATCGCCACGGTGCCGAACATCAACGTCTCAAATTCCACGTTATTCAGCCCCGCATCTTCCATCCGCACGCGCAGCTCCTCCGGCGTAATGAAAATCGACACCGAATGCGGCAAATACGAATAAGCGTCCGAGGCGCCGCTAATCGCGCCGCCGATTTTCGGGACGACTTTGCCAAAATACCACGCAAAAATATTGCGAAAAACCGGCTGCCGCGGGCGGGTGATTTCCAAACAGGCGACTTTGCCGCCGGGCTTGGTCACACGCGTCATTTCTTTCAAAAAAGTAGTGAGATCGCCGACGTTGCGCAGCGAGAAACCGGTGACCACCGCATCAAAATAGTTGTTGGGAAACGGCAGGCGCAAACCATCCGCCGTCACCAGATGAATCGGCGCCAGCTTGCCATTCTTGTGATGCCAGGGTTTGATTTTCAGCCGCGCATGTTTAAGCATGGTGTGGCTAAAATCGGCGGCGACGATCAACTCCGCCCTGGCGTCCCGCGCGGCCAACGCGAGATCAGCGGTGCCGGCGGCGATATCCAGCACGCGCGACCCGGCTTGAATTCCGGCGCGTTTCACCGCTAGCCGCCGCCAGCTTTGGTCGCGGCCCAACGTCATCACGCGATTCATCAGATCATAGCGCGGCGCAATGCGGCTGAACATATCCTGCACATACCCGGCCTTCTGCTCGGGGGTATCGAATTTGAAAGAATTTTTTGGCATAAAAAGTCGTTAAGGGAAGTTCCAATATACGCATCTCGACAGGATTGAGCAAGATAATTTTTTGAAACGAAAAATTACGAAATCCGAGGCCAAATGTCTGAGGTCGGACCTGCCCGTTATGTCATGTTGGAAACATCCTTTTTGTTATCACACACGAAGTTGGATTTGTAAAAAGATTTCTCCACATGTAAGCCATCTTTTATGGAAATCCACCTTTGGATATCCGGGCCTCGGGCTTTGGACTTCTCGACTTCAAACTTCTCACCTTGACCTTGGCAAAATTTTTTATTATCTTCACGACATATTAACAGAGCAAAATAAATTACCCGACTTCGGACCTCCGACCTCGGACATTGGACTCTTGAACCATGAACCTCCCCCAACTTCTCGACGTTCTGCGCAGCGACCCCGAATTTATGTACAACGTCACCTGCTGGAAGACGCTGCCCGCCAAGCCGGCGCAATGGGCGGATTTTCCGATCTGGCTAAAATCCGAACTCCGTGAAGCGATGCACCAGCACGGCATCAATCGCTTATACTCGCATCAAGCCGAAGCGATTTCGCAAGTCGGCGCCAAGAAAAATATCGTCGTTGTCACGCCGACGGCTTCGGGAAAAACGCTGTGTTACAATTTGCCAACCCTCAACGCCGTGCTGGAAAATCCGGAGGCGCGCGCGCTCTACTTGTTTCCGACGAAAGCCTTATCGCAAGATCAAGTCGCCGAATTGTATGAGATTGTCAAATTGCTTAGCCCGAAAATTAATTTCGATATCAAAACGTATACTTTTGACGGCGACACACCGCAAGCCGCGCGGCAGGCGATTCGCAGCTCCGGCCACATCGTCGTGACCAATCCCGACATGCTGCATCAGGGGATTTTGCCACATCACACCAAATGGGTCAAGCTGTTTGAGAATTTGCGCTACGTCGTGATCGACGAGCTGCACAACTATCGCGGCGTGTTCGGCAGCCATCTCGCCAATGTGGTGCGGCGTTTACGCCGCATCGCCGCGTTTTACGGCGCGCATCCGCGATTCATCTGCTGCTCCGCCACCATCGCCAATCCGAAAGAGCTGGCCGAGCAAATCACCGAAAGCGAAGTCGAGCTGATCGACAACAACGGCGCGCCGCGCGGCGAGAAGCATTTCATTCTCTACAATCCGCCGGTGGTCAATCGCGAGCTGGGCATTCGCAAATCATCGGTGAAAGAAGCGCGCAACATTGCCAGCAAATTTCTCCTTAATAATATTCAAACCATCGTTTTCGCGCGCAGCCGTTTGCGCGTTGAAATTCTCGTCACCTATTTGAAAGAAACGATGGCGGCGCATCAAAAATCGTCGAACTTGATTCGCGGTTATCGCGGCGGCTATTTGCCCACTGAACGACGTGAGATCGAACGCGGCCTGCGCAGCGGCGAAGTTCTTGGCGTCGTTTCGACGAACGCCCTCGAGCTTGGCATCGACATCGGTCAGCTCACCGCCTGTGTGATGGCCGGTTATCCCGGCAGCATGGCGAGCGCCTGGCAGCAAGCCGGCCGCGCCGGACGCCGCGCCGATTCCGCGGTTGCGGTGATGGTCGCCTCCAGTGCGCCGGTCGATCAATACGTCGTCAATCATCCCGATTATTTTTTCGGCAAGCCGCCCGAATCCGGCGTCGTCGATCCCAACAATCTCGTCATTTTGATGAGTCATATCAAATGTTCCGCGTTCGAGTTGCCGTTTGCTGATGGCGAGAAATTCGGCTACGGCAAAACCCGCGTCGATGCGACCAACGAGATTCTCGAATATCTCGAAGAGAATAAAGTGCTGCATCACGCCGAAGGCCGCTGGCATTGGATGACCGACGCGTATCCTGCCGAAGCCGTGGGTTTGCGCACGGCCACGCCGGAGAATGTCGTGATCATCGACACCACGAATGACGAACGCGTGATCGGCGAGGTGAATTTGCTCGATGCGCCGGTGATGCTGCATGACGAAGCGATCTACATTCACGAAGCCGCGCAGTATCACGTTGACAAGCTCGATTGGGATCGCCGCAAAGCTTACGTGCATCAAGTCGAAGTCGATTATTACACCGACGCGCACACCGACACCAGCATTCACGTTTTGGAAACGTTCGAGCAAACGGATTTGCCCATGGCAGCTATGAAAAAAGCCCATGGCGAGGTGAATGTGAATTGTCAAACGACAAAATTCAAGAAACTCAAATTCGGCTCGCACGAGAACATCGGCTACGGCCCGGTCGAGCTGCCGGAGATCAGCATGCATACGACGTCGTACTGGTGGGAATTTCCCGACGATCTTCCCACGCGCCTGCAAGTGGCGCCGTCCGTGATCGGCGATGCGCTCAAAGCCCTCGGCCACGTTCTGCAAAGCGCCGCGGCGATTTATCTGATGTGCGACATTCGCGACGTCCGCGCCGTGCCGATGGTGCGCGCCCCGCTCACGCAAAAGCCGACAATCTTTATTTATGACAACCACGCCGGTGGTGTCGGCTTTAGCAAGCGCCTATTCGCGATGCACGACGAGCTGAAAGTTGCAGCTCATGATTTAATCACGAAATGCGGCTGCGCGGCGGGATGTCCGTCGTGTGTTGGGCCGGCGCTGGAGATTGGTGAGCAGGGGAAGGCGGGGGCGCTGAGGTTGTTGGAAATTGTATCGTAACACAAATGTCCCCGTCTGTAAAAGTAACGCAATGAATACGGCTAAATCAGTCAAGCCAGAACCAAACAGGCAGAATAATTTTTTGGCAGAATGATTACACAATTATTCTGCCGAAGAATCATTCTGCTTTTTGAAGTCTTTGCTTTTTTGCAACGATTGAACTTGTAAAAGACTAAAATACTTGTTAGCCGTTTCCAGCAGTGCAGGGCCACGTAAGTTTCACTAAAAGTCATCATTAGAGAGTCTTTCAAATGGCAAAGATCAATATCCCAACTTATGATGTGCTGATGAATCCGCTCATTCAGGCTCTGAAGAGCCTCGGCGGTTCAGGCACAGTTGAAGAAATCACTAATAAGGTTGCTGAAATTGCTGGACTCACGGACGAGCAACTTGAAGTTTTACACGACCCCGCCAAAGGGGGCATGACTGAAGTTGAATATCGCTTGGCGTGGTCAAGAACTTGGCTTAAACGATACGGGCTTCTTGAAAATTCCAGTCGCGGCGTTTGGGCCTTGACCGTAAAGGGAAGCAAGATTGACCATAGTGACGAAAAGGAAGTTTTAAAGACTGTTCGCGCACAACTCAAAAAGGAACAGGAAGCCAACAAAGGCGACGAAGAGTCTACCGGTGAGTTAACTTGGCGTGATGAACTGCTCGAAACTTTGCTAAAAATGTCTGCTTCCGCCTTTGAACGTCTCGTCCAGCGAATGTTGCGCGAGTCAGGCTTTACCCAGGTTGAAGTCACAGGAAGAAGCGGGGACGGTGGGATTGACGGCAAAGGGCTGATGAGATTAGGCGGCTTGCTCAGTTTTCACGTCATTTTCCAGTGCAAGAAATGGCAAGGCTCAGTTAGCGCGGGGCAAGTTAGAGATTTTCGCGGTGCGATGGTTGGCCGCGCAGATAAAGGATTGTTAATCACAACCGGAACTTTTACAAAAGATGCCGTGAGAGAAGCCACGCGAGACGGCGCACCAGCGATTGATTTGGTAGATGGCGAGCAATTCTTGGACAAACTCAAAGAACTCGGCTTGGGTGTCAAAACGCGGAAAGTTGAACTTGAAGAAGTCTCAATTGACCGAGAATGGTTCGCAAGCATATAAGCCAAACAAATCTGTCGTATACAGGGCTAACGGCTTGCTGAGATCATTGCAAAACTGGCCGCGCGTCACAAAAACATTTGTGGAAAAATTTCGCGTGCTCGTTAAGGAAATAACTGAAGTTCTATCCATTGCGCACGAGCGGCTAGTTGCAAGCGCGAGTTCATGCGCAATTGTGCAATGGTTGCTCGGCCAATCGGAGTTTGTCCTTCAAGATTGAATGGAAAAACTTGGTCAACCGCAAAGTGATCGGTCCATTGATCTTGTCGAGGATGAAAAAGGCGGGTACGCTGTTGCGTTATTGGATCGAGGCCGTCAAGATGGTCGGACTTATTGAGATTGCAAGATCGACAAGCGAGCGCCCAATTCGATGCTTCATCCAAACCCTCTTTAGCGAGAGCAATGATGTGCTCTACCTCAAACGGCATATTGAAAACCGCTTCCGGCGCGTGGCAATATTCGCAGCGATGTCCGGCGCGCTCTGCCACCAAAGGGTAATGGGGATTCATTGCGGGATTATATCAGACGGTTTGCCGGCTTTGCGACGCTTTCAGAATTTCGTTCGCACGGTCAATTGCGGCTTGCCATTCCGCATCAACGAGCGTTTCGAGTTCCACGCGCTCTTCCGCAGCAAGCTCTTTTCCACTGGCGATGGTGACTTGAAAACGTTCCATCAGTTCCTGAAGCCTCGCCTGTTGCTCGCCGGTAAAAAAAGCGTCCGGACGGAAGCGTTGGACAATCACCACTGTCCCGTTGCCCTCGCCATTACCGGCGGCCACCAATCTCTCGATGGCATCTAAGGCAGCCCCTGGAGTGGTTCCCTCCGCTTGCCAGTCGCGACAGCGCGCGCGGTAGACGGCGCTTTTGAGGCTTGCTTGTTCTTGAATAATTTCGATGGTATTCATTGGCATAAACTAAAAATGTTCATTTCGACCACAGATTCCTATCAAGTTGAACCGTTGCTGTTATAGATTAACTCCATATTGGTTAAACAAAAACTAATATACTTTAGGCAAAAAATCAAGTATATTATCATCGTGAAAAAATTCGTGACATTGCGTTTAAGAAGCCGGAAGGGTCAATGAGCGATATGAATCTCTTCTTCCGCGCCTACGGCCATCGCGAGCCAACCCTCGTCATCCTGCACGGCCTGTTAGGTTCATCACAAAACTGGCAGCGCGTCGCGAAAGCGTTTGAGAAAAAGTTTCATGTGCTCGTCATCGATCAACGTAACCACGGCAGCTCGCCGCATACCGACACGCACACGTTCGCCGATTTGCGCGAGGACATTAAACATTTCTTCGATCAGCAGCGTCTTGATAAGGCCTTTCTGCTCGGCCATTCGATGGGCGGTATCGCGGCGATAGAGTTTGCGTTTCACTATCCGGAGCGGCTCGCGGGCTTGATTATCGAAGACATTGCGCCGCGGGCGTATAAAAGCTCGTCGAACGATATTTTGCGCGCATTGTGCGCGGTCGATCTCGACACCGTTACTTCGCGCGAACAAGCCGACGCCATATTAGCTAAAGACATCAAAAGTCCACGCACGCGCCAATTCTTGCTCACCAATCTTGTTCGTCGCGATGACAACACTTTTGCGTGGAAAGCGAACTTGCCGGTTCTGCAAGCATCCCAACACGAAATCGCGACCTACGAGCCGCCTTTGGCCGCAAGCTACGCCGGCAAAACCCTTTTCATCGGCGGCGAGCTGTCGAATTATCGCCTCGATCACGATCATGATGTGATTCTGCGGCATTGTCCCAACAGCGAGCTGGTGATGATTCCGAACGCCGGGCATTGGATTCATTTTGAAGCGTTGGAGCTATTTACGGAAGCAGTCTTGAAATTTATCCTTTCGCAGTAGCGCCTTCAGGAACCATACGCTTTGATGGTTGACAATCTTTTGAATGTAAAATTTTAGCGCCTGAAGGCGCGGCTACGAAAATATAAATCAAAGGAGGCGAAGTGAATTTGCTAAAATTTTTCAATTGGGGAATCAAACCGATTTCGTTCTTATTATTTCTTCATTGTTTTACCAACTCATTTGCACAAGCCAACAATAACAAACCATACGCCGAGATCGCCCAGCAAATCATTCGCACGGCCTTGGCCGAAGGCCAGGCGTATCGCCTGCTTGCCGAATTGACTTCATTCGGCCCGCGCCTGAGCGGTTCGCCGCAAGCCGCGGCGGCGGTGGAATGGTCGCGCCAAACCATGATGAAGCTCGGCTTCGACAACGTGCGCTTGCAAGAGGTGATGGTGCCGCATTGGGTGCGCGGCCCGATTGAAGAAGCCGCGGTGATCAACTCGGCAACGACGGGGACAATTCCACTCACTGTTTGCGCGCTCGGTGGCAGTGTGGCGACGCCGGAGATGGGCATCGTCGCGGAAGTTGTCGAAGTCAAATCATTCGAAGAATTACGAACGCTCGGCAAGAAAGCCGAAGGCAAAATCATCTTCTTCAACCGTCCGATGGATGCCAGCAAGATCAACACGTTTGAAGCGTACGGCGGCGCGGTGAATCAACGCGGCAGCGGCGCGATTGAGGCGGCGAAGGCGGGCGGCGTCGCCGCGTTGGTGCGCTCAATGACGACGCGGTTGGATGACGTGCCGCACACCGGCGGCATGGGCTATCAAGACGGCGTGCCTAAAATTCCGGCGGCGGCGATCAGCACGATAGGCGCCAATTTGTTGAGCCAGATCATCGCCCAGGAGAAGACGGTGCGCCTGCGCTTGAAACTAACCTGCCAAACTTTGCCGGATGCGCCGTCGGCAAATGTGATCGGCGAACTCACCGGCGCGGAAAAACCGGAAGAGGTCATCGTGGTTGGCGGGCATCTCGATAGCTGGGACAAGGGCACGGGCGCGCACGACGACGGCGCGGGCTGCGTGCAGTCGATTGAAGTCTTGCGGCTCTTGAAAGCGCTCAATCTCAAGCCCAAGCGCACGATTCGCGCGGTGATGTTCATCAACGAAGAAAACGGCTTGCGCGGTGCAGAAGCATATGGTCGCGAAGCCGCGATGTCCAAGGGCAAGCATATCGCGGCGATTGAGTCGGATCGCGGCGGTTTTGCGCCGCGCGGTTTTTCGGTGGAAACCGACTCGGCCCGATTGGCGCGACTGGTGAGCTGGGCCTACTTATTCAAAGATATCGGCGCGGACAACATCTTTCGCGGCGGCAGCGGCGCGGATATTTCCGTGCTCGTGCGCCAGGGGGTGCCGGGCATCGGGCTCGTGCCGGAGTCGCAGCGGTATTTCGATTATCATCATTCCGACAACGATGTTCTTGCAGCCGTGAACGAACGCGAGTTGAATCTTGGGGCCGCGGCGATGGCGATTTTGTGTTATGTTGTGGCCCAGGAGGGGCTTTAAACAAAAAACAATAAAGACAAAAAGAATTTTGAACAACCAGCCACGAGTAACCAGTTATCAGTATCATGACCCCCTACAAATCCCTTCTCGAAGAAGCGCTCGAAGCATGGGCCTACACGCGCCAAGGCGTGATTGCCGAGCTCAAAAACATCCCCGAAAAAAATTTTGATTTCCGCCCGACGGAACAAAGCCGCAGCGTGGCGGAGTTGGCGCATCACCTTATCGAATCGGGCTTGATGATGAGCGGCGAGCTGACGCGCCCGGATGGCGATTTTCTGCGGAAGTCGTATCCGGAATTTCTCCAGGAATATGCCGGCCACACTAAACCGACGGAGTCCAAGAAAAAATTATTGGCGTTATTGAAATCGACGCACAAAGCCGGCGAGAAAAGATTTCGCGAGGCGGGCGAGCTGCTGATGCTGCAATACATCACGCGCTTCGACGGCCTCAAGGGCACGCGGTTGGCGTGGATGCAGCACGGGATTTCGCATGAAGAGTATCATCGCGGGCAGTTGGCGCTGTATGCGCGGCTGCTCGGGCGGGTGCCGGCGCTGACGCGACTGATTATGCGTCGTGAGTAGCCAATTGCTCTCGCGCCGCGCCAATGAAAGCGGCCAACACATGATCTTGTTGCAGAATATTGGCCGGCAATTTCTCGGCCAAGGCAACGATGACATGATAAGAACCCTTCGCCCAATTTTTTCGAACGCCGGCGCGCAGCGCCTCGAGATCTTCGCGTGAAAATTGAGTTGGAAATTGCTTGGAAGGCAGGCTGCGCAAAACATCGAAACGGGCCAGCCAATACGGCAGCTTATATTGCTTTTCATACGCTTCGTGCAAGCTCAATCCCAGCCGCCGCATTTGCGAGACGCGCTGGATCGTTTGTTGGAGAGTTCGTTTAGGCAAATTCAATTTGATTCTCCTTTCAGAGCATCAATATCCTGTTGATCTTTTGGCCGTTTTGAACTTTCTTTGAGTTTAACGGCCAATCCGCCGCACAGCGCATAATAGATTTGGTGCTGTTCGAGTGCGTCCAGCGCTTTCTCAAATTCGACATATAAATCTAACATATATCAACCGCTGGCTCGGCGTCAGAACATATTTGTGGCGCATCTGAAAAATTGAAGTCAACTCAAGCGGCGAGAGGAAACATATCCAACATAACCGACTTGCTTACATATCCATAGCCGGTTTGGGGATCGAGCTTTAAGAAAGGTGATAAAGTTGGAGAAACAAGAATCGGGAATAATTTCTTGCGCTCAGCCGGTTTTAGTTTTTTCCATCCGCTAAAAAGAAACGTTGGAAATTCGCTCAGCCGTCGATAGTTGACCACAGTCAACTGAATTGGCTTCATTGAATCAACAGCAAGGTATAAAATAAACCCATCGCGCAGCTCATAGGCAATCTTTTGGGCGCGACGTAAACGCTCGTCAAAAATGACATTCAGCACGTCGCCTTCCGAATCGTATGAAAGTCGCATATTTGTTCAAACTATTTAGGATAAGCTGTGACAATAAAGTTATTCGGTTTATCCATTTGCCAATGGAATGCTACAACCACTTCGATATGGTCAAGTCCGTCTATTAAAAATTTAGTTTTCTTTTTGTAATAGAACGTATCCGGAAGGAACGGATCCTGCCTGCGTTTTCCTGAACGAACGGTGCTTAAAACTTCAGTGCGATATTCAACTAATTCTGAGTGTTCTTCAACAATATGTTCCCATCTTTCGTCAGTCAAGTAAATGACATTTCCGTTTCTGTCGGCAACCTCTTCGCGCATTTTATTATCCCACAAGATAATCGCCTTGGGTTAATTTAGCAAAATTTTTCCGAAATCAAAAGAACTTATTTTTCAAACGCCTGCCTTACCAATCTCTCCTGTTCGAGCTGATGCACCCGGCCGCTGCCGGTCGCGGGACTGGCGCTCGGCACACGTCCGATATATGTGAGGCGGTGGCTGGGCGTCAATACGTATTTGAGCCGTGATTGCACAAAACTCCACGCGCCCATGTTGCGCGGCTCTTCTTGCACCCAGCGCCAATCGCTCGCTGAAGGATAACGCTGCAGAATCTCTCTGAGTCCATCGAAAGGAAACGGGTACAACTGCTCGAGGCGAACGATCAAACTGTCATCAATGCCATTTTGCCGGCGATAATCCATCAAGTCGTAACACACTTTGCCGGAACAAAGCAAAAGCCGTTTCGGATTCGCCGGCGGGTTGGGATCGGCGAGCAGAATTTGAAATCCGCCTTCGGTGAAATCAACGGCGGCGCTTTTGGCGGCGGGCGAGCGCAGCAAGCTTTTCGGCGTCATGACGACGAGCGGCTTGCGAATGCTCCCGCTCATGCGGGACATTTGGCTGCGCAACAGATGAAAATATTGCGCCGCGGTCGTGGGCACGGTCACGCGCATGTTCTCTTCCGCGCACAGCGTTAAAAACCGTTCGATCCGCGCGCTCGAATGCTCGGGGCCTTGGCCTTCAAAGCCATGCGGCAACAGCAACACCAATCCGCTCAATTGTCTCCATTTCTCTTCCGCTGAGGAAATAAACTGATCGATGATGATTTGCGCCCCATTGCCGAAGTCGCCGAATTGCGCCTCCCACAGCGTCAGCGCTTCCGGTCGCGCGACCGAGTAACCGTAATCAAAACCCAACACCGCGTACTCGCTGAGCAAGCTGTCATACACCAACAGCTTGGCCTGGCCTTCGCGAATGTGATTCAGCGGCGTATATTCCCTTTCGTTGTGATAGTCAACCAACACGGCATGACGTTGACTGAAGGTGCCGCGCTGCGAATCCTGGCCGGAAAGTCGAATCGGTATTCCCTCGAGCAGAAGCGCGCCAAAGGCCAACGACTCGGCCATGCCCCAATCGATCGCATCTTCATCGAGCATCACGCCGCGCGCCGTCAATTGTTTGGCGAGTTTCGGATGAACGGTGAAACCATCCGGAAAATGCGACAGCGCGAAACTGATCTCATCCAAAATCTCGCGCGGCACACCGGTGGGAACCAGCGGCAAAACTTTATCGAGCGGCGGCGCGCCCGGCGCGGCGACGGTTGGCGGCAAACTTTCTTGCGTGGTTTTAAACGCTTCTTCCAAGCGCGCTTGAAAATCATTCAACACCTGCTCCGCTTCAGCGAGACTCAGCTCGCCGCGCTTGATGAGAACCTCGGTGTACAGCTTGCGCACGGAGCGCATGTCTTTGATGCGCGCATACATCAGCGGCTGCGTGTAACCCGGCTCGTCACCCTCGTTATGGCCGTGCCGCCGAAAGCAGATCATGTCGATCACCACGTCTTTTTGAAATTCCTGCCGAAACGCCAGCGCCAGCTCGATGACGCGCACGCACGCTTCGGGATCGTTGCCGTTGACGTGAAAGATCGGGGCTTGCACCATTTTCGCAACATCCGTCGCGTAAACGCTCGAACGCGCATCCACCGGCGCGGTGGTAAAGCCGATGCCGTTGTTGACGACGAGATGAACCGAGCCGCCGGTGCGATAGCCGTGCAGCGCGCTGAGATTCAGCGTCTCCGCCACGACACCCTGTCCGGCAAAAGCCGCGTCGCCGTGCACCAGCGCCGCCAAAACGCGCTTGTGTTCGGCGTCGCCCAAAATGTCTTGCTTGGCGCGCACCATGCCCTCGACCACCGGATCGACCGCTTCGAGATGGCTGGGATTCGGCACCAGGCTGATTTTAACGCGCTTGCCGTCGGGGCTTTCGTACGCGCCGGTCGCGCCCAAATGATATTTCACATCGCCGGTGCCCTCACGGCTGTTCGGATCGGGATTGTCCTCGAATTGGCGAAAAATTTCCTGATAACTTTTGCCGAGAATATTGGCGAGCACGTTGATGCGGCCGCGGTGCGCCATGCCCATCACCACTTCGCCGATGTCATGTTTGCTCGCGTGCAAGAGCAAAGTCTCCAGCATCGGAATCAACGACTCGGCGCCTTCCAAGCTAAAGCGCTTGTGGCCGACATATTTCGTGTGCAAAAATCTTTCGAACGCTTCGCCCTCATTGAGCTTGGCGAGAATGCGGCGTTTCGCCGAGTGATCGAGCCACTTCGCGCGCGGCACGCCCTCGACGCGCTGTTGAATCCACGTCTTCTGTTCCGGCTCTTGAATGTGCATGTACTCGACGCCGATGGTTTGGCAATAGGCCTCGCGCAACATATCAAGAATCTCGCGTAAAGTTGCGCGCGGCTTGCCGCCGAGTCCGCCGGTGATGAACTCGCGATCATAATCCCACACCGTCAAACCATAACGCTCGGGATCAAGCTCTTCGTGCGACGGCGCTTCGGTGCTCATCGGATTGAGATTGGCGATCAGATGGCCGCGCACGCGATAGATATTGATCAGTTGTAGCACGCGCGCTTGCTTTTCGATCAGCGCCTCGCCGCCTTCGAGGAGCGGATTGGTATCGCGCGTCAATCGCACCGGCTGGTGGGGAATCTTCATGCTGGCGAAGATTTCTTCATAAAAACCGTCTTCGCCATTGAGCAGCTTGTGAATAATTTGCAAAAACAAACCGCTCTCCGCGCCTTGAATGACGCGATGATCGTACGTGCTGGTGACCGTCATGACTTTGCTGATGCCGAGCCGCGCGATGGTGCGCGGATCCGCGGCTTGATATTCCGGCGGATAGTCAATCGCGCCGGTGGCGACGATCAAACCTTGTCCGGGCATCAGACGCGGAACTGAATGCACCGTGCCAATCATGCCGGGATTGGTGAGGCTCACGGTGGTATTGGCGAAATCTTCGGGGGTGATTTGATTTGCATAAACCTTGCGGAGAATCTCGTTGTACGCCGCGAAAAAAGCGCTGAAGTCCATCGTATCGGCATGCTTGATATTGGGAACGAGCAGCGTGCGCGTGCCATCTTTTCTGGCAACATCAACGGCGAGGCCGAAATTGATGCTCTCCGGCGCGACTTTATACGAAGTGCCATTCGCTTCAAAAAACGAAATCGCCATCACCGGCATTTTTTTGAGCGCTTTGATGATGGCCCAGGCGATGATATGTGTGAAGCTCATCTTCGCGCCGGTGGCGTCGGCGAGATATTGGTTGATGCGGCGGCGATTTTCTTCGAGCAGTTTCACCGGCATCGTGCGCACCGAAGTCGCGGTCGGAATGCCGAGGCTGCGCTCCATGTTTTCGACGATACGCGCGAAACCGCCGCGCAGAGGTGTTGCGCCGGGCGGAATCGCTGCGCGGCCATCTTCGGGCGGCTCAGCAGGTTTTGGTACCGCCGGTTCAGCCCCAACTTGTACAGCCGGCGCGCCGAGCGGGCGATAGTCTTCAAAAAAATCGCGCCAGCTTTCCGTGACGGATTCTGGCTGCTCGCGAAACTGGCGATACATTTCTTCGATGAGCCAGGCATTCGGCCCAAAGGCCTCGGGATATTGCTTGGTTTCGGGCATGGCTGATAAAAATTTAAACCGCGCTTGAAAAATTTTGCTTGGCAAATTTTTAAATGCGTTACTTTTTTGATACGTCCCCAATATAACAAAAAACCGCCGCATCTTCAAGCGGAATGTCGCTGGTTAATCCGCGCCAAAATTTTCCAAACAAATTCGTAAGTTTTCATCAAGGCGCCGGCATCAATGTTCGACCAGACATCCGCCGGATGATGCCAATTCGGAATCCAGCCGTCCGGCCTGTGGTTGACGATGGCCAAACATTTCAAACCCGCCATTTGAAAATAGAAAAGCCCGTAAGCCAGCAACATCAAAAACACGGCAAGAATGAAAGGCCGTTAGGCGGAACCGATACTTTTAAATCTATCCCGCTTCGGCTTGAAACCGAGGCCGACAAGCGTTTCATGGCAATAATCGTGCGCCAGCTTTTCCTGTGCGGTGCAACTCCCGCGTGGGCCGAGGACTTCAGCGAGGTGCTGAAGATGTTGGAGAAGTCTCAAGTTTACACGTTAAAGTTTATGGAAAAAAAGGCCTGGAAAATTTCCGCAGAAGTTTTATATTTTTGACATGACCACGCCTTTTGTTTTATTCGAAAGTTATGAACAATCTCCCGATGCTCGTTCATTCTATTTCGATGACTGCGTTGAAAAAATTTCTGCGACAACGCTTGAGCAGATTCTTCCCGCGCTGCGCCGGATTGAAACTGCGGTGCAAAATGGCTTGCATGTCGCCGGATTTCTCTCGTATGAAGCCGCGCCGGCGTTCGAGTCGAATTTGCGGGTGAAAAATCCGGCGGATTTTCCCTTGCTGTGGTTCGGTCTGTTCAAAGCGCGCCGCGAAATCGCCGCCGGAAAATTTTTTCGCCACGGCGAATTTGAGTTGACGGATTGGCGGCCGAGCATCGATGAAAACACGTACTGCCGCGCCGTCGAGCAGATTCGCGAGCGCATCGCTGCCGGTGATACCTATCAAGTCAATTTCACTTTTCGCTGGCGAGCCAATTTTCGCGGCGATGATTTGGCGTTGTATCATCATTTGTGCCGCCGCCAGCGCGCCGGTTATTGCGCCTATCTCGATCTCGGGCGCTATCGCATTCTTTCGGCTTCGCCCGAGCTTTTCTTTCACTGGCAAAATGGGGAACTCATTACCCGCCCGATGAAAGGCACGCGGCCGCGGGGGCGCACTCCGACTGAAGATCGGCGTTACATGGAGCAGCTTCAAACTTCCGCGAAAGAGCGCGCCGAAAATTTAATGATCGTTGATTTATTGCGCAACGACATGGGGAAAATTTCGGAATTTGGCTCGGTGCAAGTTCCCAAACTCTTTGAGGTTGAACGTTATGAAACCGTGCTGCAAATGACCTCGACGATCACCTCGCGTTTGTTGCCGAAGGTTGGATTGGTCAAAATTCTCCAAGCGCTGTTTCCCAGCGGCTCGGTCACCGGCGCGCCGAAAATCCGCACGATGGAAATCATTTCCGAGCTGGAAGATTCGCCGCGGCAGATTTACACCGGCGCGATTGGCTTCATTTCGCCTGGACCGGAGGCGGTGTTCAACGTCGCGATTCGCACGCTGCTCATCGACACGCACACCGGCATCGCCGAGCTTGGCGTCGGCAGCGGCGTCACGTATGATTCCACGCCGGAAGCCGAATACAAAGAATGTCTCTTGAAAGCCAGATTTTTGCCGCGGCTTTGATTGGACTATGCTTAAGGATAACTCTTTTCGTCATGACTAAGGATGGCCGATTGTAGCAGAGAGTGTGACGGCGACATGAATAGGATCTTGTTTACTTCAGCCCGTCAAGGATTTTTTGAGCTTGTGTGATTGCAGAATGAAGCAAGCCGGCAATGTTGAAGACTGCATCGTTGTAATCACACCGATTTCGCCATTGCCTTAATGTCTCGAGGTGACGGGCGATATCGGCCCTTCCTTGTTTTCGGAAATGAGTTCTAACACGCTCATGGTCTTTGGGAGTGGTCGTCGGAAAGAAGTGATGGCGGTCACGCGCATAATTGCGCGCATGACAAAAAGCGGCGTAATAAGCTCGACTCACCGCAGACCGGTGTGCAGCCTCGTGAGTATAGTCGCTTCCCCCGCCGCGAGCAAGGAAACGCGCAAGATCAAAGTATTCTCTCCACTCAAAAGCCATGATTTTCCTATCGGGGAGGACTAAAATCCGTGGTCACAATAAGCCATCCGGACTTGCCGGCCAGCGCGGTATCGAATTGAGCGGATATATTTTCTATGTTATCAAAAATACTCTGATCGTACTGTTCCTGCCGGACATAAAGTGTCAAGTATTCATCATCGATCTCGGGGTCACAATACAGCTCCAAAGATAACTGCGTGTCAATTCCAAACCGTTCTCGAGCATGATTAGAGATCGAAGGCACAAGATCAATCACATCAGCATAACGATTCAGGTACTCACGCACCTCAGCAGGTTGCGGAACCATAATCTGCAGTTGGCGCAACCGTTCTAAGGCCTGATCGATTTGGGAGTCGAGATTGCCATTATTTTGAGAATGGGCGTTTGGATTGGCAAAACTATCGTATGATATGCTGGCGTCAACCTGCGTTCCCTCGGATCCCATCGGTTTAGTTGTAAGTGAATGAGGCATAAACCACTCTCCACTTTAATGTGATTCTGTCAACCACGGCCATTTGGAGAAACTGTTTTACAAATTAAAGATACGCATATCTTAAGTATTCTGCAACTTCTTCTTCAAAATCTCGTTCGCCATCTTCGGATTGGCTTTGCCGCGCGTGGCTTTCATCAATTGTCCCACGAGAAAACCGAACACTTTCTCTTCGCCGTTGCGATAGCGCTCGATTTCCTTGGGATTGGCCGCCAACACTTCATCCACGGCTTTTTCTAATATGCCGGCATCGGAAACTTGCAGCAAGCTTTTTTCTGCCACGATCGTTTGGGCGGATTTTTTGCTCTTGAGCATTTCCTCAAAAACTTCTTTGGCAATTTTGGCGCTGATCGCGCCGCTGATAATCAAATTGAGCAATTCCGCAAAAGCTGTGGGGGTGATCCCAAATTGCGCGATCGCGATTTTTTGTTCTTTTAAAACACGCAAAACCTCGCCCATCACCCAGTTGCTCAGCAGCTTCTTGTCTTTCACCGATTCAGCCGCAGCGTCGAAATAATCCGCGATGGCCTTTTCATCGGTGAGAACCTCGGCATCATATTTCGGCAGGCCATAGTGCTCGACGAAACGATTGCGCCGCGCCATCGGCAATTCGGGAAGCGCAACGCGAATCTGCTCGCGCCATTTTTCATCGACGCGCAGCGGCGCCAAATCCGGCTCGGGAAAATAGCGATAATCGTGCGCCTGCTCTTTCGAGCGCATCGGCGTGACTTTACCGCTGTTCGCATCCCACAACAAAGTTTGCTGCACCACTTGACCGCCGGATTCCAAAAGCTGAATTTGCCGATTGATTTCAACTTCCAGAGCTTTTTCGACGTTGCGGAACGAGTTCATGTTTTTCAACTCGGTTTTCACGCCGAATTTCTGCTCGCCGGCTGGTCGAACTGAAATATTGGCATCGCAGCGCAAGCTGCCTTCTTCCATGTTGCCGTCGCAAATGCCGAGATAGCGCACGAGCTGGCGAATGCGTGTGAGATAGAGATACGCTTCGCGGGGAGAACGAATATCCGGCTCGCTGACGATTTCAATCAACGGCGTGCCGCAGCGGTTGACATCGATCAGCGTTTCATTTTCGGAAACATATTCTTCGGCATGAACGGATTTGCCGGCGTCTTCTTCGAGATGAATGCGAATCAGGCCGATGCGCTTCAACGCGCCATCTTCCAGCTCGATTTCCACCCAGCCGTGTTCACACAGCGGCTCTTCATATTGGGAAATTTGATAGCCTTTCGGCAGGTCGGGATAAAAATAATTTTTGCGCGCAAAGACGGCGTGTTCGGCAATGCGACAGTTCGTCGCCAGTCCC
>Ga0247727_10008907_pt1 | contig 18438 bp, 19 predicted proteins | sample WisWelCaveWW1625_FD_202498 | JGI IMG/M metagenome (GOLD analysis project Ga0247727, IMG submission 202498) | Biofilm microbial communities from Wishing Well Cave, Virginia, United States - WW16-25 | ecosystem: Environmental > Aquatic > Deep subsurface > Groundwater > Cave microbial mat | place... | reverse complement strand
CATCGACAGCCCGGCCTCGAACATGGCCGAGAAATAGCCCGGCTCGCTGCGGGCGAAGCCGAGGTAGGCCTTGCCCAGGCGGTCGAAGGCCGCGCCCAGGCTGGGCCGGCCCTCGTCCCAGGCGGAGGCGAGCTGCTGCTCGAAACGCTCGAACCCGCGCCGTGCCACATCGGCCATCAGCTCGTCGCGATCACGGAAATGGCGATAGGGAGCGGCGGGGCTCACCCCGGCCTGGCGCGCGGCCTCGGCAAAGGTAAACCCGGCGGGCCCCTTCTCGGTAATCAGATCGAGGGCGGCGACGATCAGGGCTTCCCGCAGGTTGCCGTGATGGTAGCTGCGCCGTCCGCCGCGGCCGTGCCTGTGCCAGCTCATGGACGGCTATTTAGCGCGAAACCCCCCGCGCGCGCATCTCCGCTTCGCCAGGGTCAGACCCCTCGCACCCAACTGTCGTTTCTTGCCTTCGAGGGTGGAGGCGAGGGGTCTGACCCCTTTCTCCCACCGCGACTGGTCAGCATTAACATTTCCGGCGGTTCGATGCGTGCCGCAGCTCGCGCGCTATCTCCGGTGCCCTAGCCCCCATTAAATTGACCTCGTTGCCCGACTCGCAACGGGTGCTGGCCTCCAGCACCTGCAACGAGCCGGGGAACCGGCGTCAACTGGCGCCGCGCTCTTTGACATTGTGAAGAATTGTCCGCCGCGGCGACGGGGTCAGACCCCTCGTGCGTAGCCATTGTTCTTGCCTCTACGGTCGGAGGCGAGGGGTCTGACCCCGTTCGGTCTCGTCAGGGGGCCTCCAATCGGATGGGAGGGCACGGCCTTGGCAACGATACGCGCATCGCGGATGATGGCGCCATTGCATTGGGGCAGCCCCCTCGTTCTCGGCCATTGACTCGGCCTCAGACGTCGGAGGCGGGGGGCTCACCCCTTCGGATTTTGGGAAGGCGGCCCGCGCGGGCGGCCGGGGAGGAGGCGTATCCATGCGATACGTCATCCGGTTGCTGGCAGCGCTCTGCTGCGCCCTCGCCGGCCTCCATGCTGGCCCGGCGAATGCCGAGAAGCGCCTGGCGCTGTCTGTCGGCATCGATGTCTACGACAACCTGCCGGCATCCGAGCAGCTGAAGAAAGCCGTCAACGACGCACGGGCGATGGCCGCCGCCCTGCGGGAGCTCGGCTTCGAGGCAACGGTCGAGGAGAACCTGCCGCGCCTCGCTTTCACACGCGCCTGGCAGAAGTTTCTGAACCGGCTCGAGCCGGGTGATACAGCCGCGTTGTACTTTGCCGGTCATGGGGTCGTGGTCGGCGGGGTCAACTACCTGCTGCCGCGCGACGTGCCCAAAGTCGAGCTCAGCGAGGACAAGGTGCTCGCCGGGGCGTCGATCCGCTTCAACGACCTGATGGATGACCTGCGGGACAAGAAGGTCCGCGTCTCCCTCTTCATCGTCGATGCCTGCCGCGACAACCCGTTCCGCGACGGCCGCGGGCGCTTTGTGGGCGTGGGCGGTACGCGGGGGCTCGCCGTCGTCGAGCCGGCCAAGGGCACTTTCGTCATGTACTCGGCTGGGGCCGGGGAGCGGGCACTTGATCGGCTTTCCGACTCCGACAGGGAGTCGAACTCGCCGTACACGCGCGCATTGCTGCCGATCCTGAAGACGCCGGGGCTGTCGATGCACGAGATCGCCGTGCGCGTGCGCCGCGAGGTCATCGAGCTGGCGCGCGAGGCCCAGCCGCCGCACGAGCAGACGCCCGCCTACTACGACCAGCTGGTGGGCGAGTTCGTGCTCAAGGCGGGCTCCAAGCCGGCCGCGCAGCCGCCGTCGAGCGACGCCGAGCGGGCGTGGGCGGCCGCCAAGGACACCACCAGCATTGCCGTGCTTGAGGCGTTCCGCCGGCAGTACGGCGCCTCCAACGCGTTCTACGACCACCTGGCGGAAGCCCGGATCGAGGAGCTGGGGAAGCAGCAGCTCGCCATGCTCAAGGCCGACGAGGAGAGGAGGTTGGCAGAAGGCGATCTGCTGCGGCCGGGCCGGGTGTTCCGCGACTGTCCCGACTGCCCTGAGATGGTCGTGGTGCCGGCCGGCGAGTTTATCATGGGCTCACCGGCAAGTGAGGCGGAACGCAACGATGACGAAGGTCCGCAGCGCAAGGTGACTATCCCCCGCCCGTTCGCTGTTGGAAAGTTCGAGGTGACATTCATCGAGTGGGAAGCGTGCGTGACAGGCGACGGTTGCAAGAGCAACCCTAGGCCGAGCGACAGCGGCCGGGGCAAGGGCCGCCGACCGGTGGTCAACGTGTCCTGGCATGATGCGAAGGAGTACGCGGATTGGCTTTCCCGCAAAACGGGGAAGAGCTATCGGCTGCTGAGCGAGGCGGAGTGGGAATACGCGGCTCGGGCCGGTACGACGACGCGGTATGCTTTCGGACACGCGATCACGCAAAGGCAGGCGCAGTTCAAAGCACGATGGACCGCTCTAGTCGGCTCGTTCCCTGCCAACAAGTTTGGCCTGCATGACATGCACGGCAATGCGACGGAGTGGGTCGAGGATAACTGGCATCCTGACTATCAGGGTGCTCCAATCGACGGTTCGGTGTGGTCAGGCGGCGACACGTCTCTGCGTGTCCTGCGCGGCGGCGACTGGCGCGGCATCTTTCCCACATTCCTCCGCTCGGCCTCGCGCTTCAGTCTTCAACCCAACGTTCGCGATTATTGCTGCGGTTTCCGTCTCTCCAGAACGCTGTGATGTCCGTTGTCAAGGGCTCGAGGCACGCCGCCTTTGTCCCCAGCCGCCGATGCGATGAGGTGGCCGATGCGATGAGGTGAGAGATCGTTCGATCGTGCATCGCGGGGGGGGCAGAGTTGGAAGACGTCGGTGATCAAGGCCCCTTCCTGCTTGCCTCTTGGCGTCGAGGCGTAGTTCGGGTCGAACGTGCGACCCTATTAGGCCCGCCCTTTCTCTCGGTACCGGAATGTCGTATTTACGTTCAGTCGGCAGAACGCGAGAAGCCAATGGACCACCCACGCATCCAGAGCGATCCCAAGGTGATGATGGGCAAGCCCGTAATCCGCGGCACGCGCATCACGGTCGAGCACATCCTGCGCTGTCTCGCGGCCGGCGACAGTGTCGAGCAGCTTCTGTCCGACTATCCGCGCCTGACGCTTGAGGACATCCGCGCCGCCCAGGCCTTCGCTGCCGATCATCTCGCACACGAGTCGGTTTTTGCGGCAGAGTGATCGTGCGCCTGTTCGCAGACGAGTGCGTTGCCGGCTCCATCATCGAGCGGCTGCGCAGCGGAGGCTTCGACGTCGTCAAGGTGGCCGATGTCTGCCCAACCGCGGATGATGATCAGGTATTGGCCGAAGCCTTCCGGGATGGGCGCGTCCTCATCACGGCCGACAAGGATTTTGGCGAGCTCGTCGTTCGCCTCGGTCACAGAACGCTCGGCGTCGTCAACCTCGCCCTCGGCGACCTCACCGCTGCAACGCGAGCACGCATCGCCGCCGCCAGGCTGAGCGAGCTTGGCGATCGCATCCTCGGCAATATCGTGACCATCGAGCCGGGCCGTGTCCGCGTCCGACCCCTGCCTTCGCGAAGCGCTTGATGCTGCACCCTACAAACGCAGCAATTTGGCTGCTGTCGAAGCGGTCTTAGGTGGGCCCCACATCGCCTTTCATTGAAAAATCTTGAAAATGCTGAACCCCGTGCCCGACACGGTGGCCGCCGGCGGGCTTGCCGCACTTGGCGCCGCCTCGACGACGGTGGCGCCGAACTTCTGCACCTCCAGGATGGCGAGCGCCCGATCGGTCGTACCGTCGGTCAGCAGCCGATAGGGGCCGTCGATGCCGGCAAAACCGCTGGCGCGGGTGAGCATCGCCGGCGTGTAGCCCTCGCCGCTGCCCGCAAGGGCGATGGCCAGGTTCACGGCATCGTAGGCAGAGCCGGCGATGCGCGGCGGCCCCTGCCCATAGCTCTTGGCGTACTTCTGGGCAAATTCGCTCCAGCCGCGCGGGTCCGGCCCCGGGTACCACGCGCCGATCAGCGAGGCGTCGCGGCCGGCGTTGGAATAGTCCATGCCGCCGGTGCCGATGAGCTTCACCTTGGCGAAGTCGATCTTGGCCTGCGGCAGCAGCCGCCCGACGTTCTCCAGGTACTCCTGGCCGCCCGGAACGAACAGGGCGTCGACGGGCGCGCCCTCCGCCTCGGCGGCGGCGACCGCCATGCCGATCTTGCGCAGGGGAATGAGCAAGGCGTTGGCCGAGGCGGGGTAAGTCTCGAGCGCGACGATGGTGCCGCCGGTTCGGGCGACGGCGTCGCGGAAGACCGGCTCGACCACCTTGCCGAAGGCGTCGTCGGGGATGAGCGCCGCATAGCGCCGCTTGCCGCGCTTGGCGGCATAGGCGACCACCCGCTCGACCTCGGGCGCCGGCTGGAAGCTCAAAAGGTAAACTCCGCTGCCGGCGACCTGGCGGTCGTTGGAGAACGCCACGACAGGCACACCCGCCTTGCGCGCCACCGGGGCCACCGCCGCCACGGACTTGGCGTACAGCGGCCCCAGGATCAGCGTCGCACCGCGCTTGAGCACGTCCTCGGCCGCCGCCTTGGCTCCCTCCGGCGTGCCCTTGTCGTCCTTGACCATCAGCTGCAGGTTGGGATTGTCACGCTCGAACAGGGCGAGCTCCGCCGCCTGCTTGAGGCTCTTGGCGATGAGGCCGGGATGGCCCTGGCTGGAAAGGGGCACAAGGATCGCGACTTTCACCGTGGCGGCTTCCGGACTGAGCACGCCGGGGCCGGTCGCCGAACAAGCGGCGAGCGCAGCGCCCATCAGCGCGGCCGCAGCAGCGGCCGCCAGGCAGCGCAATCGAGAAACAGCAGGCACCACTGGCCCCCCCGGCCAACGCGGATCACAGCCGTAACTAACGCGGCAACCAAGGCGGGGCGAGGGCAAATACTTAGTTGTGCGCCAATTTTCGGCCGCTATCGCCTTGCCGGTCGGGTCCGCTAGACTGTGTCGCCTATTTGCAGGATCGCCGGCGGGGGGTGAATTGGCAGCTCTCGAAATGCCTGGAACGACGCAATTGACGGTGGCTCACCGCGCCGCGGGGGCGATCGAGGCGCTCCTGGCGCAGCCCCTGCCTGCGGGGCTCTACCTGGTGGCGACGCCGATCGGCAACCTCGGCGACATTACGCTGCGCGCACTCGCCACACTGGCCCGGGCCGACGCGCTCTACTGCGAGGACACGCGCCACAGCGGCACGCTGCTCGCGCATTTCTCGATTGGGCGGACGCTGCGCCCCTATCACGAGCACAACGCCCAGCGGGAGCGCCCGCGCATCCTGGCCGAGCTGGCTGCGGGCAAGTCCGTGGCCCTGATCAGCGATGCCGGCACGCCGCTCGTCTCCGACCCCGGCTACAAGCTGGTGCGCGACGCGCTAGACGCCGGCCACCGCGTCATGAGCCTGCCAGGGCCGAGTGCGCTGCTGGCGGCCCTCACCAGCGCCGGATTGGCGACGGATACCTTCCTGTTCGCCGGCTTCCTGCCGGCCAAACAGGGTGCGCGGCGCGCGCGCCTTGCCCAACTGCAGGCGGTGCCGGCCACCCTGGTGTTCTTCGAGGCGCCTTCGCGGCTGGCCGACTGCCTCGGCGATATCGAGCTGGTTCTGGGGCCCCGAGGCGCGGCTGTGGCACGCGAGCTGACCAAGCTCTACGAGGAGGTGCGCCGCGGCACTCCCGCCGAGCTCGCCGAATGGGCGGCGGAGGCAAGCCCAAGGGGGGAGATCGTGGTCCTGGTCGGGCCGCCCGTCGCCCAAGCCGTCACCGACGAGGCCATTGCCGCGAAATTGACACCGATGCTCTCCGTAATGAGTCTCAGCGATGCGGCTAGGGCCGCTGCAGACGACCTCGGCGTCGCCAAGGCGCGGGCGTACGATATCGGCATTGCGCTGAAGCGCCACGCCGACGGGTAGGCCGGCGCCCCGGCCGATGGAGGAGCGAATGGCTCACGTGACGCTGACGGGCAATCTGCGGCAGTTCACGGACGGCGTCAGCGAGCTCGACGTCGAGGCGGCAAGCGTGCGCCAGCTGTTCGCGCGCCTCGGTGCGGACTACCCGGCGCTGGCGCCGCACCTGGAGAAGGGGCTGGCGGTGGCCATCGACGGGCAGATCTACCAGGATGCATTGTTCCAGGAGATCGGCGCCCACAGCGACGTGCACATCCTGCCGCAGATCGCGGGCGGGTGAGCGCTGTGGCCAGCCGGTTCGCCGCAAAGCTCTGCGCCGCACTCCTTGCGATCGCCGTTGCAATGGGTGCGGGCACCTCTGTCCGTGCACAAACCGCGGTCGATCTGCAGCTGGTCCTCGCTGTCGACGTCTCCGGCAGCGTCAGCGACGAGCGTTTCAAGCTGCAGCAGCGCGGCTACGCCGAAGCCTTCCGCAACTGGCGTGTGCTGGAGGCCATCCGGTCCGGACCGGCCCGGGCGATTGCCGTGACGATGACGCAATGGACCGGTCCGATGCAGCAGCTGCAAGTGGTGCCCTGGATGGTGATCACCGACGAAGCCTCGATGCTGGCCTTCGCCGACGCCATCGAGCGGGCCTCGCGCCAGCTCTACGGCGGCGGCACCTCGATCAGCGGCGCCATCGACCACGCCATGACGCTGTTCCCCAAGGCCGAATTCAGCGGCGCGCGGCGCGTGATCGACGTTTCGGGTGACGGCGCCAACAACCGCGGGCGGCCGGCGGCAGAGGCGCGCGACGATGCCGTGCGCGCCGGGGTCACCATCAACGGTCTGCCGATCCTCGCGCTGGAGCCCAATCTCGACCAGTATTACCTGAACAATGTCATCGGCGGTCCGAACGCCTTCTCCATTGTGGCCGAGACCTTCGAGGCCTTCGCCGAGGCCGTGCTGAAGAAGCTCATCACGGAGATTGCCGCTGTTGCCGCGGAAAGGGCGATTGCGGCGATTGCTCCCCCCGCTCCCTGACGGTAGGGTCGGGCAACGCTTCCTTGAGAAGGTTAGCGAGCCCGGCCGACGTTCAGGTTGTGGCCGCGGTGGCCGCTCGAAGCGCTTGGAGAGGGAGACCCATATGAGACCGCGCGATTTCATCAGAGCACTGGCGGTTGTGGCGGTTGTTTGGCCGGTCTCGGCACAAGCGCAGGACTATCCTTCGCGGCCGGTCACGATCGTGGTGCCTTTTGCCGCGGGCGGAACCTTCGACGTCGTCGGCCGCATTATTTCGGCTCGCATGCAGGAGCTCCTGGGTCAGCCGGTGGTCATCGAGAACGCAGCCGGCGCCGGCGGCATCGTCGGGGTCAAGCGCGTCCTTTCCAACCCGCCCGACGGCTACACGGTGCTGTTTGGCACGGTCGGCACCCACGCTTACAACCAGACGATCTACCGCAAGCGGCGCTACGATGCCGCTGCCGATTTCACCCCGGTAACGCTGTTCTCCGAGCAGTCGATGGTGCTCGAAGGGCGCAAGGAGCTGCCCGCCAACACGCTCGCGGAATTCATGGCGTTGTTGAAGGCGAACGGCGCCAAGATGCAATACGGCTCGGCGGGCGCCGGCTCGACCACGCATCTGGCGTGCTCGCTGCTCAACGCCCGCATCGGCGTCACCATCGCGCACGTCCCCTATCGCGGCGGCGGCCCCGCCGTCAACGATCTGGTGGGTGGGCAGATCGACTACTTTTGCGGAAACCTCGGAGGGGCGGTGCCGCTGATCGTCGGCAAGCAGGTGAAGGCCCTTGCGGTGCTGTCGCGTGAGCGCTCCCCGCTGATGCCGGAGCTGCCGACCGCGCACGAGCAGGGCCTGACCGATTTCGATGTCCTCACCTGGACCGCATTCTTCCTGCCGAAAGGCGCGCCGAGACCGGTTGTCGAGAGGCTCGTCGAGGTCACACACGCGGCGATGGAAACCCCCGCGATCAAGAAGCGGATGCTCGATATCGGCGTGACCGGGGTGGCGCCCGCGCGCAGGAGCCCGGAATACCTCGCCAAGTTCGTGGCCGACGAGATCGCGCGGTGGGAAGAGCCGATCAAGTCCGCCGGACTTCAGATCGATTAGGCTGGACGCGCTGTGCCTGACGACCACGAGATTGTGCCTGATGACCAGGAGATTGTCGAAAAATTCTTCGCTGTGCTGCGGAAGCATACCGCACCCACGGAAAGCTCTCTGCGTTCTGGGCACGTTGCCCCAAGAGCAATTGAGAGTTCAGGTCTGTGGAATAGCCAAAAACTTAAGACGGAACAATCTGACAGGCTTGTTTTCATAAGCTACGCTTCGGCCGACCGGGACTTCGCCCTGGCGATAGTCGATGCATTCGAAGAGTATGGTTTGAAATGTTGGATCGCGCCACGCGATATTCCTCCCGGTCAGAACTTCAATGCTGAGATTGTACGCGCCATAGATCGGTGCACAGATCTGATCCTGCTGTTCTCTGCCCAGTCCAACGATAGCAAGCACGTAAAGCGTGAACTATACTTGTGGCTGGAGCATGATAAACCGATTATTCCGGTTCGCATGGATGAAACCCTGCCCTCTAGCGAATTCCGCTATCTACTTGCGGGCATGCAGTGGGCGACTGCCACAGATGGAAAGGCAATATTGAGGTTATTCGCACGCGATTGAAGTTGGGCCGGGTTGGCGTGAAATTACAATTGTTGCCCCGCGCTGGCGGCAGGGCGCGGGCGGGTCTCCATCCAGGCGATGTGCAGGCCTGCGCAGACGATGATGCCGGCGCCGATCCAGGTGAAGCTGTCGGGCAGATAGCCCGAGATCAGATAGCCGACGAGCACGGAGCCCACCAGCTGCCAGTAGCCGAACGGGGCAATGATGTTGGCCTGCGCATAGATCATGGCGCGGGCCACGAAGTAGTGCCCGAGCCCGCCGATGATGCCGAGCGAGAACAGCAGGGCGGCATCGGTCCAAGCGGCGATCGGCGTCCACACGAACGGCGCCACCATCGACATCACCACGGTCCCGACCAGCGCGCTGTAGACGGCGGAGGTCTCCGCCGTATCGTACCCGGCGACGCGGCGCGTCAGGATCTGGTAGAGCGCGTAGCAAATCGCGCTGCCGAGCATGAACAGGGAGGCCCACTGGAACACCTCGGTCCCCGGACGGATGACGACCAGCACGCCGAAGAACGCAACGATGACGGCCATCAGCCGATTGGGGGTGATGCGCTCGCCCAGCATGGGCCAGGCCAGCAGGGCGACGAAGAACGGCGTCGTGAAGCTGATCGAGGCGGCCTTGGCGAGCGGCAGATACTTCACCCCGCTGAAGAAGCAGAGCATCGACAGCAGGTGCACGCCCGAGCGGATGATCTGCCACTTCAGGGTGTTCGTGCGCACCAGTGCGACCCCGAAGCGCGGGGCGAACAGCGCCAACATGAACACGAGATGCGAGGCCGCGCGCGCCCACACGATCTGCTCCGTGCTGTAGTGTTCGCTCAGGATCTGCACCAGGCCGTTCATGACCGGGAACAGCGAGCTGGCCACCAGCATGCAACTGATGCCGATCAGCGTCCGGTTGGGCGCTGCGGCGGCGACGGCAGTCGTCATGGGGCGAAGTCTCGTTGCGGAGCAGGGCGGCGGCGGGCCGTCACTGTCGGGGCCCCCGCGCTGCAGGTCAAGGCGACAGCCACGCGCTGACCGCAGATCAACCCTTCGCTGAGCTGGCCCTGGCCGGCCCGTTCCAACACCCCTCGGATGTGGTCTTCGACCTGCCGCACCTCGGGAACGCCGATCAGCGTTTCGCTCTTTTCCACTTTCCCGCCCTCCGAGTCCCTGGTCCAGCCCGTGACGATCTTGAGGTTACCGCAGCCGTCGCGACGTTGGGTCCGCTCGATCGAGTGGACATCGCCAGGGAAGATGCTTCTCACCTTGAGCGTCAGACCGGATTCGACAACGGCGAGGCGCTTGGCCGTCAGCACGTACACCGTGCTCTTCCTTCGCGTGCCCCTCGCGGGACGGTGATGCGGTGCAGCGTTTGCGCACGATCGCGAAGAGATGTTGAGGTGCTCTACCGCCCAATATACCGCTGGACGTCATCGAGGAGGGCAGCAGTGGCGAAGGGCCGCGCTTCTCTTTGAAAATCAAGCTCCGGAAACCGGGCACGGACGAGACCCTCGTACATTGCGAGTGCCCAAATGGCTGCCACGAACCCTGGAGCTCCGTAGATGCCGTACCGCCTCTGCAACTGAAAGATCTTGAAAACGAACTCAGCAACTAGGAAGTCTCCGGCCTTGCGACCGGCATAGGAGCGGACGATTTCGTGAACCTCCTTGCTAAGAGCATAACGATCGAGGTCCTGCGGGACGAAAAGTGCGCTGTGAATGATTGCGCCAGTGCAGCTGGCCGAATCCATGGCAGTCAGACCCAAGAAGAAATCCCTGAAGCAGCGGCGATCTACGTCAGTCAGCTCAGCGGCCAGCCCCGCATCCAGGAGAACAGTCGTGCCGTCTGCGGCGACGAGGAAGTTGCCCGGGTGCATGTCGCAATGAACAAGACCATTTACGAAGATCATTTGATAGAGTGCTCTGAGCAATTGCGTCACGGCATTACGGTACACCCCGTCGTCCAACTGTGAGGAGAATAGAGGTGTGGCGTTTCCAATGAACTCCATGACCAAGACGTGGGCTGCGGTGAATTGGTCAAGAACTTGCGGAACACGTGGTCTGTCGAAACCGGCGAGCAGGTCGCGGAAGCGAGTGAGCCGGCTGGCTTCGAGGTGCATGTCGACCTGAGCCTCGATCATTTCCGCGATCTTCGCGAAGGTCTCGACAACCGGAATGCTGCGCAGGTGAATGCTTCGGGCGGCGAGAGCGACAAGCCATGTCATGCAGTCAATGTCGCGCCGCACACGTGTTGCAACAGCGGGCTGTACGACCTTGACGGCGACCTCCGCACCATCGAAAGTTTTCGCACGATGAACCGAGGCTATGCTGCCAGCTGCAAATGCGGTGTCGTCGAATGCCGCGAAGAGCTCACAAATGGGCTTCTGCAGGGATGCCTCCACTATCTCGCGAGCGCGTGATCGAGTTGAATAGGAGACACGATCTTGTAGCCGTGCCAATTCTGCGATGAGCGGCACCGGTAGCAAGTCAGCTCGATAGCTGATCATCTGCGCCAGCTTCACGAAGACGGGGCCCAAGGCTTCGGCTGTACACGCCAACGCCCTCCCAACGAGAGCCTGGCCACGGGCTCGATCCCGCGTAGCGGCTGACAGCGCCAGACCCGGCACAAGCCGGAGCGCATGCAAGAGGAGCAAGCCGAAAATTGCTGCCGCCCTTAAGACGACGAGCGCCACTTCGTATGCGGCCCGCGCTCGCATCTTGCGGGTGTGGGGCTACGACCTCGACCAATAGTCGACTGTGCGATCGTACTCCCTATAATTCCTCCAGGGATCGTCAGGCTGGCCTAATCTATCGATTCTCAGCGGAACCGACTGCCAATACCGGCAATAATTTTGGCCATCCCGGAATTCCTCTCTGGATATGGTGTGCATGCCTGTACAGTGGCCCTTACCAAGCATCAATTGTCGGGCGAGCACGGTCCCGACGTGCGTCTTGTCGAATGCGACCGTCACATCGCGCGGCGGTATTCGGTGAATGCCGTAGGCGTGCGCCACGCCCGCGGCGTCTTCAACCATCCTGACCTGGTTTACGTAGACGTGGAAGTTGATGGAGTAGTGAATATTTGCCGGGAAGTCTGCCGAGTCTATAGGCCTACCCAAATCCGGTGCCTGAAGTGCTGTACAAATGCTGCGCGCAGGGCTGACGACCTGCAAGTACCCGGTCAGGCTTTCCAGTTTAGCGTCTGTGAGCACTCTCGCCATGAGCTGGCCTGTCGGACCTGGACCGGCGACATCAGCCGGAGCAGTCCACCTGATCTCTAAAGCGTCTGCTTCGCGGCTGTTGGTAGATAGGGGCGTGTTGGACTGCGAACGTGCAATGTTTACGCTTGCCCCTCGGTCGGGGAGGACGGCGCGCATCACGGACAGCGGACCATGCGGGGTCTGGCTCTGGCCTTCGACGGCGAAGTCCGAGATGGCCAGCAGATAGCGCGCCCGATCCCGGGCTTCAAGAATATTGAAGTCACGCTCTCCAACCAAGCCGGGTGGTTTTTTATGAAAGATGAGGAGGGGTGATTCCGGCGTCACCGTCGCCAGCGCGCCAAGAATCCGAGGTGGAAGTATGTTGTGAACACGGGCATCTATAAGTCGCTTGAGGGGAAGGAGTTGAAAGTAGATTTTGTTATTGGGGCTCGAGTACACCCACTTGTTGCCGTCACTTTCAGTGATGGTATCCCACACCCTGAATGCGTGGCTGTTTAGGTTCTTGATCTCGATATTGCGGGGATCTCCAAAAATCGGGTCAGTCACTGGGCCGGGACGTGGTGTCGGACCTGGCAGTATAGTGTCTCTTGGTATTTCAAACCGTGGGAGAACGTGGTTTGAAACACGAAATGTCATCGTCGCTGGAATATAATCGGCCCTTCCTTCATGGACATGGAAATGTCCGCGAGGATCGTTGAAGAAGAGTTCGTTCAGGACGGCACACGTCCCATGAAGTTCCCAATCCCGTATAGTAAACTGGAACTCGCGGGTACCTATGTTGTTGAGGTACGGCGGTTCCAATTCGAGACGCATAAAGGCACGGAGTTGGACCTCTTCGCTCAGTGTACGTCCGTCCTTCTTGGCGGTCAGGGGAATTGTGATCGTCGATCCTTCGTACTCCAGATAAGTCTTGTCGGGTCCAAGCGGCCGGAAAGTAGGATATGGGCCTGTAATCATTGGTAAGGGCATGGAGGTCTCCCCTAATACAGTAAGCTGCTGATGGACGGGTCGTGCCGAGTATTTCTTCGAATGATGCTATCGCAAGAGCGATGATTGCGCCATCCTGCTGTGAAGCGCCGCGGAGGGATACGGGAACCGGCCGGCGTCCTTCGCGACGCTTTTGACGCGCCAAACACGCCCCCCACGTCCAGAACACTGAATATGCAGCCCACGGGATACCAAAGACGAATATCGGCATGGCCGCGAGGCAAGCACGCGCGGGATCGGGCCGTCCGGACCAGCGGTTCGCCTCACCCTGGAACTCAGCCCTCTCGAAATCTGCGACGTGGTTGGGCAAGGTACCCGGTATGCCCAGCTCTGGAGGCTGCTATGAGGACAACCTTGTTTGCCGTCGCCGGCGCTTTCCTGGTGGTCCTGGCACTCCCGCACAGCCATGCCAACGCAGTTCCGGCCGGGCAATCGTGCGGCGGCTTTGTCGGACCGGTGTGCGATGCCGGCTTGTGGTGCGATCCGGCACCCGGCGCGTGCTATTTCCCGTTGGCGGTGGGTGTGTGCAGGAAAGTGCCGCAGATATGCACGAGGATCTACAGGCCGGTTTGCGGCTGCGACGGCAAGACCTACGGCAACGACTGCGAACGGCAGGCAAGCCGTGTTCCGAAGGCTCGCGACGGCGCGTGCTGACGCAGGCTTGCACTTTGGTTTGTCGGGCGAGGCTCGGATGGACAGAAACCGTGTGCTGTTGATTGGCGGAGCGCTCGCGCTGGCGCTGTTCCTCGCCTACATGATCGGGGGCGGTGGCGTTGTCCCCCGGTAGCCCAGCATTCCCGAAACGGTGGACGGCCGATCAAAGATGTTGGAAAGGGCCGCGCCAGGGCTTCCCCCAGCCTGACGCGGCCCAACCTTGTGAGTCGAGCCCTGACCGCTTCCCCTGGCCGGGCAGCCCATAAGGTGTGACCGATGCCGGGTCACGTCCCTTGGTCACGGTGCGTTAGATGGCACGACGCGCGCCCCCTGCGTATCCCCATTTGGGGGGAGAACGGACAACGCGTTCCGGCGCTTCCGGAATAGTCGAGCGGAGACGGGTCGATTGCGCCCACTCTGGCGGTGTCTCCACCGGGCCGTCACTCGCCCTTGCCGTTGCCGGCCGCGCTGGGGCTACGGCGCGTCCAGGTCTGGTCGCGCTTGAGGAAGTCGTGCAGCGTCCTGCCGGGCTCCTGGCGGAAGCGGTCTCCCGGCACCGTGAAGCCATCGATGCGATCGAGCCGGAAGGTACGGAAATCGTCGCGCAGCTCGCACCAGGCCGACAGCAGCCAGACCGGGCCGAAGTAGGCGAGGCACAGCGGCCGCACGGTGCGCTGCGACGGCTCGGACTGCGCGTCGCGATAGCTGAAATGCACCTTGAGCTGGCTGCGCAGCGCCCGGCGCAGCTCCGCCACGTCGAACTTGATCTGCTCCATGTAGTGGTGCGGCGGCGCCAGCAGCGCGGTGTTGGCCATGTAGTCGCGCAGCCGGTCCGGGATCACCGCCTCCACCTTGGCGATGACGTCGCTGGCGGCGGCGGCAAGCTCCGGATCGGCCCAGGACTCGACGATGCGCGCCCCTAGCACCAGCGCCTCGATCTCCTGCTCCTTGAACATCAGCGGCGGCAGGTCGAAGCCCGCCCGGAGCACATAGCCGACGCCGGCCTCGCCCTCGATCGGCACCCCGCTGGCGACCAGGTCCTGGATGTCGCGGTAGATGGTGCGCTCCGAGACCTCCAGTGAGGCGCTCAGGTCGCGGGCGCGCACCAGGCTCTGGCGGCGCATGGACTGGATGATCTCGAATAGTCGGTCGGCGCGGCGCACGCTCTCCCCCTCGTCTTTCCTGGCCGTTTGGCTCGCGGGGACCTTAGCTTACCGCTCCTGACACCACCCTGTCAGGAGCGTGTCAGGGCTCCTGACAGCAGGCTGTCAGTAGGGCTCGTCCATATTCGCCGCATCGCAGCAAGGAGGCACCATGACCTGTACCCAGCTCGCAGCGGCCACGTCTCGGCAGTCCCCAACTCTTGCCACCCGGGGCGCCGGCGTCGCCAAACGGTGGTGGCACGCCTATTGGGAGTGGCGCGCCAGGAAGGCCACCGTCTTCATCCTGCGCTCGCTCGATTGCCGCACCCTTCGCGACATCGGCATCCACCCGAGCGAGATCGAGTCGCTGGTTTATGACAGGGGCAACGACCGCCGCCGGCGCTACGATGCAACCTGGCCCTGGCGTTCCGGCGGGACGTAGGGCGGACTAGTCAGGCGACAGCCGTAACCCGCCGATTCCTGCCTTCCTCGGATGGGTCGGCGGATTGCGCTTCGCCAATCGCGCTACGGGGCTTGTCCTTTCCGACACCATTGATCGGCGATCCTCCCGGCGCCAATATGCGACGCAAGTCAGCAGCAGGCGACCCGGAAGGACACCGCAATGACAGGTCCGCGCATCAGCTACGTCGATCCCGCCGAGATTACGGACGCTGCCATGCTGGCCGAGCTCGACCGCTGCCGCCGCGAGGGCACGCCGCGGCCCGAGAGCCAGGCGGTGCGCGCGCACGTGCCCGCCGTGTTCTGGTCGTTCGCCAACAGCTGGCGCGACGTGTTCAAGGGTGGCGTCGCCGACCATGCCATCAAGGAGCTGTGCCGCATCTACGTGTCGCGCTCGGTGAAGTGCGAGTACTGCGGCAACCAGCGCTCGATGAAGGCGGCGAAACAGGGGATCATCGAGGACGACTACCTCGATCTCCTCAACTTCGAGAAATCCACGCGTTACGACGACAAGCAGAAGGCGGCGCTGGCCTGGGCCGAGGCCATCACCTGGGACCTGCCGGCGGAGGACAAGCTGTGGGCGCGGCTGCGCGCGCACTTCAGCGAGCCCGAGCTCGTCGAGATCGGCTATTTCATCGCGCTGACCATGGGCCAGCAGCGCTGGCTGCGAACCCTCGACATCGAGCACCATCAGATTTTGGCCGGCACCGACGCCTCGATGGCGCCGGGCTTCGAAACCGAGCCGGCGCTCAAGCGCTCCAAGGCGGACCCCGGCTACTGGGCCCGGGACGATGCCAAGCCGCCAAAGGAGGCGGCGGAGTAATTGCGGGCGCAGTCGATTGTATCTCCAACAAGGTGGCTGGCAGGCGGTTTTGCCGCGTGACCGGCACCCGCCACGGCCGAAGCCGGCGCGGCTTCCAGGATGCCGTTTCCCGTGACGCGGGGCGGGCCCTTTTTCGGCCTTCACAGTCCGGCCGGTAGGGGAGTAGCCGGAAAAAATTCCAGCGATCCTGAGCCACGCCAGCCGGCAAAGAATCGATTTCCCCCAAATGGCAAATAGCCAAGGGCCACGCGACCTCCCACAGGGCGCCACGTACAACTGCGAACCCGATCAACCGCGGTCCGAGTTGCACCTCCCCCGCGCCCATCGGGACCGAGCGGCCGCTACGGCGTGCCGGGTTCCATGCCTTTCGCCTTGAGTACCGGCAAGGCCGCGGGCGCCTTGAGGAAATCGATGAAGGCCTTGGCCGCCTGCGGGTTCGCGGCGCCGGCGCCGACGCCGGCCGTGAACACCACGTAGCTCTGCAGCTCGGCAGGGAGCATGCCGGCGACCTCGGCGCCGGCAATCGGCAAGATCTCGCTGAGCAGCGTGAAGGCGAGCTCCGCCTTGCCTTCGACGACGTTGGCGGCGACTTTGCCCGAGCGGGTCTCGAGCACGGTCCTGGCCTTCAGCTCCTCGGCGAGGCCGAGGCGCTCGATCAGGCGCGCCATGGCGGTGCCGCTCTGCCCTTCTTTGGAGTAGGCGATCGACTTGGCGTTTACGAGCGCGCGCTTGAACGCGTCGGGCGTGCCGATGTCGGGCTTGGGTGCGCCCGCGCGGATCGCCACGCCGATGCCGGCCTTGGCGACGTTGCTGGCCGTGCCGGGGGCGATCTTGCCCCCTTTCGCCAGGTCCTCGACCAGCGCCGGCGTGAGAATCACCACGTCGAAGCTCTCTCCGGCGTCGATCTGCCGCTTCAGCGGAACCGCCGTTCCGAAGGTGATCTTGACCTTGTGCTCGCCCGCGCGTTCGAACTGCGGGGCCAACTCCTCCAGCACCGCTTTCACTCCGACCGAGGCCACGACCTTGATCTCGGCGGCGTCAGCCGCGCCGCCTTGCGTCAGAAGCGCCAAGCCGATTGCTGCCGCAGCAGCCGATGCACGTCTCCTCATGGTCTCCTCCCTCCATGCGCAACGCAGGGCTCAGTCCTCCGTCTCCAGGCCGGTCGGGACTGGCACGCTCTCGCTCTTCAATTTTAGGCCGGCGCCGAGTGCCACGGTTTCGATCGTGGCGGCGAAATCCTTCTCCAGGTAGGCCTTGGCGTCGGGCTGCAGGGTGGCCGCACCGAAGTGGGCCTGCAGCTGCTCGCGCGCCGCCCCTGTAACCGGCATCGGCACGTCGAGCCGGCGCGCGGCTTCCAGGCCGAGGTCCAGATCCTTGCGCAGCAGCTCCGGCGTGAACGTCGTGGTCCAGTCGAGGTTGACGAGCGCGTTCGACTTGTAGCGGGTGAACATCGAGCCCATCACGCTGTTGTTCATGAACTCGAGGAAGGCGTGGCGCGGCACGCCGGCCTTCTGCGCCAGGATGGTGATCTCGGCCAGGTTCTGGATGACGACGCCGAGCATGACGTTGTGGGCGATCTTGCAGAAGCGGGAAAGCTCCCCCTCGCCGACGTAGGAGACGCCGCGCGGGGCGAAGCTCAAGATGTATGGCTTGACGAGGTCGAACGCCGCCTTCGGGCCGGAGGCCACGGCGCTGAGCTTGCCGGCCTTCACCACCTTGGCGTTGCCGCTGACAGGCGCGGCAATGAGATCGGCGCCAAGCTCCTTGAGGCGGGCGCGGCAGGCGGCCGACTCTTCAGCCGAGACGGACGAGCAGTCGACGAAGATCTTGGGCACTCGGCCCTTGCCGCCGGATGCGACGCCGTCCTTGCCGAAGCAGACCTGATCGAGGTCCTTGCCGGTGGAGACCATCACGAACAGGATATCGGAGCCGGCAAGCGCCGCGGGCGTCTCGACGAGGCGCGCGCCCAGCTTCGCCAACGGCTCGGCCTTGGCGCGCGTCCGGTTCCAGATGGCGACGCTGTTGCCGGCTTTGAGAAGCCGCTCGGCCATCGGATAGCCCATCCGCCCCATGCCGATCCATCCGATTGCGTGCTTGCCGGCCATGACCGTCTCCTCCTTCTGCTTGCGCTGCTGTCCCTGAGTTTGTCCCCCTTACTGCGGCCAGCCAAGCAGTCTCGACGCCACAGGCACGAAATCTATTCCAAAAGTGGCAGCGCGCCGGGCTCGCCACGACCCGCAGCGTTTGAAACGGTGCAGGGCTCGACTTGAGCACACCCTCACAACGGCGTCATGCCCGCGAAGGCGGGAACCCAGGTTACCTGTCAACGCGTGTTCGCCAGGAATAAGACGCACCCGCTCGTCGGGCGGCTCTTCATTGAGCGCCCACCCGCGATGTGAGGTGTACTGGGTTCCCGCCTTCGCGCAGGGCTGTCCGGGGAAAGTTAGGCATAGGAGAGCTCCAGTTGGTTGGGCGAGCATGTTGTCATCGGCTTGCTGGGATTGACGGCGGGTGGCCGGTCGATGTGGGCCATCGGTTT